>Ga0111539_10001276_pt1 | contig 33625 bp, 33 predicted proteins | sample RhiMethybrSRZTD1_FD_79667 | JGI IMG/M metagenome (GOLD analysis project Ga0111539, IMG submission 79667) | Populus rhizosphere microbial communities from Tennessee, USA - Rhizosphere MetaG P. TD hybrid SRZTD1 (version 2) (version 2) | ecosystem: Host-associated > Plants > Roots > Rhizosphere >...
GACCTTCCGCGCGGAGAACTCCAACACCAGCCGGCACCTGGCCGAGTTCTGGATGATCGAGCCCGAGATCGCGTTCGCCGACCTCTCCGACGACGCGACGCTCGCCGAGCGCCTGTTGAAGTACATCTTCAAGGCGGTGCTCGAGGAGCGCGCCGACGACATGGCCTTCTTCGAGGAGCGCATCGAGAAGGGCGTCATCGCCAAGCTCCAGGGCATGGTCGACAAGCCCTTCGTGCGCATGGACTACACCGAGGCGATCCGTATCCTCGAGAACGTGAAGGGCCACAAGTTCGAGTACCCCGTGCAGTGGGGCGTGGACCTGCAGAGCGAGCACGAGCGCTATCTCGCCGAGAAGCACGTGGGCGCGCCGGTGATCCTCATGAACTACCCGAAGGAGATCAAGGCGTTCTACATGCGCCTGAACGACGACGGCAAGACCGTGGCCGCCATGGACGTTCTGGCACCCGGCATCGGCGAGATCATCGGCGGCAGCCAGCGCGAGGAGCGCCTGAACGTGCTGGACGAGCGCATCGCCGCCACTGGGCTCGATCCGTCGGCGTACTCGTGGTATCGCGACCTGCGCCGCTACGGCACGGTGCCGCACGCGGGCTTCGGCCTGGGCTTCGAGCGCACCATCGCCTACGTGACGGGGCTTGCGAACGTGCGCGACGTGATTCCGTTCCCGCGCACGCCGGGTAGCGCCCGGTACTAGCGGCCGCGGCAGGTCACGGGGCCGCGCAGAACGCGACGCCCGGGCCATAACCCTCGCGGATCCATCCGCGGCTCTCGACCATCGCGACGGCGATGCCGTCCAGCGCGATGAACCGATGGGCGCTGTCGGGACGCAGGGCGAGCAGCCGGTAGACGGGCACGGCGCTGCCCTGGCACCTGCCCGTGGCCGGATCGGGGGCACTGACCCTGAATGCGTCGGATGATTCGAGCTGCCACCCCTGCGAGGGATCGCGCAGGAGATCGCATTCGGGTCCCTGCATCGTGAAGAAGTGGCTGCTCAGCGCCGGATCGCGCCGTCCATGGAAACGGCAAACAGGCATGCTCTCGGGCGAAGACCGGGCGGGCAGGGCGTGGAAGCTGTGGCCGGTCCGGTAGATCGGCTCGACGGTCCTTCGGTCGATGGCCAGCATCTCGGCGGGATCCGTGGTGAGGAAGTATTGGTCGCGCTCGTTCACGTACTCCATCGCCACTTCGAACGCGACCTCGCTGGCATGGACTTCCTTGTAGAAGGGGTCGTTCGCGTACGGGCGAAAACCCGGGTCGAGTACGCCGTCCGTGCTGATTCGCGCCATCTCCTTGCGGCCGAGCCGCGTGTCGAAATAGGAGACGACGATCGTCCCGTCAGCGCCCTCCGAGATGTCGTTCGCGACGTTGCCGTAGGTATCGTCGAGGGGATCCACGTATCCGCTGGTGTCGGCGAATGGCCCGAGCCGGAAGACAACGCGGCCCGTTGCATTGAAGCTGCGGTCGATCGCTCCATCGCGTGACAGCCGCGTGACGGAGAGCATCCAGCGGCGCGAATAGCTCCGATCGTTTGCGGCGAGCATGTTCGCGTCGGCACGGACCTGCGCGGGATCCGGCGCCGTGGCCAGCACCAGGAATCGTCCGCGGGTATCCATGCCGTAGGCGACAAACCGATCCTCTTCGCCCCAGAGCGGGATGCGTGCGAAGCCTTTGTCGGCCCAGAACGTATCGGGATACGGATCGGGATAATCCCCGAACTTCACGACCGCCAGGGAGGTGAGCGTGCGAGGAAACGGGCCGCCGATCGAGCGCTTCTCGACCCCGAAGGCGAATACCGTATCGCCGTACGGATAGGGAGCCCTCGGGAGTGTGGCCTCGACGTCGAAGAGGCCACCATCGGGCAGGACGACTGTCTTGGCGGCCGGAGCGTTGGCCGCGATCACGAGGGCAATTGCCGCAACGACGCGAGCGGCGACCTTCGGGAATAGCGTCATGCCGGGGGACGAATTCATGGCAGCCTCCTCATGTCAGTCAGGTTCAGGGGCGAGAGCGGGGGCAGCCTAGCCGGCCCCCCGGGAGCGCGCGCCGCCATCCGACGAAGCCGCCACAAGGGCCCGCGGAACCGCCGGGAGCCGGAGCGAAATCGCCGCATTCGGTCGTTGGTTTGGCGGTTTCGTCGGATCGCTTTGCATGGGCCCGCGCTTTCGGCGACATTGCCGGAATCGCCATGAACGTCCGACTCCGAAATCCCTTCTGCGCCCTCGCGATCGGGCTTTGCACGGCCGCCCGTGCAGACCTGGTCGGCGACTGGAACGAGAAGGTCATGAGCGCCGGGGTGCAGGCGCGCCAGCCGCCGTACGTGCAAGCGCGCAGCGCGGCCATCGTGCACGTGGCGATGTTCGAGGCGGTCAACGCCATCGAGCCCCGGTACAGGCCCTACAAGGTCTTGATGCCCGCCTCCCCGGGCGCCTCCCTTGAGGCCGCCGTTGCCGCGGCGGCGCACGTCGCGATGACGCGGCTCTACCCCGACCAGGCGCAGGGCACGGACGCGTTCTACGTCACGTCGACCGCCGCGATCCCCGAGGGCGCCTCCAAGGCCGAAGGAATCCGCATCGGCGAATATGTCGCCGGGGAAATCGTGGCGATCCGCGCCGCGGACGGGGCGGACGCGCCAAGCCGGTATCGCCCGAGCACGACGCCAGGAACCTACGTGCCGACCGCGATCCCCGTGGGTACCTCATGGGGATCGGTAACGCCCTTCGCCCTACGGTCGCCTTCCCAGTTCCGCCCCCGGCCGCCGTACTCGCTCGAGAGCCCCGAATGGGTCCGCGACTACAACGAGACCCGCAGGATGGGCGGCACGGTCGGGTCGGCGCGCACGGCGGAGCAATCCGAGGTCGCCCGCTTCTGGGAGCTGCCCGGATCCCCGCTCCACAATCCCGTCCTGCGGCAGCTCGCCGCCAGGGCGAAGCTGGACCTGCTCGACAACGCGCGGCTCCATGCGCTCTACGCGATTGCCGTGGCCGATTCCAACATCGCGGTCTTCGACGCGAAGTACACCTACAATTTCTGGCGACCGGTCACCGCGATCCGCAACGGCGGTATTGCCGTCGGCGACGGCGACGACACCTGGGAGTCTTTCATACCGACGCCGCCGCATCCCGAATTTCCCTGCGCGCACTGCATCCAGGCTGGGGCGGGCGCGGGCGTTCTCGAGGCCTTCTTCGGCGATCGGGTCGCCTTTACCCTGACGAGCTCCACCGCGCCCGGTGTGACGCGAACGTTCGCGAGCCTCTCGGACTTCGTGCGGGAATCGATCGACGCCCGCGTCTACGGCGGAGTGCACTACCGTACCTCGGGAGAGGTCGGCGCGGCCATGGGACGCGGCATCGCCGAGTTCACGGTGCGAACCCAGCTCACGCCGTTGCGCCGGACCAGACCATGATCGAAGGCCGAGCCCTGCGCATCGCGTGGGACGAATTCACGTGGCGCCGCCTGGCCAACGTCGCGTTGATCTGCTTCGTCCTCTCCACGCAGGTGCTCTTCCAGCCGAACCTGCTGCGCCTGTGGACGCCCGAGGCCATCGCGCGCGGCTGGTTCGACTACTTCGCCGAGGCGTTCGCTTGCGGGGTCGCGATGTGGGTGGCCGTCGCACTCGCTACGACCCTGGCCGGCGATCGGCGCGGCAGGCGCACCGCCGCCGCGATCGTGGCGCTGGTGACCGGCGCGCTCATCGGCTCGCTCATCGCCATGCTCGCCCTGCAGCCGGCAGGCTTCTATCCCACGCCGGGGCTTTTCGTCGGCGACGCGCTGCGCTGGGCGATTTTCGGCGCGGTCACCCACTTCGCGCACGAGCAGCTGCGCGTGGCTGCGCGGCAAGCCGCCGCGGTCCGCGAGGCCTCGATCGAGCGCGAGAGCCTCGATCGCCGCATGGTCGAGGCCCACCTCGAGGTCCTGCGAGCGCAGATCGAGCCGCACTTCCTCTTCAATACCCTTGCGCACGTGAAGCGGCTCTATGCCTCGCGACCCGAGACCGGCGACGAGATGCTCGCGAGCCTGCGCCGGTACCTCGAGGCGGCCCTCCCCCACATGCGCGGGAGCAGATCCGACCTCGGGCGCGAGGTGGACCTCGTCCGGGCGTACCTCAACATCCTGCGCCTTCGGCTGGGGTCGCGCCTCGCGTTCTCGATCGCGGTGCCCGACGCCCTTCGCACCCAGGACCTGCCGCCGATGATGCTCATCACCCTGGTGGAGAACGCGGTGAAGCATGGCATCGCGCCGCGGCAGGAGGGCGGCACGATCGAGGTCCGCGCGCGAACCCAGGCGGGCTTCATGGAAGTCGAAGTCGCCGACACGGGCATGGGCTTCCAGGGAACCCAGGGCAGCGGCATCGGCCTTGCCAACATCCGCTCCAGGCTGCGGGGCCTCTACGGCAGCAGCGCATCGCTGTCGCTGATGCACAACCAGCCGCGCGGCGTCATCTCGCGCCTGCGCGTCCCCGCTGCTCCGGCCGGAAGCGCGGCGCCGTGATGGCCTTCGTCGAGCTCGTCCGCTCGCGCGCCCGCGATGTGCTGGCGATCGGCGCCGCGTTGACCGGGACGGACATGCTGCGGGTCGCGGCCCTCGTCGATGCGCTGCCCGCGACAACGTATCTGCTTGCCGGCCTCGAGCCCTTCGCCAACTGGACACTGCTCTGCGCGGTGAGCGTGGCGACCATCTCCGCCTGCGAGACCGTCGTGGAGGCGGGATGGCGACGGACTCTCGCCATCGCCGGCTCGCTCGCGGCGGCGATTCCCGCTTACGCCGCCGTCGTGGGCACCTCGCCCCTGCTCACGGTGCGGGTGAGCGCGCTCGGCCTCGATGACGGAGAGGCGCTGTTCCTGCACATCGTGTGGCTCGGCTGGGCGGTCTCGGCCCTGCTTTCGTGGTACTACGGGGCGCTCGGAGCCGCCGCTCGCACCGGCACCAGCTTGCAGAAGGCGCAACTCGACCGGCAGCAGGCCGAGCGGCGCCTGATCGAATCACGGCTCGCCGTGCTCGAGGCACAGGTCGAGCCGTGCTTCCTCCTCGAGACGCTGTCGCGAGTGCAGGACCTTCACGCGCGCGATCCCGGCCGCGCGCTTGGCGCGCTCGATGACTTCATCGATTACCTCAGGGCCGCGCTCCCGCAGCTGCGCGAGCAACCCAGCACGCTGGGGCGCGAGTTCGCGCTCGTCCGGGCCTACCTCCGCATCGTTTCGACCCGACCCGCCCACGTGGCCACGCTCGACCCCGATCTCGAGGGCGCCTATGCGCCACCCATGGTGGTGCTGCCGGCCGTGCAGATGGCGCTCGCCGCTGAACGGGGCTGCATCGTCGCGGAGGGCCTGCGCCTCGTGGCATCGAGCAATGGCACGCTCGTCTCCATACACGCCGCGTTCTGCGTGCCGGACCACTGGAACCCGACAGGCGAGGAGCACGTGCTCGTCGAGAGGCTGGGCCTGCTGTTCGGCGAAGCGGCGAGATTCACCATAGCGCGCACGCCGGGCCGAGCCGATCTCACCGCCAGTTGGCCGCTGCCCGACGCAATCGGCGCAAGTCCGATCCGATCAACCCCTCATGTGGAGGACTCATGGAACAGCCTTCGGCCATCCGACGCGACCTGATGGCCCTTTTCGCCGCGCTCGGCGCGGGCGTGACTCCCGCATCCGCACAGGACCCCGTGAAGACGGCGCCCCGCAACTATCGCGTGGCATTCGAGAACGAGAAGGTGCGCGTCCTGGAGTACTACAGCAAGCCCGGCGTGGGGCTGTGCGGCCAGGGGCGTCACTTTCACCCCGCGCACCTCACCATTGCCCTGACCGAGGCGGCCGCGAGGGTCCGGCTCGAAGATGGCCGGGTGATCGTCGCGCACGACAAGCCCGGCGACATGTTGTGGCACCCGGCCGTGACCCATACGACCGAGAATATCGGCAAGGGCGACGTGCGCGCGTACGTCGTCGAGCTCAAGGACGCGCAATGGAAGCCCAGCACGTGGAGCGAGAAGGCTTGAGGGATGTGCCGCCCGTGAGCCCTCGCGCGGTCATCGCGGAAGACGAGCCGGAGCTGGCCGAGGAGTTGCGCGAGCAGCTCGGGCGCCTGTGGCCAGCGCTCGAGATCTGCGCCGTCGTGGGCGACGGGATCGAGGCCCTGAAAGCCCTCGAGTCGCAAGCCCCCGATGTGCTCTTTCTCGACATCCAGCTGCCGGGCGCCTCGGGTGTCGACGTCGCGAAATTCGCCGCCGGCAAATGCCATGTCGTGTTCGTGACGGCCTTCGACCAGTACGCGATCGAGGCCTTCGACCGGGGCGCCATCGACTACGTGGTAAAGCCGGTGAACCCTACGAGACTCTTCGAGACGGTGCGGCGCCTCCAGGACCGCCTGTCCCGCCACTCACCGCCCGCCACCCGGTCGGGGCCGGTCCGACCAGGCGATGAGGAGGCCAGGTACCTTCGATGGATCAACGCATCGCGCGGGACCGAGATCTGCGTGGTGACCGTCGACGAGGTCTGCTATTTCAAGGCCGAGGACAAATACACGATCGCCGTCATGGAGAGCGAGGAGGCGCTCATCCGCAGGCCACTCAAGGACCTGGCCGCCGCCCTCGATCCGTCGATCTTCTGGCAGATCCACCGCTCGACCGTGGTGAACGCGACCGCGATCGCCGGCGTGAACCGCGACTTCCGCGGGCACCTCTTGGTGCGCCTCAAGCGCCGCCCTGAACGCCTCGCCGTCGCGGAGAGCTGCAACCATCTGTTCAGGACCTGAATCCCGCAGCATTCCGTCGCGCGTCCAACCCCGGTGACGGCAGAATGGCCGGGGAGGTGGCACATGAGGATCTGGATCGTGGCGTTGGCCCTGGTGGTGTTGCCTGCGTTGGGGCACGACGGTCCCACGCCCAACCGCGTCGACGTCTCGCCCACGCTCTCGACCTCCGGACAGCCCACCAAGGCTTTCCTCGAGACGCTGAAGGAGCAGGGCTTCGAGGCGGTGGTCTACCTCGCGCCGCCCACGGTGGGCGACGCGATCGCCGACGAGCCGAAGATCGTGGGCCGCCAAGGCCTGCTCTACGTGAACATCCCGATCGTCTGGGAACGTCCCACCGCCGCCGACTTCGACGCGTTCACGCGCGTGATGAAGGCGCTCGATAGCCGCAAGGTCTGGGTGCACTGCCAGATGAACCTGCGCGCCTCCTCGATGGTGTTCCTGCACCGGGTGATAACGCTGAAGGATCCGCCGGAGAAGGCCTGGGAATCGGTGCAGAAGGCATGGGTGCCCAACGCCACGTGGAAGGCCTACATCGTGGCGACGCTGAAGGCCAACGGCGTGGTGTACGAACCTTTCTGAGGCTCACACCAAGCAGCCGAATGCGCTGGACAACGTGCCAGCGCGACGCCGCGGCACGACTGTCTCGCGCCAATATTCACGTTGACGGTCACAACCCTCCCGCCTAACGTCGCCCTACCGAAAACAAGACGAACAGGGAGATCGAAATGCGAGAACCTCAGGTTGCGATGCGGAAGCTTCCCGCGATGATCGGCGTGATCGTCGCGCTCACGGCGTGCGGCGACAACGACTCCGCGCCGCTGGTGGACGACCCGGACAAGCGGGTCACGATCTCATCGCGCGGTCCGAATGCCGTCTCGGCCTGGAACGAGATCGCGGTCGACACCGTCGCGGTGGCGGCCGTGCCCGCGGGCCCGACGCCGGCGGAGCGCTCGCCGCAGCAGGCGATCGACGTGGCCACCGTGCACCTCGCGATGTACGACGCCGCGATGGCGGTGGCGGGCACGCACAAGCCGTATGCCGTGACCCCCAGCGTGTCCGGGCGCGGGATGGGGTCGACCGTCCTGCAGACGGCCGTCATCGAGGCGGCGTATCGCACGCTCAAGGGCCTGTACCCGAGCCGTGGGGACAAATACGAGGCGGCGTACGCGGCCTCGAACGGTGCGATGCCGGAATCCGCGGAGAAGATCGCCGGGGTCGCGATCGGCCGTGAGGTTGCCACCGGTATCCTCGCGCTGCGCGCCAATGACGGCCGTGAGACCCCGCTCGCGGCCTTTGTGCCGGGTACCGCGCCGGGACAGTTCCGCGGCACCAACCCGGTGAACCGGATCGCGCCCTACATCCGGCCCTTCGTGACATCGAGCCACTCGCAGTTCCGTCCGCCCGCCCCATATGCGCTCGACAGCGCCGCGTACGCCACCGACGTGAACGAGGTGAAGGGCGTCGCCAGGACCGGAAACGCCCAGCGCACGGAGACCCAGTCGGAAATCGCACGCTTCCAGACCGAGAATCCAGGCACGTACTGGCCGCGCAACCTGCGCCTCTTCGCCACGGCGAACGAGAGCCTCGCCGACAACGCGCGCCTGATGGCGATGCTCTGGACGGCTTACGCCGATGCGGCCGGCGCGTGCTTCGACACCAAGTACCACTACAACCTCTGGCGTCCCACCAGCGCGATCCAACTGGCCGACACCGACGGTAACGCCGCCACCGATCCCGATCCGGCGTGGACCCCGTTCGTCGCGACCCCGAACCATCCCGAGTATCCCGCGGCACACGGGTGCGTCACCGGCTCCTTGATGCATGTCGTGCGGCGCTTCTACGGCACCGACAACGTGGCCTTCGGCTTCAGCAGCACGGTGACGGGAACGACGCGCCCCTTCGCGCGCACGACCCAGTTGGTCGCCGAGATGCAGGATGGACGGGTCTGGGGCGGGATGCACTACCGGACCTCGACCGTCGTGGGCACCACGCTTGGGCGCGATGTCGTGGAGTGGATGCTCGAGAAACAGTTCCGTCCGGTCGATTGAGGCCGGCACAGGCGGGAGCCGCGGCTATCCGGTCGCTGCTCCCGGCCTCAGGAGGAGGTCCGCGCCCTTCTCGCCGATCATGAGCGCGGCCGCATTGGTGTTGGCCGAGGTGACGATCGGCATCACGGAAGCGTCGATGACGCGCAGCCCCTCGACGCCGCGCACGCGGAGCTGCGGATCGACGACGGCCGTGGCGTCGCTGCCCATGCGGCAGGTGCCCACGCAGTGAAAGACGGTACCCCCGGCGCTGCGCGCGAAATCCAGCAGGGTCTTGTCGTCTTTCGCGTCCTGTCCCGGAAGGACTTCGGCTTCCCACAGGTCGCGAAAGCTCGGCTGCGAGTAGATCTCCCGCAACATGCGGATGCCCTCGACGATCGCGCGCCGGTCGAGATCCTCGGCGAGGTAGTTGGCGTCAATGCGCGGGTCGGCGAGCGGGTCGGCAGAGCGGATGCGCACGCTCCCGCGCGAGGCCGGATGGCACTGCCATACGGCCGCCGTGAAGCCGGAGTACGAATGCAGCGGGTCGCCGGGCTTGTCCACCGAGAGCGGCATCACGTTGAACTGCACGTCCGGGCGCCCGCCGTGCGAGTGCCGCGTGCACGCGGCCCCGCCCACCTGTCCGGCGCCCACGGTGAGCGGCCCGGCATTGGCGAAGAGCCAGCGCGCGCCCATGCTCGCGAGCGCCACGGGGTTGCGCACCGCGTCGTTGAGCGAGAGCTTCTTCTTCAGGCGAACGATGGTGCGCGCCTGGTAGTGGTCCTGCAGGTTTTCGCCCACCTCGGCCGCATCCACGCGCACCGCGATGCCATGCTCCTCGAGCAGCCTCGCGGGCCCGATGCCGGAGAGCTGCAGCAGCTGCGGCGATTGCACGGCACCGGCGGCGAGGATCACTTCGCGCGCCGCGCGTGCCGAGTCCCGGCGTCCGTCCGAGATCCACTCGACGCCCACCGCGCGTGCGCCCTCGAAGGTCACGCGCTCGGCGTTCGCGCGCGTGATCAAGGTGAGGTTCGGTCGGCGCATCACCGGCCGCAGGAAGGCCGAGGACGAGCTCGAACGCCAGCCGTTGCGTATGCCGAGCTGGTAGGCGCCCACGCCGAGCGTGGTGGCGCCGTTGAAATCGTCGTTGTAGGGCAGGCCGAACTCGTGTCCCGCTTCCACCCACGCGTGGCAGTAGGGATGGTCGTTGCGCAGCCGCGAGACGCCGAACTCACCGGCGACGCCGTGGTATTCGTCCTCGCCGCCCTCGAAGTGCTCGGAGCGCCTGAAGTGCGGCAGGACCTCGCGATAACCCCATCCGCGCGCGCCCAGCATCGCCCAGCCGTCGAAGTCCTCGTGCTGCCCACGGATGTAGATCAGCCCGTTGATCGACGACGAACCGCCCAGCACGCGCCCTCGTGGCCACACGATCGGACGCCCCGCGGTTCCCTCGGAGGGCTCGGTCTCGAAAAGGCGCGAGAAGCGCGGGTCGTTGATCGTGCGGAAGTAGCCCACGGGCAGGCGGATCCAGAAGTTGCGATCCGAACCGCCCGCCTCGATCAGCAGGACGCGCGTGGAAGCGTCCGCCGAGAGCCGGTTGGCGAGGATGCAGCCCGCCGAGCCGGCCCCGACGATGACGAAATCGAACTCCTTCAAGCCTTGATGGTGTCCATGTAGATCTTCGGGTCGAAGTACTGCGAGGCCGGCGTCGGGTTCTGGATGTTGCCGAACTTCACGAAGAAGTCGGTCACCTGCTGCAGCCACTGGGTCACGGTGCCGTCGGCGAACTGCTTCCTCCAGTCGGCGTTCGAGAACACCTTCTGGGCGCCGAATTGCTCCTTCAAGTCCGGCAGCGGCACCTGCTTGTACTGGTCCCTCTGCAGGATCGTGAGCGCCTCGTCGGTCTTGTTGACCAGCATGTCGTTGCCCTCGGACCAGGCGCGGACCACGCGTTGCAGCACCTCGCGGTTCTTCGCGTGGAACTCGTTCGAGGCCGCCCACCCGGAGACGATCGCGGCCTGCGGGTAGTAGGCCGAGGCGTCCACCAGCTTCTTCGCGCCGGCGAGCTTGTCGCGCACCGTCACGTTGAACGGCACCCAGAGCGCCACCGCGGGCACGGCGCCGGAGATGAACGAGGTCACGGCCTCGGCCATGCGCTGGTTCACGATCTCGACGTCCCTGGCGGGATCCAGCTTGTTCGCGCGCAGCGCGTTGTCGAGGAAGACGTGCGCGGTGGTGCCGGTGGTGGTCGCGATCTTCTTGCCCTTCAGGTCGGCGAAGCCGTTCACCCCCATCGCGGGGTTGACCCAGAGCTGCGCGGTGGCGAACTCGACCGCGTTGCACATGAACATCTTTCCCTGGCCGCGCGCGGGGAAGTTGGAGATGACCGCGCCCGTGGAGAGCATGTCGATCGAGCCGCCCACCATCGCCTGGAACAGCTCGAGACCCGTGGTGAACTGGCGGAACTCGGGATCGAGCCCGTTCTTCTTCCACGCGCCCAGATGGTCCGCGAGCCACATCTGCCCGTCGACGGCGAGCGTGTGCAGGTAGCCCACGCGGATCTTGGTGGCGCCCTGGGCGATGGCCGGAAAGCCGAGCGCCGAGAGGCCGAGGGTGGCGGCGCCCGATGCGGCCGCGCCGAGGAACTGCCTGCGATTTCGTGCCATGGGTTCTCCTCCGTCTTGGTTGGGGTCAGTCTTCGACGCGCGCGGCCTGGCGGACCTGCGCGGCGTATTCCTTCATCACGATGTCGCGGATGTGCGAGCGCAACTCCCCGAACTCGCGTGACTCGTGCAGCGATTCTTCGCGCGGGTAGCCGAAGGGCACCTGGATCACCTCGCGGATGCGCGTGGGCCGCGCGGTCATCACCACGATCTTGGAGGAGAGGTACACCGCCTCCTCGACCGAGTGGGTGATGAGCATCACGGTCTTTTGCTCTTCCCGGAGCACTTCGAGCAGCAGGTCCTGCATGGCGCTGCGGGTCTGCGAGTCGAGCGCGCCGAACGGCTCGTCCATCAGCAGGAACTCGGGCTTCACGGCGTATGCGCGCGCGAGCGCGAGGCGCTGGCGCATGCCGCCGGAGAGGGTCTTCGGCCACGCGTCGGCGAAGTCCGCCAGGCCCATGAGGCGCATGTAGCGCTCGACGATGGCGTCCTTCTCCCCGGCATGCGCGCGGTTGGCCGCGAGCCCCAGGCCGAAGGCGATGTTGCCGCGCACCGTGAGCCAGGGAAAGACGCCGTACTCCTGGAACATCACGCCGCGATCGGGGCCCGGTCCGGCGACGGGCTCGCCGTCCAGCAGCACGCGGCCCGATGTGGGCTTGAGGAACCCCGCCGCCAGGTTCATGGTAGTGGTCTTGCCGCAGCCCGAGGGACCGATCACCGAGACGAACTCGCGGTCGCGGATTTCGTAGGAGACGTTGTCCACCACGCGGATCGGCCCCGCCTTCGAGGCGAACTCGACGGACACGTTCTCAAACACGATCCGGGGAGCGGCTGCCGTCACGCTATGCGCTCCTGCCACGCCACCAGCCGCCGCGCGACCAGGCGCAGCGCCACGTCCATCGCGAGCGCGATGAACCCGATGCAGATGATCCCCACGTAGATGATGTCGAGCTGGAAGAACGAGGCGGCGTTCTGGATGAGGGAGCCCAGGCCGCGCTGCGCGGCGATGAGCTCGGAGGCCACCAGCGTGGCCCAGGCCACGCCGAGCGCCACGCGCAGCGCCGTGAGCATGTGCGGCACCGTGAGCGGCACGATCACCTTGCGGAAGATCTCCGCGTCGGTGGCGCCGAGCGTCCGTGCCACGCGGACGTAGATGGGGCTGATCTGCGCAATGCCCTCGTACATCACGATCACGCCGGAGAAGAACGAGGCGTAGAACAGGATCACGATCTTGGCGGTCTCGTCCACGCCGAAGTACACGATCACCAGCGGGATGAGCGCGATCGGCGGAAGCGCGCGGAAGAAGTTCACCAGCGGTTCGATGAAGTCGCGCATCGCCCGGTACCAGCCCAGCACGAAGCCGACAGGGACGGCGCAGGCGATCCCGAGCACGACTCCGATGAACACTCGCCGGGTGGACATCCACACGTCCATCGGCAACCGGTCGCGCGCCAGCTCGGCAAACCTCTGCGCCACGGCGTGCGGAGTCGGCACGAGGGCGGGGTTCACGAGGCCGCTGTAGTGCACCGCATACCAGGCGGCGAGGATCACCGCCCACGGCGCGAGGATGAGGATTGCGCGCTTCAAGGGGCCAAAGGTACTATGGATGGAACCTTTGTCACAATAGCATGCCCGTGGCCCTGCACCCCCTCTTCGGCGACAGTCCCGTTCCGCGTTATGCGCAGCTCGCCGACGTGCTGCGCGGGCGCATCGCGCGCGGGCAGTGGCGCACCGGCGACCAGCTGCCGACGCTGGACGAGCTCACCCAGGAGTTCGAGGTCGCGCGCGTGACCGTGCGCCAGGCGATCGAGCTGCTCGCGCGCGAGGGCCTGCTGTCGGCCCAGCAGGGACGCGGCACGTTCGTGACCGGCGTCCCCTCGGGCCTCGAGCGGCCGCTGCGGCTGCAGACGACCCTCCTCGAGCTGGCCGAGGTCTACCGCCACGACAAGCCACGCCTCACGCTCGTCGAGGAAGCGGCGGCGATGCCGGCGCTCGAGCCCTCCGACGGCCATCCCGCGCGGCGCTACCACTTCATGCGCCGCGTGCACTCGCGCGAAGACTTTCCCTACTGCGTGGCCTCGATCTACCTCGACAACCACGTCTTCCGCATGGCGGCCACCCGTTTCCGGCGTGAGACGGTGATCCCCGTGCTGCTCGACCTGCCGCACGTGAGGATCTCGCGCGCCAGCCAGACGCTCACGGTGTCCTCGGCCGACGTCGAGGTCGCGGGCTTCCTCGGCGTCCCGGTCAACTCGCCGGTCGCGGAGGTGCGGCGCGTGTGCGTGAACGACCAGGGGACGGTGATCTACCTCGGGCACGTGACCTATCGCGGCGACTTCATGCGCCTCGAGATGGACCTGAAGCCGTGAGCGCGGCGCCCGTGCTGCCGCGCATCCGGCAGCTGCGGGCCCACGTGTTGCGCTGGCCGGTGAAGACGCCGGTGCGTACGTCCTTCGGCGTGATGCGCGACCGGCCGATGGTCCTGGTCGAGGTGCGCGACGAGGACGGCATCGCGGGCTGGGGCGAGGCCTGGTGCAATTTCCCCGCGGTGGGCGCCGAGCATCGCGCCCGCCTCCTGGAGTCCGTGTTCGCGCCCCTCGTCGAAGCCGCGGCGCCGGCCACGCCCGCGGAGACCTTCGACCGCTTGACGGCCACCACCGCGGTGCTCGCGATCCAGTCGGCCGAGCCGGGCCCGATCGCGCAATGCATCGCCGGCGTGGACATCGCGCTGTGGGACCTCGCCGCGCGCCGGGCCGGGCAGCCGCTCTGGCGATTGCTGGGCGGAAGCGACCCCGAGGTGAAGGTCTACGCGAGCGGCCTCAACCCCGATGGCCCCGAGGTGCTGGCGGCCACACGTCGCGACGAAGGCCATACCGCCTTCAAGCTCAAGGTCGGCTTTGGCGAGGACCGCGATCTTGGCAACCTGCGCCGCATGCGCGAGCGCCTGGGCGCGGGCGCCACGCTGATGGTCGATGCGAACCAGGCCTGGACGCTCGAGGAGGCGGTGCGCATGGCGCCCCTCCTGGCGGAGTTCGGCCTGCAGTGGCTCGAGGAGCCGATGCGGGCGGACAGTCTCCTCGGCGCATGGCACGCACTCGCCAGCGAGTCGCCCGTGCCGCTAGCCGCGGGTGAGAACATCGCGGGCGACGCGGCCTTCGACGCGTTGCTCGCCGCGCGCGCCTTCGGCGTCATGCAGCCCGACATCGCCAAGTGGGGTGGCCTCACGCGCGGCCTGCCGCTTGCGCGCCGCATCCTCGCCGCGGGCGTGCGCTTCTGCCCCCACTATCTCGGTGGAGGCGTGGGATTGCTTGCGTCGGCGCATTTGCTGGCGGCCGTGGGCGGCGGTGGCCTGCTCGAGGTCGACGCCAATCCCAATCCGCTACGCAGCGCGTGCTGCGGCGCGTTGGCCAAGGTGGAGGGCGGCCGCGCGCGCCTCGGCGAGACCCCGGGCCTCGGCGTCGATCCCGACCCCCAGGCGCTACGCGCTCTCTGCCGTTAGCGGGTCGCCGGACGGTCAGGGACATCGGACGCATGCTCGAAGGCGTGGCAATGATCTGCGTAATCCGATAGATCGCCCGGGCACCCTCTTGCATCGTGTCGTTCCAAGCCTAGAATCACTCGGATCCGCCAGGAACAAGGAACATCGAGTGCGCTTCCTCGCCGTCATCGTCTCCCTGTGCGCGAGCACCTGCGCGATCGCGGCCGAACGTGCGACCGTCGGGCCGCCCTCGCGCCAGCAGATCCTGGAGTGCGACAAGAACCACTACATCCTCGACGAGCCGTGCCGCATGCGCGCAACGGAGGTCGCAATCGGATACGTGGGGGCCGTCGCGGTCAGTCCGGCCGGCGAGGTCCACTTCAGCAGCCCGCATGTCGTCTATCGGATCGACGCGGACGGCTTCCTGATCCGGGTCGCAGGCACGGGAAGACCGGGTCTGTCGGGCGACGGTGGTCCCGCCGTCGAGGCGCGGCTCAACTTCCCGCAGTGGTATCCCGAGCGGGAGAACGATCCGATGGACTGGAGCGAACTCCTCGGTCCGCTCGCGTTCGATCCCGACGGCAATCTCTACATCGGCGACGCGTACAACAACCGCGTGCGCCGGATCGACACCCGCGGGGTGATCGAGACGGTCGACGCGGACACGTGGCTGCCGCAGGGAGTCGCCGTCGGTCCCGACCGGAACCTCTACGTTTCCGACGGCACGGGGCGGCTCCGCAGGATCGCCCCCGACGGCAAGCGCACGACGCTCGCGGGCAACAACTGCGGGCATCACCGCGCTCCGGGCCTGTGTGCGCCCCAAGGCATCGCGGTGGATCCCGCCGGAAACGCCTTCGTGGCCGACGGCTATTGCAGAATCCGCCTCGTTGCGGCGGACGGGAGCGTGAGGACGTTCGCCGGAAATGACGAGCCCGACGGGCGCGGCATGGCTTTCACCTGCGGCCTCACGGGCGACGGGCCCGCGGCAACCGCGGCGTTGTCATGGCCGTCGGCGGTGGCGCTCGACGGCTTGGGCAACCTCGTGATCGCCGACACGTACAACCACTGCATCCGGCGCGTGGACTCCGCCGGGATGCTCACCACGATTGCCGGCCGGTGCATCAACAATCGCAGCCCCGTCCGCCTCGGCGACGGCGGCCCGGCGCGGGACGCGCAGCTCGAAGCGCCCCACGGCGTCGCGGTGGACGCAGCGGGCAACATCTACATCGCCGATACCGCGAACTTCCGCGTCCGCAAGATCGACGTCGACGGCATCATCACCACGATCGCCGGCAACGGCGAGCCTGGCTGCGAGATGGTGACGCATGCCTGGGGGTTGCCGGGCTGTGCGACGCCGTGAGCAGCCCGGTTCGGGCCTTCTAGACCTTGCGTAGTACCTTGGCCGCGCGCTCCGCGTCGGCCGCGCTGTCGAACGCGACGTAACCGACGAATTTATTTCCGATGGCGGCGGCGCTGAGGCCGCGGAAGCTGAGCCCCGCGTCCGCGAGCGCCCTCGTCATGCGCGCCGCGCTTCCCGCCTTGTTGCCGCCCTCCACGCGCAGCGCGGAGATTTCGGCGGCGCGCGTGAACCCGGCGGCGAGGGCGGCGGCCTGCACCTTCTTGCCCTTCACCGGCGCGACCAGGCACAGGCCCTGTCCCGGCGACTCGGGCGTGCGGCGGGCGAACACGAACTCGAAGTTCGCGCCGGCGCGCGTGAGGGGTTCGATCTTCTCGGCGGCGCCGCCGGTACGGTCCACGATGGCGGCGGTCCAGACTTCGGCCTTGCTGACTTTGAGCGTCATGGCATTTCTCCTCGGTGGTCCCCGGACCGGGCGTCGAGGCGCACGGGCGTGGCGCGCGCGCGCCGTTCGAGCTCGCTCCAGAGGTTTTCGGGCTTGCTGCTGAAGATGATGCGTTCTTCGGGACGCGCCGCCTTCCAGAAGCCGCGCGCGACCTCGGCCTCGAGCTGGCCGGGCGCCCAGGCCGAGTGCCCTGCATACACCCGCAGGCCCTCGGTGGGTTTCTCGCGCGCCAGCAGCTCCTTCAGGCGCTCGCCGCCCCAGTCGAGGTAGACGCCGGGCGCCACCTCGATCGCGTCGTCGGGCCGCTTGTCGGCGCGAAACACGTAGAACAGGGCCTGGGTCGCCACCGGGCCTCCGGCGTAGACCTTGTCGTCGAGCTCCGCGATCGACTTGACGTCGGGCAGCGCCCGCGCCAGGGTCACGGCCGTGGGGCGGTTGATGATCACGCCGATCGGACCCCTGACGCCGCGGTGGCCGCTCACCAGCACGACGGTCTGGCGGAAATTGGGATCGGAGAGCTCGGCGTCGGCGACCAGCAGGATGGCCGAACCCTCCCGGGGCGACTGCGCGGCGGCGGGGCCGGCGAGCGCCAGCAGCAGGAGGGCGCCGATCCGGATTTTCGGCTTGAGTGATACGATCAGCCATCCCGCTCGCATCGTCCTCCCTCCACGAAAAGAGGCCTTCCATGACGCGCACTTCCCGCTGGTTTGCCGCAGCCGCACTGCTGGCCGTCGCCGCCGGACCCTGGACCGGTGCCTTCGCGCAGAAAGTGCTCAAGTTTATCCCGCAGGCGGACCTTCGGATCCTCGATCCGATCGCCACGACGGCATACATCACGCGCAACCACGGCTACATGGTGTACGACACCCTGTTCGCCATCAACGACAAGTTCGAAGTGAAGCCCCAGATGGTGGACAAGCACGAGGTGTCCAAGGACGGGCTCACCTACACCTTCACGCTGCGCGACGGGCTCAAGTTCCACGACGGCGCGCCGGTGAAGTCGGCCGACTGCATCGCCTCGATCGAGCGCTGGTCCAAGCGCGACGCGCTCGGGCAGAAGCTCGCCGAGGCGACCGAGTCGTGGACGGCGGTGAACGACAAGACCTTCACGCTCAAGCTGAAGACGCCGTTCGCGCTCACGCTGGATGCCCTCGCCAAGCCCTCGTCCAACGTGCCCTTCATCATGCCGGAGCGCATCGCCAAGACCGATGCCTTCAAGAACATCGACGATCCCACCGGCTCGGGGCCGTTCAAGATGGTCAAGGCCGAGTGGGTGCCGGGCAACAAGGTGGTGTACGTCAAGAACACCGACTACGTGCCGCGCAAGGAAGCCCCGTCGTGGGCTTCGGGCGGCAAGGTCGCGAAGGTGGACCGCGTCGAGTGGATCTACATTCCGGACTCCGCCACCGCCGCCGCGGCGCTGAACGCGGGCGAGGCCGACATCTGGGAACAGGTGCCCCCGGACCTGATCCCGCTGCTGTCGAAGAACAAGCAGATCACCGTCAAGAACAACGATCCGCTGGGCTCGATGGGCATGATCCGCTTCAACTTCCTCCACCCGCCGTTCAACAACGCGAAGATGCGCCAGGCCGTGCTGTATGCGGTCGACCAGAAGGATTACGTGATCGGCATCGCGGGCGACCCCAAGAACGGCAAGCCCTGCTACTCGTACTTCACCTGCGGCACGCCGCTCTCCTCCGAGATCTCGGCCGAGCCGCTCAAGGGCAAGCGCGACTACGAGAAGGCGAAGCAGCTGGTGAAGGAGGCGGGCTACAAGGGCGAGAAGATCGTCATCATCGACGCCACGGACCAGCCCATCGTCCACTCGCAATCGCTGCTCACCCTGGAGAACCTGAAGAAGATCGGCCTCAACGCCGAGATCCAGGCGGGCGACTGGGGCACGCTGATCACCCGCCGCGCGGTGAAGGAGTCGCCGGAGAAGGGCGGCTGGAACATCTTCCACACCTGGCTGGTCGGGCCGGACATGGTGAACCCGGCGGTGAACTTCCCGATCCGCGGCACCGGCGAGAAGGCCTGGTTCGGCTGGCCGACCGACCCGAAGATGGAGGAGCTGCGCGAGGCATGGTTCAAGGCGAAGACCCCCGCGGAGTCCAAGGCCGCGGCCGACGCGGTGCAGAAGCAGGCGTTCGAGTTCGTGCCGATCATCCCGACCGGCCAGTTCATCCTGCCGACGGCGTTCCGCTCGAACATCACGGGGCTGATCATCGCGCCGATCAATTTGCTTTGGAACGTGGAGAAGAAGTGAAAGGCGTGGCACGAACCAGATCGCCGGCGAGCACGGCCTGATCCCGGATCGGTGTTCGCCTATGTAGTCCGACGGCTCTTCGCGACCATCGTCGTCATGGCGGTGGTCGCGTTCGTCGTCTTCCTCCTCCTCTACCTCACGCCCGGAGACCCCGCGGCGATCCTCGCCGGCGATGCCGCCACGAGCGAGGACATCGCCAAGATCCGCGCGAAGCTTGGGCTGGACGACCCGTTCCTCCAGCGCTTCGGCGGCTGGGTGTGGCGCCTGCTGCACGGCGACCTCGGCGTGTCCATCTTCACCAACCTGCCCGTCACCCACCTGATCGGGCAGCGCATCGAGCCCACGCTGTCGCTCACCTTCTGCACGCTCGTGATCTCCGTGCTGGTCGCCGTGCCGCTCGGCGTCGTCGCCGCGGCGCGCGCGGGCAGCTGGCTCGACCGCGCGGTGATGGCGTTCTCCGTGGCGGGTTTCTCGGTGCCGGTGTTCGTGCTGGCCTACATCCTGATCATGGTGTTCTCGATCGAGCTCGAGTGGCTGCCGGTGCAGGGTTACCGGCCGATCCGCGAGGGGCTCTGGGAGTGGGCGCGGCACCTGATCCTTCCCAGCCTCGCGCTCGGCACCGTCTACATCGCGCTCATCGCACGCATGACGCGCGCGGCCATGCTGGACGTGCTCTCGCAGGACTACGTGCGCACCGCGCAGGCCAAGGGACTCGCTCCTCCCGCGGTGCTCATCCGGCACGCGCTCAAGAACGCGGCGGTGCCGATCGCGACCGTGATCGGCATCGGCATCGCGCTGCTGATCGGCGGGGCGATCGTGACCGAGACCGTGTTCGCGCTCCCGGGCGTGGGGCGCCTCACCGTGGACGCGATCCTGCGGCGCGACTACCCGATCATCCAGGGCGTGGTGCTGATGTTCTCCGGCGCGTACGTGCTCATCAACCTGGCGGTCGACCTGAGCTACATGTTCTTCGACCCGCGCATCCGCTACTGATGGCCGCCGCCGCCCTCGACATCCCGAAACCGATCTCGCCGACCTGGCGCAACTTCCGCGAGGCCCTGCGGCGCCATCCCACCGCCATCGTCGGCGGCGTGGTGCTGCTGCTCATGATCCTCGTGGCCCTGCTCGCGCCGTGGCTCGGCACGGTCGATCCGCAGGCGGTGGCGGTGGCGAAGCGCCTCAAGCAGCCCTCCGGGGAGTTCTGGTTCGGCTCGGACATGATGGGGCGCGACGTCTATAGCCGGGTGGTCTATGGCTCACGCGTGTCGCTTGCGATCGGGATCGCGGTGGCGCTGGCGAGCACCCTGGTGGGACTCGCCATCGGGCTCGTCACCGGCTTCGTTCGCTGGCTGGACGCCGTGGTGATGCGGGTGATGGATGGGTTGATGTCGATCCCACCCGTGCTGCTCGCGATCGCGTTGATGGCCCTCACCCGCGCGAGCATGGAGAACGTGATCCTCGCCATCACGCTGGCCGAGACGCCGCGAGTCGTGCGCCTGGTGCGCAGCCTCGTGCTCACGCTGCGTGACGAGCCCTATGTGCTCGCGGCCGTCGCCGCCGGCACCAGCCTGCCGCGCATCCTGTGGCGCCACATCCTGCCGAACATCGTGGCCCCGTTGCTGGTGCAGGCGACCTACGTCTGCGGCTCGGCCATGATCACCGAGGCGATCCTGTCGTTCATCGGCGCCGGCACGCCGCCGAACATCCCGAGCTGGGGCAACATCATGGCCGAGGCGCGGAGCCTCTTCCAGATCGCCGGATACCTGATCCTCTTCCCGGGGATCTGCCTCTCGCTCACCGTGCTGGCGGTGAACCTGCTGGGCGACGGGCTGCGCGACGCGCTCGACCCGCGCCTCGCGCGGCGGATGTAGCCGATGGCCGCCGTGCCTGCCGCCCCGCTGCTCGAGGTCGAAGGCCTCAAGACGCACTTCTTCACGCGCGATGGCGTGGTGCGCGCGGTCGACGGCGTGTCCTTCGCGATCCAGCCGGGAGAGACGCTGGCGCTCGTGGGGGAGTCGGGTTGCGGCAAGAGCGTGACCTCGCTCTCGATCCTGCGCCTCATCGCATCGCCTCCCGGCCGCACGGTGGCGGGCGCCATCCGCTTCAACGGCCAGGACCTGCTCGGCCTCACCGAGCGCGCGATGCGCAAGGTGCGCGGCAACGAGATCTCGATGATCTTCCAGGAGCCGATGACGTCGCTCAATCCCGTGCTCACCGTCGGCCGCCAGATCGCGGAGGCGCTGGTGCTGCATCGCGGCCTTGGGCGCGCGGACGCCACGGCGCGCGCGATCGAGATGCTGCACCTGGTGAACATCCCCGAGGCCGCGCGGCGGGCCTCGGAGTATCCGCACCAGATGTCCGGGGGGATGCGCCAGCGGGTGATGATCGCGATGGCGCTCGCCTGCGACCCGAAGCTGCTCATCGCCGACGAGCCGACCACGGCGCTGGACGTCACCATCCAGGCGCAGATCCTGGACCTGATGCGCGCGCTCAAGGAGAAGACGGGCGCGGCGATCATGCTGATCACGCACGACCTGGGTGTGGTCGCCGAGATGGCGCAGCGGGTGGTGGTGATGTACGCCGGCCGCAAGGTGGAGGAGGCGCGCGTGGACGACCTCTTCGCGCAGCCACGCCATCCGTACACGCGCGGGCTCATCAAGTCGATCCCGCGGCTGGGCGCGGCGAAGGCGGGGCGCGCGCGCCTCACCGAGATCCCGGGTATGGTGCCGTCGCTGCGCGAGCCGATCTCCGGCTGCGCCTTCGCCACGCGCTGCCCGCACGCGGTCGAGCGTTGCCGGGTCGAGTCGCCGCCGCTGGAAGCCAAGGCCGACGGCCACACGGTGGCGTGCTGGGAAGCCGATCGATTGCCGGTCCTGTCCCCATGAGCACGAACCCCGAACACGTGCTGCTCGACGTGCGCAAGCTCACCGTCCACTATCCGGTGCGCAAGGGCATCTTCGGGCGCGTGACCGGCCAGGTCCATGCCGCCGACGAGGTGAGCTTCAGCATCGCCGAGGGCGAGACGCTGGGGCTCGTGGGCGAAAGCGGTTGCGGGAAGTCGTCCACCGCGAAGGCGATCCTGAAGCTGGTCGATCCCACCGCAGGCGAGATCGTCTGGCGTGGACAGCGCATCGAGTCGCTCACGGCTGCGGGAATGCGGCCCATCCGGCGCGAGCTGCAGGCCGTGTTCCAGGACCCGTATTCGTCGCTGAACCCGCGCATGCGCGCCGCCGACATCGTGGCCGAGCCGATCCGCAACTTCGAGAGTGCGTCGAAGGACGAGATCGGTTCGCGCGTGGCGGCCCTCTTCGACCGGGTGGGGCTGCGCGCTGACCAGATGGTGAAGTACCCGTACGAGTTCTCCGGCGGGCAGCGCCAGCGCCTCGGCATCGCGCGCGCGCTGGCACCCAGGCCGCGCCTCATCGTCTGCGACGAGCCCGTCTCGGCACTCGACGTCTCGGTGCAGGCCCAGGTCATCAACCTGCTGATGAACCTGCAGGACGAGTTCGGCCTCTCCTACCTCTTCGTCGCGCACGACCTGGCCGTCGTCGAGCACATCAGCCACCGTGTCGCCGTCATGTACCTGGGACGGATCGTGGAGCTCGCCGAGACCGAGGCGATCTTCGCCCGCCCGCAGCACCCCTACACGGTGGCCCTGCTCTCCGCGGTCCCGGTGCCCGATCCGAAGATCGCGCGCAAGCGGATCATCCTTTCGGGAGACGTCCCGAGCCCGGTCAATCCGCCCGCGGGCTGCCGCTTCCACACACGCTGTCCGCATGTGGAAGCGCGCTGCCGCACCGAGGTGCCCGCCATGAAGGAAGTCGCCCCGGGCCACTTCGCCGCCTGCCACCTGCGCGACGGCAAGCCGGCCTGAGCGTGGACGACACCGAGCTTTGCTACACCGGCGCGAGGAAGCTCGCGCGCATGATCCGCGCGCGCAAGGTCTCGGCCACCGAGGTGATGCGCGCCTTCATCGCGCGCATCGAGCGCGTGAATCCCAAGGTCAACGCGATCGTGACCTTCCTGCCCGAGGAGGCGCTGAAGAAGGCGAAGGCGTTCGACCGGAAGCCGGCGGCCGGTGCGCTCGCCGGCCTTCCCGTCGCGCACAAGGACATCGTGCCGACGAAGGGCATTCGCACCACCTACGGCTCACCCATCTACGCCGACTACGTGCCGGATCACGACCATGCCATCGTCGAGCGTGTGCGGGCGGCCGGCGCGATCCTGCTCGGCAAGACCAACACGCCGGAATTCGCGGTGGGCGCGCAGACGTTCAACCCGGTGTTCGGGGCGACGCGCAATCCGTATGACCGGACGAAGACCAGCGGCGGCTCCTCGGGCGGAGCTGCAGTCGCGGTCGCCTGCGGCATGTTGCCCTTCGCCGACGGCTCGGACCTGGGGTCGTCGCTTCGCAATCCCGGCAGCTTCTGCAACGTCGTGGGCTTTCGCCCGACGCCCGGCCGCGTGCCCAACTGGCCGTTTCCGAATGCCTGGGACACGTTGTGGTCGGTGGGGCCGATCGCACGCACCGTCGAGGACGCGGCACTCCTCTTCTCCGCGATGGCGGGACCGGATCCGCGTGTTCCCACCACGCATGCGGAGCCCGGGAAGGTGTTCGCGCGCCCGCTCGGACGCAGCTTCCGCAAGGTGCGCGTGGCGTGGAGCCGCGATCTCGGCGGACTGCCCGTGGATGCACGGGTGACGCGCGCACTGGAAGCGCAGCGGGCAGTATTCGTGTCGCTCGGCTGCATCGTCGAGGAGGCCGAGCCTGATCTTTCGGAAGCCGACGAGGCCTTCCAGGTCCAACGAGCCGTCGGATTCGTCGAGGCCTACGGCGAGCTGATGAAGACAGAGCGCGCGCGGATGAAGGACACGGTGGTCTGGAACATCGAGCAGGGGCTCGGGATGGATGCCGCGCGGATCGCGAACGCCAACGTGCTGCGCTCGCGCGTCTTCCAGGCGATGCGCTCGTTCCTGGAGCGCTACGAGTTCCTGCTGCTGCCCACCGTGCAGGTTCCGCCCTTCCCGGTCGACCAACCCTACGTGACCGAGATCAACGGCGTGAAGCTCGCCAACTACATGGAGTGGATGAAGTCCACGTACCTCATCACCGCGACCAGCCACCCGGCGATATCCGTTCCCGCGGGTTTCACGGAGGAGGGGCTGCCGGTCGGGCTGCAGATCGTGGGCCGCTATCGCGACGACTTCGGCGTGCTGCAACTAGCGCATGCTTTCGAGGGCGCAACCCGGTTCGGGATGCGCCGGCCGGATCTGTAGGCGCCGAGAAGGAGACCCGATGAGCACCTTCCGCCCCGCGTGTGCCCTCCTGGCAGCGACCCTGTCCGTGATCCTGCTCACGAGCGCGGTCGCGGCCGAGCCCAAGCTCACGCGCGCCCAGGCCCTGCAGCGCCTCTCCGACGCCGATGCAGCCAGGCGCCGCGAAGCGGTCGCTCGCCTCGGCGAGGTGGGCGTCATGGCGGATGCGAAGGCGCTGGTGGCGCAATTGCGCGATACGGACGAGGAAACGCGATCGGGCGCCGAGGAGTCGCTCTGGAAGATCTGGGCGCGCTCGGGCGACGAGAAGGTGGACGCACAATACCGGCAGGGAATTCGCCAGATGGAGGCGGGGCTCGCGAAGGATGCCGTCGCCACCTTCAGCCGCATCATCAAGATGAAACCGGGGTTCGCCGAGGCCTGGAACAAGCGCGCCACGCTGTACTTCCTCATGGGCGAGCACGAGAAATCCCTGGCCGACTGCGACGAGGTCATGAAGCGCAACCCTTATCATTTCGGCGCGCTGGCGGGGTACTTCCAGATCTACGTGCAGATGGAGGACTTCGAGCGCGCGCTAAAGTACGGGCGCCGGGCGCTGGAGGTCAACCCGAACATGGAGGGGGTGAGGACCGGCGTCGAAGCGCTCGAGCGGATGCTGGGCAGGAGCCGCCAGCTGATCTGACTCAGCCGGCCGGGCCCTTCGGGAAGTAGTGCGTGTAGGCCGCGGTCTGGCTCACCTGCACGTTGTTGTGCCAGTACATCACGCGCCGGGCCCACGCCTTCTGCGAGGCGATCACCTTGGCGAAGAGCGGGTTGTCCACCGAGCGCTTCGCGATCACCGCGTCCCAGGCCTTGAGCTGCGCATCCAGGATCGACTTGGGCGTGCGGTAGACCTTCACCTTGTCCTTGGTCTGCACGTCCATGAAGTCCTGCGACATGCGGTGCATCGACTTCCACATCATGTCCGAGTGAGCGGCGTGGGGGACGTACTTGAGGATGGCCTTGATCTCCTCGGGCAGGGCGTCGTGCTTGGCCTTGTTGAACATGACCTCGGTGAAGTTGTTGGCCATGTGGTAGCTCTGCTGCAGGTAGAACTTGGCCACGTCGGGGAACCCCATGACGCGGTCGTCGGTCGCGCTCGCGAACTCCGCGCCGTCGAGCAGGCCCCGGTCGAGCGCCGGCACGATGTCGGCGGGCGCCATCTGCACCGCCGAGACCCCGAGCTGCGTGAACATGTCGACCGCGAGGCCCGAGGTGCGGAACTTGAGCCCCTTCAGGTCGGCGGGTCCCTTGATCTCCTTCTTGAACCAGCCCATGGGCTCGCACGGCACCGGGCCCCCGAGGTAGCTCACGACGTTCAACCGCGCGGCCTGCTGGATCTCGTTGTAGAGCTCCTTGCCGCCGCCGTACTCGACCCAGCCCATGAGCTGGTTGGCGTCCATGCCGAAATCCGGCCCGGCGCCGTAGAGGCCGAACGCGAGGTGCTTGCCGAACCAGAACGCCGGGATGCCGTGGCCGCCGTCGAGCGTGCCCGTGCTCACCGCATCGAGCACCTGCAGGCCGGGGACGACCGCGCCCGCGGGCAGCATCTCGATCTTGAGCCTGCCGCCGGTGAGGTCGGAGGCCTTCTTGCACCAGTCCATCGCGAACTCGTGGTAGATGAACTTGAGCGGCCAGGTGCTCTGGAAGCGCAGGGTGATGGTCGCCGCCTGCGAGCGCGCGACCATCGGGAACGAGAGCGCGGCTGCGCCGGTGGCTGCTCCGGCAGCGAGGAACTTGCGGCGCGCGGGGACCTTTTCATGTTGTGTCATTGCCTACTCCCGTGGTTGCCTGCGATGGTCACGGCTTGCTGCCTTCCTTCTTCCCGGTGCTGAACCCTGCGCTCTTGGCGAAGATGTTGGGCTTGCGGTAGACCGCGAGGATGGTGCAACCCTCCTCGCTGTACGTCTCGTGCATCGACCCCGAGTGGCGCCACACGTACTCGCCCTTTCGGCAGATGCCGTCGTGGTCGGAGAACGAGCCCTCGAGCACCAGGCTCTGCTCGATCTCGGGGTGCATGTGGAAGGGCAGGCGCGCTCCCGGCTCCCACTTGAGCAGGCAGGTCATCTCGCCCGCCTCGTCATCCTTGTAGAGGACCTTGATCTGGATGCCGGGAAACTGCGACGGGGCCCATTCCATCTCCTGCGGCTTCACGTAGACGGAGCCGTTGGGGGTGGGCTGGAGCTTCATCGCCTTCTCGCGCCACTTCTCGATCTGCTCGGGGGTGAGCTGGGCTGCCATGTTTGACCTCCTCCGGGTTTCAGGGCAGTGTGCCGGTGGGTCAACATCGAGTCAACATGCGTTTCGGTATCCTCATTTATGACGGCGTCGAGCCCGTCGACCTCGCCACGTTCGGCGTGCTCTCCATGGCCCGGCGCGTGGCACCCGAGATCTCGATCTTCACCGTCGCACCCCAAAAGGGCGCGGTCGCGTTCTCCAACGGCCTCACCGTCCTGGCCGACCACGGCTACGCCGACTGCCCGGCCTGCGACGCGCTCATCGTCACCGGCGGCCCGGGATGGATGGCGCAATGCACCAACATGGCCACCCTCGCTTTCCTGCGCGACTACAAGCCGGAGCGAATCGTGGCCGGCGTCTGCACCGGCGGGATGATCATGGCCGCCGCGGGCTTGCTCGACGGCCGGGCGGCCACGACCAAGCAGGAGGTGATCGGAGCGGAGGTGCCACCGGTGCGCCTCATGCGCGAGCGCCATCCGAAGGTGGCGGTGACGGAGAACGCGAGCATCGTGGACTGCGGCCACATCGTCACCGGCGGCGGCGTGACGCTCGGCATCGACGCGACCCTGCACCTGCTGGAGCGCCTGCTGGGCGAGCGCGTGGCGAACGAGACCGCGCGCATCATGGAATACTCTCGCGCATGGCGAGCAAACAAAGAGGCGCTGCCGGTCGTCGTGCAGTGACCGCGCCGGCGCGAGCGGGCAAGGGGGAGGACGGTTCGCTCGGCGGCCACCTGAAGCTGTTGCGACAGGCGCGCGGAATGACGCTCGATCGCCTCGCCGCCGCCACCGGGCTCACCAAGAGCTACCTCTCGAAGATCCAGAACTCGCACAAGCTCCCGCCCATCGCGACGCTCTCGCGCATCGCGCAGGCGCTGGGCACGGGCATCGGCAGCTTCTTCGGCGACATCCTCGAGGCGCGCGAGGGTGCGAGCGTGGTGCGCCGCAACGAGCGGCTCCCGGTGGTGCGCGGCGGCACCGCGTTCGGCTACGACTACGTGAGCCTCGCGCACAAACGCCTGTCCAAGCGCATGGAGCCGTTCGTCTTCACCTTCCCCTCGAAGATCGACCGGCACGTGTTCTTCGACCACGGCGGCGAGGAGTTCGTGTTCATCCTGAGCGGCACGGTGGAGTTCCAGGTGGGCGACGAGCGCTGGACGCTCCAGGAAGGCGACAGCATCTACTTCGATGCGGCGATCCCGCACCGCGGCTGGAGCGTGGGCCGCGACGCGAAGGCGCTGGTGGTGGTGCATGCTGCCGAACGCAGTGCGGAGAAGCCGGACAAGCGCGCACCGGCGAAGAAGCGCAAGGCGGGGTAGACGCTCGCGCCGAAAGCCCTCGATGTTCGCGCGATCGGGGAGGGCGCGTCACGAATCGGAAATGATCTCGTTTGTCAGGTTGTCGACCACGACCGGACTCTCGAAATAGGTAATTGTCGGTTGTGCCCCGTACCGCTCGCGAATGACCTTTTCCCACTCCGTGGTATAGAGCCCCGCGGCATCCTTCTTCGATTTCCACAAGTAGACTCCGCCGGCCGTTCCGCCATCCTCGGAGAGGAGGTAGTACTTGCGAATGAGCCCGGACGTTTCACGGTATTTCGGCGCACTGCCGACGAAGAGTTGCTGCGCCTTTTCACGCGTGACCGGGTGGGGAAGTCTGAACTGAACCAAAGCGGTGATCATGATTGCCTCCCTTGAATGCCCTGCCGTTGAATGATTTGACGGTGGACGTCGGAGAGCAATATTTGTCATTCGAATTCAAAGGGGTAGCCCACCAAAACAACTAAGATATATTTGGGATCTGCATGAGCGACCGTCTCCTGGCCCTTCGGCTTTTCGCGCGCATTGCCCGCACAGGAAGCTTCTCGCGGGCTGGTCGCGAGCTTGGCCTTTCCCAGCCCTCCGCATCGCGCATCGCCAGTGAACTCGAGCGTCAGGTGGGTGCGGCTTTGATGACGCGCACCACTCGAGGCCTCACGCTGACAGAAGCGGGCTCGGACTACCTGGCGCGAATCGAGCCGATACTGGTGGCGCTGGAGGAGGCCGATCACGCCGCGCGTGGTACCGGCGAGTTGCGTGGAACCCTGCGAGTCTCGCTGCCATTGGGTTTCGGGTTGCGGGAAGTGATCCCGCGGCTTCCGGCCTTCATGCAGCTTCATCCGGCACTGCGCATCGATCTCTCGCTGAACGACCGCAACGAGGATCTTGTGACCGAGGGCATCGACGTAGCGCTTCGCTTCGGAGCGCTGGCAGATTCGAAGGCCACCGCGCGCCGGCTGGGTACCTGCCCTCGTTTGCTTGTCGCTTCGCCGGCGTACCTCGCGCGGGCCGGATCGCCGGACACGCCCGAGGCGCTTGCCAACCATCAGGTGATCGTGGGTCCACGCAGTATCGGATTGGACTCCTGTACTTTTCAGCGAGGCGGACGTACAACGACAGTCCGCGTAGAAGGCCGTCTGACAACCTCCGTAAACCAGGGCGCCATTGCCGCCGCGGTCTCCAGCCTTGGCATAGCAACAGTGGCCCTGTGGAACTGCCGTGCGGAGCTCGAAAGCGGCACGCTCGTGCAAGTGCTGGCCGACTGGCAGATGGAACCGTACGAAATCCACGCCGTCTTCGCGGCAGGTCGTGCGGCCAAACCCTCCGCGCGTGCCTTCGCCGACTATGTGGCGACCGCGCTTCGCGAACAGCCCGCTACGCGCACCAGGCGAATCCGCCATCGAGCACGCCGCGGGTCAACCGCGGAAGCGGGCCGCGGCGAAGCGCAAGTCGGCGGCCTGAAGGCCGCGAAAGTTGCGTAATTCGATAGGTCGTCCCGGAAGTCTGCGACAACCGGGGGGCCAGCCGCCTATCATGGCCGTGTCTTCCAGGGAGCGCACCATGAACGCCGCTGTTCGCGCCGCCGCAGTTGCCGTGAGTCTGGCCGTCATCGCCGCCACGTCGTGGGCCGAGGAGGGCGCGTTCGAGGTGTGCAAGAACCACTACATCCTCCGGTGCCAGACCGCCTCGTTCGAGTGGACGGCTGCGGCAGCGCCGCTCCTGAGCCACAACGACGGGGCGTCGGCCACGTTGTTGGAAGATGGGCGCGTGCTGGTCGTGGGCGGGGCATCGAGCGGGGGCGGCGCCGAAATCTATGATCCGGCGATCGACCGCTGGACCCTCGCCGCGCCGATGAACGTCATGCGAATGCACCATCGCGCCGTGCGGCTTCTGGACGGCCGGGTCCTGGTGGTAGGTGGCGACTACGTATTTCTCGGGAATGTCAGCACCACGGCCGAGATCTATGATCCGGCGATCGACGCGTGGAGCCTCGCCCCTCCTCTCAATTCCCAACGTCGAAGGGGGCGCCGCGACCTCACTGCGAACCTCTTGCCCGACGGCCGCGTGCTCGTCACGGGCGGCAGTAATGCGCCATGGGTCGAGTTGACCGAGTTTGCCGAGACCGAGATCTACGATCCGGCGACCGGCACCTGGAGGGCGACGGGCAGCCTTGCCTCGGCGAGGATGGGGCACACCGCGACGACCCTCGCGGATGGAACCGTCCTGGTCTTCGGCGGCCTCCTGGAGGGTCTTCGCGGCCTCCTGGACGATCTTGAGGGGGCCTTCACGCCCACGGCGGAGCTCTACGACCCGATGTCCGGAGCGTGGCGCACACTCGGCCCAGTGCCAGCGCGCGTGAACCATACCGCCACGCTCCGTGCCGATGGAAAAGTCCTCGTTGCAGGCGGCGAGTCCTGGCCGCCAGAAAGCGCGGGGGAATCGTTTCTCTACGACCCGGTGAAGGGCGAGACGGCATCCCATGCGACCCTCGCGTTACCGCGATTTGGCCATGTGGCTGTCGCTATCCCTGGTGGGGTGCTTGTCGTGGGCGGCGGACGGCTGGACCAGATGGCGGAGTGGCACGGCTACCCCACGGCGCGGGTCGAGCGTAGCGAGCGTTACGATGCCGACAGCCGCACGTGGTCCACGATCGAGGAGATCGGAGATCCCCCGCACGAGCCCTATAGCGCGACCCATCTCGGGAAAGGGCGGATCTTGTTCATCGGGCCGTGGGGGGCGCACCTGCTGAGGTACGAACCATGAACACAGTCCGCGCCGCTGCACTTGCGGCGGGTCTCGTCGTCATCGCCGCAACGTCGTGGGCCGAGGAGGGCGCGCTCCAGGCTTGCAAGAACCACTACATCCTCCGGTGCGAGATATCCGCGCTCGAGTGGACACCTGCGGCAGCGCCGCTGCTGAACCACCATGGCGGGGCGGTGGCCACGCTTTTGGAGGATGGGCGCGTGCTTGTCGTGGGTGGGGCATCGAGCGGGGGCGGCGCCGAGATCTACGATCCGGTGATCGACCGCTGGATCCTCGCCGCGCCGATGAGCGTTACGCGGGTGCACCATCGCGCCGTGCGCCTGCGCGACGGTCGCGTGCTGGTAATTGGTAGCGAGACGATGCCGGGGAGCGATGCGGGGGCGACCGCCGAGATCTACGATCCGGCCAGGGATACGTGGACCGCGACGCCCCCTCTGAACTTTCACCGCCGTACCTGGACACGCGGCGACCTGACCGCCAACCTCCTGCCCGACGGCAGCGTGCTGGTGATCGGGGGTCACGATCCAGGCTGGAACGTACGGGCGGAGACCGAGGTCTACGATCCGGCGACCGATACGTGGAGGGTCACAGGTCGCCTTGCCTCGGGTAGGGTGGGTCACAGCGCCACGACGCTCGCGGACGGCTCGGTGCTGGCCGTTGCCGGAGTCGCTGATTGGGAAGGCCCGTGGGGCGTTCCCACGGTCGAGCTCTACGACCCCGCGACTGGAGAGTGGCGCACGCTCGGTTCCACACGACCCCGCGTGAACCATATCGCCACGCTCGTTGCCGACGGGAGTGTCCTCATTGCCGGTGGCCAGCCGGCCTGCTGCTCGCCAGGGCCGAACAACGGCGCGTCCTGGCCCTGGGGCGAATCGCTTCTCTACGACCCAGCGAGGCCGGAGAGCGTGTCCATCGCGGAACTCCCGTCACCACGGTATCAATATGGGGCCGTCGCCCATCCTGGCGGGCTCCTTGTCGTCGGCGGGTACCTGGACCAGGTGGCTGCGGCGCCCGCGGCGCGGGTCGAGCAGAGCGAGCATTACGACGCCGACAGCCGGAGATGGTCGGCGATCCAGGAGATTGGGGAACGCCCGCTGTACGAACCGTTCAGCGCGACGCCGATCGGCAATGGGCGGATCTTGTTCATCGGACCCCTCGGGGCGTACCTGCTGAGCTACTGACCCCGGTTCGAGCCAGCCCGGCCTTGCGACCCGCGATCAGCGTGCGGCTGGGGGAGATGCCGAAGCGGCGGCGATACTCCAGCGCGAACGTGGTGGAGCTGCCGAAGCCGCAGCCCACGGCGGCCTCGCCCACGGATCCCTCGCCGCTAGCCAACATCCGGTGGGCGTGGTCGAGCCGGAGGTTGCGGACGTACGCCACGGCCGTCACGCCGCGATAGTCGGTGAACGCCTTCTGCAGCGAGCGCAGGCTCACGCCGCAGTGCAGGGCCAGCTCTTCCATGCGCAGTGGATGCGACAGGTTTTCCGCGATGAACCGGTCGGCACGCTTGAGGAAGAAGGGCTCGAGCGGGCGCTTGCGCGCGGCCGCCGCGCTGGCGCCGCTTCCGTCGGCGCGGTTGCTCGGCGTCGCGGCGAGCCGCAGGTATCGCCGATAGCTCGCGCGCGCGCCGGCGGAGTCGCCCAGCGCGTCGAGGACCACCGACCGGTCGTAATGCAGGAACTCGAGCAGGACGTTGAACGTGCCGATCTCCCGCGCGAGCCCGAGCGCCACGTCGAGCTCGTGCAGCGCCTCCAGGTGGCGCCCGAGGAGCCGCAACCCCCACGCCAGGTTCGAGCGGGTGACGACTTCGTCGTAGCGGGCACCTCGCTCCTGCAGCACCCGCAGGCGCTTGCGGATCGCGCGCACCGCGGCATCGGTGCGCCCGAGCAGGATCTGCAGGCGCTCGATGTTTCCCGCCACGTACCACGCGGCGAACTCGTAGCGAGCCTTGCGGGCGACGACGCACGCCTGCTCGAAGAATTTCAGCGCTTCGAGGGCGTCGTCGCGCATCGGAGCGAGGTCCGGAAGGTCCAGCGCGGACAGGTGCGCGCGCGCGTGGGGCTCCGACAGCTTCGAGGTGGCGCGATCGAAGTGCACCACGCCCAGGATGTTCAGGACCTGCACCTGGACGTAGGGGTCGGCGCTCTTCCCCGCCGCCCGGACCGCGGGCCCGGCCACGCGGCCGATGGACTCGAAATCCGCCTGCGCGAGCAACACCGCGATGCGCGTGCGAAGAACGAAGGCGACATACCCGAAGTCGCGCGCGCGCTCGAGTGGCTTGAGCACGCGGTCGATGATCTCGTCCGCGGCCGAGTAGCGGCCCTGGAAGTAGGCGAGCTCCGCACGCCATGCCTCGACGCGCAGCGCAAGGGATTTGACGGGATCGCCGGCCCGGGAGCAAGCCGACGCGGCGTCGAGCGCGCGCAAGGCCTCGGCGTGTTGCCCCTGGCGCATGGCGCAAAAGGCGACGACGAGGTGCAACTCGCCGGCGAGCGCAGCGGCGGCGAACGCAGGATCGGCGATCGCCTCGCGTGCGGCATCCGCCGCGCCGCGCAGGTCGCCCGAGCGTGCGCGCTCGCGGATGGCTCGTACGGCCGTGGTACGCGGCGACGTTCCTCCCATGGCGCCATTGTCCCCGGATCGCGAGAGGCGCGCATTGCAACGGCCTCGAAAGATGCGCATTTCGATAGCTTCGGGCGAAAGGTGATTGCTGCGCCCGCCGTGCGCGAACAGGATCGATCGTCACTTCAGGAGAACCGCATGTTGATTCGAGCCGATTGGATGCGCACCGCCGCGGCCCTGCTCCTGGCCTGGGCGGGAACGATCGCTCCCGTAGCGGCCCAGTCGGTCTGGGCTCCCGGCGCCAGGATGAACGTTGCGCGCGCCGGGCATACGGCAACCGTGCTGCCCGACGGAAGAATCCTCGTCGTCGGAGGCCACCAGGACAACAAAATCCTCGCCAGTGCCGAGTTGTACAACCCGGTGGATGGAACGTGGC
>Ga0111539_10001279_pt1 | contig 33592 bp, 31 predicted proteins | sample RhiMethybrSRZTD1_FD_79667 | JGI IMG/M metagenome (GOLD analysis project Ga0111539, IMG submission 79667) | Populus rhizosphere microbial communities from Tennessee, USA - Rhizosphere MetaG P. TD hybrid SRZTD1 (version 2) (version 2) | ecosystem: Host-associated > Plants > Roots > Rhizosphere >...
TCCATACTCAAGCGCGCTCCTTCAGCGGTCAACGCATTGTCACAGAAACAATCCGACCTGCAGTTGGCCGAAGAGGTCGGATGGGTGCTGCTGCGCCGCTACGGCGTCGTCTTCAAGCGTCTGCTTGAGCGAGAGGGAATCAACGTGCCGTGGCGTGTATTGTTGCGTGTCTATCACCGGCTCGAAGCGCGCGGTGAGATCCGTGGCGGACGTTTCGTCGCGGGCATCTCGGGTGAACAGTTTGCACTGCCCGAAGCCGTCGGCATGCTGCGCTCGATTCGTCGCGAAGGTGCGCAGGAGAGCATGATCTCAATCAGCGCGGCTGACCCGTTGAATCTTGCCGGCATCATCACACCGGGCAGCCGCATCACGGCCCACACAGGCAACCGCGTCCTCTATCACGACGGCGCGCCGATCGCTGCGCTCGAATCAGGCGAGACTCGTTTTCTCGTCGAACTCACTCGCGCACTCGAGTGGCAAGCGAAGGCCGCGTTGGTCCGCAAGGCAACCCGGCCGGAATTAAGATCCTATCTACGCCGGCCCGCCTAATCGTAAATTCGTGTTCGTACATCCGCGCACGATATCGTGTCAGGTCCACCTGCAAGTCTCATTCAAACGCCGATTTAGAACGAATTTCATCAAAGGCACGGTGCTTGCCAAACCTCTGCTCAGGGAGGTTTCTAGAATTATGAAACTTGGTTACTCGAGTAAGAAAACTGGTGGATACTTACTGGCATTCTTCCTACTGTTTGGCATCTTAGTCACAGTCGCCAGTTCTACTGCTCAAGCACAGTATCCTTACGATCGCTACCGCAACGACCGTTATCGCGATGATCGTTATCGCAACGACCGCTATCGCCAAAATGGTTTTCAGGTGGCGCGGCAACAGGGTTACAGCTACGGGATAAACGTCGGCGCGGCAGACGCACAGCGCGGACAGAGCTTCAACCCGCAGCGTTCGCGTTACTATCGCAACGCCGATCAGGGCTACAGCTCGTATTACGGAAACCGCGGCCAGTACCGGCAGGTATTCCGTGATGCGTTTGTCCAGGGCTATCGTGAGGGTTTCCAGCGATATGCTTACAACAATCGTGGTCGAGGCCGTTGGGGAAACCGCTGGCCATAACTCCGATCGCATTTAACCAGCCGAAGGGCCTCGAAATTCGAGGCCCTTTTCGTTTGCCAGTTCGTCTGCCGGACGCGGAAGAAAAACCTGGAATCGATACCCGATTGAGACTGCTTTTAAGGAGGAAAGGCGTTTATCAGTTTCAACAAATGGGTGCCAAATTGAAAGTACTTGCTCGCAAAAATCAACTCATCTCGTTCCCACGATTTGCCCTCGTGAAGCCGAGAACCACCGTACCGTCGAGTGACGCGTTCATGCGCGTCAGCAACGCGACCGTCCGCGAAGGCCGTTCCGGCCGCGTCTGGCCGCCGGACGTGCTTCGCAGGTTCCAACACGCGGAAATCATCACCGAACGCTCAATTAACCACTACGTCCTTCGCGACACCAGCATCTCGCCCGTAAGATCCGCGTAGGCCAAAGGCCGAACGAGGGGCTTAGCCCCTTTGATTGTCGTCGCCGACGGCGAGGCATAGCCCCGCCGCACATCAGGCGGCGAAGCCGATTCATCGTTCAGTGGCGGAGCCGCGACGTGCATCAGTGGCAGAGTCGCGCCATACATCGGAGGTCATGGTCGGAAACGCCCATAAGCGCTTCCACCAGGAGGGAAAGTTGACTGACGAAACAACGAAAAAATTGGTCCAGCAACTATTGTCTGAGCTTGGGAATGGACCAAACGACTTTCGAACGACGCACGCTGATTCAAAAACCAGGATCTAGGTAAAGAGCTACGAATTCAAAGAAGAGTTACGTTGCTATCCCCTTTTTGATGTTTCGCTGCCATGCTTCGTAATTCCTGATCCGGCGTTTGGCTTGCTTGCGAGTCAGTTTCATTTCCTGGGCTACGTAATCGATTCGGGCGGTCCGGTCTTTCTTCTTATCGAATCTGTCACCTGGGGCTCTTAGATAAAACTTGTAGGCAGTGGACCATTCTGCTTTTACCTCGTCAGTGGCCTGGACACCACGTCTCTCTGGCATGCTGCGGGCTCCCTTCCGGAGTTTTTTGCTTGCGGATTCTACACGACAGCGAGGGGTTTCGGTATTCAGAACCGCCGGATTCCGGTCTGAAATCATGGAATTTTTATGACCGTTTGAGCCAGCGCAGCAGCGACAGAGTGCTCAAGACGATCGCCAGGCCCAACAGCCCGTAAACGAAGTAAGAAACCGCGTCGGAATTGAAATAAGCGATTACCTGTCGACCGAAATAGAGGGCCAGAATCGCTTCCGCGGTGTAACGGACAATACGGCCTACGAACACCGCTCCAAACAGCTTCCGGCGCGAACACTGTAACGCCGACGCCGTCATGATCACCGGTGTGAACGGGAACGGCGGCGGCAGCAACGTTGCTACCAACACGGTGATGCCGAGCTTGTTTTCGAGCTTTTGTTTGATCCGTTCGAGCTTGTTCGGCTTTACAAAGCGCTCCAAACCCTTCTCGCCCGCCTTGCGCATCAGCAGATCCACCACGAAGACGCCGAGCACTGAACCAACCGCTGAAACAAGCACATAAGCAATCCAGATCAGACTCTCGCGATTCGAACTCACGAGCGCGATGAGCAGCAGATCGTTGCCGAACGGCAGGACCAGGAACGACGAGTCGAGCGCGCTCATCAAAAACAGTCCGGGCATGCCCATCCGCAGCATTGTGCGCAGCACAAGCCGGGAAGTGGAGCCTAGTAATAGTGTTCGCAACCCGCGGAGCTCCTGTGGTCTATCGCACGCCGATTAGTCGTGTTGGCTCCGGGGGTGTCGGATCGGTAATCGGTGGCGGCGTGTCGGGTTCGCGCACGGGTGCTGGTTGCGGATCCGCGTCCGGAGGCAAGGGGATAGGAGCAGGATTCGGCTTCTCCGGTTCAGACGGATCGTGCGGTGTTACAGGCGGTATTTCCGGTTTCTCAATCGAATCGGTAAATCGCCTGGCGGTGAAGTCATTCAATCTTTGGTTCCCCCTTGTTCGAAAGGCGTATTAGTTAGGGCCTCTATTCAGGCCGGGCGACGTTTTCGCTCAAACGCACGAAGCCTGGCCCGACCTGGGTGGTTTGGCGCGGGTTCAGCAGTCCCTGAACGATCTGTAATCGCGTCATGATCCTTGCTTCGGCGATTTGAAAACGGCCGGCGAGCACTTCCGCGCGTTCGAAGTCGTTGGCCGCGAGCGTCGCGAGCTCCTGACCGAAGCGGTTGATCGTTGCAGTTAGACCATTCGACGGCTGGATCGTCATTTCGCCGTCGCGAAACAGGTTCATTTCGAAACCATTCAAGACGGCCGCGGCTGCGAGCAATTCGTTGATCTGGCTGATGGCCGGTTCGAGCACTTCAAAACTGCGACCTGGATCCACCGGAGCAAAGGCGCGGGCGACGCGGAGTTGTTGTTCAAACTGGTCGTAACTCGTCGCGCGCCGGTTCGTCATCTGCTTTGCTTCGTCCAGCAACTGCATGGCGAGCTTTGGATTGGCTTTCTGCGCATCGGCTGCCAACTGAAGCAGGAAGTTGAGCTTTTCGTTGTCGCTCTGCAAACCATTGACCATTTGCCTGATCTCTTCGAAGCGAGTGGTGTCGGCTTTAAGCGCGAGTTCGCGATACTGGATTCGTCGCAACACCGAATCGCGAGTGGTCGCCGTCAGATGGTCGGTCGCAATCTGGCGCGCGCGGTCCGTGTTTCCTTCTTCAAGAGCTTTGAAAGCAGCTTGCTGGTACAGACGGTTTTGCATCTGCTGCGGAGCAGTCGCGGCCGCCTGCATCAGATTGTCGACCGTTGGGTTTTGCGGAGGCGGAACATATTGCTGATTTGCCATGCTCTGCAAGTTTCCCGCGCCCAGCTCGGCCAACTTTGCTCTGACCGCCGAGGCTTTCGTCGGAAGCTGCTGTTCGATGACGGGCATGGCGATCATCAGGCTCGCGGTCAGTCGCCGAGCGTTGGCCTGTTCGATCTGCGATTCTGTCGTTTGATTGCCCTGCGCAGGTCTGACTGCCTGGATCGGAGCTTGAGGTCCGACGCCGGAACGACCGCGTTGTGGGGCTGGTGTCGCAGCGCCGCGCTGGTTCGTTTGTAGCGGTCCGGATTTCAACGCCGCGTCGATCACGGCTGATAGTAAGTCGACGTAAGCTGATTGTTCGAGCGTTGCGACTCGACCGCTCAGGGGTACGCCCGACGGTAGCTGATTCACCCCGCTGACTTGGTTGCCGACCTGCCGCACGCCGGCGTTCAACATTTGCTGCGCGAGAATCGTGGCCTCGTTGTTGGTCAGGAAGTTTGCCGACTGAAGTCGTTTCACAGTTTTGTCGGCGAACTTCGCGCCGGCGTCGGGGTCCTGAAAATACAACTGATTAATGACCTCACTGACGGTGCGAGGAAACTGGCCCTTCTCCATCATCTGCTCTGCATTCGTCGCGGCTAGTTTCGGATCGAGCGCAGCAATGCGGCCGAGTAAAATCTGTTCGAGATTGTCTTCGGAGTTGAACTGCGGTGGACGCGGCGGCGTGCGCTGATCGTTGTTAACGACCTGCACGACTGGCGTGACTGGTTTCGTCGTAGCGAGCAACTGATACGCGAGTTGAGCGTCGTGCTTCGCGGCGGCGAGTACCAGCTCCTGTCGCAGTTGAAACGCGCGCCGGTCCTGATTCGCCGCTTCGTTGGGTCGCCGGTTATTAGTCGGTGGAGGAGTGCGGCCCAGTTCGGCGAGACCTTCGCCGGCCATTTGAAAAAGGGAACGCGAGCGACCCTGGTTTTTGTCCCAGAGCATGTCGGCCGCGTTTATTTGCACGCGCACGCGGTTCTCGGGCAACCGTAGCGACTGCGCCTCATCGATCACCTGATCCAGCAGCCGGTAAGCATTCTTCTCGCGCTCGGCTTTCTTTTCCAAATCTTCCGCGGTTGGTTGTTGCGTCGCTGTCTTGTCTTGTGCGAGCGATGGCGTTACGGCAGCGTAGAAGAGCGAGGAGGTTAGGGTCAGGGCGATCAATTTCTTCATGGGCGTTACCTCGTGCGGTCAAGTGACCGGAATCTTACACTCTCGACAGCGCAGTCAGGAAGGGGGCAAGCGTAGCGCGCCCCCGCGCACTGTCAGCAATAATTCGATGACTGCGGGGGCGAGCTACGCTTGCCCCCTTCCTGACTTGTACTAAGCCTTCCTGGGAACCACAAACTACGGATTCGCGTTTGGCATTTGGCAGGCTATAATCCGCGAGTTTCCCCAAGGATTCATTCAGTTTTCTAACACCGCGGGGTTCTCTTAAATGCCAGAAATCAACCATATAGATGCAAAGCCCGGCGATGTGTTGCTAATGGTCGGCACAATGAAGGGCGCTTTTCTGGTCAACTCGAATGCTGGCCGCCAGGATTGGACCGTCGGCGGCCCCTATTTTCCCGGACGCGCCATCTACTCCTTCGCCCACGATCAGCGTAACGGCCGGAACCGGCTGTGGGCGGCGGTCAACAGCTCGTTCTGGGGCTCATACCTCAGCACGTCAGACAATTTCGGACGCGAGTGGACCGAACCCGAGGCTTACAACATCAAGTTTCCCGAAGACAGTGAGACCTCGTTAAAGCAGATCTGGCAAATCGAAGAGGGACACGCTGACGAGCCCGATACGTTGTTCTGCGGAGTCGAACCAGCGGCGCTCTTTCGTTCAGACGATGCGGGCGCAAGCTGGTCGCTCGTCAAAGGACTCTTTGATCATCCGCATCGCACACAGTGGCAACCCGGCGGCGGCGGTTTATGTCTGCACACGATCCTGCCAAATCCCGCGAACAAAGACCGCATGCACATCGCGATCTCCACCGGCGGCGTTTATCGCACGGACGATGGCGGCCAGAGCTGGAACCCTCGCAACGTCGGCGTGCGCGCGCAGTTTCTGCCGCCCGAACATCGTTACCCTGAGTTTGGACAGTGTGTTCACAAGATCGTGAGCCATCCGTCGAACCCGGATCGCTTGTTTTTGCAGAACCACTGGGGACTCTATCGCACCGACGACGGCGGTGATTCATGGATCGACATCGCGAACGGCGTACCGTCAGATTTTGGTTTTGCCATGGTGGGCGATCCGAATGATGCGAACTCAGTTTTCATCATCCCGTTGGAATCGGATGAGTTTCGTTGCACGCCGGAAGCGAAGTTGCGCGTCTATCGCACGCGCAACGCCGGCGAATCGTGGGAACCGTTGACGAACGGTCTGCCGCAGGAAAACGCATTCGAAACTGTGTTGCGCGATGGAATGTCGTCAGATGATTTGATCCCCGCCGGTCTTTACTTCGGCACACGCAATGGGAAACTGTTTGGGTCAAACGATCAGGGCGAATCGTGGCAGTCAATCGCCGTCGGTTTGCCGCCCGTCGTTTGCGTGAAAGCTTCAGTGGTGAAATAAAGATGAGACGCTGCTTAACAATCACACTCGGAATTTTGTTGTGCTGCGCGGTGCTGAACGCACAGGAGCACAAGCAAGCTGAAACGCCGGAATCGAAGCTGCTCCAGTTTCAGATGGCGTTGTTGAAGCGTGGGCCCAAATGGTCGCCGGAGCCTAGCAGAGAACGGTTGCAGATGCGACAACGTCACGTCGCGCACATGAGATCGCTGCTCGACGCAAACAAGCTGATGATCGCCGGCGCGATTCAAGACGATAACGAGTTGATCGAAGTGCACATCTTTCGCACGAAGTCGGCAGAGGAAGCGACCGCCTGGTTGAATGAAGATCCGGCGATTGTCGCCGGGTACCTCGTTCCGGAGTTGCACCCGTGGTGGTCCGAGGATGTGATGAAAAAGGGGACGATTACTACGCCGCCAAGACTCACGACCGCGTATCTCGCGTTTCTGACGCGCGGCGACAAATGGACCGCAGAGAAGACACCGGCGACCGAAGCGATTCAAAAAGCGCACCTCGAAAACATTAACAAGCTAGCCGACATGAAGAAGCTGGTCGTTGCCGGACCGTTTGGCGACGACGGTCGATTGCGCGGCATTTTCGTTTTCAAAGTCGCGTCGATTGACGAAGCGCGTGCGTTGGCCGCCACCGATCCCGCAGTGCAAGCAGGTCGACTGGCGCTTCAGATTCATCCGTGGCTCGTGCCTGAAGGAATTCTGCCGTGACGACGATTAACGTCTCCGGTTTTCTGACCGACTTCACGGGCGGCAAGCACGTGATCGAGCTCGACGCATCGCCGTCGACTGTCGGCCAGGCGCTGGATCGTCTGTGGCAGATCTATCCCGGGTTGCGCGATCGCGTGTTGACCGAACGTGGCGAGGTGCGTATGCACGTCAACGTGTTTCTAGAAGACGAGAACATCCGTCGCAAGGAGTTTTTGAGCACGCAGTTACCGGAGAACAGTGAAATCACGATCTTACCGTCGGTGAGTGGAGGTTAAGACCACCATGTACTGTCCATCCTGCGGTTCTGAAGAACGACAACTGAGTCAATTCTGTCGCGCCTGCGGCACGGATCTGCGGGTGGTGAGAAACTCGCTCGAGCGTCCCGACGCGATCACGGCGTCGGCCATTTCGGCGCGCGAACAGATCGGAATGGCGGTGGCGGATCAGATCCGCCAGATGAATACCGCGAAGGATCTTGAGAGGGTAGCGGAAGACGTTTTGCCATCATTCGAAAAGTTTCTAGAATCACCCGAGGAGAAACGGTTGCGTCGCATTCGCAACGGAGTGATCACGGCATGCGTCGGTTTAGGTCCGGGGATAGCGACCCTGGTGTTCGCGATCAACAACCCGGATCTGGCGCCGTTGTTGACACCGTGGCTAATCACGTTTTTCGTCGGGCTCGGAATGATTTTGAATGGTCTCTTATTTACTCTGCCGCGCAAGGAACTGCCCGGCGATGTTATCGATGCGATGTCTCAACGGGTGTTGGACATGAACCGCGCCGCTTATGAAGCCCCGCCTGCTCGGACCAACGAACTCGGTCCAGGCACGCACCCTCAGGCGTCAATCACGGAACACACTACTCACCACCTGACGACCAGTAAAAGTTAGGAGCTAATAAATGGCCGTAGATCTGGTGGGAGGATGCCGCGTGTCAGCAGTGCGCGAGGGCACTCCCCATGTTGTAGGTTCACTCTCGGTTTGGAACCAGGTAGGGAAGACGACGGGCGCGACAGCGATCTCGCTGCGCATCCTGGACTTTGGCGTCGGACTATCGCCCGCGCTGCGCAATCAGGAGTGCGACGAGGTTTTGTACGTGCTCGAGGATCTCGACAATCCGGCGAAGGCGAAACGTTGCACCGTATTTATCGACGGGCGACCGCATCGAGTGCAGGCACAGACCGGGATCTATCTGCGACCCGGGCAGACGTTGATGGTCGACAATCCTGGACCAGACGCGGTTTGTTTTGTGAGTTCGCAGTGTCCGGAAAGTGCGTCGGACGGGATTGTGCCGTTGAGTTCCGTTGAGTTGGTTTTTACCGATCCGCAGGGGCCGGAGAAGTCGTCGATTGTGAGGTTGGCAGATCAGCGCGAGATGCCGACGGGCGATCGCTGGTATCGCGTGTTGGTTGATGATGCGATCGGCAGCGCGCAGGTGACGCAGTTTATCGGGTCGATTCCACCGGGACGCGCGCCTGATCACTTTCATGAGTACGAAGAGGTTCTGTTCATACTGCGCGGCACTGGACGCCTGTGGACCGGAGACGTAAGCGCGCCGATAGGACCAGGCTCGTGTGTGTATTTACCGCATGGGCAGATGCATTGCGTCGAGAATACCGGCGACGGTGAGTTGAGATTACTAGGAGTGTTTTATCCGGCTGGCAGTCCCGCGGTGCGTTACGAGACCACAGATTGATTATTCAAAGTCGCGAATATCGCGGAACGGACGCTCGTTGTCACTGAAATCAGGGCGGTAGTAGTACGACGCGCCGTCGAACTCCTGCACCCAACCTTCTTCCATCCCAAGCTCGTCGAGCGCGGCGGTCGCTTTCATCCATTCCGACTCGCGAATCCTGCGCGACAGCAGCAGGTAGCGTTTGTTCGTCTCCGCCTGGTGCGTTGGGTAGTACTGGGCCATCAGCGAGATCGCCACGCGCGGGCTCAGCTCGTCGCGCAACCATTCGATCGACTCCGTAGTGCTGCCAATGTCATTCGGCAAAACCAGCAGCCGCACGACGAGCCCGCGCTGCAGCAGCCCATTCTCGTCAAATACCAGCTCGTCGCCCGTCTGCCGAAACATCTCTTTCAACGCGAGCCGTGAAAAATCCTTGTACCCGCTGACTTTCGAATACATGTAACCCGATTCGTCGTCTGCGTACTTCAGATCCGGCAGGTAAACGTCGACCACCTGATCGAGCAGCCGCAGCACCTCGACCGAGTCGTACGAATTTGTGTTGTAGACGATCGGCAGCCGCAAACCTTGTTGCGCGGCGAGCAGGATCGACCGCGCCATCTGCGGCGCGAAATGTGTCGGCGAAACGAAGTTGATGTTGTGACAGCCGCGCGCTTGCAGTTCCAACATCATTTCCGCGAGACGCTCGTGAGTGATCTGGTTTTTGATCTCTTCTTTGTGACGTTGCGAGATCTGGAAGTTCTGACAATAGACGCAACGAAGATTGCAGTTGCCGAAGAATATATTGCCCGCGCCTTTGGTGCCGACGAGTGGCGGTTCCTCGCCAAAGTGCGCGGTGTACGAGGAGACGATCGGCAAGCGGCCGGAGTAACAGGCGGCAATCTCGTCGTTTAGACGGTTGTTCAGGCAGTCGCGCGGGCAGACGGTGCAGCGCTCCAGCAGACGCTCCAAATCCGCGACGCGTTTTTCTAACCTGCCGTCACGTAGTAAACACAGATAAGACGGATTACTCACGCGGCCTATGATATTCTGCGAGGCACCAAAAGCGCCACGCGTCGTCCATGAGATTGTGGCTTTCCAAAAACAGTGAGGTCCCGATTCGCGAGCAGTTGATCACGCAGATCACGCTCGGGATCGTTAGCAACGACCTGAAGCCCAGCGAGCGCCTGCCCAGCACACGCGATCTGGCGCGCCGCTACTCGATTCACGCAAACACGGTCAGCGCCGCGTATCGGGAGCTGGCCCGTCGCGGTTGGGTGGAGTTTCGCAAAGGCAGCGGCGTTTACGTTCGCCTTCGCGTTGACGAGAAGGAAGATGGTCTCGCGCTGGACCAGTTGATCTCGCGCTTCTTCCGGCACTTGCGCGAGGACGGGTATTCGCTTGCGGAGATACAGACTGGTGTCAATCGCTCATTGTCGGCGCAGCGACCGGATCATTTCGTCGTACTGGAGCCGGATCCGGAGTTACGAGAGATCCTCGCCGCGGAGATACGGTTTGCGACGAAGGTGCGAGTGACGGGCGCTGGGCCAACTGATCTAAACGATCCGTCGGCTTTGATCGGCGCGGTGCCGCTGGTGCTTTACGGGCACCTCGAAGCGTTTGGCGATCGAGTCAAACCGCGAACTGATCTGTTGGTGATTCACTCCGGATCGGTTGTCGAATCGTTTCGTGGTGAAACGAAACCGCGACCCGATGCGTTGATAGCGATCGTGTCGCGGTGGCCGGAGTTTCTGCGTTGGTCGCGGACGTTGCTGGTCGCCGCGGGCCTTGACGCGGACGCGCTCAGTTTTCGCGACGCGCGTGAACGCGGTTGGGAGAAGGGATTGCGTTCCGCCGCGTTTGTGATTACCGACTCGCTGATGGCCCCGCGCATTCCCGCGGGCTGCGAGCTCAAACTCTTCCGCGTTATTTCTGATCGTTCGTTAAGAGAAGTCCGCGAATACGCTGAACGGTTCTTTTAAGTAAACACGGATCCTCACTTGTCCTTCGCGAGCGTGCGGACGTAGTTCACGACGTGCCAACGCTCTTCCGCTTCAGGCATTTTTTTCTCGCCGGCGGGCATGATGCCGGTGATGCCTTTCGTGATCTTCCAAAAAACTTCGCCGTCCGTCATCGCCGTCATGCGTTCCTTGTTTGTGAGGTCCGCCGGCTTGCGCCGCAGTCGCGCAAGGTTCGCTTCGTTACCCGACCCGGTCTCGCCGTGACAGAAAATGCAGTTACCTTTATTGCGATCGAGGTACAGCGCTTTGCCCTTCTCGATCGACTCAGCCGTTGCCTCCACCGGATTCTTCGTCTTGTCGGCGTCTTCTGGCAGCTCCCAGGTGTTCTTCGAGAAGTCCTGTTGCGGCGCACCGCCCGGAGCGATTGAGCGGTTCTCGTTCTGGTTCCGATTAGTGGTCTTCGAACTGTTTGAGTTCTGCGTCGTCGAACTATTTGCGTTCTGCGCCGCGGACGTTGATCGAACTAAGGAACCGACGATAACGATTGCGATACCTGCCAGCAGTGCGAATGCCGGCACTAATAAAACCTTACGCATTAGTTTCTCCTTTTCCTGGTCGTCGACCGCCTGGTGGCGGGTTTCTTCGTAGGCGGGGCCGAAGACGATGCGGCGTCTTTCGGTTTGGATTGTTCACGAATGTAGTCCATGAGCACCTGCAAAGGAACGTCCATTTCGAGCACGACTTCGCTTTCTCTTGCCGTCAATTTAAAACTTTGCAGGATCGCTTCCGCGTTTTTTCCCGAGATCTGCGCGATGCCAGACTTGAAACCCGACTGGAAATCCTCCGATTTGATCAAGCTCATCAGCAGATTAGTGATGATCTTGGCCGTGTCGGGATTGTCGGCATTCATCGCACCGCGCATGCTGTAATTGGAGCCGGAGATCACGGCCGCAGCGTAGAAGTTGCCGAAGTTGCTGTCGAATCGTCCTTCGCGCGGTGCGGTGACCGTGCCGAGCATTCCGAAGCTGCGAGCGAAGGACGTCCACGGCGCGCCCGTCGCCGCCATGAACACGTTCGGATCGCGCAGCAGCGACTGAATAGTCTCCGCTTTGATGCGAGGCCCCGTGCCTTCAGCAGCGTCTACGGCAGCTTTAATGTACCCATAGTTACCAATCGCCAGCGAGTTCGCGCTCAAAGCCACGGCGGCAACGTTGACATAAGGCTTCAACACCGGGTTCTTCTGAGCTTCTAGCGCGATCGGTTCGATCGGCATAGAAGAGATTGTCTTCGAGCCGTGCTTCTCGGAGAGCAGTTTGTCCTGGAGAGTGAGTTGCGCGAGCGAGATTAATGACTCGGAACTAAAGTCGCCGCCTACGACGGCCATGACATCAGGGGCCACAAAACTCAAGTCCGCCCCCGGTTTGTTAAAGCGTACTGCAATCACGATGTATTCGACCGTCGCGGGATCGACGCCCACAGCCTTCTTCATCTCCGCGAAACCGGCTTGCATCTCCGCGACTTCCTTCGCGGGCATCACCTTCGGGATAAGGTCGTTGAGAGTTCGTTGAGGACTGACGTAAATCAGCAAATCCGCCTCGGGAAGGTTCGTCAGGGGAGCCGGGACCGACTGCGCGAACGAGACGGAAGCAACGCTAAAAAACACAAAGAGCAGCAGCAGAATTGAGGGGTTACGTTTCAAAATCGGGACCTCCATGGGTGAACATCTGTGGCGCTCGAGGCGCGGTTAGACTTGGGTATAACGGAAACACGACGGGTCATGGTCATTGACCATGCCGACTGCTTGCATGAAAGCATAACAGATCGTCGAGCCGACGAATTTAAAGCCACGCTTCGAAAGGTCTTTGCTCAACGCGTCTGAGAGTTCCGTTCGGGCCGGCACCGGCTGGCCTCGTTTCCGTCGCAGTGGCTTGCCGTTCACAAACCGCCAGACGTAAGCATCGAAGTTGCCGAACTCGCGATTCACGTTGAGGAAGTTGCGAGCGTTGGTGACTGCGGCGTTGATCTTGAGCCGGTTACGAATGATTCCGGCGTTGTTCATGAGCGATTCGATCTTGCGCTCGTTGTACTTCGCGATCTTCGCTGGATCGAAACCGTCGAACGCGGCGCGATAATTGTCGCGCTTATTCAGGATGGTTTCCCAACTCAACCCCGCCTGCGCTCCTTCGAGAACCAGAAATTCAAACAACCGCGTGTCGTCGTGAAGTGGAACTCCCCATTCCTCGTCGTGGTAGGCAATCGAAAGTGGCGTCCGGGCCCAGGCGCAACGCTTTGTCATGGGCCCAGCTTACACGTATCCAGTGTTTCTCAAAAGTGGGAATTCCGCCTACGGCAGTGGGCGGATTGTTCATTCCAACCTACGAGTTTGAATAGAGGTTTTCGAATCCCACCAACGACAGTTGGTGGAAGTTTCACTTCCCACCTAAAGCGATGGCAGGAAATGAACAATCCACCAACTCTCGTTGGTGGGATTCAACAGACTTCTACCCCGAGTCGTAGGCCGGAAGTTAACAATCCAACCACTCCCGTGGGTGGGATTTAGGCAAAGTCAAATCTCAAGAAATTCTTCCGGTAAGGCATTTGACGACCGTTACGAGCTCGCGTATTTCGACGGGCTTGGCGACGTGCGTGTTGTAGCCGGCGGCAATCGCGCGGATTCGATCCTGCGTGCGCGCGTATGCGGTCAGGGCAATCGCGGGAATGTGGTCTGGGTTGTCGCCTTCCTGGTGGCGCACCTGCTTGATCAGGTTGTAGCCGTCGGTGTCGGCCATGCCGATGTCGCTGATCAGGAGGTCGAACGGTTCGTTTTCCAGTAATGAGAGCGCTTCAGTCGCCGACCCGACCCCACGAACTTTCGCACCATGCTCGGCCAGATCGATCGCGATCAAATCGAGCGCGTCGAGATCGTCTTCGACGACCAGAATACGCACTCCCGCGAGATCGATCTCCGTCTCGATGTCCTCAGACGCACTGGTCACGGGCGGCGTTTTGAGTGTCAAAGCAGTGCTGGGCAAGGGAAGTTTGACTGTGAATACGGCACCGGGCGGCACGTCGCGGTTCTCAGCACTGATTACACCACCATGCAACTCAACCAGGTGGCGCACGATGGCCAAACCGAGTCCGAGTCCCTGGTGCGTGCGCGTGGTGGATCCGTCTGCCTGACGAAACCGTTCAAACACGTGCGGCAAAAACTCCGGCGCGATGCCTGGTCCGCTGTCGGTGATCTCAATTCCGACGTATCTCTTGTCCTGGGTGACGCGAATCGCAACGGTGCCGCCTACCGGCGTAAACTTCGAAGCGTTTGAAAGCAGGTTCCAAATTACCTGCTGTAGCCGATCCGCGTCGCCGGCAATAACTTTCAGTCCCTCCTGATAACTTTCCTCGACGCCGATGTCTTTCGCCTCCAGTGCGGGCCGAACTGCATCCAACGCGGCTTTAACCACTCCTATCAGATCGACCGGCGTAAGATGAAGCTGTAGTTTCCCGGTAATGACGCGCGACACGTCGAGAATATCTTCGATGATCTGCTTCTGCGCCCACGCGTTTCGCTCGATCACTTCCATCGCGTGCAGCGAGCTTTCCGGGTCCAACCGGCCGGATTTCATCATGCGCGACCAACCGATCACGGCGTTCAGCGGCGTGCGCAATTCGTGCGACAGAGTCGCGAGAAACTCGTCTTTCAAACGGTTCGCTTTTTCTGCATCGGCGCGCGCGGCGCGTTCGCGGACAAGCAGATGGGCCAACTTCTCCTCCGCGCGCTTCCGTTCGTGAAACTGTCCGATCTGAAAACCAACACTGGAGATGATGTCATTGAGATCCTGGTCGGGCTGCCGGATTTCCTGGCTGAAAAACTCCATCACGCCGACGATTTCGTCGCCGAGATGAATCGGAAAACCAAAAGCGCCGCGCAACCCCGCCTCCGCGGCGAGTTGTGCCCGCGGGAAGTTTGGATCCTGGCCCACGTCCGGAATCCACGCCGGCTTGCCGCTGGCCCAAATACGACCCGGCAATCCGGCGCCGCGCGTAAACGTGCGCGTGCGCGAAACAGTTTCGAAGCCGTCGAGACTGATCGACGCGCGATGCCAGAAGTCGATGCAGCGCAGCGCGTCGCCCTGATGGTCTACGGCCCAGAGCACGCCGACTTGCCATCCTAAGCTCTCGCAAACCGTTTGCAGGATCTCGTGCGTGCCTTCGACGAAGTCGATCGAGCGGGAAAGAATTCGCGTGATTCCATACTGCAACGCCAGCCTCTGCTCGCTGCGGCGGCGAGCGTTGATTTCGCGCGTGCGTCGAGTGATGTCGCGCTTGATACTGACGTAACAGAGCGGCTCGCCGAGTCCGCTGCGCATCGTGAAGACCGTGAGCTCGACGTTCAGGTCCTCACCGCTCTTCGTGCGGCAGACGATCTCACCAAAGTATTCGTCCGTGTCGGCTAGTTGCCGTGCGATATCGGCAAACGTGTCTGCGCCGAGATCGAGGGCCGGTGTTTCGCCCTCGAGGTCTTCGTCGGAGTAGCCCAGGAGCGTGAAATGCGCACCGTTTTGCTGAAGATAGAAGCCGTTCGGGTCAGTTATCGCGATGGCTTCGCGGGAATGCGCGAAAATCTCACGATAGAGAGCGGCGTCCAGTTCTACTGGTCGCGCAGCAGGTTGAGCTTCGGCTTCTGCGTACGACATGGCTCGACTTTTAAGGGGATTTCAGAAGGGGTGAGCCGATTCTAACACAGACCAGGGATCAGGACCGTATCTGGACGGGCGCGCTGGAGCGGACGGACTCGTAAACCGCATTCGCGATCTCTACCGACATCAATCCATCAAAAGCGGTGACGAGAGGCGGCGTCCCGTTCACAATCGAGTCGACGAACGCGCGGTCCTCTTGCACGTAACCCCACTTCTCCTCGCGCGGCGTCTGCTGCATCGACTCGGAGCTGAAATGGCCCTCGAGGCTGCTGCTCCAAACCAGCGTTTCCATCTCGCGCGTCACCAGCGTCGCGTGATGGCAGAACACTTCGACGCGTTCGAACGGAAACAGCCAGCTCGCGTCGGCTGCGGTGGCGAGTGTCGCGTGCAAACCGTTGGCGAACTTCAGCAACACCGAGAAGTCGTCGATCTCCTGGTACTCATGACTCGATCCGATCGCGGTGAGTGTTTCAATCTCGCCGAAGAGAAACCGCATCATGTCGAACATGTGAATCGGCGTTTCGTAGAGAAACCCGCCGGTCACTTCGGGGTCGCCGGTCCACTCCGGTTTCAGCAACTCGCCGCGATTCATCTTGACGTGCGCCGAGTGGGCTTCGTGAGTTTCGGAGAGAAGTCGTTTCAGAGTTGCGTAGACGGGTGCGAAGCGGCGGTTGTGTCCGACCTGGAACACAGCGTTGCTGTGTTGGGTTCTTTCGAAAACGGTTTCGGCGTCGTCGATCGTGGTTGCGAGTGGCTTCTCGCAGAAGACGTGTTTGCCGGCGTCGATCGCGGCGAGTGCGAGCGGAACGTGACGTGTGTTGGGCGTTGTGATGAAGACTGCGTCCGAACGTTCGATCACCTCGTCGGGCGTGGAAGCGATTGCCGCGTCGTGCGCGCGCGCGAGTTGCTGCGCGCGTTCCGAAACAACGTCGTGGACCGTCGTGATACGAACTCGTTCGTCGCGTGCGAGAATGCCCGCATGCACTCCGGCGATAAAGCCCGTTCCGATGATTCCGATTTTGATCATGAATTCAATATCTGTTGAGTCGCGATCTTAGCATCGCGCGCGAGTTGAAACGGATCGCGTTCCCAGTATTCGGGCCGAAAGATTTCGACGCTCGCGACGTCGTCGTAGCCGATCTCACGAAACCCAGCAACTATCTCGCGTAACGGAAGTATTCCGAGTCCCGGAAGCAAACGATGACGATCCTCGAGCTGCACGCGCGGCAGGTCCTCCGCGTCGTTGATGTGAAAGATGTAAATCTGATGCGGATTGAGTTTCTCGATCATCTTCACGTTCGAACCGCCCGCGTAGAAGTGAAAACTATCGATTACGAGTCCGAGATTGTCGCGTCCGGCAGCGCGCACGATCTCATCCGCGAGGTCCAACGTCGGCACGCTGCAATCGGATTGACCGAGGAATTCGAAGCCCAGCGCGACGCCGTGTTCCGCGGCGATGTCGCAGAGTTCGGTCAGAATGCGCACTGACTCCTCGACGACGTCGACGTCCTCTGAAGGCAATCGTCCGGGCACCACGACGATGTACGGACACTCGATCTCCGCCGCGATTTTGCTCAGTTCGCGGCACTCTTGTTTGATCCCTTCGTAATCTCGGGCGTCGCGAAACGTGATGTGTTCGATCGAATTGATGCTCAACGGTGGCACGCCCGCTTCGGCGAATAAAGTTTTCAACTCAGTGGTTGATTTATCTTTCAGTTTGGCTTTCCAGATCTCGACGTAATCAAACCCGGCAGCCTTCGCAGCCTGCACGTCTGTTTCCAGAGAGGCGCGCATTGTTGTCGCGCCGTTTAGAGCGAGTTTCATAGGTTTTTGCAGGATAACACGGATCAATCGGAAGCCGTCGCCCGCGGTTTGACTTGCCGTGGCGTTAGTTGTAAAAGCGTGCTGGCTTCCAAACAATAAGGAGAATAAAGATGGCTTTACGACTTGGCGACATAGCACCCGATTTTCAAGCAGACACCACTGATGGCCCCATTAGTTTTCACGATTGGATTGGCGACAGTTGGGCAGTTCTGTTCTCCCATCCCAAGGATTTTACTCCCGTGTGCACTACCGAACTCGGTTATGTTGCGCGCTGCAAGCCAGACTTCGACAAACGCGGCGTCAAGGTAATTGGCCTCAGCGTCGACCCGACCGACTCGCATAAGAAATGGGCCGAAGACATCAAGGAAACACAGGGCACGGCGCTCAATTTTCCGGTGATTGCCGATCCGGACCATAAGATCGCTGAACTCTACGACATGATCCACCCCGAGATCAGCGACATCTTTACCGTGCGCTCGGTTTTCGTCATTGGCCCAGACAAGAAGATCAAGCTGATGATTACGTACCCGGCCAGCACCGGACGCAATTTCGACGAGATACTGCGCGTGATCGATTCGTTGCAGTTGACCGCGAAGTACAGCGTCGCGACGCCGGTGAATTGGAAAGATGGTGACGACGTGATTATCGTGCCGTCGCTCTCGGATGAGGCTGCCAAAGAGAAGTTTCCTGGTGGCTGGAGAGCGCCGAAACCGTACTTGCGCATTACTCCGCAGCCGAACAAACCGGCGGCTGGAGGATCGGATACGGCAGCGAAGAGCGCGTCGTAATTCTGATACGCGGTTTAGATCGAGAGTCCCGTCTGGCGATCGAAGAAGTGAGCTTTCTCGCTTGCGATTCGCAGCCAGACGGGGCTTTCCACTTCCGCCCGAAAGTCAGCGGGCGCACGAGCGATCAGCCTGTTGTTTCCCACCGATAAAAAGACGAAAGTCTCATTGCCCATCAATTCGGTGACATAAACAGTTGCCGGAATCGCCCCGTTCTGAGGTTCAGTAAGAACACTGATGTGTTCGGGGCGAATGCCGATCGTGATTTGATCGGCGTTCGCCCTTTGAACAGGGATTTGAACTGAGTCGTTCGCAAAAACTCCCTCTTCAATCTTTCCATCCACGAAATTCATACTCGGACTACCGACAAACTCCGCCACAAACCGGTTCGCCGGGCGATTGTAAATATTCAATGGCGTATCGAACTGTTGTAACTGCCCACGTTTCATCACCGCGACGCGCGTTGCGAGCGTCATCGCTTCCGCCTGATCGTGCGTTACGTAGATCGTCGTCGTGCCAAGCTGGTGTTGCAGGCGTTTCAGTTCGCCACGCATCTGAACACGCAGGCGGGCGTCGAGGTTCGAGAGCGGTTCGTCCATCAAGTACGCGCGCGGCTCGCGAACGATCGCCCGCGCCAGCGCCACACGCTGACGTTCGCCGCCTGAGAGTTGACGTGGTTTCCGATCGAGCAGTGGTTCGATCTCGAGCATGTGAGCGACTTCGGCGACACGCCTCGTTCGCTCTTGCTTATCAAGCTTTCGGACGCGCAAGGGATACGCGATGTTCTCGGCGATAGTCATGTGCGGATACAGCGCGTAACTCTGAAACACCATCGCGAGGTCGCGATGCTGCGTCTGCACGTCGTTGATGCGTTCTTCTTCGACGTAGATATCGCCGCTCGTCACGGTTTCGAGACCCGCGAGCATGCGCAGCGTCGTCGTCTTGCCGCAACCAGACGGTCCAAGCAGCACGACAAACTCGCCGTCGACGATCTCCAGGCTGAGGTCGTCCACGACAACCGTATCGCCAAACGTCTTCCTCACGTTCTTGAACTGAATCGACACTAGCCTTTCACCGCTCCCAGCGACAGTCCCCGCACGAGATACTTTTGCATCGCCATCGCAAACACCAGAATCGGCACGATCGCCACCGCGCCCGCCGCACTCATTACGCCCCACTTGATTTCATACTGCGTTACGCGGCCCGCGATCCCGACCGGCAACGTCATCGACGCGTCAGTCTGCGTCAGCACCAGTGCGAACAGAAATTCGTTCCACGAAACGATCAGACAAAACACTGCGGTTGCAGCGAGACCGGGCGTGACCAGCGGCAACACGACGCGCACGAGCGCGCCGAGTCGTGAATCGCCGTCGACGAGCGCGGCTTCCTCGAGATCGCGTGGCACTTCGTCAAAAAATCCGCGCATCATCCAGACGACGAAAGGAAGATTGAAAGCGGTGTAGACGATGATCAGCGATGCTCTTGTGTCGAGCAGTCGCAGGTCGCGCATCATCAGAAACAACGGCACCGCGGTGACGATGGCGGGAAACATGCGCGTCGAGAGGATCCACAGAGACAGTTTGCGATCGAGATCGTAAGGCAGACGAAACCGCGCCAGCGCGTACGCGGCGAGCGTACCGAGCACGAGCGCGCAGAGCGTTGAAATCACCGCCACGACGGCGCTTGTAATCAAGTATTGCCCGAAGGATCTGGTTACGAATGCGTCGTAGTAGTGTTCGAGTGTCGGCGTGAAGCTGAACCACGGCGGTGGGACGGCAAAGTGGTCCACCTCGGACTTCAACGAGATCGTGAACATCCAGTAGACCGGCGCCAGCGCCGCTACCAATGCCACGAGCAGCACCAGGTATTTAAGAAATCCGCGTTTCATTTCTTAGCAGTTTTATATAGAACACGCTGATGATGTTCGTCAGCGCGAGCAGCACAAACGACATCGCCGCCGCGTAACCAAAATCGAAGAACCGGAACGCCGCGCGATAGATGTACAGGCTGATCGTCTCGGTCGCGAAACCCGGTCCGCCTTCGGTCAGGATGAAGATCTGATCGAACACGCGCAGCAGATCCATCGTCCGCAACAGCAGCACGATCAGGATCGCTGGTTTCAACAACGGCAACGTCACGTAGCGAAACGTCTGCCAACGGCTCGATCCGTCGATCAGCGCCGCTTCGTACGGCTCCTGCGGGATCGCCTGCAGCCCTGCGAGCAGCACGAGAAACACAAACGGAGTCCACTGCCAGACGTCGACGGCTATCACCGACAACATCGCCAAAACCGGTGACGCGGTCCACGTCAATGGTTCAGTGTCGACGCCGATCTGTTTAAGTGTTCCATTGATCGCGCCGAAGTTTGGGTTGAGCAGCAGCCGCCACACGATTGCTGCCACAACCGGCGGCAGCATCATCGGCACGAGCAAAGTCGCGCGAAAGAAACCCCGTCCGCGAATGTGACTGTTGAGCAGCAGCGCCAGCCCGAGCCCTAGCAGAAATTCACACGTCAGTGCCGCGACCGCGAAAACAAACGTGTGCACCATGGCGGTGAGGAAGAAATTGTCGGAGAAGAGGCGCGTGAAGTTCCCGACTCCCCAACCTTCGCCAACTTGCAAACTGACAGTGATTGAGTAGATGAGCGGATAGATCGAAAGCGCGAGAAGCACGGCAATCGCCGGCGCGACTAACACGTAAGGCAGCAGTAGGTGCCGTCTACTGGCCGCGTTGGACAATCTTCTCGATTTCGGCATTCGCCTGATTCATCGCGTCGGCGGGTGACAAGGCGCCGCTGTTCGCTTTCGAAAGAAAGATGCCAAAGACGTTTTCGATCTCGTTCCACTGCGGCGTGCGCGGTCGCGGTCGCGACGTTTCCAGCGATCGCATTTGCGCCGGATACGCGGGAAACTTCGCTACCAGCTCGGGATCGCGAAACAGCGACTTGCGTGTCGGCGGATTTCCGCCCAGCGCAGATCGTTTCATCTGTTCGGCAGTGGTGGCCCAAACGAGGAAATCCATCGCCGTATCAGTGTTTCGCGACGCGCGCGGGATCGCTATCAGCCAGTTGCCGATCTCCGCTTGTCCCGGTTTGCGCCCCGACGGCAGCGTTGCGAATTCAATCTTCCCGATCACTTTCGACTTCGACGGATCGTCAAACTTGCTAATCCAAACGGGCCAGTTAATCGACATCGCCGCCGTTCCCTGCAACAAGTGGGCCCCGACCTCTTCGGCATTGAAACTGGCGTAACCCGGCGGCGAGTACTTGCCCATCTGGACCATGAACTCGAGCGCCGCGATCCCTTCGGGACTATTCACCGTCGGCTTCCCCGCAGCGTCAAACATCTCGCCGCTGAATGCCCAGAAGATCGGCATGAAGTCCGCGACGGCCGCATTGCCCTGCGCGGCACGCATCACGTAGCCGTACATCCCGGAGCCACTCTCTTTCTCCTGGATCGTTTTTGCAGCAGCGAGCACATCGTCCCACGTCGCGGGCGGCTTGAGGCTGTGTTTCTCAAAAAGATCTTTGCGATAGAAGAACAACTGCGAGTTGCCGACGTAGGGCAGCGCGTACAGCGAGCCGGTTTGATACGGATGGCGGCACAACGCGATCGAGGTCTCGATGAAGTCGGCGTCAGGTCCGTTTTGCCCGCGTTTTTGCAGCAGCGGCGTGAGCTCTGTCAGGAATTGCTTCGTCGCAAAGGTCGGGAACCAGGGATCGTCGAGCATGATCAAGTCGTAAGCTCCCGTGCGCGCGTTGAGATCTATCAATTCTTTCTCAAAAAGATTGGCGTACGGAAACTCCGAGATGTTGAGATGGACGCCGGTCTGCCGTTCGTAGTCGAGCGCCGCTCTTTTGAGCGCGTCGGCTTCTGGGCCGGCCATCGCGGCGACTGTTAGTTCTTTGCGGGATGATTGTTGTGGGTCTTTGCTGCAACTGGTCATCACCACCATAAGCAGCAGCAACAGCATAACCAGAGTTGTCAATCTCATAGGGTAATTTAGTCGACGCCTGCAGCGTCGGGCGCGCATATAATATGGTCTATGCGACAAATCGTCACTACAACGACAGGCGGCACAGACGTCTTGAAGGTCCAGCAAAAACCGGACCCAATCCCTCGCGACGATGAGCTAATCATTCGCGTCCGCGCCGCCGGACTGAATTTCGCTGACATTCTTTCGCGCCAGGGTCTGTATCCCGACTCGCCGCCGAAGCCCATCGTGATGGGTTACGAGGTGAGCGGCGTCGTCGAAGCCGTCGGCAAAGACGTCGACAACTCGCTCCTCGGTAAATCGGTTGCGGCGATGACGCGTTTCGGCGGGCAGTCGGAGCTCGTGGCAGTGAAAGCCATGCAGGTGTTCGAGAAACCTGACAAGTTGACGTTCGAACAGGCGGCGGCGATCCCGGTCAACTATCTCACCGCCTACGCGTTGCTCGTCGTAATGGGTTCGCTGCACAAAGGCGAGTGAGTGTGGTTTCTCACCGCAGGCGGCGGAGTCGGGTTGGCAGCACTCGATATCGCCACGAAGGTCGGAGCAGTCACGTACGGAACGGCGAGTCCAGGAAAGCACAAGTTTCTCGCCGAGCGTGGTTTGGACCATGCGATCGACTATCGCAAGCAGGACTGGCTGCCGGTACTGAAGGAAATGACGAACGGACGCGGCGTCGACCTCGTGATCGATCCGATTGGCGGTTCACATTGGAAGAAGAGTTACGCCGCGTTAAGGGCCACCGGACGGCTCGGCATGTTTGGCATTTCAACCGTCTCCGCCAACGGACTCACCGGCAAGCTCAACATGCTGAAAGCCGCGATTCAAACGCCACGCTTTCATCCGTTTGGACTGCTGAACAAAAACCGCGGCGTGTTTGGACTAAACCTGGGTCACATGTGGCACGAACCGGAGAAAGTGGCGGACTGGATGCGCGAGCTATTGCGCGGCGTCGAAGAAGGATGGGTGAATCCGTACGTTGATCGCGCCTTCCCATTCGACGAGGCAGGCGCGGCGCATCGTTATCTCGAGGAGCGAAAGAACATCGGCAAGGTCGTATTAGTACCTTGAATTCCTTTTGTGCCTTTGTGGCTAAACTTCCTCCGACTCTCGCTTGGCGAGAAAGAACGAGATCACAGTCGAATAGATCAACCCGAGAAACAGCCCGCCTATAAAGATTCCGCCAAACGCCTGAAGCAGAAGGATCGTTTGTGATGGAGCGATCGCGCCGGGTTCGCTCGGCATCCAGGTCGTACCGACAAACGCCACGAGCACGACGAAAAACAGCAATGCGGTGAGCGCGTATACAAACGAGATCGCGATGCCCGTCTTCAGGCCTTTCTTAAAATCCTGCCTGTCGCCATACTCACGCTCCTTCGCCCTCAGGCCAAGGTAGATCATCGCGAATTGAAGAACATTGAAGAAGATTGGTCCAACCAGCCGGTGCGTGAGTGAATTCGGGTTGGGCACGAGCCAATGAGCAATCAGCACCCAGGCGATCAGGCCGAGCGCGATTAGCAGTCCGTATTTGATCGGGATCGACAGTTTGGTCATGGTTTCAGGTCCATGCAGGCTTCAGCGCGCCCGCGCCTCCGCCCTGCGTGTCATGCCAGTAGGGCGCCCACGCGAGCGCCACCAGCTTGACGTCAATGTTTACCTTCTTCGGCTTCAAACTCACCTTGCCGAGCTCTTCCGTTTGCAGATCGAACGAGCGCTCTAGACCTGCGGTTTCTGCCTTGAACTCTTCTTCCAGATCCGCGAGCTTCTGCGCGACCGCGGCAACGTTGTCCTGCGCGCGGTCAACGTCTTCCGCTTCTTTCATCGACCGGCTCACGCCGCGGGCGGCGGTGGTTGCGCGGCCGAGTGTGCCAATGCTCGTTTTCTTTCGTCCGAGCAGCGAGCCGAGCAGAGTGGCGCCAAACGAAATCGCCGTCTGATATTTTTGACCCTGCGCTTCGTCTGTCTGGCGTTGGACCGCCTGTTCCGCACGACGCTTCCGCTCCTCGAGTTGGTCAAACTTGGGCGCGTACTTGCGACGTAGTTTTTCAACAGCATCGTCGCGTCGTTCGCGCGCGATCTGTTGCATTCGGACGCGAAAGTCGCGCTCGGTCTCGCCGGGGTTCGAGGCGATGTCGAGATTCGAACTCTCGAACAAATCGAGTCGATGATTCCGGTAAATCCAAGTCGCGAGATCCTTGCTCCAGGTCGCGTAAGCTCTTTGTTTAGCGGCAGTGGGAGGAACTTCGCCGAATTCGGCTTTCTCCTCAGGTTCCGCTTGGAGATCTTCAACAGGAACACTGATCGGAGTCGCTGTGTTCCAATCAAGCGCGATTGGTCCGTTGGAAATCTCTGCGAGTAGAATCAGATCGATTGTTGCTGAATCCGTGTAATGAACTTGTGCTGCGCCAAGCAGCATTGGACGATATGTAAGCCGCGCGTTCGGGTCAGATGAAGAACGAACGGGAATGTAGTACTGCGATATCTCTGGCGGCAGAACGGGTTTATCTTTTTGTGCCGGTTCTTTTTGCGGCGCCGAGGTTGGTGCGGAGATCGGCTCGACTGCGGCAGCCTCAACACCTTGTGCCTTCACCGGATCCATCAGCGACTTGATCTGCGTGCGCGTCAGTGGACCACGCAGGTACGACATGGTCCAGCGAGTCTCGAAAACTTCGGGACGCTCGTCGTGCGTGTTGTTCATCAGGAAGATTCGCGTGCTGAGTCCGGCCAGCAGTTGCTCCATCTCCTGCCGGTCGAACTTCTGACCCGATCCGACTGCAATGCCTTCGAGTCCTTCGAGCATGCGGTCTTTGTCGCGTTCCGTTTGCAAGCGACCAATAAACCACGTGCCCGCGTTTGAGAGTCCTTTGTAATCGAGATCAACCGGATTCTGCGTCGTCAACACGACTCCGAGTCCAAACGCGCGACCCTGTTTGAGTATCGTCAAGAGCGGTAACTTCGACGGCGGGTTCGCGACGGGTGGAAAGTAACCGAAGATCTCGTCCATGTAGAGAATCGCACGGAGGCTGGTGGTGCCTGATTGACCGCGCATCCAGCCCAGCATCTGGTTCAGCAGCAGCGACACGAAGAACATGCGCTCTGCATCGCCGAGGTGCGCGATCGAGAAGATTGCATGACGCGGTTTTCCAGCCGGCGTGTAGAGGATCGATGGGATGTCGAGCGGTTCGCCTTCCATCCAACTCGCGAAGCTGGGCGACGCGAGCAGGTTGTTGAGCGCCATCGCGAGTTGAAAACGATCGCCGCTCGGAAAGAACGAGTCGAGGTCCATCACGCCGATCTTTGTGATCGACGGCGTCTGGATCTTCTGAATCAACATGCCGATGTCGAGATCTCTTCCGGTGGACCATTCCTGGTGCAGGATGTTCGAGATCAGGATGTGTTCGCGGCTGCGAATCGGATCGGCGTCGATGCCGACGAGTCCGAGGAGGCTCGTGACGGTGGTGTTGATACGTTCGCCGAGTAGTTCGTTGTCCTGTCTGATCGTTTCCGGAGGCGCGGTAAACGATTTCAGAATCGAAACGGAGATTCCGGCGTTGCTGCCGGGCGTGTAGATGCGAAAGTCGGCGGCGTCGCGCAGTCGTTTGATCCGATCGCCGTCTTGTCCCCATTCGGCGAGACCGTTTTTCCAAAGGTCCGCTTGTTGTGCGGCGTACGCGTCTTTGGTCAGGCCTTTCTTTTCTGCGTCGCCTTCGTTGACCCACGGCGCGAAGTCCTGTGCCGCGAGATTCGGGAACGTGAGCAGCAGATTACTGAGATCGCCTTTGGGATCGATGATGATCGCCGGTATGCCGTCGATGGCTGCTTCTTCGAGGAGGCCGAGACAGAGACCGGTCTTGCCGCTGCCGGTCATGCCGACGCAGACAGCGTGCGTCACGAGATCTTTCGAGTCATAAAGCAGCAGCGAGTCTTTGGGTTTCTTCTGTGCCAGATCAAACGGCCGCCCCAAATAGAACACCCCGAGCTTTTCAAAATCCTGCATTAGTTAACTACCCTCTTGGTTCTTTTTTAAATGCCACTTGGTGCGAGTGTACGCGATACGGAATCCGTGGCGCTCCGCGTTTCGCTGCGAGCCGCTACCCGGTAGCGACACCATCATCGCCACTGTACAACCTTGTGTCGCGGCGTAACGCAAGCGGTCTTCGAGCAGTGCGAGTTGAGCGCCTTGTCGTCGTGCTTTCGGAATGGTGCTTGCGCCCGCAAGCAGGGCGACGTCGGCGTGAATCGTAAGCGCGCCCGTTGCGATTGGTTTCCCATCCAACTCCGCCAGGAATGATGGTCCCTTTGAGTGCGCAGCCACCTTAGCCAGGTCCCGGAAAAAATCAGCATACTCGGGAAACTCACTCCAGCCTTCGAACGACGTCTGCGCCCACAAGTCGACTTCATCATTTCCGACGACGCGTACCGCGATGCGCTCGTTTCGGGATACGTGAAGACGCAAATCGGGATATATAGGTCGATACAACACGTTCGAGAATTCAACCGCCTGATAACCACGCTCCTTCAACAAAGTGAACACTGACACGTCGGCGAGCGGACAAACTTCATGAAAAACGTCCGCGCCGTTCGAGCGAAAAAAGTCTTCGATCCGATCGAGTTCCTCCGCCGTGATCGGTTGAAAAACGCCAAGACCAAACGTCTGCGACAAAAACGATCCGGGCGCATCCAACATCGCATATGTGCCTGCCACTTCGATCCATTTTGCGCCCATTTCCGGAAATGCTTTGACACGCGCTTCGATAAAATTGGCGCTGCCGTGCGCTTCAGTCCGTTCCAAACGCCGCGCCAGATCGATGTCGGCAAACGGGTATTGTTCTTCTTTTCGTTCGGGGGTCATGGTAAGTCAGTCTCCTCGTGCTGCTCGTTGCACCGCAAACAGTCGCCACTCGCCGCAGCCTTCAAGCATGTGAATGTCTCTGTCTTCAAATTCAATTCCCGATCCCGCAACCAGATCTTTCACCGTTCGCGACACCAGCACCTCGCGCGCCTTCGCTTCATTCGCAACGCAAACGCCAATCTTCGCCGCAACACCGGCGACCGTGCCGTCGACAATCTCGCATTCGCCGGTGTGCAGCCCCGATCGCAGCTCGATCCCGAGACGCAAAGCATACTCCGTGATCGCCGACGCACATCGAATCGCGCGCGCCGGCCCGTCGAAGATCGCGAGCGGCCGGTCACCAAACATGTCGATCTCGCGTCCGCGAAACCACTCGATCTCTTTCGTGATATGCGAATGCAACCGGCGCAGCAAGTCGTCCCAACGATCCTGGCCCATCGACACCGCATGGTCCTGCGCGCCGACTATGCGCGTGAACAGAACAGTGGCGAGCACGGTGTCAGGCTCGAGACTGTGCCGGACCCCTGTCAAAAACTCTTCCACGCGATCGAGTATCGCGTCCTGGTCGCCGACGAACGGCAGATGATCGTTTCCCGGCAACTCGACGAACTTCGCGCCCGGAATCCGCTCCGCCACAAACCGTCCTTCTTCAACTTTCAAACAATGATCGTCAGTGCGATGAATCACCAGCGACGGCACGCGAATCGACGCCAACACGTTGCGCACGTCGATTTCCGCGTTCATTTGCGTCAGCGCCACGGCAGCGCCCGGGCTCGCGCCCATTCTCAGGTACGTGGCCCACCAGTCGCGAAACTGCGGATCGTTCGCCAGGCTCGGCGCCCGTTCGTCGATACCCACTGGACCACCCCACTGTTTCCGCATCACTTCGAAAAACTGTTCGCGCTGTTCGATCGTTGGTCCCCACGGATACTCGTCGTCACGAATACGTTTCGCATATGTGCCGATCATGACGAGCGCCAACGTCTTCTCCGGATACGTCGCCGCAAACAGGCTGCACATCGGACCACCTTCCGAAACTCCGCACAGCGCCGCGCGTTCGGATCCGACCGCGTCCATCACCGCGCGCACGTCGTCCATTCGCTGTTCGAGTGTCGGCAGTTCATGAATGGGAACGCGATCGGAAAGCCCGGTCCCGCGTTTGTCGAAGAGAATGAGACGCGCGAACGATGCGAGCCGCATCAGGAACCGCGCAAAATTCGGTTCGCGCCAGAAGTACTCTAGGTGCGATACCCAACCCATCACGAAGACCAGATCGAGTGGCGCGTCGCCAATCACTTGATACGCGATGTTCACGTCCCCACTTCGCGCGTACATCGTCTCCGGCGGACGTAGCAACGGCGTTTCAACCGGCGTTACATCAATTACCCTCGCGCCTGATAAGAGCTGCCGTGAATCCAGCTCGTCGTCATCATCTCGTTCGACGACGATCCGCGCGCGCGTCCGTTCGCGAACGATCAAAGTTTCGGCCTCTCCTTCATCAACGCTGACGTCGGCAACAAAACGATAACCGCGTTTCGGAATCGTCTTGATACAACTCTCGCCTAGCGCCTTTCGCAGCAACGAGATGTTCTGCGCTAGATTGTTTTCTTCGACAAAACTGTCCGGCCAAACTTTCTGCATCAATTCTTTCTTTGTGAGAACGTGGCTGGAGTTTTCGATCAGCGCCAGCAGCGTGTCGAAGACCTTCGGCGTCAGCGAAATCTCACGATCGCCTTTGAAAAGCAGACGCTCGTGCGCGTCGACGCGAAACGCGCCAAATGAATAAAAACGGCTGGCGGACTGGTCTGTCATCGGCTTTCAGAGTTTTTCAGAAGAATCTCACGACCATTTCAGGACTTCCTAAATACGAGCAGCCTCCAGCGCCCGTATCTTCAGCGCAACTCGCCGCAACTTACCGCGACTGACGGCCCCGACGTTGTAGCCGAGATTATTAGGAGGTACGGCAATGAATACAAGCGAGAAATACAACGAAAACGGCACCAGCCGCCCAGAAAATCGGCATGCCGTGGTGCTTGGAGGAAGTTTGGCCGGGCTACTGGCAGCGCGGGTTCTCTCCGATCACTTTGAACACGTGACCCTGATCGAGCGCGACGTTTACCCCGATACACCCGAAACCCGCCGCGGAATTCCGCAAGCGAATCACGTTCATGGACTGCTGCTCCGTGGACGTCAGGTGCTCGAAGAGCTGTTTCCCGGATTGCAAGACGAGATGATGGCCGAGGGCGCCCCTCTGCTCGACATGGCGAATGACATCGCGTGGTACACCCGCGCCGGTTGGGGCATTCGGTTTCCCTCGGACCTGAGGATACTTGCGTTTACGCGTCCACTGCTCGACCTGCACGTTCGACGCCGTATTAGCAAGAACCCGCGTGTCGAAATCATGGACAACACCGAAGTGCTGCGACTCCTTCCCGACTCCGTCGAGAATCGTATCAGCGGCGTGCTCGTGTGTTCGCGCGCGACAGAACTCGATCGACGCGTTGCGAAAGCGATCAGTGCGGATTTGATTGTTGACACGACCGGACGCGCGTCGCGCGCGCCGCGCTGGCTCAAGGATCTGGGTTACGAGGCGCCGGAAGAGTCGGTCGTCAATGCATATCTGGGCTATGCGAGCCGGTTGTATCGCATTCCGAAAGATTTCAGCGGCGGCTGGCAGTGCGCTTTCGTGCAATCGGCTCCGCCTGAACGAAAGCGCGGCGCGCTAGTGATTCGCGTCGAGGGTAATCGATGGCTCGTCACGCTGGTCGGCGGCGGCCGCGATTATCCGCCCAGTGACGACGCAGGATTTCTCGAGTTCACTCGTAGTCTCCCTGTTTCGACCGTTTACGATGCGATCAGCGCCGCTGAACCGCTTAGTCCGATCAAAACGCATCGCGGCACTGAAAACCGGCTGCGCCATTTTGATTGCGCAACCCGATTACCCGACAACTTTTTGCTCTTCGGTGATTCCGTTTGTGCTTTTAATCCGGTTTACGGCCAGGGCATGACGATCGCCTCGCTCGGCGCACTGATGCTGGATAAGTGTCTGCGCGAACAGGAGCGACTGCGGCCGGATGGAAGTTTCACCGGTTTATCACGCCGTTTTCAGAAACAACTTGCGAAAGTGAACAAAGCGCCTTGGATGTTGGCGACTAGTGAAGACTATCGCTATCGCGAAACCGACGGTGCGGGACCGAACGCGATGACGAAGTTCATGCACCGCTACATGGAAAACGTGCTGCTGCTCGCGACGAAAAGCGTCGGCGCGCGAAGCGTCTTGCTCCGGGTATTCAACATTCTGGCACCGCCGACCGCGTTGTTTCAGCCGCAAGTGCTGTTTCGAGTTCTGTTGCAGATGTTGAAACCAGCGCGACAAAACGGGGAGCCTGTCGCGCGGAATCAGCTCAGCAAGCAGATGCTTTATCAACGTTAAAGCAACGGGCAAAGGAAGAACGTCCATGAGGACTATGAGGGAAAGTCCATGAGGACCCGAACCGAAATCACACTCGAAACGGACCGCTTGATTGTCGTCAGCCGTCCAAAAAAGAAACGTTGGTGTTCCGACTGCGAGCTTTACGTCGAGATGATGTCGATTGACGATGCGGCCCTTCGCTCGCAGGTGAATTCGCGAACAATCTTTCGCTGGGCGGAATCGGGCGCGGTCCACTCGACTGAGACCGCCGAAGGGTTACTGCTGATCTGTCCGAATTCTCTAAACCAAAACCTCTAACCGATCCAGACGGTCTTAATGTTCACGAACTCGCGGATGCCAAACTCCGCGAGTTCGCGGCCGTAACCGGAATGTTTGATCCCGCCGAATGGCAGACGCGGATCTGACGCGACCATGCCGTTGATGAACACGGATCCGGCTTCAAGCTCGTCGATGAATTTTGCTTGCTCGCTTGGGTCGTTGGTCCATGCGGCCGAACCGAGTCCGAAGGTCGTGGAGTTGGCCAAACGAATTGCTTCGTCGATGTCTGGCACACGAAACAGCATCGCTACTGGTCCGAAGATCTCCTCGCACGACACTGCGGATGAAGGATCGACGTTGACGAGCACTGTCGGTTCGTAAAAGTTGCCGGTACCGTCGAGTTTCTTTCCGCCCGTTAGAATGCGCGCGCCGCCGGCGACGGCTTTGTTAACCTGCTCGACGAGATCGTCGAGTATCTGCGGCGTTGCGAGTGGGCCGATCTCGGTCGCTTCGTCCATCGGGTCGCCGATGCGCAGCGACTTCATCTCGCTCACAAATCGTTCTTCAAAAGCGTTGTAGATCTCGTCGGCGACGATGAAACGTTTCGCGGCGATGCACGACTGTCCGTTGTTGATCGTGCGCGACTTGACGGCGGTCGTGACGGCGACGTCGAAGTTCGCCGACGGCATGACGATGAACGGATCGCTGCCGCCGAGCTCCAATACAGTCTTCTTGATTTCTTTGCCGGCGATGCCGGCGACGCTTCGACCCGCGGGTTCGCTGCCGGTCAATGTCGCGGCCACCACGCGCGGATCTTTCAGGATGTCTTCCACCGCGGCTGAGCCGATCAGCAGGGTTTGAAACGCGCCTTGCGGGAAACCTGCGCGCGTGAAGATGTCTTCGATCGCGAGCGCGCATTGCGGGACGTTCGACGAATGTTTCAGCAAACCGACGTTGCCCGCCATCAGTGCGGGCGCGGCAAAGCGAAACACCTGCCAGAAAGGAAAGTTCCACGGCATCACCGCCAGCACCGGACCGAGCGGTTGAAAGTGAACGTAACTCTTCTTCGCGTTCGTTTCGACAATCTGGTCCGCGAGGTGGCTCTCAGCGTTCTCCGCGTAATAACGGCAGACCCAGGCGCACTTTTCCGCCTCGCCGATCGCAGCCTTCAGAGGTTTGCCCATCTCGAGCGTCATTGTCTTGCCGAACTCCTGCTTTTCGCATTCGAGTATCTCGGCGGCGCGCGCCATCATGCGCGAGCGATCGTCGAACGACGTGCGCCGGTAGGTACGGAACGTATCGGCCGCGAGCTGGAGTTTTTGTTCGATCTGTTGCGCGGACAATGCGGAAAATTCGCGAAGTGTTTCTCCCGTCGCGGGATTGATTGAAGCTATTGCCATGGTGAGTCGATTATAGTCGCTAATTGTGGTAGATCGTTTTCCTGGTGGTGGAGCAAAAGGCACAACTCGACAAATTCGGCGTCGCCGCAGCGTTGCAGGAGATCGCGCGGTTGATGGAGTTGAAGGGCGGGCAGTACCGCTTTAAGGCGAAGGCCTACAACGCCGGAGCGCGTTCGATTCAGGCGGTCGGCAATCTCGATCGTCTCGTGAGGCACAACTTGTTGACGACGTTGCCGCGGATCGGCGGCGCGCTCGCTTCGCAGATCACGCAGCTTTATTTGACTGGTGAGTCGTCGGTGTTGAAGCAGTTGCGCGAAGAGTTTCCGCCGGGTGTTGTTGCGCTGTCTACCGTGCCGGGATTGAGTTTGAGCAAGGTGCAGCAATTGCACGAGCAGTTAGGAATCTCATCAGTTGAGGAACTCAAAGCGGCGGCCGAAGCGGGTCAGATTCGAGACCTGAAAGGTTTTGGACCAAAGACCGAACAGAACTTGCTCGAGCTTCTTTCGAAGAAGGTTGAACGGCGCGCCGCTCGGCTGCATCTTCATCATGCGCTGAACGTGGGCGAACAGGTCGTCGAGTTCATGCAGACTTTTGGCGGACTGGTCGATATCAGTTTTGCCGGTTCGTTGCGCCGCTGGAAAGAGACGATCGGCACGATCGAGATCGTCGCGAGCAGCAAGAAACCGGAAGCCCTGATGGAGCACTTCCTGCGTTACCCGCACATCATTTCCAGCGAACAGCCCGAGCCGAACAACTGTGTCGCGCAGTTCGTCGATGGTGCGCAGGTTTCGTTTACGGCCGTTGAGCCTGCGGAATTTGCGGTAACCTTATTTTTGAAAACCGGTTCTTCATCCCACCTTGCGAAACTTCCGCACATCGAATTCGCGAAAATCCCGAAGCGCGAAGAACAAATCTATGCGCGTCTTCGCATGCAATACGTTCCGCCGGAGCTCCGCGAAAATGAGGGCGAGATCGAAGCCGCGCTCGCCGGTAAGTTGCCCGAGGATTTAGTCACGCTCGCCGACGTCAAAGGCATGGTCCATTGCCACACGACTTACTCCGACGGCAAACACTCGCTCGACGCGATGGTGCGTGGCGCTGAAGCGATGGGCATGAAGTACATCACGATCACCGATCATTCGCCGACTGCGTTCTACGCCGGTGGCGTGAAGCTCGACGACTTGCGACGTCAGTGGGATGACATCGACGAGCTACAGGACCAGGTCAAGATCAAGATCCTGCGCGGCACCGAGTCGGACATTCTAGCCGATGGGCGACTCGACTATCCCGACGACATACTCGAAAAGTTTGACGTGATCGTGGCGAGCATTCACTCGCGCTACAAGATGAACGGCGAGAAGATGACCGAACGGATCGTTACCGCGATGCGACAGCCAGTGTTCAAGATTTGGGGGCACGCGTTGGGGAGATTGATCGAACGTCGGCCGCCGTTTGACTGTGACGTCGAACGGATTCTCGACGTGATTGCGGAGTCGAAAGCGGCAGTCGAGATCAA
>Ga0111539_10001283_pt1 | contig 33577 bp, 25 predicted proteins | sample RhiMethybrSRZTD1_FD_79667 | JGI IMG/M metagenome (GOLD analysis project Ga0111539, IMG submission 79667) | Populus rhizosphere microbial communities from Tennessee, USA - Rhizosphere MetaG P. TD hybrid SRZTD1 (version 2) (version 2) | ecosystem: Host-associated > Plants > Roots > Rhizosphere >...
AGCAGTGGACGAAGTTCAACACGATGCACCAGGCCGCCGCCGGCGCCGCCAAGGCACCGGACGCCGCCAAGTAGCCAACCCTTTTTCCCAGCCACGAGCATGAAGAAGTCATACCCTGTCATTGCCGCAGTCATCACCGCCGTCGTGACGAGCGTTCCGGCGCTCGCGCAGTCAACGGAAGAGAGCCGCCGTCTCGACGAAATCGCGCGCACGGCGGCGCAGCGCTTCGCAGAAGCACGGGCTGCGCAGGCCGACACGCCGGTGCCCGCTCAGGCGACGCCCTCCGCGGCGGGACCTGTCACCGAGCTGACGCTCGACGCCGCGATTGAGCGCGCCCTCGAGCGCAATCTCGATATTGCCGTCGAACGGCTGAACCCGCAGTCGGTCAGCTACTCGGTCGCCGCGCTCGAGGCCACCTACCGGCCGACGTTCACGTCCAACTTCAGCCTGCGCAGCTCGACGACGTTCGCCCGCAGTCAGACGGCCGGAGGCAGCGTCCTCACCACCGACACGCTGACGAACAACTACGGCTTCACGCAGAACATGAAGTGGGGCGGCGGCAGTTTGGCGACAGCCTTCAACAACAACCGGCAGGAGCAGTCGGATCTGTTCGCAATCCGCAACCCGGCGTTGAACACGAACCTGAGCTTTGCCTATGCACAACCGCTGCTGCGGAACTTCCGCATCGACGGCACCCGCGCGTCGCTGCAGGTGACGAAGATCAACCGGGATATTTCTGAGACGACACTGCGCGCCACGCTCGCCCGTACGGTCGTCAACGTCCGCAACGCGTACTGGGATCTCGTCTACTCGATGGCGGCCGAGGACGTGGCCGAGCGCTCGCTGCAGCTCGCCTCCCGGCTCGTCGCCGACAACCAGGCGCGCGTGGAAGTTGGCACCTTGGCGCCGCTCGACGTCGTCCAGGCGCAGGCCGAGGAAGCGACGCGGCGTCAGACGGTCGTGCAGACCGCCGCCTCCCGCCGGACCGCTGAAATCGTGCTGAAACGGCTGATCGTCAACGGCACCGATGATCCGCTCTGGACCGTTACGATCGAACCGGTCGATCGTCCGACCGTGACCTCGACGCCGATCGACGTCGCCGACGCGGTGCGCCGGGCGCTGGAGATGCGGACGGACCTCGACACGGCGCGCCGTCAGTTGCAGTCGAACGACGTCGCTGTGCGGACCCTTTCTGACGCGACGTTACCCGCGCTCGATCTGACGACGTCGTACGGTCTCGCCGGCATTGGCGGGCCCCAGTTCGAGCGGCAGGGACTCGGCGGCTCGATCACGAACACGATTCCCAGCGGTTTCGGCGACGCGCTCGGCCTGCTCAAGGACTTCCGGGCCCCCACCTGGAACGTGGCGCTGAGCTTCAGCTATCCAATCGGAGCCAGCTCGGCGGAGGCGGGTTTGGCTCGTGCCCGCCTCCAGCAGCGGCAAACGATGGCGCAACAGCGTGCGCTCGAACTGCAGATTGCGGCTGAAGTCACCAATGCCGCACTTCAGGTGGAGGCGACTCGGGAACGGATGGAAGCCGCCAACGCCGCTCTCGCCTATGCGGAGCGCCGGCTCGATGCCGAACAGAGCCGGTTCGACGTCGGGCTCTCGACGAACTTCTTCGTCGTCCAGGCGCAGCGCGACCTCCGCGACGCCGAGAACACCCGGCTCCGGGCGCTGCTGGACTACCAGCGCGCCCAGGTGGACTTCGGCCGTGCACAGGAAATTCCTACCGGTGGCGGCGGCGGCATTACCAATATCCAGCCGGGCGGAGGCCAGGCGCCCCGCGCCAATGCCGGCGGGGGCGGCGGGTTCGGAAACTGACCGGCGGGTGATTATTTGACAATCTGTTAACGACAAATCGCCCGAAAATCGCAGATCGTTACACCAGCAGATGAAGAAGCTGTTAGTTATTGCAGTGATCGTTGCGGCCGGGCTCGCCGGAGCAGCTTACTTTTCAGGCTTTTTCGGCGATAAACCCGAGGCTGCCGCCCAGGAAAGCGCAGCCGCCGGAGGCCAGGGACGCGGCGGACGCCAGGGTGGCAACGCCGGCGGCGGTGGCTTTCAAGGAGGCGGATTCCCGGGCGGTGGCGGCAACTTTCGCGGTGGTGGTGGCCGCGGCGGTCGCAGTGGACCCCTGACCGTCGAGGTCGGCAAGATTACCCGGGCGACAATCGCTCAGGAACTGACCGTCGTCGGCAACCTGATCGGCGAAAGCACCGTTGCAGTGGCCCCGCGCGCCGCGGGCCGGCTGCAGGAAGTCTATGTGCGCCTCGGCGACCGCGTGGCCAAAGGGCAGCGCATCGCCAAGATCGAAGATTACGAGCTGGCGGAGCAGATCAAGCAGCAGGAAGCGGGACAGGAAGTCGCGCAGGCGACCATCCGCCAGCGTGATGCGGACCTGGCGTTGGCGAAGACGAACGTCGATCGGTCGCGCATGCTCTTCGAACGCCAGCTGCTGCCGAAACAGACCCTCGACGACAACGAAGCACGCTATCAGTCGGCGCAGGCGCAGCTCGATCTCGCCCGCGCCCAGGCGCAGCAGTCGAAGGCGCGGCTCGATGAGCTGAAGATCAACCTGGCGAACACCATCATCACCTCGCCGGTGAACGGTTTCATCGCCAAGCGCAACGTCGACCCGGGCGCGTCGGTCGGCCAGAACGCCCCGATTGTCGACGTGGTGGACATTTCACGCGTGCGCCTGATCGCCAACGTCGTCGAGAAAGATCTGAAACAGCTCCAGGCCGGCGACGTCACGCGCGTCGAAGTCGACGCATTCCCGGGCGAAGAGTTCATGGGACGCATTGCCCGCGTCTCCCCTGTTCTCGATCCGGCGACGCGCACGGCGCCAATCGAAGTCGAGATCCCGAATCCCGCGAACCGCTTGAAGCCGGGAATGTACGCGCGCGTCGGCATCACGCTCGACACCGTGAAAGACGCGCTCGTCGCACCCGCCAATGCTCTTGTCGATCTCGGCGGGCGCCGCGGCGTTTTCCAGCCGGTCAACGATGTGGCAGTGTTTCGCGCCGTCCAGGTCGGCACCGAGCGTCTCGACGTCGTCGAGATCCTCGGTGGCGTCACCGAGGGCACTGACGTGATTACCACCGGTGCGGGGCAGTTGCGCGACGGCGACCGCGTCGTGCTCGCCGGCGGCCGCGGCGGTCGCGGTGGCCGACGGGGCGGTGGCGAAGGCAACGGTCAGCCATCGGCCGACTCCGCGTCGACCCGGCGTGGCGGCGACGGGACTGCAGCCGCATCGCAGACCTTCAGCGGGCGCTCCGGCGCACCCGGCGCTCGCGGCGCCGCGCCCTCGGGCGAAGGACGGCGATTGGGCGGGCAGTTCACTGGGGAAGGACGATCGGGGTCAGGGCAATTCAACGGGCGACGCGGCGGAAGACGCGGCGATGCGGGTCAAAAACCCGCGCCCACGCCCACAACACAGCCGCAATCCTAAGCGCACCGCACACTCGAGACTGCTATGAGCATTCCTCGCCTAGCGATTCACCGTCCCGTCACGATGTTCATGCTGAGCGCGGTCATCACGCTGCTCGGCTTCATCTCGCTGACACGCCTGCCCGTCGATCTGATGCCGGAGTTCCAGCAGCCGACGCTGAATATCCGCACCAGCTATGCCGGTGTCGGTCCGCTCGAAATGGAGGAGCTCATCACCCGCCCGATCGAGCAGGCGGTGGGCGCGGTGCCGGGACTGACGCGCATCGAGTCCTCCTCGTCGGAAGGCAACAGCCAGGTGCAGTTGAACTTCGAATGGGGCTCGAATCTGGCCGAGTCGGCCGACGAAGTGCGCACGCGCATGGACCGCATTCGCGGCCGGCTGCCGGAGGATGCTGATCCGCCGACCATCCAGAAGTTCGACCCGAGCCAGCTGCCGGTCGCACAGATCGGCATCGAAGGCGACTACGACCCGGTGACGCTCCGCGAAATCGCGCAGAATGAGATTGCACCGCGATTCGAGCGCCTCGACGGCGTCGCCGCCGTCAACGTCAGCGGCGGTCTGCGCCGGCAGATTCACGTCGACCTGTCGAAAGAGAAGATCACCGCGCTCAACCTGTCGGTGACCCAGGTGGTCGGTTCGCTGCGGCAGGAGAATCAGAACACGCCGCTCGGCGAAATCTACCAGGGCGACGCGACGTTTCTCGTTCGCAGTCAGGGACAGTTCCAGAGCGTCGACGACATCCGCAATCTCGTCGTCATGACGCGGCAGGGCGTGCCGGTCTACCTCAGGGACATCGCCGACGTGCAGGACACGACCGAGCAGCGCCGGTCCTTCATGCGCATCAACGGCCGCCCGGGCATTCAGATCCAGGTCCAGAAACAGTCGGGCAAGAACACGGTGACCATCGCGGAACTGGTCCGCGCCGAAGTCGACCGCGTCAACAAGGAAGTGCCCGGCCTGAAGATGACGATCACGCAGGACAACTCGCGCTTCATCTCACGCGCGATCGACAACGTCCAGGAACACGCGCTGATCGGCGGCATCCTGGTCATTTTGATCATCTTCGCGTTCCTGCGTGACGTGCGCTCGACGCTGATCGTCTGCACGTCGATCCCGGTGTCGGTCATCGGCACATTCGCGCTGCTCTACTTCGGTGGCTACACGCTGAACACGATGACCTTCGGTGGTCTGGCGCTCGGCATCGGCATGATCGTCGATGCGGCGATCGTCGTCCTGGAGAACACCCATCGTCACTTGCACATGGGCAAGGACAAGATGACCGCTGCCATCGACGGCAGCGAGGAGGTGTGGTCCGCCATCCTCGCCTCGACGCTGACGCACATCGCCGTGTTCCTGCCGCTGCTGTTCCTCTCGGGAACGGCGAGCATCATGTTCACGCAGCTGTCCATCGTCGTGATGTTCTCGCTGGTCATGTCGCTCTTCGTCGCCGTCACCATCGTGCCGGTGCTCTGCTCGCGCTGGCTGAAGACGCCGGACGAGGAAGCGGCGGACCGCGGCATCATGGCGACGTTCTATCGCGCCAGCGAGCGCTTCCTGGAAGCCATGGACGAGGGGTATCGCAAGGCGATCCATGTCGCGCTGCAGCACCGTCCGACGGTGATTGCCAGCGCCGCCGCGCTGGTCGTCCTCGCCGCCGTGCTCTATCCGAAGATCGACTCCGAGCTGGTCACGCAGGCGGACGAGGGCGAGGTCAACGTCAACGTCGAGATGGCGCCGGGCACACGGATCGAGCCCACCGAAAGAGTGCTGCTCACACTCGAGGAGCGAGTCAGACAGTTCGTCCCCGAAGCGACGACGGTCATTACACAGGGCGGCAGCGGTGGCAACAACTATCAGGGCGGCGGCGGCAACACCAGCCGCGGCCAGATCCGCATCATCCTGACGCCGCGCGACGAGCGCAAGCGCACCAACGAGGAAATCGCGGTCGCCCTGCGGCGCCAGCTTGCCGGCCTGCCGGGCGTTGTCGTCCGCGCCAACCCGTCGGGTGGCAACAACCAGATCATGCGGTTCCTCAGCGGCGGTGGCACGAACAACAACGGACAGGCCAGCCGCCTCCAGCTCGAGATTCGAGGTCACGATCTCGACGACGCCAAGCGCGTGGCCGAGGATGCCCGCACGATGATGGAGAACACGCCCGGACTCGCCGACATCAGCTTGAGCCGCGAGGAAGGGCGTCCGGAAATCGCCATTCGCGTCGACCGTCCCAAAGCGGCGATGCTCGGCATGTCGGTGCAGACCGTGGCGTCCACCATTCAGACCAACGTTGCCGGCACCACCGCCGCGCAGTTCCGCGAACGCGGCAACGAATATCCCGTCGTGGTCCGGTTACGCGAGGCGGACCGCGAGGAGATCTCCGACGTCGGCGACGTGTTGCTCAGCACGCCGAGCGGTCAGGTCGTTCCCGCTCGCAACATTCTCGCGGTCAGCCGCGAATCGGGCCCGACGCAGATTCAGCGCAAGAACATGGAGCGGGTGACCCGCGTCAACGCGGAGATCGAGGTTCCGCTCAGCGAAGCCGTCAAGGCCGTCCAGGAACGGCTGCCGACCATCAACGTGCCGCCTGACTTTTCCGTCGGCTTCGGCTCGGAGCTGGAGGAACAGGCGCGGTCGTTCGCCCAGCTGCGCACGGTGCTGATCCTCGCCATCCTGCTGGTCTACGCGGTGATGGCCTCACAGTACGAGTCGCTGCGCGACCCGTTCATCATCATGTTCTCGGTGCCGGTCGCCGCGATCGGCGTCGTCGGCAGCCTCCTCGTCACGAACACTTCGTTCAGCATGCAGGCCTATATAGGGATCATCATGCTGGCGGGCATCGTCGTCAGCAACGCCATCCTGCTGGTGGACTACGTCAACACCCTGCGCCGTCGCGACAAGATGCCGCTGCGCGAGGCGGTGGAGCTCGGCGGACGCACACGCCTGCGGCCGATCCTGATGACGTCGATCGCCACCATGCTCGGACTGGTGCCGATGGCGATCGGCATCGGTGAAGGGGGCGAACTGCAGGCGCCGCTCGCCCGCGTCGTCATCGGCGGGCTGCTGACGTCAACGCTGGTGACGCTGGTGCTCGTCCCGGCCATCTACACGGTGTTCGAGGAAGGCTGGGCGGGTATCTGGAAACGCCAGTCGAAGCACGCCTGAGACGGCTCGTCCGGCTCGCGACTGCCCTCGACTCGGCACTGCTTCGTGTTACCAGGAGAACGCAGCATTTCGTTCTCCTGGTAACCGCCCTCGTCATCCTCGGCTTCTCCATTCCGCGCGTTCCCCGTCAGTACATCGACTACACGCAGTGGGCGCTCGTCGCCGGCATTGCCCAACCCGCCACATACGGACCCGACACGATTGCCGACATGTACGGTGCGAAAGTCGTGTTGAACGACGTCACCGACATGTACACGAAAGCCCGCCTCGACCAGAACGCGCTCGAGGCGAGCACATGGACGAAGGAAGCGTCCGCGCCCTATCCGCCGGCACTGCGCCTGACGCACGCAGCGATGTTCGCCGTCGGCGAGTGGACCGGACTCGGCTTTTACGGCCTGACCGTGATCGCCGCCGCGCTTGTCCTCGTCGCGTCGGCCTGGTACTTCCTGCAGACGCGCTGGTATCTGTTTCCCCTGCTTTATCTGAACTTCGCCTACTTCGCCGATCGGTTCGTCTACGTTCAGGACGGCTCCTACCTGGTCATGCTGGCGTTGGTGATGGCGGCGCTGGTGGCGACACGTCTCGGCCGCGGTGGCGTCGCTCCCCTGCTGATGGCCGTGGCCACGGCAATGAAACTGCTGCCGCTCTATTACGCGCGGCATATCCTGCGGATGCCGCGGCGCACGGCCTGGCGCGTCGGCGGCATCCTCGTCGCCGGCCTGGTGCTTCCCGCCTTCGTCTGGGACGGATATGTGGACATCTATCGCTTCGCCAACGAACGGAAGGGCAATGACTGGCTCGACGTGGGTGGTGCGCTGCTGCTCGTCGTCCCGTTGACACTCGCGCTTTGGTACGTCGAAGAACGGTTGGCGTTCGACGCCGACGATCGCATCGGCTGGAGCCTGATCCCGTTTGCGATGCTCACCAGCCTGCTGACGAACTCAGGACGGCACCTGCTGATCGCGCTGATCGTTCCCGACCGCCGTGCGGCGCGCAACGTGGTCGCAGCCTTCGCTCTGACCCTGCACAGCCTGCTCCCCGGGATCGTGCGTCTCGGCGCGATCACCTATGTCACGTCTGTGGCGCTGATGATCGTCCTCTGGGTATATCTGCGACGGATTGGATGGAGCGTCGTCCGCGACGATGTTCGCCACCCGGCGCGGACGCTGCGAATGATGCTCAGTCCGCGAGTGCCCGAAGTAGTTCATCCATCCGCTTTGCTGTGACCGGGTCGCGCCAGTCTGGCGCAATCTCGGCGAGCGGTTCCAGCACGAATCGCCGCTCCCGGAACCGGGGATGCGGAACGAGCAGGCCGGGCTCGTCGATGACCGCGTCGCCGTACAGAATGAGGTCGAGATCGAGCGTGCGCGGCGCACCGCCGTATGGGCGCGTTCTCCCGAACTCCTGTTCGATGGCAAGCAGGCGCTCCAACAGGGCGTGCGCCGGCAGCGACGTCGTCCCGACGACGGCGCCGTTCAACACAGACGGCTGGATCTCTGTGCCGACGTAGGGAGTGTCGTAGAAGGAGGACACGCGCAGGCCGCCAACGAGGTGACGCAGCGCGTCGACGGCTGCGTTCAGCGTGGCCCGACGGTCTCCGACATTGCTGCCGAGTGCGATGGCGACATCGGTGTCACCGATGTCTATTCCATCCACCGATGTGGCAGGACGGCGCCGACGCGCTCCGCCTGGCTCGTGCGGCGTCCGAGCAGATCCTCGTAGCCGGCGGCGCCCTGCTCGAACAGGCGCGCATGCTCCAGCGACTCGCCGAGCACGACGTTGAGCATCGTTCGATGCCGGGCGTGCGTCATCTCGTCGATCCGCCGCCGCCAGCGATCGACGAACGCGCGCAGGGTCCGCGCGTCGTCCTCGAGGATGCTGCTGAACGCCGCCGGTTCGGCCTTCTTGCTCTTTGGCGCGGCCGGCGCCGGCAGCGCGGATGCCGCCGCCGGCAAGGCGACGCCAAACTCGGCCAGCGCATTCTGCAGCCAGCCGACGTGTGTCTCCTCGCGGGCGATGACGTACTGGTAGGTGTTGTTGAAGTCGTAGTGGCTGACCACGCGCGCCGAGGCCTCGTGACGCTGCAGGATGGCGAGCCGCTCGGCGGCGCAATCGATCAGAAGCTGGCGCAGGTCGTCTTTGTGCACGTCAGGCCTGTTTCTCTTTGCAGGTGATGCAGACCCGGGTCCACGGGATCGCGTTCAAACGCGCTTCGGCAATCGGTTCTCCGCAGTCGCGGCAGACGCCGTAAACGCCTTCGTCGATGCGGCGCAGCGCCTCTTCGATCGCCTGCAGAATTTTGGCGTCGGTCTGCTTCAGCTTCAGCTGAATGTGAACCTCGTTCGTTCCGCTCGCCTGATCCGCCATGTCGCCCTGGCGCCCGGAGTTGTTCTCCATCGTCCATTGCAACGGCTTGGCTGCCGTACCGCCCATCAGCTCGCCGCGCTTCCGCAGCAGCGCGTCCCGGTATGTCTCCACGTTCATAGCAACAACAGGACATTTTAGCACTCGTCAGACGGCCTACGGTTCACGCTTCCAGGTTCTCTGTTCCCGGTTCGTGTTCGGTGTTCGGTTCAAGGTGCAGCGTTCGAGGTTCGCTGGTTCGTTCGGGCTGACGCTATTCCGCGCGCAGGGTTCCGAGCGGCTTGTGGCGGAGGACATCCAGGCTGGCCAGAACGCCGACGGCTGCGACAAATCCGGCCGTCGCGAAAATTCCCGCAACGGTCAGCGCGGGCGCCGCGGTCCACGGCAGTTCGAGCGCGTATTTCGCGATCGCCCAACTCAGGCCGATGGCGCCGACCGCGCCAATGGTCCCCGCAATCGCGCCGAGCACGCCGTACTCCAGCAGCAGCGTCGCTGCGATCAAGCGACCGCTGGCGCCCAGGGTTTTCAGGATGGCAGCTTCATACACGCGGCGGAACTTCGTCATCGACACGGCGCCGATCAGAATCAGCGTTCCGCTGAAGAGCACCAGCGCGCCGACGACCGTGACCCCGAGCGTCACCTTGTCGACGACCTTGCCGATGGTGTCGAGGATTTCACGCAGATCGATGATGGACACGTTCGGAAACTGTCCGACGATGTCCGCCTGCATGCGCGCCCGGCGGGCGGCATCCTGCGGTCCGCGGACGGTCGAGATGTAGGTGTGCGGCGCATCGCCGAAACTGCCAGGGCGGAAAACGAACATGAATCCGCCGGCGCGAAAGTCCTCCCAGTTCACGCGCCGTATGCTGGCGACGCGCGCCGTGATCACCTTCCCCAGCACGTCGAAGCGCATCCGATCGCCGACCTGAATGCGCTGACGTTCGAGGAAACCTTCCTCGATCGAGACTTCCGCCTCGGCCGCCGGCGTTTCCGGCCACCACTTCCCGGCGATGACTTCTTCGTTCTCTTCGAGACCGGGCCGGTAGGTGACGGTGAATTCCCGCGCCAGGCCGCCACGGCCCCGCACCTGCTCGAACGACTCGAGATTCAGCTCCCGACCCTCGACGCCGACGACCCGCGCGCGCAGGACGGGAATGAGTCGTGGCGCCGGCGCCGATCCGTTTTCCGCGTCGAGCAGCGCCGCGACAGCGTCCCGCTGCGCCGGCTGCACGTCGATCAAAAACATGTCGGGCGCGTTGTCGCCGACCTGCACGGAGAAGTCACGCAGCAGATTCGCCTGCAGCGTCCGCACGCCGAGGATGAAGAACGCGCCGAGGCCCACCGCCAGGAGGATGACGCGCGTCTGGTTCCCGCGCCGCCCGACGTGGAGGACCGCGTGCCGCAGCGCAAACGAGCGCGCGTAACGCAGCGGTTGCACCGCGCGAACGAGGATGATTCCAGCAACGTGCAGCACGACGGCGACAGCCACAAACCCGGCAGACAGCACGAGCCCGACGGTGAGGGATCCGGCCTGCCACGCGGCAACGCCGACCAGGGCCGCCGCCACCGCCGCCGTGACGATCCACTTCAGCCAGTCGAAGCCCCTGCCGCCACCGGCATCCTGGCGCAGCAGCAGGCCCGGTTTGACGTGGCGGATCTCCAGCAGCGGTACGAGCGAGAACAGCATCGAGACAAGCAGACCGATGGCGAGCCCCTGCAGCACCGCGGCGGGCGTCAGGCCGTAGTCCACCTGCAGCATGGCACCGACATCGCCGACCACCATCGGCAGCGCCGCGATCGCGACACCAGCGATCGCCACGCCCAGCAGGCTGCCGGCGATGCCGAGCAGAAGAACCTGCGTCATGTAGACGGCGAGGATGCGGCGCGTCGTGCTGCCGACGCATTTCAGGATCGCAATGCTCTTGACCTTCTGCTGCACGAACACGCGCGTCACGCTCGACACGCCGATGCCGCCGAGAATCAGCACGACCAGTCCGACGAGGCTGAGATAGTTCTCTGCCCGGATCAGGTTCTGTCCCATCCGGTCGGCGTTCGACCAGAAGCCACGGCCACGTACGAACTCGTTGGCAAACGACTCACGCAGGTTGAATTCGGCCTGTGGAATCGTTTTGCTCGTCATCAACAGCAGCATCAACCGCTGCATGCGGGCGCCGAACGCGAGCAGACCGGTGGATGGAACGTCGGCGTAGTCGATCAGCACGCGGGGACCGATGCTGAAGGCGCCGACATTGCGGCCGGGTTCCTCTTTGATCACTCCGCGAATCTGGAATGGTCGCGTGCCGATGAAGAGTGAATCGCCGACCTTGAGATTGAACTGGGCCAGCAGCTCCGGCCGCACCAGCACACCGCCGCCACTCAGCAGATCGTGGGAATACGATCCCGACTCGAGCGTCAGCGTCCCGTAGAGAGGAAATCCGGGCTCGACGGCCTTCAGCTCCACCATCTTCGTGCCTGGCTGGCCGTTGGCAGGCCTGACCATCGTCGCCATCTCGATCGCGTTGACGACCGTCGTCACACGCCCTTCCTTGCGCTCGCGCTGAACGGCTCCCAGGACTTTTTCCGTAAATGGACGGTCACTGCTGATGACGAAGTCGGCGCCGGTGAGCGTCCGCGCTTCACGCGTCAGGCCGGCACGCACGCTCTGAATCACTGACCTGATCGTCACGATGGCGGCGACGCCGACGGCGATGCAAATGAAGAAGAACAGCAGCCGCTGCCATGAGGCGCGGATCTCCCGCAATGCCATCCGTACGACGAAGGTCATCGCAGCGCCTCGGCAGCGGCGGCAGGATTCACCTGCCGGCCGTCACGCAGGACGAGCCGCGCGTCGGCGAGCGCAGCAAGCTCGGCGTCGTGCGTCACCAGGACGAGGGTCGTGCCCCGGGCGCGGTGCACGCGCGTCAGCAGGTCCATGATGTGCCGGCCGGTCGTCGAATCGAGGTTGCCGGTCGGCTCGTCGGCAAAGACGATCGGCGGGGCGTTCGCCAGCGCCCGGCCAATGGCGACGCGCTGCTGCTCACCGCCCGACAGCTGAGAAGGATAGTGATGTGCACGCTCGGTGAGCCCGACCTCGTCGAGCAACTGCCGGGCCCGCGCGGTGGCATCCTTGCGGCCCGCAATCTCCATCGGAATCATCACGTTCTCCAGCGCCGTCAACGATGGAACCAGGTGAAAGAACTGAAAGACGAAACCGATCTTCTCGCCGCGCAGACGCGCCAGCCGGTCCTCGCTCAGCGTCGTGATGTCCACGCCGTCGATCAGGATTGACCCCGAGCTTGGCGCGTCGAGCCCGGCCAGCAGACCGAGCAGTGTCGATTTACCGCTGCCGGAAGGACCGACGATGGCGACGAACTGGCCGGAGGGAATTGAGTAATCCAGCGAATGCAGGATCGTCAGCGGTTGCCCTCCGCTGTCGACCGTTTTCGACACGCCGCGCAGCTCGATCATTGATTCCTGGGTGTGGTGCCCGTCTCGGCGCGGACCTTCGCGTCGAGCAGAGGCTGGAGGGACTTCCAGAGCGTCCGCTCGACGATGACCGCGCCTTCTGCGGTCGGGTGAATACCGTCGGACTGGTTGAGAGCCGGGATCCCGGCCACGCCATCGAGGTAGAACGGCATGAACGCAACGTTGTGCTCGCGCGCCAGATCCCGAAACAACTGGCGGAATGCGGCGGTGTAGGCCGGACCATTGTTGGGCGGCGCTTCCATGCCGGTCAGCAGCACGGTGACGCCCTTTGCTTTCGCGCCGGCGATGATCTGCGCAAGGTTCTGCTTCGTTGCTTCCACCGGAAGACCACGCAGACCGTCGTTGCCGCCAAGCTCGATGACGAGCACGCGCACGTCTCCGTTCAGCGCGTAATCCAGACGGCTGACGCCGCCTGCCGACGTGTCGCCCGAAACTCCCTGATTGACGACTTCGTAGTCGTAGCCAGCCGCGTCGAGCCGTTTCTGGACGAGCGCCGGGACGGCCTGCGAGCGTTCCAGTCCCAATCCTGCCGTCAGGCTGTCGCCGAGAAACACGATCCGGGGCTTACTGACGGTGGGCGTCGAGTCCGCGGTCGTGCCGGCCGCGTGATCGCTCTGCTCACCGCGCCGTTCGACGGTCTCGTTCTCGGACCGTGCGCACGCGCCGGCGCACAGCGAGATGACGAGCGACCAGATGGCAAAACGGTGCATCACGACGTCAGATTTCCTATGTTAACGTGTGTTTCTTGACCCCGCCGTTCCGCGTCTCCCCCGGTGCACTTGCCGGCCCATTCGACACGATGTGCGCACGGCTCGACGAAATGGCCTTCGCCGAGGCGCTGTGGAACCGCCGGCTGGACGTGTGGAGGTCAGACGCCGCTACGCGCGAAAAGATTCAGCACCGCCTCGGCTGGTTGAGCGCAATGGATGCGGTGACGCCGCATCTGCCGCGTCTCCGCACGCTCACCAACGCCTGCCGCGCGGAATCGCTGTCCAGCATCGTACTGCTCGGCATGGGCGGCTCCAGCCTGGCCCCCGAAGTGCTGCGACAAGTGCTTGGCGTAGCCCCTGGCTATCCGCAGTTCCGGATGCTCGACTCGGTGGATCCCGAAGCAGTACGCGACGCGATGACGCATGCTCCGACGTCGCTGTTCATCCTCGCCAGCAAATCTGGAACGACGATCGAGCCGAACGTGATGGCGGCAGAGGCTCGTCGTCGGCTCGTTGAATCCGGTCAGCGCTGGGGAGCACGCTTCGTCGCCATCACCGACGAGGACACCGCGCTTCATCGGCGCGCGCAGGCCGAAGGCTTCCGCGAGACCTTCGTCAACCCGGCCGACATCGGTGGCCGCTATTCGGCGCTGTCGCTCTTCGGAATGGTTCCGGCGGCGCTGATGGGAGCGGACATCGACCGGATCTTCGAACCTGCCCGCCGGATGGAGACGGCGTGTCGCGTCCACGATCCGTCGGCGAACCCTGGTCTCGCGCTCGGCGCGTACATGGCTGCCGGCGCACACGCGGGGCGCGACAAGCTGACGCTGCTGTTGCCGCCGCGGCTGGCCTCGTTCGGATTGTGGGTGGAACAGCTGGTCGCCGAAAGCACCGGCAAGCACGGCAAAGGGGTTGTCCCGATTGCCGGCGAGTCCGTCAGCGCCCCGCATGGAGACGACCGCGCCTGCGTCGCCATCTCGCTGCCCGACGACCCGGCGCCCGCGATCGACGCGCGCCGCGCTTCTGGCGCACCGCTGTTGGAATTACAGATGGCCGATGCGATGGCGATCGGCGCGGAGTTTCTCCGCTGGGAAGTCGCAACCGCCACAGCAGGCGTGCTCCTCGGGATCAACCCCTTCGACGAGCCGAACGTGCAACAGGCCAAGGATGCCACGCGTGCGCTGCTCGACTCGTACCGATCGTCCGGGCACCTTCCCACCCGTGAGGCACACGCCAACATCGAGGGTGCACGTCTGACGCTGAGTGCTGCCGCGCAGCAACAACTGCGGGGCGCTGGCGCCGAGCAGTTCCTTCGTCTGCTGGCCGCCGGCGACTATTTCGGGCTCCTCGCCTATCTGCCGCCGGATCGCGACCCGTTCGATGGCGCGCTGCAGGACATTCGCACGGCAGTCGGCATGGCCAGCGGCTGCGCGACGATGTTCGGATATGGTCCGCGCTACCTTCACTCGACCGGGCAACTCCACAAAGGCGGCGCCAACAACGGCGTCTTCGTGATCGTCACCGCTGCGGCGGGGGACGATCTACCGATCCCCGACGAGCCGTTCTCGTTTGACGTATTGGAGATGGCACAAGCGCTCGGCGACTTCGAATCGCTCGACAAGACGAACCGCCGCGCGCTGCACGTCCATCTGCCGCGCCGCGATGTCGATCTGCTTCGGCGGGTCTTCAGTCGGCTCTCTTAACCGCGCAGGCCGCGAGGCACCGGACTCCGGCGGCAACAGCGCGAAGACGATCTTTTCTGTGAATGATTAGTCGTCGCGAGCTTCGCGGCTAAAGCTTCCGAACGACGACGGCGGTGACGTTGTCGGTGCTGCCGTTGTTCAGCGCGCGATCGACGAGCTCGCTGGCGATCTCTTCGACGCTTCCCGTTCGTCCGAGCAGGGAGGCGATCGCAGCGTCATTGACGACGCCGTGCAGACCATCGCTGCAGAGCAGCAGCGTGTCCCCGCTGGCAAATGGAGACGACCCCACGCTCGGCTCCATGTCTTCTCGCAGTCCGATGACCTTTGTCAGCACATGACGCATCGGGTGCCGTGACGCTTCGTCTGTCCCGATGGCGTCTGCCGGCAGCACACGCGAGACCCACGAATCGTCGTCAGTGAGCTGCCGCAGGGCGCCGCCTGCGAAGAGATAAATGCGGCTGTCGCCGACGCTGCCAAACACAACCGAGCCGTCGTTGACGCACGCCACCACCGCCGTGGTGCCCATGCCTTCGTAGGTGGAATTATGTGCGGCGGCGTCCAGCACCTGATCGTTCGCCAGGCATAACGCCTCCGTCAGCGTCGCCTCGTTGGTTTCCTCCGCCCCGGCGATGAAATCGTGGACGGCTTTGGCGGCAAGGGCCGAGGCGACCTCGCCGGCGTTGTGTCCGCCCATCCCGTCGGCGACGACAAACAGGCCGACCGCCGGGTCGATGACCATCGCGTCTTCGTTGGTTTTCCGGCGACCCCTGTGGGACACGCCATGGGCCGCGACCCTCATTTGGCTTGGGATTATAGCCGCTCCCGACCAGTTGGATACTTTGTATACTCCCCACGTGCCGACTCAGGCCACCCCCGGCGTCATTATTCGTGCAACCGCTGCGCTGGAACGGGGCCGGGGTGCAGACGCGGTGCACTTGCTGGCGCCGGTCCTGCGCGCCGGCGCGCTCAACCGGGAAGACGAGCTGACGATCAGGGCCGCGCTCGCCGAGGCCCACCTGCTGCAGGACGACCTCGTTCAGGCAGCCGCGGTGCTCGGTCGCCCTCCTGACACCCTGCGCGAAAAGATTTCGGATGGGCAGCTGTCCACGATGTGGCGGCTGCACGGCCGGATCACGTTCGCGCGCGGCGAGCAGTCGCGCGCCATTGCGCTGCATACCCGCGCCCTCAAGCACGCCGAGCTTGCCCACGATTCACGCGCCATCGGCCTCGCGCACTACGAGCTCGCCCTCGCCTACAAGCAGGTCGGCGATTCCGGTATCGTGCGCGAACACCTGACAGAAGCGGCGTCTGCGCTTCACGCTGCCGGCGATCGGCGGCACCTTGCGCTCGTGCACTCGCTGTCGGCTGTGCTGCTGGCGCAGTCCGGGCGGTCCGACGAAGCCATCGCCGCGCTTCGCCAGGGTGAACGTCTGGCGACGACGATCCCCGCCGACGACGTGGTCGCGGGAATCGTCCACAACCAGGCCAACGTCGCGCTGATGCGCCATCGTCATGACGAGGCGCTGGCCCTGGCCGAACGCAGCGTCAGCCTCCATCAATCGCTCGGCTCCGGACACGGCCTCGCCGTGGCACTGGCCACGCTCGGCCAGATCTTCGTGCAGGTCGGCGACCTCGAACGTGCCGAGCAGATTCTGAACCGCACCCTCGACGTCCGCAGTCCGGTGCAGTTCCACGAGACGACTGGTGCCGTGTTCGACACGCTGGCGCAGATTCACTTGATGCGCGGCTCGTACGAGCGCGCGGGCGAGTACCTGCGGCTGGCGGGCGACGCCTACGGCGCCTACGGCTCGCACACGATGCGCTGGTACGAGTGGTCGCTGAAGGTGCTCGCCGTCAAGCTCGCGATCCGCCGCGGCGCCTTCGACGACGCGATCGCGATGGCGGACGCGCTCACCAAAGCGCCAGGCATCCCGCCTTCCGAGGCCATTCAGGCGGATCTCGCGGCCGCGGAAGCGTTGCTCGCTGCCGGACGTGTCGAGGTAGCCGAACAGCGGCTGCACGCGTGTGAAGACCGGCTGGATCCGCGCGGCACTCCCGGCACGTGGGGCGAGTTTCTGCGCATTCGCGGCCTGATCCGCGAACGTGCCGGACAGTCGTCCGCCGCGTACCATGACTTCGCGCAGAGCGCGAACGTTTTCGACCTGCTCGGTGAGCGGTATCAGGCTGCGCTGAGCCATCTGTCGATGGGACGACTCTCGGCGGAGGCTGGCGCAGCCTCTGCGGCCGAGCGCTACCTGAACCTCGCGGAGAACGTCTTCAGGACGCTCGGCGCCCAGCGCGACCTCGACGAAGCCGCCGCCGCGCGACAGCTTCTGTCTGCAGCCGATGCGGCGGACGGAATCGGCGCGACCGTTGACGCCGACGAGGCGATCGTCCGGCGCCTGGTCGATGCGGCAATCTTCCCGGAGTTGCTGGCGCGCGAGACCGCAACGGCGCTGCTCGAATCCCTCGACGCCAGGTGCGCCGTGATTTTCGTCGTATCGGCGGCGGGCGATCCGCGCGTGCTTGCCGCGATGGGATGCGACGCCGACGAGGCGCTCGAGATCGCGCGCGCGGCGCGCCGTGGCGGTCGCGAACACACCGGCAACCCGCTCGTGATCGAGTCGCTCGGGCGCGACCACGACGGTCCGCGCTTTTCGGCGATCGTCCTCGGCACGCGTCGGAACGACGGAGATATGCGCCGGTTCCGGATGTTCTCTGCCGTCACGCGTCAAGGGTTCGAACTCTGCGGCGCTCGCGAACGTCCTGCGCAGGTTGCGGAGCAGGCGGCCGAACGATCGCTGGAGCCGCTATTGCCCGGGTTCGTCTGTGCCAGCGCCGCGATGAACCGACTCGCCGACCAGATTCAGCGCATGCAGGGACATAACCTGACGGTGCTGATTACCGGCGAGAGCGGCACCGGCAAGGATCTCGTCGCCCGCGCCATCCACTTCGGCTCGCCGCGCAGCGCGGCGATGTACCTGCCCTACAACTGCACCACCACGACCCGCGAGCTGGCGGACAGTCAACTATTCGGACACCGCCGCGGCAGCTTCACCGGTGCTGTCACCGATCAGCAGGGGCTGATTCGATCCGCCACCGGCGGCACACTGTTCCTCGACGAAATCGGCGATCTGCCGCTCGACATCCAGCCGAAGCTGCTGCGATTCCTCGAGCAGGGCGAGATCATGCCGGTCGGCGAAACCCGGCCGTTGGCGGTAGACGTCAGGGTGCTGGCGGCGACCAACGCCGACCTCGAGCAACGTGTCAGCGAGGGCAAGTTCCGGGAGGATCTGTATTACCGGTTAAGCGTCATCCGTCTGCACGTCCCCCCGCTGCGCGAACGGCGCGAGGAGATCCCGCACCTGAGCACGTTCTTCCTCCGTGACGCCTGCGAACGCCTTGGCAAGCCAGACGTTCGCCTTGCGGCGGGAACCCTCGACCTTTTTTCGCGTTACTGGTGGCCGGGGAACGTCCGCCAGCTGCGCAACGAGATTCAGCGCGCCGTGGCAATGAGTCCTTCGGGAGGCCTGATTGAGCCCGAACACCTGTCGCCGGACCTGGCGGCGCCCGTACCCGATCGGCGGGCGCCGCAGGACTCAGCGAAGGCGACGCTCGCTGCGCCTCTCCAGCCAGGGAACCTCGCCAGCGTCGTCGAACGTATCGAGCGGGACTTGATAACCGCGACGCTGACGAGCACGTCGGGGAACATCTCGGAGACGGCCCGCGTCCTCGGGCTTACCCGGCGAGGGCTCTATTTGAAGATGCGGCGGCTTGGACTCGAAGCTACACTTTCGGATACGTAGTAACCATGTATACACCGCACGTGATTACCAAGTATCCACACTGGATGACGAACCGCCACGGTAGTAAAGCAGGTTCTCCTTTCCTATCAATCGCTTAGCGTCATCACCCGACGCGATGCGATGGCTGGCGACCCGGGCCTCGACCTTGATTAGTGCTCAGGCGAACCCAATTCTTCCCAAGGGAGTTCGAAGGTGATTGCATCCGCCGAGATTCGAGACAAAGCGACGACCTCTCGTCCACCGCGCATTGGCAACCGCCGTCGCGTCCGTGTGGCCGGACGACTGACCTGGCGCGACAGCAGCGGGACGCTGCGGTTCGTGTCGGTGACTACGCGCGACATCAGCGATCTTGATGTCTTCGTCGAGTGCGACCGTCCGGCGTCGATTCCACTCTATCGGCTGGTGCACTTCCAGATTGAGAGCCCGTCGCGCGGCGGACAGGAGATTCCGGATGCGCTGCGCCGCGGCAAGGTGCTGTCGGCGGTCTATCGGGTCGGTCCCTACATGCCCGCCACCGGCACGCCGCAGGGTTACGCGCTGCGTTTGCTGGTCGAGCCGAAGCAGACTGCGATGGTGCAACGCACACCGCTGGCGGTCGCGAATTGACGCGGCGCCCCTGAACGGGCGCCTTACGAACTCTTTTTCCTCCAGTATCTGGCGAGGCCGAGCCACAGGAGCTCGAACGGCGCGGCCACGGGATACGCGGCAATCTGCACTTCATTCATCTGCCGGCGCATGTCATGCCGGAGCCGGTCCGCAAACCTCCGGCTTCTTTCCTCGTCCGTCCCGGGTTCGTCGAGCGTGTGGCGAACCCATTTCGCCATCTCGCCCAGGTTCTCCCACAGCGTCTCCAGATGCGGGCGCACGTGCGCGACGGGTCCGAAGTGCGTCAGGAAGATGGTGTCAGGCGCCCACGCTTCGATCTGGTCGATGCTTCCCCGCCACTTCTCGACGTCGATGTCCGGCGGCGGGGTCGGCGGCAGCACGTATCCGCCGTCGATGCAGACCCCGGGGGTGTCACCCACGAACGCAATGCCGCTCGAGCGATCGAAGTAGCTGACATGATGTGACGCGTGCCCGGGTGTGTACGCAACCTCGAACGACCGGCCGCCGGCCTCGATACGCTCACCGCCCGCGAGGGCCACGACATTGGCAGCCGGCACGGGCGCAATTTCTCCCCACAAGCGCTCCATCTCGGTGCCATAGAGCCGCGACGCGCTGTCTATCAATTTCTGCGGATCGACCATGTGCGCGGCGCCGCGTTCGTGTACGAAAACGCGAAGGTGCGGGTGCTCGCGGACGATGGTGCCCGTGGCGCCGGCGTGGTCGAGATGAATGTGCGTGAGGAGAACCTGCCGCACATCCGTCCAGCGGACACCCTGCTGCTGCAGACCCAGCTCGAGCGTTGGCAGACACGTCGTCGGACCCGGATCGACGATGGCGATGCCGCCAGCAGATTGAATGACGGCGCTGGCGATGGCGTGCGGACGGCCGAGGAATTCGAGGTCGATGTAGGACAAACCGGGCGACAGAACCGTCATGGAGGGGGCGATTATACTGGTGGGTCTCGAACGCCATGTCGGTAGCGGATCCATCGGCCGTCCTCACGGCAGTCGCCCGCCTTGTCGCCGAAGCCCCCAACCTGCGGGACCTCGTCGGCGGTCTTGCCCGTGCGCTGCGCGAGGCGGTTCCCTTCGAGCGCCTGCAGGTGCTGCGGCTCGATCGTGCCGAGTCGTTCGTGCTGTACGTCGCGACACCCGATGGCGAGGTCACCATTACCGGCCGCCGGATCGACGGAGACGGCGTGGCCATCGACAGCGAGCAGGGGAATACGCATTCGCGCGTGCTCTGCTCGGTGCGGCAGGGTGCCCGTATGTACGGCGCCGTCTGGGTCTCTTCCTCGCAGCCGAACGCCTTCACCAGCGAACACCAGGCACTGCTCGACAGCGTCGTCGATCTGCTTGGCGTCGCCTTCGAGCACAACGCCATCGTCGAGCGCGAGACGCTGCGGCGCGAGCGGATCGACAGCCTGCGCGGCCTGCTGCACACGATGGCGGAATCACTCGACCTGCGGACGGTGTTCGCCGACGTCTCGGAGGTCGTTCGCGGCGGGCTGCCGCATGACATGCTGGTCATGACCTCGTGGGGCGCCGACGGCGCCTCGTTCCGCATCTACGCGCTGGCGGGCGTGGACACGGACGTATCCGACCTGCTGGGACCCTACGCGCTCACCGGCGACGATCTGGCGCAGCTCCAGCGTGGCGCCTACGTCGTGCGCGACGCCGACGCAGAGGTGCCGCACGGGACCGTTCGCAGCCGTATCTTCCGTCGTCTCGGGGTGCGCTCGGCGCTGCGCGTGCCGCTGCCGCTCGGCAGTCAGGTGTTCGGCTCGCTCTTCTTCCTGTCGCGGCAGACCAACGCATTCGTTGACGACGACGTCGATTTTGCGCGGCGCGTGGCGGATCACCTGGCGCTGGCGTTGTCGCACGAGCGTCTGGCAGAGGCGGTGCGCCGTGACACGGAAGCGCGCGAAGTTGCCGCGCGCCTGGAAGCGCAGGTGGCGACGCTGACCCGCGAGCTCGAGTCCACCAGCGGGCATCGACGCGTGGTCGGCCGGTCACGACTGTGGAAGGACGTGCTGGCACAGGCGGCACGCGTCGCCCGCACGGAAACAACCGTGCTGCTGACCGGAGAATCCGGCACCGGCAAGGAAGTCGTCGCCCGCTTCATCCATCACGCCTCGCGGCGCGGCGGCGGACCGTTTGTCGCGATCAACTGCGCCGCGCTGCCGGATCAACTCCTCGAATCGGAGCTGTTTGGCCATGAGCGCGGCGCGTTTACCGGTGCCGTCTCGACCAAACCTGGGCGCATCGAACAGGCGGCAGGGGGCGTGCTGTTTCTCGACGAAGTCGGCGAGATGACGCCGACGGTGCAGGCAAAGCTGCTGCGGGTGCTCGAAGAACGCGAGTTCATGCGCCTCGGCAGCACTCGCGGGCTGCGCGCGGACATCCGCGTCATCGCCGCGACCAATCGCGATCTCCATTCCGCCATGCAGCGCGGCGAGTTCCGCGAGGATCTGTACTACCGGCTCGGGGTGTTCGAGATTGCGCTGCCGCCGCTGCGGCAGCGGCTCGAGGATGTCCTCGAGCTCGCCGATACGTTTCTCGAGCAGATCGGCGAGACGGTCGGCAAGCCGGCGGCGGGAATCGCCCGCGATGCGCGGGATCAGCTGCTCGGCTACACCTGGCCCGGTAATGTCCGCGAGCTGCGCAATGCGATCGAGCGGGCGGTCATCCTGGCCGACGGCGGATACATCCGCAGCGAACACCTGCCCGTCACCGGTACGCGGCAGCCGCCCGCCGGCGCGGAGCCGGCCGGCGTCGCGACGTTCCCACCGGGCGGCGTCAACCTGGAAGCGATTGAGCGTGCATTCGTCATCAAGGCGCTTCGACAGGCGCGTCACAACAAGACGCGCGCTGCCAAGCTCCTTGGCCTGACGCGCGCACAACTCTACTCGCGCATCGAGAAGTACGGGCTCGCGGAGATCGAATCCTAGTGCCGTCCGTGCGTCGGTCGCTGGGCCTCTGCTGCGCCGCGATCGTCTTCATCCTGCTGGCTGGCGCCACCTACCAGGGCGTGGCAACAGCGCTCGAGCGCCGCGAGTTCCCTCGTCCTGGCGGCCTCGTCGACGTCGGTGATCACCAGCTCCATATCTATTGCACCGGCGGCGGATCGCCGACGGTCCTGCTCGAGGCGCCGGCGGCAGGCCTCTCGGCCGCATGGCGCCCCGTGCAGGAGCGCCTCACGGCGACGACGCGCGTCTGCAGCTATGACCGCGCCGGTCTTGGCTGGAGCGAGAGCAGTGCCCGTGCGTTCGACCCGGCACGCGTGCCGGACGAACTGCATACCCTGCTGATGCGTGCAAACGAACATGGCCCGTTCGTCGTGGCGGGACAGGGACTCGGCGCCGCCTTCGCGCGCCTGTACGCTGCGCGGTCCGACAGTCATGCCGTTGCGCTGGTGCTCATCGACCCCCCGCCGCCGAACGCGGCCGGCTCGAAGCCCGACTGGATCATCCCCGCCGCCGCATGGCTGGCACGCTCCGGCGTGCTCCGCGCGGGACGGATCCTGTCGAGCAAGGCAGACGGGCTTCAGGAACGCGGTGCGCTGCGCGCCTTCCTGAACAGACCCGATCATCTGTCGCATGCGGCGATGGAAGTGATGCGATGGGAGGATACGCTGCAGCAGGCGGCCGCAGCGGAGCCCGCGGCAACAACGCGAACGGTGGTCGTGGAGCTTGGTGCGAGCGATCGGATTTCTTTTCTGACGACTGCGTCCGCCGTGGATGAAGTCGTGCGCGCGATTGAAAGTGCGGTCACAACCGCGCGCACGAGCGAACGCTAGTCAGCCTTTCCTACTTCTTCGGTTCCGTGGTCGCTGCGAGATGGGTTCGCGGGTGTCCAGGTTGCTGCGTCCGGCTCGACACCCTGGAAGAACGCATCTCCGGCCATTGCAGCGAAGAATACGGTCAGGGCGTCTCGAACGGATGCTGCAACTGGATACCGGCGAATAACACGTTCAGGTATGTCAGGGAGGCGATCCGTTGAGGCGGCGCGATCAGCGAAGTCTCTAAAATCGCACTGCAGGCTTCCCTCCTGGCGACGGCGGTGCAAACACTCAGGAAGATAAACGTGTGCCTACGGCGACGGCCGAAAGTGCGATTTTTCCGCGCCGACGAACCGGATCGTCCTCCCTGACATACCTGAACTCTCATGCCGATGCCGACTTGCCGGCGGACAGCTGTGCCGACGTGGAATCGCCGGCTACAGTGAATCGACAATGGCTCGCGGCAGCTAGACTTTCACACGCACCGTGACCGGCGCGGTCAGCTTGGTCGTGACGTTGGCGCCCGGACCCAGGCGGACTTCCTTCCCCTTCGTCGCCAGCACCACGCCGGTACCGCCGGCACCGCCGATCGCGGCACCCTTTACGGCACCGCTGCCGCCGCCGAGAATGGCGCCCACCGCCGCGCCGGCGCCGGCACCGATCCCGATCTTCTTCGCGTCTTCACCCTTTGTCGCCGGAGCGATATGCGATGTCGGTGCGGTCGCGATGTCGTACTGCTCATCGCCCACCGTCACCGAGTCGAAGCGATACGCGATCCGCGCCCGGCCCTTCACGCGTCCCGATCCGGCAACGTCGGTGACCACACCCGCCAGCCGCGCCCCCTTGGGCAGAACGGTGGCGCCCCCGAGCAGAAGAGGCTCCCGAACGGTCGCGCGGACCGGATCCTCGATGTGGCTCGTGTCCGACGCAATGCTCGACGCCAGATCCAGTCGCAGCGTCGTCCCGGCAGGAATCGTCACCTCGCGATAGACCGGAATCGCTTTTCTGCCTGCCGCCGCTGCGTCGGTCCCGCCGTCCTCAGCCGCCGTCGCTGATTCGTCCGACGAGGCGCCCGACGAACCGTTCTGCGTGCCGTTACAGGCGCCACATGCAACCGCCAGAGTGAGTACCGCCAGCCACTTGTAAGCGTCTTTCACGCCTTCCTCCTCGTGTCGGGATCAAGGACACACAAACGTCAGATCGCAGACGGATCTGTGCGCAAAACCGTGCGCCGTGCGCGTTCGCGGACCGTAAATGCCAAATCCCTGCCGGCCCAGCCATATTGGTCCTTCGTGCTTCGTTCTTGGTCCCTCCTCGAGCCTTGGTCCTTAGCGCGTTGGCATTGGTTTGATACCTTCTGTGCGTATGAGGCGCGTTCTCAGCGTGCTCGCGTGCGTGCTCACCTGCGCGAGTGCGGCCGCGGCGCAACGACTGCCTGACAGTGTGATCCCGGAGCACTACTCGCTCTGGTTCGCTCCCGATCTCGAAAAGGAAACGTTCCGCGGCCGCGACACCATTCGCGCGGTCGTCCATCGACCGACGACGACGATCACATTGAACGCCGCAGAAATCGAATTCGGCGAGGTGAAAGTGACCGCGGGCGGGAGGACGCAGATCGGGCGTGTCACCACTGACGCAGCAGCGGAAACGGCGACCTTCACCGTGGCGCAACGTCTGGCGGAAGGCCCGGTCACGATCGAGATCGCCTACACGGGTGTCCTCAACGACAAGCTGCGGGGCTTCTATATCAGCAAGGCCAACGGCCGGAAATATGCGGTCACGCAAATGGAAGCGACCGATGCCCGGCGTGCCTTCCCGTCTTTCGACGAACCCGCGTTCAAGGCGACCTTCGACATCTCGCTGACGATCGACCGTGCGGACACCGCGATCTCCAACGGCAGCGTGGTCTCCGACACGCCCGGGCCCGATCCGGACACGCACACCATCGTCTATTCGCGCACGCCGAAGATGTCCACCTACCTGGTGGCGATGCTGGTCGGCGACTTCGTCTGCCGCGACGGCGCAGCCGACGGCACACCGATCCGTGTCTGCGCCACGCCCGACAAGGGCGAGCTGACTGGTTTCGCGCTGGAGGCGGCCAGCGAGCTGCTCACGTTCTACAACAACTACTTCGGCGTCAAATATCAGTTCGGCAAGCTGGACATCATCGGGGTTCCCGATTTTGCCGCCGGCGCGATGGAAAACGCCGGCGCCATCATGTTTCGCGACGCCGCGCTGCTCGTCGACGGCCGCCGATCCTCGGTCGGAGCCCGCAGGCAGGTAGCCATGGACCTGTCGCACGAAATCGCGCACCAGTGGTTTGGCAACCTAGTGACGATGAAGTGGTGGGATGACATCTGGCTGAACGAAGGGTTCGCCACCTGGATGGAAGCGAAGGCGGTGGCCGCCTGGCGGCCGGAGTGGCAGGTCGATCTGGACGAGGCCGCGGACACACAGAAGGCGGCGACGCTCGACGCGCTGGAGACGTCGCGTCCGGTGCGCACGCCCGTCGACACCCCGGAAGAAATCAACGAGGTGTTCGATGCGATCGCCTATCAGAAGACGGCTGCACTGCTGCGCATGGTGGAGTCATACGTCGGTCGCGAGTCGTTCCGCAAAGGCATCGCGTCGTATGTCGCGAAGTTCGCGTTCAAGAACGCGTCGGGCGAAGATTTCTGGAACGAAATCGCACGCGTCACCGGCCAGCCAGTCGATCGCATGATCCGATCGTTCGTCAACCAGCCCGGCGTCCCCGTCCTCACCATTCGCGATGCCTGCGCGGCAGACTCCACCGCGATCTCGGTGTCGCAGGGACGCTTCATCATCGCGCCCGACAAGGTGCCGCCCGCCCAGACGTGGACCCTCCCCGCCTGCTTCAAGACGGCCGGCAGCGGCAGTGCGCGCTGCGAAGTCATCGATCGACCGGCGCACGTGTCGAAAATCAGCGGCTGCGCGACGGTGTTTGCGAATGCCGACGCGCATGGGTATTACATCTCCGACTATTCGCCGGAAGCCGTCCACTCGCTGACGTCGCGCGTGAATGCGTTGAGCCGCGTCGAGCGTTTGAGCCTGGTCGGCGATGAGTGGTGGATGGCGCGCTCGGCACGTCACCCGATCGACGGTTTCCTCGAGCTGGCCGCTGCCCTCGCCAACGACGAGACGCCAGCGATTCTCGGCGCGGTTCAGGCGCGACTGGCGTTCACTGCCAGCAACTTCGTCAGCGCGCCACAGCAGCCGCAGTTTCAACGGTGGCTCCGCGATCGTTTCGGTCCGACGTTGAACGCATTAGGACTGCCAGGCCCGTTAGGCGACGCTGACTACGATCAGTACCGACGGGCGACGCTGATGACGCTGCTCGGCGTCACTGCCGCCGACATCGACGTGCAGCATCAGGCCCGCGAGCTGGCGCTGCGCTACATGACGGATCCGGCGGCAGTCGCGCCCGCACTTGCCCCGGCGGCGCTGCAGGTCGCCGCCGTCTCAGGCGATCGCACCCTCTACGACCGATACCTCGCCATGCTCGGCACGCTCGAGGCGCGGCCCGACGACTACTACACCTACCTGAACGCGCTGCCCTGGTTCACCGATGCGGCGCTGACGCAGAGGACGCTTGCGTACACATTGACGCCGGCGGTGCGGTCGCAGGATACGGGGCTGATCGTTGGCTCGATGCTGCGCCTGCCATGGTCGCGCGACGCGGCGTGGGCCTTCGTCAAGGATCAGTGGACGGCACTGACCGCGAAGCTGGGTGTCTTCCAGGGCATCCCGAGCATCGCCGGCGCCCTGGACGGGCTGTGCACCAGAGAACAGGCGGCCGATGTCCGCGCGTTCTTTGCCAAGAACCGCGTGCCGGCCGTCGAGCGCGGCGTTCAACAGTCGATCGAGGACATCGAGACCTGCGCCGCGGTCGCGGCGCGACAGGGCCCTGCAATCGCCACGTGGTTGTCAAGGTAAACGGCACCGGCGCGCGGGCGCGTCACTGGGGGAAACTCGCCGGCGGCGTGTCTTGATAGCCTTCCCCGTCGAGCGCCTGCATCAACGCCACCAGCGCGTCGATCTCGGCGTCGGTCAGCTTCAGCGGCTTGACCTTCTGATCGAGCCACGGGTTCTTTTCGCCGCCGCGGTTGTAGAACTCGACGACCTCGCGCAGCGTCGCCACCGAACCGTCGTGCATGTACGGCGCGTGCTTGGTCACCTCGCGCAGCGTCGGCGTCTTGAACGCGCCGCGGTCGCCGGCGCGACCTTCCTCGCCGAGGTCCTTGGAGATCGCCCAGCGGCCCTCGTCCTTGAAGGTCTTGCTCTTCTCCACCCAGCCGACGCCGAGGTTGTGAAACTGGACGTCCGTGAAGTTGTTGCCAAGATGGCACTGCGCGCAGTTCGCCTTGCCGTTGAACAGTTCGTGTCCCTGCTTCACCTGCGCAGACACTGCACTCTCATCGCGGTTGTATCGCCAGCGGTCCCACGGTGAATTACCGCTCATCCGCGTCCGTTCGTAGTCGGCGATCGCTTTCGCCACGCGCTCCTTGGTGATCTCCGGCGTGCCGAATGCTTCCTTGAAGTACGGCGCATAACCGGAGATGCGCGACAGCGTGTTCACCATCGCGCCGTGCGTGTTCCCCATCTCGATCGGGTTGGCGATCGGGCCGAGCGCCTGATCCTCGAGCGAGCCGGCGCGCCCATCCCAGAAGAAGTGCGGATAGAGCGTGACCGCCTGGTTGATGAAGGTCGGGGCTTTGCGCCCGCCTTTCTGCCCGCGGATGCCTGACGACACCGGTGTCGGCTCCGAAAATGCGTTCTCCGGGCGATGGCACGTGGCGCAGGAGACCGTGTTGTCGCCCGAAAGGCGGGTGTCGTAGAAGAGCCAGCGGCCGAGGCGCACCCGCTCAGGCGTCGGCGGATCCTTGAGCGCCGCCAGGTTGATCTCAGTGCCGACGGGACCCGCCGGAATCGGCTTGACGGGATTGGCGGCCTCCCACGCAGGAGGAGCTGTGCGACACGCGACAGCGAGCATCAGGAGAGCTGCGCTCGTAGCAACAAGCACGCGCAGCCGGCGATCATTCATGCGTTTCACATCCAGGAGTTCGAACTCCTCGATTGTACAATGCGCCCGATGCGGACTTTTTCGCACCAGCGGGTCACGTTGATCACGCTCGCCGTGGTGGTCCTCACGGGACTTGAAGGCGACGCGCAGTCGCGAACGGCGCGAACGATCCGGTTGCAGAGCGATGCGATCGGCGGCCAGGCGGTGGCAGCGGTCCTGCTGCCGGTTGAGTACGACTCCTCCACCGCGCGCTATCCGGTCGTGTATCTCCTGCACGGCGGAACGCAGAACCACACCGCGTTCCCTGCCCGACACTGGTTTACCGCGGACGCCTCCGCACGCCACATGATCGTCGTCATGCCCTACCTGCAGCCGCTGTTCTTCTCGCCGCGTGGTGGGACGTCCGCACCCTTCGAAGAGTTTCTCGGCCGCGACCTGCCGGCATACATCGACACGCACTACAGGACGATCACAGAGCCCCGCGGCCGCGCTATTGCCGGGATCTCTATGGGCGGATATGGCGCGACCATAATGGGGCTCAAGCGCCCGGACATGTTTGGAGCTGTCGGCGCGATCAGCGCCGCACTCGGCACCGGCGCGAGGCCTGGCGACATCGCAACGTTGTTGCCTGCCCTTTCGGTGGATCGAGCGCCGTATTTCTATGTCGCGTGCGGATTGGCTGATTCAGTACTGCCGTCGAGCCGCGAGCTGGCGGCGCGGCTGCGCGAGCAGAAGATCGCCGTTGATCTGCACGAAGTGCCGGGCGGGCACGGATGGGAAGTCTGGGATCCCCAGGTCAGGGCCTTCTTCGACGCGTTGTCGAAGCGCCCCGGCTGGGCACCACAAAACGACACACAGAGGCAGTGAGAGACCGAGAGCCGTCGAATTGTTCTCAGTGCCCCCGGTGTCTCGGTGTGTCGCGAATCAGAAGGCCAGCACGAGGCCGATGGTCGCGCGGTTGAATCCGATCTTCTCGTCGGCCAGGCCGAAGCCGAGGATGTTCTGATCGGTGAACGATTGAAAGCGCCGCACGTCGCCGCGCGCGCCGACGTGCTCCCCGAACATCACCATGAGGCCTCCCCCGAGATTCCAGCCGAAGTTGTTGCTGGAGTCGAGGAAGCTGCCGGTGGTGAACTCGACGTGCGTCTTGATCAGTCCCATGCCGCCGATGACGTACGGACGCACGGCGGCGATTTTCGGGCCGACGAATACGTTCGCCATCAGCGTCAACAGATTGTTATCAACGCCTTCGGTGTCACCGAAGAAATCGCGCGCGTAGTTGAACTCGAATTCAGCACCGGCGATCGCACCCATCTTGCCCGCGGCGACGCCGATATTACTGTTGTGGTCTTCGCATCCAGTGGCAATGGGACAACCCGAGTCGCCGCCGTAATCGAAGCCGATGAACGGGACGATGAAACCTTGTGCTGACACGGGAGTTGACGTCAGCGCGAGCGCGCTCATCGTCAGAGCGCTGAACAGAACGAGGCGTGCACACTGTCGAGTTAGCCGGTCGTTGAGCATCCAGCCATTATCGCCGAGCTCAAGCGATGAACTCTAGAAACGCAGCCGCAGCGCGAGCCGCCTGCCACTTCTTGATCGCCTCAAACGGGTGAATCAGCATCAGTATGTTCAGGAAGAGGTTGTCGCGAATCATGACAGCCATCACCAGTTCCATGGCAACGACAGCCGCGATACTGACCCACCATCGCACCGACGCGGCGAACGCGAAGCCGATCATCATCGCGCCGATGTCGGCCATCGAATTGACGATGCTGTCGCCGTAGTAGTCGAGCGAGATGGTGGCGGCGCGATAGCGCTCGATGATGAACGGCGTGTTCTCGAACACCTCCCACGTGGCCTCGAGCGCGACGGCAATGGCGAATCGCCAGGCCAGCGGCAGGCGTCGCGCCAGCAGCCAGGTCAGGGCGAAGAAGCCGATGCCGTGAACGACGTGGGAAGGCGTGTACCAGTCGGACAGATGCTGCGAATTCTCGGAGCTCTGCACGACACCGTGCCACCACTTGACGTAGCCGCAGGTGCAGATCGGCTCGCGTCCGAGCGCAAACTCCGCACCCGCGGCCGCGAGCACTGCGAATGCTGCAACGGCATAAGCCGGGGCCGTTTTCGATTTCATTGAACCGCGATTGTAGGACCGAAGACCACCCGATTAGGCGCTTTGCCTCGTAAAGGACTTCGCGCTAGACTGTTCCGGTGATCAGTCGCGGCGCTCAACAGCACTGGGTCGCGCTCGACGCCGTCTTCAGCCGCACCCTGTCGCCTGCCGACCTCGCCCATGCCCGCCAGCAGTTCGGCGACCACGTCGATGCCGTGAGTGATGTCTGTTTTCAACTTCTCCTCGACGACCTGCCGGAAGACGCGCGCGCGACCGCAGCATCGTTGAAGGCCGCGCTTGGCGCAGCCTGGTCCGATCCGTCGCGTGTCCGACCCCAGCCAGAAAAACAGGCTTGAGCCAGACTTCGCTCGCCGCGGATCACTCGAACCCACCCGTCACTTCCCGCATCTGCACGGCCACGGCAATTGCTTTGACCAGCCACACGCACTCATAGCCCCTCAGTCCTGAGTGCGGAGGAGGTCGAATGCGGTTGCTTCAGATACTGGCGCGGCTGTACGACCGGTGGCTCGAGATGCGCTGGGAGCGCAACGCGAGCTGCAGCGAGGGGCGCCTCCGATAGCGGACGGCTTGCGGACTCCCACCCAAACAGCCACGTTTGCCTGCAAAAATTTGCCGGGGGGGGAGGGGGGCGCGCAATATAGGCACGTGCGCGTCTCCGACATCCTGCGGTACGTGATCGCCCCCGAAGATCCGACACTCGCGCGGAGAATCAACGCGTTGCTCTGGGCGTACGAGCGGTCGCGACTTCGTCACAGCGTCTTCCGCGACGATCTCAGCAGGCAGCACGTCGCGCCGACGACCTTCAACCGTCGATCACCCGCGCAGCACGCCAACGGATCACGCGTTACGGAGGCTGAAAGAAAGCAATAAATTCCTCGGCCGGCCTCTCCGCTGAATTTTCACCTAGACAAACGATCTCCGATTACAATTCCGGCTCTTCACGTCGGGTTCCGTTTTTCGGTTATCGCGCTGAGCACGCGGTACAGGTGACATGGCAGACGAACTCCGCTCGACGGGCAATTCGACGAACACCCACGATCAATCTCACGGTGATGCTTCGTCAGCATCTCCTCCGCAAGCCAAGAGTAACGCTGATTCGGAAATGCCCTCAGCGTCGCCGGCACCCATCTTCCGGTATCGACGTGGGCTGGTCCGCCAGGACGAAAACGTCCTGTCGGAGATGTTCGCACCCGAAGAGGTCCCGGACACGCGCGTTGCACACGAGCGCGTAGCGGCCGCCGTCACGGCACATGCGGTCCCGGCGGTGGACACCCCGTCCGGCGGACTCGCCGAAGCATTGCCAGCAGCACTGCCGCCGCGGTTCAGGACGCGGCTGCATCATCCTGTGACCAAAGCGGCACCGGCGCGTCGCGTGAACAGCGACGCAATCAAGACAGCCGTTGCGCGGACGCTGGCTGGTACTAGAGTTCAGCTCCGGAGTTTCAACCAGGGGGTTCAGCGGTTCGTCGAAAAGCGACCTCGTCACGTGAAGCAATGGGCGGTGCCAGTATTGGTGCTGGTGGTGCTCGTCGAGTCCGCGTGGCTCGCCACTGGCTTTCTCCGCGACGACGATAGCGAAACGCCCGTCGCCGGTGTTGCTCTGGCTCCCACGCCGCCACAAAGCGCCTCGGTGGCGGCAGCAGCTGCCGTTCCTCCGGCGGCGATCGAGCCGACGCCTGCGCAGGGCACCACCGGTATCAGACCAACGGTGACACCGCTCAAGCCAGCGCCGGCACCAGGCTCAGTCACGATTACGACACCATTTCAAGTCGAGGTCTATGAGAGCGGGCGCTTCGTTGGCGTCAACTCCGCGAAAGGTATTCCCCTCAGCGCCGGCTCGCATACCTTGGAGTTCGTCAACGACTCGCTGCAGTACCGCGCGTCGCACAAGGTGGCGGTCACCTCTGGACGGAATACCCAGATCGCGCCCGTTCTGCCAACGGGTACGTTGAACCTCAACGCCACACCGTGGGCAGAGGTGTTCGTTGACGGCGACAGCGTTGGGGAGACACCTCTCGGTAACGTCCAGGTGCCGATCGGCCCGCGCACGATCGTGTTCCGGCATCCCCAACTGGGCGAGCAGACCCGACGCTTGCTCATCACCGCTGGTTCGACGCAGCGGCTCGGCGTTGATCTGCGGAAATAGAGAATTTCAATCCTCACGCGCCCATCGCGTCCTCAAACATCTGCGCGAGCGTTTCGCGGTTGACCGCCTTGGGCGACAGCCTCGTCAGCCGCTCCTGCGCCAGCGTGCCGTCGACGAGCGCAGGGATGTCAGACGCGCTGTAGCCGACAGCGCGCAATCCATCAGGCATCTTCAGCCGCTGCATGAACCAGCTGATGCGATCGGCGAGGACGCGCCCGGCATCTTCTCGACGGCACATCGAGACATCGGCGCCGAGTGCTGCGGCGGCGGCGAGGTGACGATCGGGATTGGCGGAGGACGTAAAACGAAAGACGGCTGGCGCATGCAGAATCACCGACATGCCATGCGGCAGCAACGGATGGTCAACGTCGTATCCCGGAGCGCGATACTTCCTTACGCCGCCGGCCACCGGATACGCCATCGCGTGCGGCAGATGCACGCCGGCGTTGCCGAATCCGATTCCAGCGAACGACGCCGCCAGCATCATGTTCTCGCGCGCCTCGTCATCCGAGGGATCGTCGGACGCGCGAACCAGGTAGCGGGCCACCATCCGCATGGCCTGGAGCGACCAGACGTCGCTGATCGGGTTCGCACCCTGGTATGGCGGACGCAGCGCCGGCCTCGATGGGCGTGACCGCTCGGTAAACGGCATCACCGTGTACGACTCGACGGCATGGCAGAGGACGTCGAGTCCGGCGGAGGCCGCGACCGCCGCTGGCGTCGTCCTGGTGTTTTCCGGATCGAGATAGCCGAGCACGGGTTTCAGATACCGGCTCGAAACGCCCGTCTTCAGGTGCAACCGCTCGAGGTCGAAGACGGCGACACCAGTGGTCTCGCTGCCGGTCCCGGCTGTGGTCGGCACAGCGAAGAGCGGTTTGAGCGGACCGGGAACAGCAATTCCTTTACCGACCGGCGCGTTGACGTAGTCGAGGAATTCTTCCGGCGGATGGGTCGAGTAGAGATTCGCCAGTTTGGCTGTGTCGATTGACGAGCCGCCGCCGACAGCCACGAACGCGTCGCACGCTTCCCGGCGTGCGACGTCAATGGCCTCGCGCACCGAGGTGTCCGTCGGCTCGACTCGCACGCGATCGTAGAGCACGGGCGCCACGCCGTTCGCCGCCAGCGATTCGAGGACGGTGGTTACCGGCCGAAGCGTCGCGAGGTGGCGATCGGTAATGACCATCA
>Ga0111539_10001286_pt1 | contig 33550 bp, 21 predicted proteins | sample RhiMethybrSRZTD1_FD_79667 | JGI IMG/M metagenome (GOLD analysis project Ga0111539, IMG submission 79667) | Populus rhizosphere microbial communities from Tennessee, USA - Rhizosphere MetaG P. TD hybrid SRZTD1 (version 2) (version 2) | ecosystem: Host-associated > Plants > Roots > Rhizosphere >...
AAGGGCCTGTTCGTCCGGGGCGAGCTGAACCCCTACATGCTCCTGACCGGTCTGCGGCGTCCCGATGAGATGCAGAAGACACTCGAGCTCGAGAACCCGGCGGTGTGCGCGGGCATCCAGGAGATCTCCGCCCAGCTCCGGCGCATCAAGGGCTACGCCGCCGGAGCGGGTGGAAAGGTCATCGTCGTCTCCCTGCCCAACGGGTTCTTCGTCTCACGGGCCATGCTGGAGAGCTACGCACGCTTGGGCTTTGTCGCCTCCGAGGCCAACCTCGCCACCACGAAGATGGACGAGGCCTCGCGCCGGGCGGCCGCGGGCAACGGCCTCGCGTTCTTCGACGTCACCGAAGCCTTCCGGAAGGCCGAGACCGTCCGCCCTCTCTTCTTCAAGTACGACGGCCACTTCCGTCCGGACGGCCAGAGGCTCCTCGCCGCGAGCATCGAGCCCTTCGTCACCGGTGCGCTAGCGCAGTAGATCGGCCGCTCGTCCGGAGGAAGACAGCAGGGTCAGGGCCACGCCCGCCTGGAAGCCGTCGACCATCGGGTAGCGGAGCGTGGCGCCGCTGCGCCGGTAACGCACGTCGCTCGCGATGCCGAGACGCGCACCCAGGCGCCGGCTCAGGACGACGTAGGCGTCGTCGCTCGTCGCGTCGAGCCGCGGGGCCCCGGTCGGGCTCTGCGGCTGGACGTGGCTGGCGTCCAGTCGCAATCCCCAGTTGCGGCCCAGGGGGACGTTGAGGCGAAGCCCGCTGCGCAGGGTCAGACGGCTGATCCCGAGACCGAAGGCGGGCGCCACCTCGCGCCGTACGAAGAGGATCGCGGTCGAGCGCCGGACCTGGCGCGTGAAGCTGGCCCCGCCGAAAAAGCTCACCTCGTGCTCGAGCTGGGCGCGGACCGCATCCGGCGTGTAGCTGCCTCCGGTCTCGAGGAGGAGACCGCTCCGGCGGGAGAGCACGCGAGTCCATTGGAGGGACCCGTAGTGAGTGAGGTACGTGCCTCCCGGCCGGTCCGCGGCGGCGTGCTCGAACGAGTACCCGATCCCGGCCGTGCTCCGCGCCCCGATCTGGCGCTCCAGGCCGATGCCGCCGCGGACGCTCTCGCCGTCGACGAAGGTCGAGGAGTCGAACTGGGTGCGATAGAACCGTCCGTCGAGGCGAAGGGAGGTCCACCGTCCGAGCGCTCGCGAGAGGCCGAGCGTGCCCGCCTGCGAGCGCACCCTCACCCGCGGCAGGGCGACGCCCTGCTCGATCAGGATCTCGGACGTCGCGCTGTCGCCGATGCCGTAGGACGCGCGGCCCCACACGCTCGTGCGGCGGGACGAGTAGTGGCCATCCAGCCCGAAATCGCCGTAGTAGCCGCGGAGGTCCTTGTCGCCGGGGTATTCGCTCCAGCGCCCGGAAGCCTCGGCGCGGAGCTGGCCGCTCGCGCTGGAAAAGACGCGCGCGAGGCCGGCTCGCGGCGTCACCGAAGCGCCGCGGCGCAGCCGCGCGGCATCGAAGTCGATGTTGCTGTCCCAGCCGGTGCCGATGGCCAGGGCATACTCCCAGGGCCGCGGCCGCACGGGCGTCTGGAAAGCCTCGAGGTAGGGACTTCGGCCGGGCGCCGTGGCGGGCGCCGGCGTCGCCTCGCCCTCCCGTGACTCAACTGGAGCGGCGGGCACCGGCATCGTCTGGGCGGTCAGCCGGCCGGGCAGCAGGAGCGCGAGGGCGGAGCCGAAAACACGCGCGCGCAGGGTCGTTGGGCGCCGCTCCTTCATGGGAGCCTGCAGACGCGAAGGTGCGTGCGGCCGGCGATCCGGTCCAGGATCATGCGGATGAAGATGGGCACGACCCGCCGCGAGTCCAGCAGGTATCGCCGCCACAGGCGGCCGGGCTCCTGGGCGAGCCGATGGATCCATTCCAGTCCGGCGCGGGACATCCACGCGGGAGCGCGCTTCACCTCGCCCACGTAGAAGGCGAGGCTGGCGCCCGCCCCGATGCCGATGGCCGGTCGATATTCATTCTCGTAGCGGCACAACATGAGCTGCTTGGTCGCGGGGACGCAGGCGACGATCAGCCGCGCCCCTGCATCGCGGGCCCGGCGCAGGACGGTGGCGGCGTGGTCCGGGTCCGCGTCGAGATCGAAGATCGAGCTGTCGTGGCCGGCCACCTGCAGGGCCGGATAGCGTGCCCGCAGCCTCTCCGCCGCGCGTTCGCACGCGTCCGGAGTCGCGCCCAGGAAGAACACGGGCAACTCGTCGCGCGCGCAGCGTGCCATGAGCGGCTCGAACAGGTCGCTGCCGCTCACCTTGTGGCGCAGCGGCAGCCCGAGGATCCGCGACAGGAGCACGAGGGGCATGCCGTCCGCGAGCGAGAGGAAGCAGCGGCCATAGGCGGCGGCGAACTCGTCGCTCTGCCTCGAGATCGCGATGTGGGCGACGTTGGGGGTGAGGACGAACCCTCCGTCACCGCTCGCGGCGCGGCGGGCGATGATGTCGATCGCCTCGCCCATGGAGACGGCGTGGGCGTGAACGGGCCCGAACTCCACGACCGGGACTTCGCGGGAAGGGAAGGCGGCGGCGCTCATGCCGATCGCGCGGCGGGGCCGGCCTCCTCGCGGCGCGCGGGCGCGGGATGCGCCGCGTGCCAGACCGGCGCCTGCGCCGCCTCCAGGCGCCGGGTGGCCTCGCGCTTGCCATGCAGAAGGCACTCGCGCTGATAGCGCCTCAGGAAACGGCGGAACGCCTCGTCTTCGTAGCGCGGGAGGGCGCGGGCGGCGCTCGAGAAATATCCCCAGAGGATGGCCGCGCTCCCGTAGAGGACGGGGTGCTTGGGCAGGCGGAAGACGGCGCTGGCCAGGACGAAGAGGGGTGACGTGCCCATGAAGTACTGCCCGAAGCCCGTGCGCGCGCGACCGGCCCAGATGCCTCCCTTCTGGCTCGATCCCATGGGCCGGAGATGGAGGAACCGGAGCAATTCATGGTCGACGCTCTCGGCCGTCCAGCCCCGCATCCGCGCGCGATGGCAGTCGATGCCGTCCCACATCACCTGGCGCACGAAGCCCCCGATCTCGCGGAAGCACGCCGTCCGATAGAACTTGGAAGCGCCCACCGACATCTCGTCGCCGATCGTCTCCGGGACGAGCGCGCCCTGCGCGTCGTGGAAATAGGGCTTCCCGGAGGTGGTGCCGAGCCGGGGGTTGGCCTCCATGCGCGCGATCAGGAGCTCGAAGTACCGGGCGGGCAGGACGAGATCGAGGTCCAGCTTGCAGAGGTACTCGAAGTGGTCCAGGTTCACGGTCTCGAGGCCGGCATGGAACGCTTCCATGACGCCGGGGCCGACGCTGCGGCGGCCCCGGTTCTCGCGGCGCACCACCCTGAGATACGGGAGCCGCCGCGCGTACTCCTCCAGGATGGCCGGGGTGGCGTCGGTGGATCCGTCGTCGATCACGACCCAGAGCGCGGGGGCCACGGTCTGCGCGGCCACGCTGTCGAGCGTCCGTCGCATGTGGCGCGCCTCGTCGCGGCAAGGCGAGATGAGCACGTAGCGGCGTCGCGTGTTCATAGTACCTTCTCCCAGAAGGACATCTTTCTCGTGGCGAGGGCGGGAGCGACGCCCGCCATCGCATCCAGGCGGGCGCGGGCGGGAAGCGTGAAGAGCCGCGTGGCCGCCGTCGGATCCACCCACGGCCAGGGATGAGCGCCGAAGAAGGCGGGCTTGCTCGTCAGGTAGAGCGATGGGGGCAGGCTCTGCGCGTACCCGTCCGCCCAGTGCACGGCCCGCGTCGCGAAGTCGAAGTTGGCGTGCCGGAAGGTGGTGGCGAGCACGCGCTCATCCGGCCGCGCCGACCAGTCCTTGGGCGTGTAGCCGAGCCTCCACAGGCCGATGGGATCCGGCTTCCAGGGCCACGTGTCCTCGTAGCCGAACCCGCCGTAGGGAGCCGGGTTCTCGTCCCCCGTCCCCAGCACGTTGCCGACGAAGCTGTAGTAATAGTGGCCGTACATGAGGCCGATGGCGCGGCGGTTGTCGAGGTCCGCGTACGAGCGCCGCTTGCCCGTGGCGTGGTTGCGGAAGAAGGTGTTGTAGACGGCGCCGCCCCAGGTGTCGTCGCCGTCGATGTTGAAGGCCTGGTTCCCCTCGAAGAGCTCGAAGTGGGGGCAGGTCATGTGGGACGCGTTCATGCCCGTCTCCACCCACCCCAGGTAGTTTCCGATGTAGCCGTTGTCGAAGTAGTTGTATCCGATGACGTTGCCGCCCCCGGAAGCGCGCATCACCATCACCTTGTTGCCGTTCATGAAGATGTTGTTCTCGACCAGGCTGTCCGCGGTGTAGGTCGAGAGCGAGAGCATGTAGCCGGCGCCGCCGGGGTAGGGGTTCGGAGTGTCGTGGGCGTAGCTGTCGCGCAGCACGCAGCGGAAGCAGCTGTCCAGGCCGAAGCTGTCGCCCATCGACGAGTCCGACTCGACGTTCTTGACCCAGGAGTACATGGCGAAGCGCAGGGTCACGTTGTCGTCCTGCCCTCCGCTGACGTAGAGGTCCTCGAGTCCGGCCTCCTTCGCGCCGTAGGGGATCGTGTTGCGCGTGAGCTGGGCGGTGTGCGCGGTGTCGAAGCCGATGTGCAGCGGCGTCGTGAACGACACCGTGTTGCCGCGGATGGACGCGATCTCGAGCATCTGCCCCACCGGACGGTCGTACCGCATGAACCAGCCTCGTCCCGGCTTACCGGGCGCGACGTTGGGGTCCGTCCCCCAGTAGACGTACGACTCGTCCGTCATCTCGTCGAGGAGGACGAGCTGGCCAGGGGCGAAGCCGGTGGCGCTGGCCACCTGGATCGAGGTCGCGCCCTTGGCCGCACTCGCGGTGAGGTTCACCGATCCCGCGTCCTTGGGCCATCGCTCGCCGATGAGCACGAGCGGGTTCGCGGCCGTGCTCCGCTTGCGTAGCCGGGTGGCCGAGGGCCCCGCTCCGCGGAGGACGACTCCCTTGTTGATCGTAATGGGAAGGGCGCCGTCCACCAGGAAGTCGCCGGCCGAGAGGCGGACGACCTGGCCCGCGGGACAGGCGTCGATGGCGGTCTGGATGCCGGCGGTCGCATCCCTCGCGCCGTCCCCGTAGCTCGAGGCGTTGACGGTGGCGCACACGGTGGTGCGGTTGGGAATGCCGCCCGGGATGCCTGGGTTCCAGGTGGTGCGGCGGTCGGGGGGCATGATCTCCGTCCCGCCCGTGACGTGCGCGGCGGGAGCGCTCGCACCGTCCGCCATCGCCACGTCGGTGCGGCCCGTCGCGCCGACGTTGCGGCAGGCGGCGGGCAGGAGTCCCAGGCCGATCAGGACGACCGGGATGACCGCCGCGGTGTACCGGCCGACGGTGTCCATAGACCCTCAGAAGCACGCCTTCCGGCAGTAGAAGCCTTCGGCGGCCGCATCCACCGACGCGGACTCCATGCCTCGGATGCGTGCCACCGCCCGAAACAGGTCGGCCGTGAACCAGGCTCGTCCCTTTTGGGAGGGAAAGTGCTTCAGGAGCAGCCCGACCTTGCGCTCGAGCGTGCCCTGGGAGAGGGAAGCGAAGAAGTTCGGCGAGCCGAAATCGCCGTCGTATTTCGGGATCTCGTATTCCAGGATGAAGTGGTGGCGCCAGGTGTTCCAGGTGAGCTCGGAGACGAGCCGGTGATCCTGGTGCCGGTCCTCGCGGAAGTGCGTGAAGACGAGGTCCGGCGAGAAGTCCTGCTTGAGGGCCTCGAACTCCTCCTTGACGGAGCCGCCCGCATACGGCAGAAAGCCGTCGCGGTACTCCCGCACGACCACCTTCGCCGCCGGAGCCCCTTCGAGAAAGGCGGCGGCCGATGCCCGCGCCTCCGCCGCGCGCTCCGGCGTCGAGCAGAAGACCACCCATGTGATCTCCAGCGGACGGCGCTCGGCGAGGAGGCGGAGGATGGTCCCTCCGCAACCGATCTCGATGTCGTCGCAGTGCGCCCCGAGGGCGAGGATCCGCTTCGGGCCGCCGCTCCCTTCGAGGATGGACACGGGAATCACTTCGCCACGGCCTCCAGGATCGCGGGCGGCCGCTTGATCGAGGGCGTGGCGGGCGGGCACGGCGCCGCCTTCACCGGCGCGGCGGCCTCGGCCCCGCCGCTGTGTTTCCAGACTTGCCAGGTGACCTCACCACGGCTGTACACGTCCTCCAGGAGCTGCTTGTCCTTGAACGTGTCCATGCAGGCCCAGAAGCCGTCGTGGGGGTAGGCGAGCAGCTTGCCCGCGGCGGCCAGACGCTGGAAGGGGGCGTCGACGAGCTCCTCTCCGTCTTTCATCCAGTCGAAGATCTCCGAGCGCAAGACGAAGAAACCGCCGTTGACGCGCATCCCGACGTCTTTCACGTGCCGGATGCTGCTCACGCGTCCCCCCTCGCCCATGCTGACGAGGTGGAAGCTCTGGGTGGGGCAGACTCCCGCGAAGCACGCCACCGCGTCGCGCTCGCGGAAGTAGTCCACCATCGCCGGCAGCGGCAGGTCGGACACGCCGTCGCTGTAGTTGGCCAGGAACATGTCCTCGCCCTGCAGGAACGGCCGCACGGCCTGGAGGCGCGTCCCGATGTTGGAGTGGATGCCGGTGTCGACGAAGGTGATCTTCCAGTCCTGGATGTCGCTCCGCAGCAGCTCGATCTTGCGGCCGCCGTCGCTCATCACGAAGTCGTTGGAGACCGTCTCGTCGTAGTTGAGGAAGTACTGCTTGATGCTGTCCGCCCGGTAGCCGAGGCACAGGATGAACTCCTTGTGCCCGAAGTGGGCGTAGTAGCGCATCACGTGCCACAGGATGGGCCGGTAGCCCACGGGCACCATCGGCTTGGGGATGGACTCGGAGAAGTCCCGGAGCCTCATCCCCAGGCCTCCGCAGAAGAGAACCACCTTCATGGCCTTCACCTCGCCAGCGAGAGCTTCTTCATCGGCCGCACCATGATGTCGGTCACGTCGGCCGTGCGGGGCAGGGCGAGCGCGGCCACGATCATGTCGGCGACGTCGCTCGGCTGCAGGAGGGTCGCCGCCTCGTAGCGCCGGCCTTCGAACCGATGTACGCGCGCCTGCATCGGCGTCGCCGTCCGTCCGGGGTACACGCTCAGCACGCGCACGCCGTAGGGGTTCACCTCGTCGCGAAGGCTGGCCGCGAGCGAGTGGAGCGCGTGTTTCGTGGCCGCATAGGCGCCGTTGTCGGCGCCCGGCACGAGGCCGGCCGACGAGTTGACGAAGACGACCTGTCCGCACGACTCCTTGAGGAGGGCCAGCAGCGACTTGGTGAGGAGGTAGGGCGCACGCAGGTTGATCCGATACTGCTCGTCCAGGTCTCCCCAGGCCGCGGTCTCGACGTGGCCCAGCCGCACGATGCCGGCCGCGTGCACGAGCACGTCGACGCGCCCGTAGTCCGTGGTCGCGCGCGCGACGAGGCCGTGGATCCCTTTGTCGCACGAGAGGTTCGCCGGATGCGCGACGACGCGCGGGGCCTGTGCCGCCATCTCTCCCGCGATCTTCTGCAGGCGGCCCTCGTCGCGGCCGGTCAGGCACAGGCACATGCCCTTGGCGGCCAGGGCGCGGGCCACGGCCAGCCCGATCCCGCTCGTGGAGCCGGTGACCATGGCGACACCGCGCAGCGGGGCGGTCAAGCCGTCCTCCCTTCCGGCGGCGCCGCCTTCCTCAGGAGCCCGGCCCCCTCGAGCGCGCGCGCCGCCGTGCACAGGTCCGCGAACCGCAGCTTCGATCGCTCCGCGATGTCGAGGAGGGACCGCGTGCCGTCGGACTGGTTCAGGACCCAGAGCATCGCCATCTGATGCGCGGCGGTGTGGCTGTACCCCCCGACGGCGCCGTACAGCCCGCGGCGCCCGAGATGGGGCTCGCCCTTTGGCGCCAGGTTGACGTAGGTGTAGTTCCCCTCCAGGACCTCGAGCACCTCGAGGTAACGCCGCAACGAGTCGGCGAGCCGGTCGGGCTCGAGCAGGTCCGGGGTGTCAGCGGAGGTGTGGTACTCGGGGTATTCGCCGTAGGGGGTGCGGGTGAGGGAGCCCACGGGAAGGTCGAACCCTGGCGAGCAGTACTGCCGCTCGTCGTAGCCGTAGGGCGCGAAGTCCCGGACCTCGTGGTCCTGGCCGCTGGCGGCGAGGACGTGGGCGACCGCGCGGTCGATGTCGGCGTTGCCTCGGCGGCTGCGCTTGTAGGTGAGCCGCCCCGCGTCGCCCACGCAGGCGACGACGAGGCCGTGGGCGATGTGCGGGAGGCGGCGCTCGTTGCGCGCCAGCCAGGCGATGGCGCCGATGGTGCCCGGCGCGAAGACGAAGCGGTACGTGTAACGGAGGCGCTGGCCGCGGAGCAGGCGGGCGAGCGTCGCCGCCAGCACCATGCCCGAGAGGTTGTCGTTGGCGAGCGACGGGTGGCAGCAGTGGGCGGAGATGAGGACCTCGTCCGTCGAGTGTCCGGGGACGACGGCCTCTCCGTAGGTCATCGATCCCGGGCGGAGGCTCGTCTCGATGACCACGTCGTAGTCGCCCGGGACGAGCGCCGCGCGCCGCTCGTGGCTGAGGCAGAAGCCCCAGTCGTCCTTGTAATAGCTGGTCCGGTAGGGGATGAGGGAGGGCTGTTCGGGAATCGAGTGGAGGTGCGGCTGGAGCTCGTCCAGCGAAACCCGGCCCCGGAAGGGCACGCTGTACCCCAGGAGGTGGAGGCTGCTGTGCTCGAGGTCCGCGATGACCTCGCCGTCCGGAGCGACCAGCCGGGCCGCGCGCGCGTTCCACTCGAGCGGAATCGTCCAGTCCAGCACCCGCGTCCCTGTGGGGACCTCCTCGAGGGCCATCGGGGTGATGCGTTGCAGGAGGCGAAGCGATTGGCGGAGGGCGTCGCCGGTGATGCTGCGGCACAGGGGATGGAGCTTGCGCACGGTCGCCAGCATCTCCGCGCCGATCGCCTCCGCGTCCAGGCCGTCGATCAGGCACCGCACGTCCTCCGGCGCTTCGCCGGAAGGGCTCGGATTCACCAGCGCCATTCCGCTCGTCATGGCGCGCAGAGGCCCCGGAGCTCCTCCAGCCGCGAGGGGTCGACGTCGGGGTAGTCCCGATCGCGGCTGGCGATCATCTCCACCGGCCCCGGCCAGGTCACGCCGTGGAAGGGGTCGTTCCAGCGGACGCCGCGCGCGGCCGCCGGCTCGTGGGGAGTGGAGATCTGGTAGGCGACCTCCGTGTCGTCCGCGAGCGCGTAGAGGCCGTGCGCGAGCCCGCGCGGGACGTACAGCGCGCGCCCGTCGCGGGCGTCCAGCTCGACGCCGATCCAATCCCGGAAGGTCGGAGAGTCGGGGCGCAGGTCCAGGGCCACGTCGTAGATTGCCCCGCGCGTGCAGCGCACGAGCTTGGCCTCCGCGAAGGGAGGGGCCTGGTAGTGGAGGCCGCGCAGGGTGCCGCGGCGGCGGTTGAAGGAGACGCTGCACTGGGCGAGCCCGGGCTCGAGGCCTTGGCGCGCGAACTCCTCCGCGCACCAGGTGCGGGAGAAGAAGCCCCGATCGTCGGCATGCCTCTCCTGCTCGATGAGGTACGTGCCGGCGAGTTGGGTCGGGACGAAGCGCACGTCGTGTCCTTCGGGCTCGCGCCCGTGTCGTCACTCGAGGATCGAAGCTTCGGGGATGGGCACCACGAACCGGCCGCCCCAATCCCGGATGAACGCCATCTGCTCCACGATCTCGTCCTTGAAGTTCCAGGGAAGGATGAGCACGTAGTCCGGCTTCGTCTCCCGGATCCGGTCGGGGTGGTGGATGGGGATCCGCGTCCCGGGCAGGAACTTTCCCTGCTTGTAGGGGCTGCGGTCCACGGTGAAGTCGATGAAGTCGGTGCGGACTCCGCAATAGTTGAGGAGGGTGTTGCCCTTGCCGGGCGCGCCGTAGCCCACCACGGTCTTGCCGTGGCGCTTGACCTCGATGAGGAACTCGAGCAGCCGGCGCTTGGTCTCCTTCACCTGCTCGCCGAAGCGCGCGTAGGTCTCGAGGCGCCAGATTCCGGCCTCGATCTCCCGCTGCCTCAGCTCCCGCGCGCGCGACGTCACGGGCCGCGCCGTGTCCTCCGCGTGGCGCGCGTAGAGGCGCAGCGAGCCGCCGTGGGTGGGCAGCTCTTCGACGTCGAAGACGGTGAGGCCCTGGGCGGCGAAGATCCTTTCCGCGCTGAGGAACGAGAAGTAGGAGAAGTGCTCGTGGTAGATGGTGTCGAACTGGTTCTCCGCCATCAGGCGCAGGAGGTGTGGGAACTCGATGGTGACGACCCCGCCGGGCTTGAGAAGGAGCTGGAGACCCTTCACGAAGTCGTTCGGACGCGGCACCTGGGCCAGGACGTTGGCCCCGCAGATGAGGTCCGCGCGCAGGCCTCCGGCGACCATTTCCCGCGCCGTCTCTTCACCGAAGAACTGGACGAGGGTGGGGATGCCCTTGGCGGTCGCGACCCGGGCCACGTTGGCGGCGGGCTCCACTCCCAGCACGGGGATGCCCTTCTCCACGAAGTGCTGCAGCAGGTAGCCGTCGTTGCTCGCGACCTCGACGACCAGGCTGTCCCGGGTGAGGGAGAGCCGCTGCGTGATCATGTCCGCGTAGCGCCGCATGTGCTCGACCCAGCTGTCGGCGTACGAGGAGAAGTAGGCGTATTCGGTGAAGATCGCCTCCGGGCTCACGTATTCCTCGAGCTGCACGAGGAAGCACTGGTCGCAGACGTAGACGTGGAGCGGATAGAAGGGCTCGGCCTCGTTGAGCCGCTCTTTCGGAACGTAGCTCTCGCAGAGGGGCGACATCCCGAGGTCCACGAAGGTGTGCTGGAGGGCGGTCCCGCAGGAGAGGCAGCCGCGGCGTGCGACGGATGGGATCTCTTCCACGGCCGCTGCGGTGGCCACGATCAAGCCGCGGTATTCCAGCGCAGGTCGGCGGCGAGGTCGCCCGCGGCCATGAGATTCCGAATCTGGTCGATGCGGCGATAGCGCGGTCCCTCGAAGTCGCCCTGCTCGAGTCCGATGCGCTTGTAGGCGTCGTAGAGCTGGCGAGCGCCCTTCCGCGCGTCCCACTCCGGCCGGAAGCCGGGGAGCACGCGCCCGATCTTGCTGAAGTCGGCGCGGTAGTTGCGCTTGTCCGGGCCCGCTCCGTCCGCGAAGGCGACCTCGCAGCCCGGCACCGTCTCCTTGACGATCTCGGCGATCTCCCGGATCCGATAGTTCTGATCGTTGCGGCCGACGTTGAGGGCCTGCCCGCACACCACGTCGCGCGGGGCGGCCAGGACGGCGATGAAGGCTCGCGCGATGTCTTCGATGTGGACGATCGGCCGCCAGGGCGTGCCGTCGCTCTTGAGGAGGACCTGGCCGGCGGTGAAGGCCCAGGCGACGAGGTTGTTGAGGACGACGTCGAAGCGGAGACGTGGGGAGACTCCGTAGGCGGTGGCGCACCGCAGGAAAGTGGGGCAGAAGGAGCCGTCGGCCACGCGGGTCACGTCGCGCTCGGTGCGCACCTTCGACTCGCCGTACGGGGTGACCGGGTGGAGGTCCGAGTCTTCATCGACGGGCGCGTCGCCGGCCGCGCCGTAGTTGCTGCACGAAGAGGCGAACACGAACCGGCCCACTCCCGCCTCGCGGGCGAGGCGGGCCAGGCGAACGGACGCGAGATGGTTGATCTCGTAGGTCAGCTGCGGGTTGAGGTCGCCGAGGGGGTCGTTCGAGAGCGCGGCCAGGTGAACGACGGCTTCGAAGCCCTCGAGGTCTCGAGCCTCGACGGCGCGCACGTCCTTGAGGACGGTCTGGATCGGCTCCTGCCAGGGCCCGAAGGTCGAGCGCCGGTACAGGTCGGTGTCCAGACCCACGACTTCATGGCCCGCCGCCACCATCATGGGTGCCATGACCGCCCCGATGTAGCCGCGGCTGCCGGTGACCAGGACTCTCATACGGGTTCGACTTAGCAGCTTCCATACCCGGGGGCCGCCCGCCGATGGCAGTCAGCTAAGTGATTTACGGGTAGGCAGTTCAGCCGGGGAAGCCCAGCGCTCCCGTTGGGGGGCGCTGGGCTGCCCGGGTACCACTAAAAGCCACCTCGGTGCCATCGGAGTGGAACGTGTGCGGCCGTCCCACGGGTCCGGATCGGGGTGCTCATGGCGGCGTGGATTTCGTCCCCGGTGAGCGCGCGGTCGTAGAGCCGGACTTCGTCGATGCGCCCGCGGAAGGAGGACCCGGACGGGCCGCCACCGATGGTCACGCTCCCCGAGCCGTACTGCCGGGCCGGCACGGTCCCGCGCAGGACCCCGTTGCTGAGCACGCCGTCCACGTAGATGTCGAGTGTGCGTGCCGCGGCGTCGTAGACGCCGGCCACGTGGTACCACGTGTTCAGGCCGCGCAGGGCCGTGCTGTAGCGCCGGGTGAGGCCCTTGCCGTCGGGAGAGATCGCGATCGCGAACGTGGCCACACCCGTGTCTCGACTCGTCTCGAGCCGCCAGCCGCTGCCCGAAGACTTCGCGATGATGGGACCTTCGCACGGCGGATCGGCGGTGGCGAAGATCCAGGCGCTCCAGGTCATGCTCCCCGTGATCTGAAGCGCCGCCGGATTCCCCAGGGTCACGTAGCTGCGCCTCCCGCGGAATGAAAGCGCGCTCCCATACCGTCCCGCCGACGTCCAGGCCGCATCGACCACCGTGCCCGTGAGGCCGTGACCGGACGCGTCCGCCGCGCGCGAGCCCCTCCCTTCGTCGAACCCGTACGCGGCCAGGAGGCCGGAGCTCGCGGGGGCAAAGCTCGCGGTGACGGACTGGTCCGCGCTCAGCGCGACCTGGCAGACGCCGGTACCGGAGCAGGCGCCACTCCAGCCGGTGAACGTCGATCCCGCGTCCGCGGTCGCGGTGAGAGTGACGACGGAATCCGCCGCGTAGGTCGCGCCACAGATCGTCCCGCAGTCGATGCCTGCGGGTGCGGAGACGACGGTGCCGCGTCCCGTCCCCGCCTTCGTCACGGCGAGAGCGTGCGGGGGCGGTGCCGGCATCGCGTCGAGAACGAGCAGCCAGTCGTTCGTGCCCGTGCCGTTGTCGCCCAGCGACGTGAAGCTCCGGGTGCCGATGTTGTCGTAGGCGGACCCGATGTCCGTGAAGATCCCGGTGGCCGGATTGAACCAGCGGGCGCGTGTCGCTCCCGACATCGCGGTCATGTCCACCGTGAGCGTCCGCGGGCTGGTCTCACCCGTCGTCGGGATGTACGCGAGCAGAAGCTGGCCGTCCGAGGTGACGGCAGCCGTCACGTAGTCCATGCCGCCCTTCGTGCCGCCTCCCCCGACGATGAGGACCTTCCCGGCGTATCCGAGGGCGATTCCCGACGGCCGGAGATCCCACCACGGCAGGGATGCGAACAGCTGGAAGGCGATGGTCGAATACGTCGCGCCGGGCGTGGAGAGGCTGGCCGGGAAGTCTCGCATTTGATAGGCGTCGCGGGAGCCGAAGCCGTCGCCGGCGGTGCCGCCGCCGAGCACGCCCCAGAAGCGCGTGCGCCGCGTTTCGTAGGGCTCTCCGGTGAAGCCGCCCGTGTTGTTCTCGTATTCGTAGCCCCCTTCCTGGACCCAGGCCGGGCGGGCCGGCGTCACTCCCCAGGCGCGATCGGCTTCCAGGTAGTCCTCGCCGTGGCCGAGGCCGTAGCCGTAGAAGCTGTTCATGGCCAGGACGGAGGCAAAGGCGGGGGCGTCGATGGTCGGCACGGCGGCTCCGCCGCTCGGCTCGGCCATGAACAGCTGCTCGGCGCCGGCGGACTTGATTCCCGCGATGATCGCGAGGGCGCGCGCCTCGCCTTCGGAACCGGCCGGAGGCGTGTAGTCGCCGAGCGCGAACCAGATCAGGTTGCTCTTGCCCTTGTAACGCGTGCCGAGCCAGAAGCCCCAGTCGAGGCAATCCTGCAGGCTGGGCTGGGCCAGAAGGGTCTGGTACCAGCCCGAGCTGCCTCCCTGGTATCCGAGGTAGGTGTACGCCAGCATGACGACCATGCCGCTGGCGGCCGCCTTGTCGACGATGGAGTCGATGCCGGCCCAGTATCGTTCCGAGGCGACAGATCCACCCGCCGTCGAAAACAGACCCGGGGTGGCGAAGGGAGGGTCCCCGTTGACGTTGTCCGGCGCCTCCGGTACGGCCGCGTACCCACCGGGTGGCACCATGGCCATGAGGTAGAACGAGTTGAAGCCCTGGGCCTTGCGAGTCGCCAGATAGACGTCCACCTGCTCGGGCGTCGCGCTGGTCGAGAGGAACCACGCCGCGTCGGCCTGGACGCGCCAGGGGACGTCGCTTTGGTCCACGAGGTACCGGCCATTCGCCGAGACCTTGAGTGGATAAACATAGGTCGTGGTGGATTGGGCGGCGGCCGTGGACGCAATGGTCAGGAAGAGGAAGGCGGAAAGAAGACGGATCGCGGAAATCGGAGGAGCGGACGGCTGGTGCATGGCTGAGACCTCGGAGTCATCTCGGTTGATCGGTCACGCCCGCTGTCCCGCACGCGAACGCGACGACGTCGGCGCCGCGGGACAGGGCCTCAGCCCAGGCTACGGCGTGCCGCGCGCATCCGCCCGGGTGCGCGCGACGATTTCCATGCTCCTGCCGCTCGCGGCTTGTGCGGCAGTCGTTGCCTGCGCGGGTGGGCGTGGTGAGCCGACGGCACGGTCGATCGCCGTCGCCGTCACTCCATCGACCGCGCATGCGCGCGCGGGCGAGTCCCTGCGGTTGCACGCGACGGTGACCGGCGGCGCGAGCAGCGCAGTCGCGTGGTGGTTGCGTGAGGCGGAGGCCGGCGGGTGCGGCACCGTGACGCAGGAAGGAGCGTGGACTGCGCCCGCGGTGCCGCCGCCCACGCGTGTCTGCCACGTCGTGGCCACCAGCCACGACGGTGCGCGGAGCGCCACCGCCGCCATCGAGGTCGAGCCGTCGGCGCTCGTCATCCGCGAAGATCCGCGCCCGACACGCCATACCGGCCCGCGGCAGCTCACCGTCTGGCCGCACACGCCGGTGTCGTGGAGCGTCGCGGAGGTGGAGGAGGACGCGGCGCCCGCGCGTCCGATCTTTCCGCTGCGCGTCTCCGAGAGCGGGCGCCACCTCGAGGACCAGGGTGGCCGGCCCTTCCGCGTCCAGGCGGATGCGGCCTGGTTCATGTCGACCAGCGCGACGCGGGACGAGGTCGATACCTACGTGGCCCTGCGTGAGGCGCAGGGCTTCAACGCCTTCTACCTCATGGCCATGGTCCACCCGGGCGGCTACGCCGACACGCCGCACGCCCCCGGGAACCAGGCGGGCGACCCGCCTTTCCTCGAGCCCGGCGTCTTCAGCACTCCGAACGAGCGATATTGGCGCTGGATCGACTTCATCGTCGACCGTGCGGCCCGGCGTGGCCTCGCGGTCATGCTGGCCTACACGTACCTCGGCTACGACGGCGGGCCCCAGGGCTGGTACCGGGAGGTGCTGCGGCAGCCGAGCGCGGACGCGTGTTACGAGTGGGGGGTCTGGCTGGGGTCGCGCTACCAGGCGAAAGCGAACCTCGTCTGGTTCGCGCTTGGCGACTACACGCCCCCGCCCGGATCGGAGGGCGCCCGGCGCGTCCGCCGCATCATCGACGGCATCAAGGCCGCGGGCGCGACGCAGCTCTTCATGGCGGAGATGTCTCCGCCCGACACGCTGCCCTCCGACGTCCCCGGCTTCGATGTGGTCATCGATCAGAACAGCTTCTATGGATACGGGCCGCGGAGCAATGGCCTCGTGTACGAGACCGCGGATCGCGCGTGGTCGGTGACACCGCCGCGGCCGGCCTGGCAGCAGGAGGGCATCTACGAGCTCGATCCCAACGTGAAGGCGTTCACGGGCGCGCCCTGGGAGACACGGCGCGCGCGCTTCTGGTCGGTGCTGGCGGGCGGCACGGCCGGAGACGGCTTCGGCTCGCGCGACACGTACAAGTGGGTGCGCTTCCCGGCCAACCTGTTCTCGCCCGGGGCGGCCTATTCGGCGGCCGCGTTCCGGCTCTTCGCTTCGCTTCCGTGGTGGAAGCTGCGCCCTTCCGGCACGGGTCCGGGCTACGCCGGCCGGGACCTGGTGCTCGCGGGCGGGGGGATGCGGGGCGCGGCGGATTACGTCACCGCCGCCCTCGCCGCAGGCGGCACCCACCTGCTCGTCTACGTGCCGCCGACCGGAGTGGCGCCCCGGACGATCACCGTCGATCTGGCCGCGCTCAGTGGTCCACCCCGCGCTCGGTGGTTCAACCCCGCCACCGGCGCCTGGACCGAAATCGCGGTGACGGGAGACGGGCCGACCGCCTTCACCACGCCGGGAGACAACGGCACCGGCGCGAACGACTGGTTGCTGGTCCTCGACACGCGTCGCCCCCCGACGGCGGGCAGGTGTGGGACGATCAGCCAGTCGGGGTTGTATACGCCCGGGGTGACGCGCGAGTCCTCCTCTTGCGAGGTCACTGCCGTTTCGAGGTCCGACGCCTCCGTCGTCGCGAGGCTGCGCTTTTCCGTCCACTGAGGAATTGAGTGACGACTGAACCGGGGGCTTCGTCTCGCGTCTCGGCCCCGCTCGTAGCGAGCGAGCCGGAGACTCCGCCTCCGACGGCGAGCACCGCTTCCGGAGAGAGGGATCCGACCCTCGCCCGGAATGCCTCCTACCTCGTCGCGGGCCAGGTGGTGACGACCGCGCTCGCCATCGTCTTCAGCGCGGCGCTGGGCCGGTCCCTGGGCGCGGAGGACTTCGGCCTGTACTACCTCATCACGGTGATGTCCACGTTCGCCTACGTGTTCGTCGAGTGGGGGCAGCCGTTCTTCGTCATCCGCGAGGTGGCCACGGAACCGGTGCGCGCGGGTGAGCTGCTCGGCACGGCCCTGGCCCTGCGCGCGGGACTCGCTTTCGCGGTGGCCGTCCCGGCCGGGCTGATCGCGTGGGCTCTCGGGTACGGCGGCCGCACGTCGTGGCTGCTCGTCCTGCTGATCCTGGCCGGGCTGCCCCTGTTCCTGGCCCAGGGCTACGGCATGGTCTTCCGGGCGCGCGACCAGATGGGCCGCGACGCGGCGGTGTCGGTCGCGAACAAGGTCCTCGTCCTGGGCGTCGCCCTCCCCGCGCTGGCGGCCGGGGCGGGAATTCCGGGCGTCGTGTTCGCGCAGGCCGTCGCGGGCGCGGCGGCGCTCGGGGTCGCGGTCTCGCTGTACCGGGGGCTGGGAATGCCGCCGCTGCGCGTCTCGTCCGTCGTGGCGCGCGAGACCCTCGCGGGGGGAACGCCCATCCTGGCCATGACGGCCGCGATCTGGGCCCAGCCCTACCTGGACGTGATCATCCTCTCCAAGCTCGCCCCCGCCACCGTCGTGGGGTGGTTCGGAGCGGCCAAGACCATCCTGGGCACCATCATGGCCCCCGCCGTCATCCTGGGCGCGGCCGCGTTTCCGCGTCTGGCGCGCGCGTCCGCCGACACCACCGCGCTGCGGCGCGAAGTGAGAGCCGCCTTCCGTCCGCTCCTGTGGCTGGCCGCTCTGGCCGGAACCGGCACATACCTGTTCGCCGGCACCGCCATCGCGATCGTCTACGGCGCGAAGGGATTCGGACCCGCGGCCACCGTCCTCGAGGTCTTTGCTCCCGGGCTGTTCCTCCTCTTCATCGACATCCTGCTCATGAACGTCGTCTACGCGTCCGAGGGCGGCACCAGCCGGTTCGCCGTCGCGAAGGTCCTCAGCGTCGGCCTCGGGACGCTCCTGGACGTGCTCCTCATCCCGTATTTCCAGCAGCACTTCGGCAACGGCGCGATCGGCGTGCTCGTCGCCTTCGCGCTGAGCGAGTTCGTGGTCTTCGCGGGCGCCATCACCGTCCTGCGTCGGCGCGCCCTCGAGCCGGCGATCGTGCTCGACGTGGCGCGGGCCCTGGGCGCGGGGGCGATCACGATCCTGGTGTTCCACGTGATCCCGCCGGCGCCACCCTGGGTGGGCATGCCGCTGTGCGTCGGCACCTTCGCCGCGGCCTCGGTGGCCGTCGGGCTCCTGCGCCGCGAGGAGCTGGCCGTGTTGCGATCCCTCGCTCGGCGGCCGAGGATCCTGAGCCCCCAAGCCACCGGAGCGGACCGCTAGCCTGGGGACGCCTCCAGGCGCTCCGCCGGTCGCGGCGCGGACGCCGTTACCGGCTCCGCCCTTCGCAGCCAGCACTCGCGCCAGTAGGGGAAGATGGCGCGCGGACAGAACCAGCGCATCAGGCTTCGCTCCCCGGAGCAGACGGCGCCTTCGAGCGTCACGCAGTCGTTCTTCATCTCGATCATCCGGCCGTCGCGCTCGTCGATGATCCGCCGGACGCGCCGGCGTACGCGGAAGGTGCCCCCGCAGAAGGGCATCATCTCGCGGTCGAACCACAGGCCACGGTTCCGGCCGCCGGGGCTCAGCGTGGCCGCGATCTCCTCCTTGCTCTTGACCTGCACGATCTCGCCCGGCTGGAGGTCGAGCGGCGGCTCGGGGGCGGCGCGCTTGTCCGCTCCCGGGAGGTGGACGTCGGGGATGAAACCCAGCCTCCGCATCGGCTCCTTGACCGCGGCCCGCGCCGTCACGCGCAGGAAGCGTCCCAGGGTCACGTTGCCGCTCGTGTACTCCTTGACGTAGGAGCGAGCGTCGAGGACCCGCACGTGGCGCGAGGCCTTGGGGAGCTCGGTGGCCTGGCACCACCACCGCTCCTGGGGACGCCCCTCCACCTCGACGGTGCGCCGGGCCTGGCGTGTCGTGCGATCGAGCAGCGCCCGCAGGTCGTGAGCGGAGGTGGGCAGCGATGCGGGCGCTCCCGGCGCGACCCTGCGCAGCCAGGCCTCCTTCCAGAAGAAGCGGCATTCCGCTTCGCAGCCGCCGTGGGCGCACCCGTCGCAGCGGAGATCGGCCAGGAGCACCGTGCCGGGCAGGTTGCGCGTGCCCGAATACTGCACCGTGTCGCAGATCCTCTCCGCGCGCCCGTCCACCACGAACCTCCGGCCGCAGAGCGCGGCCATCTCGGGCATGAACGGGAGGTCCTCCAGCGCACCGCGCTCGTCGAGCGTGGCCAGGACCTCGGCCGGACTCTTCACCTCCACGAGATCGCCCCGCCTCAGCGTGTCGTTCGACATCGATGCTCCTCGCAAGATGGTCAGTTGGTCAGGCGACGCAGGACCTTGAGAAAACCGTCGACCCGCGGGGGCCGGGATCGCGCGTCCAGGTTCCAGGCCAGGGTGTGGCGGGCGATCCGACGGGGCGGCACGCCCACGGAAAGGAACCAGGCGGCGATGACCAGACGGCGCTTCCACGGAAGCCGCGCCCGCCAGCTCGCCCGCGCGCCGCGCCAGGCGAGGCCGATCCGGGTGTCCGAGGCGAAGGGATGCCGCTCGGGCTCCAGGCAGAGCGAGCCGAGCCGCACGCCGATGTGCTGGTAATCGCCCAGTCCCGGCTCGCCACTTGCGCGCAGGCCCAGGGCCGCCGCCCGCTCGGCCAGGACGCGGTGCTTGTCCGCGTCGTGCCCGATGGCGCGACGGAAGCGCGCGGCCAGCGACGGGCCGCCGGACCACAGGTTCCCGCCGTGCAACCGGTAGGCGCCCAGCGGCTCCTCGATGGCGGCGACGGCGCCGTAGAACGGCGCGGTCGTGATGAGGTATCCGTCGGCGCAGATGCGGAACACCTCCTCCGGGATGGGGAGGACCGCGCAAAGGCTCTTGCGCGCGAACGCGTTTCCGCTCGTGACCGTCCCTTCGTAGCGGCCGGTTTCGAGGAGCTTCGGCACGACGTCACCCGTGTCGAAGCCGACTTCGCGAGCCGGATACAGGTCGATGTGCTGGCCGCCCTTGTCCACGAGATCGAGCCGGTATTGCACCGTGCCCACGCCCGGCGTCCAGGCCGCCGCCACCGCCGACGCCGCGTGGGGATAGAGATAGTCGTCCGCGTCGAGGAAGATGATCAGCTCGCCGCGGCTCGCCGCGAAGCCGGCGTTGAGGGCGGCGGCCTGGCCTCCGTTCCGCTCCTGGCACACGGGGACGATCCGATCTCCGAAGGAACGGATGATCTCGACCGAGCCGTCGGTCGACGCGTCGTCGACCACGATGACCTCGGTGCGCGGATGGTCCTGCGCGAGCGCGCTCTCGATGCTCTGCCGGAGGAACCGGCCGTAGTTGAAGTTGTTGACGACGATCGAGACGAGCGGTTTCGCCACGAGTCACGCCCCCCGGCCGACGGAGGTGCACCACGCCGCCGCGCGCCGCACCGTGTTCTCCGGATTGAGGACGACGTGCAGGACCTCCGCGGCCGTCCAGGGGAGGAGGTCTCGCCACCGCAGGGCCTGTCCGATCGTGGCCAATCCGCGGCGGTGGTACTCCCAGAACGCGCGCCCCGGGAAGCGCAGGACCATGAGCCCGAGGAGGCCGTAGTACTCGCGCCGGACTCTCGCGCGCACGACCTGGAACTCGGCCGGTGAGAGCACTTCCCGGCCGAAGCGCTCGACCACGATGAGGTTGTCCAGACCGATCGGGAAGAAGTCGCGCACCGCGGAGCTGATGGACTCGTTGTCGGTGCGGACGAAGCTCAGGACCTGGTGCACGAAGCCCAGGTGGTGCTCGAGGAGGATCTCGTAGGCCGCCTCCGTGTCGGCGTGCAAGCGGTCGGTGAAGAAAGGGCGGCGGGAGCGGACGATGTCGGCGCGGTAGAGCACCGTGCTGGGCGTGCCGACCAGGAAACACGGGGCCAGGAACGTGCGCCGCAGGGCCTCGCGGCCGGGCAGGGATGAGACGCCGAGAGGAAGACCGGACCCGTCCACGCGATCGCCGTGCAGGTAGTAGGCGGCCACGAGACCGGCGCGGGGATCGCGCTCGGCCGCCGCCACCAGGCGCGAGAGCCCGTCCGGGAAGAGGACGTCGTCCGCGAGCAGCATCTTCACGTATCGGCTGGCGGGATCGACGTGCTCGAGGGCGCGGTTGAAGTTGGCGAGCTGGCCGAGGAACTCGGCGTTGTCGATCAGCCGGATCCGGCCGTCGCGGGCCGCGTAGCGGGCCGCGATGTCGCGCGACCCGTCGGTGCTCCGGTTGTCCACGAGGAGGTACTCGAAGTTCGAATGGGTCTGCCCGAGCACGCTTTCGATGCACGCGGCGATGTACGGCGCCGTGTTGTAGAACGGCGTGACGACGCTGACTCGAGGCTCGCCGCGGAGGTGCTCGTCGCGCATTCCTAGGACACTTCCGTGGTGGAGGCGCCGCCCCGCAGGCCTCGGCGCAGCTCGAGGAAGAACGCCTTCTGCCCGGCGGCGTAGAGCAGCATCCACACGTAGGCGCCCGTGACCAGGACGCCTCCGGCCGCGAGGGTCGCGACAGGGGAGAGGGCGGCGGGCCGTGTCGCCTGGAATGCGAGGCCAACCGCCGCGGCCACGATACCGGAAAGCAGTGGCTTGCTGACCGTGCGCATGACGTCGCCAAGGGGGACCGGCGTACCGTGGACGCACCAGGCGATGTGGGGCAGTGCCCAGGCCGCGAGCGCCACCGAATAGGCGAGGGCGACGCCACGCGGACCGTACGGCAGGCCGAGGACGTAGGCCACGATCACGAGGGGGCCCATCACCATCGCCATCCGGAGGCTGCGGCCGAGCCGGCCGAGGGCGAAGAGCAGCCAGAACGTGGGATTGATGAGCGCGAAGACCAGGATCGTCGGCGTGAGCAGGCGCAGGACGGCGGCCGCTTCGAGCCATCGCGGCCCGAGGAGCAGGGCGACGATCTCGTCTGCGAAGAGCGCGCAACCGATGGTGATGGGCACGGTGAGGGCCAGGACCAGCGCATATCCCTTCAAGAAATAGCTCTTGAGGCGAGGCGGGTCACCCTGGAGTCGGGACATGGCGGAGAGCGCCACGCCGCCCACCGCGCCATTGAGGTTCTCCGTCGGGATGCTGATGAGCTGGTACGCCCGGCCGTAGAGCCCGACCGCCGACGCCCCCCAGAAGCGGCCGAGGAGCGCCTTGTCGAGGTTGCAGGCCACGTACACGATGATCGTGTTGAGGGTCACCGTCCCGCCGAGCTCCACCATCGACATGACGTCGGCTGCGCGTCGAGGACGCCCCGGCACCCAGCGCGCGAAGAGCCAGGCACCGGCGGAAGACGCCGCGGGCGCGGCGAGGGACATCCCCACGAGTGACCAGTAGCCGTAGCCGGTGCTCGCCATGCCGACGCCGACGGCTGCGCTGATGAAGATCGAGGCCACGTCGATGGCGGCGAGGTCCGTGAACCGCATCCCGCGGGCCAGGATCGCCGCGTGCTGGGAGCCGACTCCGCCCAGGACGAAGCCAGGCGCGAGGGCCGCGGTGATCCAGACGAGCCGAGGCTCGCCATAGAAGGCGGCGAGGGGGAGGGCGAGCGCGAGCGTGAAGATCGCGAGGAGCGCGCCGACGAGGACGTTCAGCCAGAAGAGCGTCGAGAGCTGATCGTGCGTGACGCTGGACCGCTGCACCGTCGCCAGCGGCAGGCCGGCGTCCTTGAAGAGGCTGAGGACGCCGGTCACGGCCGTCACCATGCCGATGAGGCCGAACTCCCGCGGCTCGAGCAGGCGCGCGAGCACGGCGATCGCCCCGATGCGTAGTCCGAACATGGCCGCCTGGGCGCCCGCCTTGGCGAGCCCTCCCCGGAGCGCCTTTTCTCTCAGGTCGTTCACTTCCTGCACCACTTCAGGTCGCGACCAATGCGTGTTTCATGCCGGGGCTCGCCGCCTCGCGGCCGGAGCGGCCCTGGATGTCCGGCAACGCGCGCCCGCCTGCGAAATTCGGCTCTTGCTGACGCGTGCGGCGACGCGGTGACGGAGATTGGACCGCGTCGCGAGGATGACCGGCGGTACCACTTTGCGGTAGTCGAGAACCCTTCCCTCTCTCCGCGCGGCTGCGACGGATCCCGCGCGGCCGGATTGCCAATTCCCACTGCGCGAAGGAGTTTCACTCGGCGCGCGGGATCCACGCTCGCCGGGGCGCGTCTCTTGCAATCCGACTCCGCTGTCGCCAGGTCTGCATGCGGAGAGCAACTGGCGCGGAGGAGGTCGAGAAGCCATGAGCGCCGCCGGAATTTCCGCCGTCGTCCTCGCCGGCACCCACCACTGGAGCGGGTCGAGCTTCGAGAAGCTCGCTCCTCGTCCCCTCGTCCCCGTCGCCCTCGAGCCGCTCATCTCGTATCCACTGCGGTGGCTCCGGGACGGAGGCATCCCGCGCGCCACGATCTGCGCGAACGGAACGACGCGCCTTTTGGACGCCACCTTCGGGGACGGCCGCGAGCTCGAGATGGAGCTCGACTACTACAAGGACCTCACGCCCCGCGGCGCGGCGGGGTGCGTCCGCGACGCCGGCCTCGAGGCGGGCTCGGAGACCCTGGTGGTCACGGACGGCACGGCGATCCCCACCCTCGATCTCGGGGAGATCCTCCTCTCGCACTTCGTCTCCGGCGCGGCCGTGACGGCGGTCGTCCATCGCGAACGGCGCGCCTTTGCGCCTCCGACACCGGCCGGCGTCTACGTGTTCGAGCGCCGCGCGCTCGAGCACGTCGCCGCGAGCGGATTCCAGGACATCAAGGAGAACCTGATCCCCAGGCTGCACCGCGCCGGTGAGCGCGTGGTGGCTCACGAGAGCAGCGGCCTCAGCCCGCACGTCTTCAATGCCCAGACCTATGTCGCCGTGAACCACTGGATGCTGCAGCGGCTGGCCGCGGAGGCCGCGGGCGGCGTCCTCGTGGATCCGTCCGCCTGCGTCGAGGCGGGCGCGCGGCTGGTGGGCCCCGTTCAGCTCGGTCCCCGCGCGCGTGTGTTGGCCGGCGCCACCATCGTCGGGCCCTCGACGATCGGCGCCGATTCCGTCGTGGGACGCGATGCCCTGGTCGCGCGCTCGGTGGTGTGGAGCCGCTGCGCGATAGGAGAGCGAGCGGTGGTCCACGGGTGCGTCCTCGGCACCGACGCGGTAGTCCCTCCGGGCAGCGGGCTGTTCAACGTGGTCCGCTCGCGCCATCACGAGGGGACGCCGCCCACGCTTACGGCTCCCACCTCCTTCATCCCCAGCTGAGGCACCGCCTTGAAGGTCTGTTCCATCCTGCTCGACACGCGTCCGGCCTACCTCGGGGACGCGGGTGGTCCGACGTCGCTGCTCCTGGCGCCGCTCGGCCCGGCCACCGTGCTCCGCTACCTGGGCGGACGGCTGGCGGCCCTCGGGCATGGCCGCATCACGATCGTCACGGACTTCGATTCCGATCCCGAATACGAGCGGTGGATCGCGGACACCGGCGTGCGGGTGGAGGCGATCGTCGCCGCGCGCGAGCTGGCGGCCCGCATTCTCGATGACGAACCCTCCGACTGGCTCCTGATCGTGGACCCGCGCTGCGTCCCGTCGGCCGGCCTCAACGCCGCGGCTCTCACGGTGGAGAAGGACGGTCCTCGCCGCGTGCGCCACCTGGTCGCCCTCGAAGCTCACGCCGGGGGCACCACCGAGCGCGTGCACCTCGGCCCCAACGGGACCGTCGGCCGGATCCAGCGCTACTACGACTCCGCGACCTGGCCCTTCACGTCGGGGGTGGCCTGCTCGCTGGTGCCGCTCTCCTGCACGGTGGGGGAGGGTGAGCTGGCCTTCACCTCCCTGCGCGAGCTCCGCCGGGGCCTCACGGAGCGGGGCGTCCCCAGCAACGACGTCTTCGTCCGCGGCGGCGCCTTCGACCTGACCAAGGAGCGCCATCTGCTCGCGCTCTCCGAGCAGGTCGTCCTCGACCACTTCTCCTCCCGGCGCGGCGCGAGCGATCGGTGGCCGGAGGTCGGAACGGGCTGCCAGATCGACCCCTCCGCGCGCCTCCTGGGTCCGGTCATCGTCCAGGAGGGCGCCTCGGTCGGTGCGAATGCGATCGTGGTCGGCCCGGCGGTGATCGGTGTCCGCGCCCGGGTGGAGGGCGAGGCCATGGTCGCGCAGTGCCTGGTGGGGCCGGAGACCGTCGTCTCGTCGGGGCTGACCCTGCGCCATCGCGCCGTGTTTGGCGTCGCCCGCGAGCCGGGGGCGGCGGCCACCCCGGCGCCCGTCGACGAGCCCGCGCCCGCGCCGGCCGTGGAATCGTCCGACGTCCGCGACGAGTGGCCGCGGTCGTCCGGCGCGTACCCGTTCCTCAAAGCGGCCTTCGACGTGACCGCCGCCGCGCTGGGCCTGCTCATCCTGAGCCCGGTGCTCCTGATCGTCGGCTTGCTGGTCAAGATCCGGTCCGAGGGACCCGTCTTCTACCGGGACCGGCGCGAAGGCAAGGACGGGCGTGTCTTCGAGTGCCTCAAGTTCCGGACGATGTGCGCGGGCGCGGACGCGCAACAGCGCGACCTGTACGCGAGCAACCAGGTGGACGGGCCACAGTTCAAGCTCGCGCAGGATCCCCGCGTCACGCGCCTCGGCCGCGTGCTGCGCAAGCTCAACCTGGACGAGCTGCCGCAGCTCATCAACGTCGTCCGTCTCGAGATGAGCCTGGTCGGACCCCGGCCCTCACCGTTCCGCGAGAACCAGCTCTGCATTCCCTGGCGGGACGGGCGGCTCTCCGTGCGTCCGGGGATCACCGGCCTGTGGCAGGTCTGCCGGAACCGGCGGGCCCAGGGCGACTTCCACCAGTGGATCCACTTCGATCTCCTCTACGTCCGGCACATGTCGTTCCTCGTCGACCTCAAGATCCTGGCCGCAACCGTCTTGACCCTGGCCGCACAGTGGCCGGTCCCCCTGCGCTGGATCATCTCCGCGCGCGATCTGGAGGCGAGCGCCCCGATGCCGGCCGTGGCGGTGAACGTGGCTCCTCTCGCGCGGGTGCCGCGACCGGCTCGCCGCCGCAGCGATTTCCTGCCCGCGGCGGTCGAAGCGACGACGACGGTGACCGAGCTGGAAACCCACGTACCGAGTGCCGCGCCTCTCCTGCCGCGACCCGGGGAGCGCCTGTGATGGTTCGGGTCGCAGCGCCCCCGCTACAACCAGATGGGAGCAATCGGCTCCCGGGAAGGTCCGAGATGACCAGATACGCCGTGAGCCGTTCGCTGCTCGTCGCAGCCGCCATCCTTCTTCCGCTGCTGTCCGCCGCCCGCGCCCTGGCGGAGACGCCGCTGCTCGACGCTCCCCAGGACTTCGCCGTCGGCGTCAATCCGAATTCGGTGGCCGCGGGCGACTTCAACGGGGACGGCGCGCCCGATCTGGCCGTCGCCAACTTCACCGGCAGCTCCGTCTCCGTCCTGATCGCCGACGGCGGCGGGACCTTCCGGCCAGCGGTGACCTACACCGCGGGCACCCGGCCCCACTTCATCGACGCCGCGGACCTCAACGGCGACGGCAGAGTGGATCTGGCCGTGGCCAACTGGGACTCCAACAACGTCTCCGTCCTGCTCGGCAACGGGGACGGGACGTTCGCGGCGGCCCAGAGCTACGCGACGGGCGTTCAAGGCGCCTTCGTAGGCGTGAGCGACCTCAACGGCGACGGCAAGCCCGATCTGGCCGTGACCGATTTCGGCTCCGGCACCGTCTCCGTGCTGCTGGGACTGGGCAATGGGACCTTCGGCGTCGCCGTGGCCTACACGGTGGGAACGAATCCCCACTGGATCGCCTTCGGCGATCTCAGCGGCGACGGCAAGCCGGACATGGCGGTCATCAACTACGGGTCGAGCAGCGTCTCCGTTCTCGTGGGCAACGGCGACGGGACCTTCCAGCCGGCGCAGACGACGACCACCGGCCCCGTTCCCGTATCCGTGGTGGCGCGCGACTTCAACGGCGACGGCAAGCTGGATCTCGTCATTCCGATCTACGGCGCCAACAGCGTCTCCGTGCTGCTCGGCAACGGCAATGCGACGTTCCAGGCCGCGCAGAGCTTCGGGACCGGCCCGGGTCCCTGGGCCGTGTCCGCGGCGGACTTCAACGGCGACGGCAAGCTCGACGTGGCCATCGCCCATTTCGGATTCGACACCAGCTCCCTCATCACCTCGATCTTCCTCGGCAACGGCAATGGCACCTTCCAGGCCGCGGGCACCGTCGGCCCGGACATCCGGCCGACCCAGGTGGCCATCGCCGACTTCAATGCCGACAGCAAGCTGGATCTCGCCGTGGTCAACTTCGGCGGCGCCGCGATGTCGATCGTGGTCGGTAACGGCGACGGGACCTTCCGCCTGGCGCGGACGTTCGCGGTCGGAGGAAACCCGATGGCCGCGGCCGTGAGCGATTTCAACGGCGACGGCAAGCGTGATCTGGCCGTCTCCAACTACGGGTCGTCCGACGTCTCCGTCCTGCGCGGCAACGGCGACGGCACGTTCACCACGAGCGTGACCATTCCCGCCGGCACCAATCCCTATTCCGTGATCTCCGGCGACTTCAACGGCGACCAGGTGGCGGACCTGGCCGTGCCGGCCTACGGATCCAACAACGTCGTCGTGTTGCTGGGCAACGGCGATGGCACCTTCCTGCCCGCGCTGTCCACCGCGGTGGGGACGCAGCCCACGTCCGCGTCCGCGGCCGACTTCAACGGCGACGGCAAGCTGGACCTCGCCGTGACCAATTCGGCCGCGCACACGGTCTCCGTGCTGCTGGGCAACGGCAACGGGACGTTCCAGGCCGCGGCGAGCCTCACGCCCGGTTCCTCCCCCTGGGCCGTGACCTCCGGCGACTTCAACGGCGACGGCAAGCGCGACCTGGCCGTGGCCAACTACGGCTCCAACAACGTGTCCGTGTTTCTCGGCAATGGCGACGGGACCTTCCAGGCCGCGACCAGCCTCGCCGTGGGAGCCAGTCCCTACGGGGTCGCCGCGGCCGATCTGAACGCCGACGGCAAGACGGACCTCGTGGCCGGCAGCTGGGCCAACAACAGCGTGTCCGTGCTCCTGGGCAACGGCAACGGGACGTTCCAGGCGGCGGCCAGCTACGGCACGGGCGTCGGCCCCTTCACCGTGGCCATCGGCGAGATCAACGGTGACGGCGTCCCCGACCTCGTCGTCGGCAACTCGATGTCCACCACGGTCTCTGTCCTGCTCGGCAACGGCAACGGGACCTTCCAGGCGGCGCGAAATTTCGCGGCGGGCAACGGATCGATGATGGGGGCCATCGGCGACTTCAACGGTGACGGCCGGCCGGATGTGGCCGTGCCCACCTACTACTCGCCCTCGGTCACGGTGCTGCTGGGCAACGGTGCGCCCGCCAGCACGGTGGCGACGCCCGCCTTCAGCCCCGCCAGCGGCACGTTCACGGCGTCGGTCACGGTGACGATCACCGACAGCACGCCCGGGGCCACGATCCACTACACGACCGACGGCAGCACGCCGACGGCTTCGTCAGCCGTGTACGCCGGCCCCATCACCGTCACCCAGACCACGACCTTCCGGGCGATGGCCACCGCCAACGGGATGGTCAACAGCAGCGTGGCCAGCGCGACCTACACCATCCAGGCCCAGGCCCAGGTGGCGACGCCGGTCCTGAGCCCGGCGGGGGGGACGTTCACCTCGTCGGTCACGGTGACGATCACGGACAGCACGGCGGGTGCCATCATCCACTACACGACGGACGGCAGCACGCCGACGGCGGCATCGGCCACGTACAGCGCACCGATCTCCGTCGCGCAGACGGCGACGATCCGCGCCATGGCGACGGCGAGCGGAATGACGGACAGCGCCGTGGCCAGCGCCACGTATACCATCCAGCAGCAGGTGGCGACGCCGGGCTTCAGCCCGGCCGGCGGAACGTACGTGGGTGCCCAGACGGTGACGATCAGCGTCGCGACCAGTGGCGCCACCATCCATTACACGACGGATGGCAGCACGCCTACGGCGGCATCGGCCACGTACGGCGCACCGATCTCCGTCGCGCAGACGGCGACGATCCGGGCCATGGCGACGAAGAGCGGAATGACGGACAGCGGCGTCGCCAGCGCCACCTACGTGATCCAGCTGCCCGTCGTAGCGACGCCGGTGGTGAGCCCGGCCGGCGGGACCTTCACGTCTTCGGTCACCGTGACGATCACGGACAGCACGCCCGGGGCGGCCATCCACTACACGACCGACAGCAGCACGCCGACGGCGGCGTCGCCGGTGTACAGCGGCCCGATCTCGCTCACGCACAGCGCGACCGTTCGGGCCATGGCCACCGCGGCGGGTATGGCGGACAGCGGCGTGGCCGCCGCCACGTATTTCATCAAGGTGGCGACGCCCACGTTCACTCCGGCCGCCGGGACGTACCTCACCGCCGTGTCGGTGACGATCGGCGACAGCACGCCCGGAGCCGCCATCTATTACACGACCGACGGCAGCATCCCGACGACCGCGTCCACCCTTTACAGCGGCGCCATCCTGGTCACCCAGACGAGGACGATCCGGGCGATCGGAGTGGCGGGTGGGATGACCCCGAGCGACGTGGCCAGCGCCACCTACACCATCAAGCTGGCGATGCCGACGTTCGGCCTCGCCGGAGGCACGTACAACACGCCCCAGACGGTGTCTCTCAGCGCGAGCGCCGGCGCGTCGATCTACTACACGATCGACGGCAGCACGCCGACGACGTCCTCGACGCTCTACACCGGCCCCATCTCCGTGACGCAGACGCGGACGATCCGGGCCATCGCGGCCGCGAGCGGGATGGCCACCAGCGACGTGGCCAGCGCCACCTACACCTTGCAGGCGGCCACGCCCACCTTCAATCCGCCCAGCCAGAGCTTCCTGCTCCCGCTGAGTGTGACCATCTCGAGCGCGAGCCCGGGCGTGACCATCTACTACACGACGGACGGCAGCACGCCCACGACCTCTTCGAACCAATACAACGGCCCGATCACGGTCCTCGTGACCACGACGATCAAGGCCATCGCCGTCCGCTCCGGCTGGTCTCAGAGCGCGGTCGGCAGCGCCACCTACAACTTCCTGGGGCTTTGAGAGAGGAGGTGTCTAGCGAAGACTGAACGGGTGGCGGGGGCGGTCGTCCGTGTGACGACTGCCCCCGCCCACTTCAAGGCAGAGGCGGCATCTCGGTGTACAGCTGCCACACCTCCGGGGCGGTCAGGGCCCGATCGTAGATCCGCACCTCGTCGACGAGCCCTGGCAGGTAGGCCCCGCCCGTCGCGCCCGGGTAATCGCCCAGGCGGACGTCCTGCAGCGTGGAGGACGCGCCGGCGGGCCCCGTCCAGGGCTGGCTCGCCGTCTGGACCCCGTCGACATACAGCCGGCCGGCGGCCGCGTCGGCCACGAACACCACCTGATGCCAGTGGTCGTCGTTGTACCCGCTGGTTCTCAGGGTGCAGCCGCTTCCATCCCAGATGTAGTTCGAGTTGCTCCGGAAGAGCCAGGCGCAGAGGTCGCCGTTCTCGACGAAGACCTCGAAGCCGTTGAACGAACCCGCCGCGTATTTGTTGACCAGTCCCTTCAACCCGACGGCCGTGCTCGTCTTGAACCAGGCCACGACGCTGAGCGGGAAGGCGTCCAGCGCGGGCGCGTGAGGAACGCTCACGTAGTCGTCGACGCCGTCGAAGCTCAGGCCCCGCCCGCTGCGCCCGTCGGTCCAGCCGGCGCCGTTGACGAGCGAACCCGCGTGGCCGCTCCCGGAGGAATCGGCGGTGGTGACGCCGCTGCCTTCGTCGAGCCTCCATTGGGCGATGAGACCGTCGATCGACGGCACCTCGCCGAAGATCTGTGCGACCTCCGCGGCGCTCAAGGCGCGGTCATACACGCGGACTTCGTCCAGGAGGCCGGGCAGGTACGAGTCCCCGCCGGTCACCCCCGGGTAATGACCGAGCCGGAGCTCTTGTGTGGTGGAAGGCGCGCCGGCGGGTCCCGTCCACGGCTGGCTCGCCTTCTGGACGGCATCGACGTACAAGCGACCGCCCGACGCGTCGGCCACGAAGACCACCTGGTGCCACTGGCCATCGTTGAAACCGGTGGCTTTCATCGTGCAGCCGCCGCCATCGTAGATGTAGTTCGAGCTGCTTCGGAGAAGCCAGGCGCAGAGATCGCCGTTGTTGAAGAAGACCTGGTAGCCGTTGAACGAGCCCGCCGCGTATTTGTTCACCACGGCCCTCAGCCCCTCGGTCGTGGTCGTCTTGAACCAGGCGGCGACACTGAGCGGAAAGGCGTCGAGTCTGGGGGCGTGAGGAACGCTGACGTAGTCGTTGACGCCGTCGAGGGAGAGGCCCTGGGCGCTACGGCCCGCGGTCCAGGCCGGGCCGTTGACCAAGGACGCGATGTTGCCGTTTCCGGACGTATCGACCGCGGTGACGCCCGTTCCTTCGTCGAGCCTCCACTCCGCAATCAACCCGGTGCCGGTCATGAAGGTGAGATCGCCGGAGACGGCAAGGTTACCGGCGGCGTCGCGCGACCGGACTCGGTAGTGATACAGGCCGTCGGCCGCCAGCCCGCTCAGGGGCTGTGAATGCGAGAGGGTCAGGACCGGATCCACGGTCGTGGCGCTGCCGTAAGCCGCCGTAGGGCCATATTCGACCTGCGCATCGGCCGGCTCGTCCGTGGTCCAGCTGATGGTGGCGCCGGTCGAGCTGATGCCGGCCGCCGCCACCGACGAGATCCCAGGGGGAGTGCCGTCGATGTCGTCGTTCGTGATGGTCGCCTGACCCTGGTTGTCGGAGATCGTGGCTCCGGAGGGCGCGGAGAGGTTGACGAAGAAAGTCTCGTTCCCCTCCACCGTCGTGTCCCCGTTCGCCAGCACCGTCACCGTCTTCACGGTGTTGCCGGGATTGAAGGTCAGCGTCCCCGAGCTCGCCACGTAGTCCGTCCCCGCCGCGGCCGTTCCATTCGCGGTGGCGAAGGCCACCGTCGCCGTCGCCGGGGCCACCGGGGATAACGTGACGTTGAAGGTCGCGCTCGTCGTCCCCGCGTTCCCTTCCGTCACCGTCACGTTGCCGATCGACAGGGATGGCAGGGCGAGAGTGGTCGCGGTGAAGTCGGCCGAGACGGCCGGGTTGCCGGCCGCGTCGCGTGACTTGACTCGGTAGTGATACAGCGTGGCTGGATTCAGGCTGGTCAACACCTGCGAGTGGGCCAGCACGAGGCTCGCATTCAGTGTCGTCGACGAGCCGTACGCGGTGGTCGGTCCATATTCGACCTGGGAGTCGGCCGGTTCGTCCGTCGTCCAGGCGATCGTGGCCACGGCGGAGCCGATGCCGGCCGCCGTCACCGCCGAAATCACCGGAGGAAGGGTATCGATCGGCGGGGCCGCGTCGTAGAGCTGCTGGATCTCTTCAGGAGCAAGGGCCCGGCCATAGATTCGGACCTCGTCGAGGGCGCCGCTGAAGTAACCGCCGCCGGTGGCCCCGGGATATTGGCCGAGGCGGATCTCCTGGGCGGTGGAGACGCCGCCGGCCAGGCCCGTCCAGGGCTGGCTGGCCTTCAGGACGCCGTCGACGTGCAACCGGCCGCCCGTCGAATCGGCCACGAAGACCACCTGATGCCATTGGTTGTCGTCGTAGCCGGCGGTCCTCATCGTGCAGCCGGTGCCGTCGTAGATGGAGCTCACGTTGTCTCGCAGGAGCCAGGCGCAGAGGTCGCCGTTCTCGAAGAAGACCTGGTAGCCGTTGAATGAGCCGGCCACGTATTTGTTGACCAGGCCGCTCAGCCCCGTGGTGGCGCTGGTCTTGAACCAGGCGCTGACGCTGAGCGGATAGGCGTCGAGCGCTCCCACGTGAGGAGCGCTGACATAGTCGTCGATGCCGTCCAGGACCACGGCCTTGCCGCCGTTGTGGCCGGCCGTCCAGAGAGGACCATTGGTCAGGGAAGCGGTGTTGCCGTTTCCCGAGGAATCGGTGGCACCAAGGCCGCTTCCCTCGTCGAGCTTCCAGTGGGCCAGGCGTCCCGTGTCCAGGCCGGGGAGGGTGTTGAAGGTGGCCGTGACGGAGGTGGTCGGCCCGACGGTGACCTGGCAGGAGCCGGTACCGGAGCAAGGGTTGCTCCAGCCGGCGAAGGTCGATCCGGTGCCCGCGGCAGCGGTGAGGGTCACGACCGTGCCCGACAGATAGCTCGCGCTGCAACTGGCGCCGCAATTGATGCCGGCGGGAGCGGAAGTGACGGTGCCGACGCCCGTCCCTGCCTTGACGACGGTCAAGGGTGTGGCGACGGGGATGAGAGTGAAGGTCGCGGTGACGGACTGTGCCGCGCTCATGCTGACGGCGCAGGCAGCGGTCCCGGAGCAGGCCCCGCTCCAGCCGGAGAAGTTCGATCCGGCCGCCGGGACGGCGGTGAGGGTGACGGCGGTGGGGGCGAGGTAGCCCGCGCTACAGGTCGCACCGCAGTTGATGCCAGTGGGAAGGGACGTCACGGTGCCGCTGCCGGTGCCCGCCTTGGCGACGGTGAGGGTATAGGTGGTGGGATTGCCGGCGTCGTAGCGGGCCCGGGCGGGGAGAGTGTAGAGCTTGGTGGCTCCGGTGGGGTTGACCCACGGCCAGGGATTGCTGCCGAAGAAAGCGGGCTTTCCGGTCAGGTAGAGCGAATCGGGGAGCGTCGCGTCGTAGCCGCTCTCCGAATCGACGGAGTTCGAGGCGTAGTCGAAGTTCTTATGACGGTGGGTGGTGTTGACCACGCGAGCGTCGGGCGCGGCGGCCCAGTCGAGGGGCGTGTAGCCGAT
>Ga0111539_10001288_pt1 | contig 33483 bp, 23 predicted proteins | sample RhiMethybrSRZTD1_FD_79667 | JGI IMG/M metagenome (GOLD analysis project Ga0111539, IMG submission 79667) | Populus rhizosphere microbial communities from Tennessee, USA - Rhizosphere MetaG P. TD hybrid SRZTD1 (version 2) (version 2) | ecosystem: Host-associated > Plants > Roots > Rhizosphere >...
CGGGCACGTCCGGGTCGGCGACGACGTCGGTGGCGCCGAACTCGCGGCCGAGGTCGGTGCGGTCCTTGTGCCGGCCCATCAGGATGATCCGCTGCGCGCCAAGCCTTTTCGCCGCGAGGACCGCGGACAGGCCGACCGCGCCGTCGCCGATCACGGTGACGGTGGTGCGCGGACCGACGCCGGCTGTGACGGCGCAGTGGTGCCCGGTCGGGAACACGTCGGACAGCGCGAGGAGGGACGGCAGCAGCGCCGAGTCCTCACCGACCGGGAGCTTGACCAGGGTGCCCTGGGCCTGTGGGACGCGGACCGCCTCGCCCTGGCCACCGTCGACGTGCGGGACAGGGTCGGGCACGTCCTCGACCCGGACGTCCCCGGCTCCGTAGATCAACGTGGCACGAATGGTCGTTTCCTCCGGAATGTCAGTTCGATCGGTGGCCCGCTTCCGCGGGCGGTGCTCCGTTGCGGCTCCGAGCAGCCGTGCCCGGGCACATGGTGTCGGGCACTCGGGTCCGCAGCGTCACCCACCACCGGTGACCGCTACCCCTGCGCTATCAATCCAACCGGCGGCAACGCCAATGTGGCAGTGGCTGCTGTTCCAGGTACTGCTAGACCCCCTCAGGCCACCGCGGTCAGTCGGCCGGCCTGGCGACGGGCGGCGCGTGCAGGGCCGCGGTCCAGCTGGCCAGGAGGTTCAGCGCCTCCTGGGAGGGCGAGCCGGGTTCGGCGGTGTAGGCGTTGAGCCGCAGCCCGACGTCGGTGATCAGGTCGAGCGACTCGTAGGCCAGGGTCAGGTCGCCGACCTCGGGGTGGTGCAGGTGCTTGACGCCGGAGCGGTGCAGCCGCACGTTGTGCGCGGCCCACCAGGTGCGGAACACGTCACTGCGGGTGGACAACTCCCCGATCAGGTCGGTCAGCGCCCGGTCGTACGGATCGCGGCCCGCCTCGGCGCGCAGCAGCGCCACCGTGTCGGCGGCGAGGGTCTCCCAGTCGCGGTAGAACGCCTGGCTGGCCGGGTGCAGGAAGATGAACCGGGCGATGTTCGGCGTGGCCGCCGCCGTGTCGTACAGCGGCGCGAACACCGCCCGGCCCAGCGGGTTGGCGCCGAGGACGTCGAGGCGGCCGTTGCGCACGTAGGCCGGTGCCATCGTCATCGCGTCCAGCAGCCGCTGCACCACCGGCCGCAGCTGTGACGTCGGACGGCGCCGCCCGCGAGCGGTCGCGGCGGTGGTGTTCGCGGTGCGGGCCAGGTCGAACAGGTGCGCCCGTTCGGCGTCGTCGAGCTGCAACGCCCGGGCCAAGGCCTCCAGGACACCGTCGGAGACGCCGGACAGGTTGCCGCGCTCGAGGCGGGTGTAGTAGTCGACGCTCACCCCGGCCAGCAGCGCAACCTCCTCCCGGCGCAGCCCGCTGACGCGGCGGTGACCGCCGTAGGCGGGCAGGCCCGCCTGATCCGGAGTGACCTTGGCCCGGCGGGTGGTGAGGAAGTCACGGATCTCGGCTCGGCTGTCCACGCCCTCGACGCTACGACCGCCGGCCATCGTCTGGGAGGTTCTGCCATTACCCCGAACACCCACCGTCCACACCGGACAGACACGAAGAAGCGGCTGCCCCGCGTTTCCGCAGTTCAGCCGCCTCTTGGTGTGGCGCGCCCGAAGGGACTCGAACCCCTAACCTTCTGATCCGTAGTCAGATGCTCTATCCATTGAGCTACGGGCGCAGTTGCTCGGCCAGTGTACATACCCGGCCGAACGCGGAGGCTCCGGGATTCGAACCCGGGAGGGGCTTTAGGACCCCAACCGCATTAGCAGTGCGGCGCCATAGACCAGGCTAGGCGAAGCCTCCCATCGGCAACCCGTGACCGGGCCACCGCCGATCGAGGATACAGGTCGCTACCTGCCCCCGGCAAAGCAACTCCCGGACGAGGGACTCCGGCGCGGCGTCGCCTACTGGCGCGCGCCGGCGCACGCTGCGGATTAACCTCTGGTCATGGCGGACGATCCGACCCCCACGCCACGCAAACGCGTCAATCCCCCCGCTGCCGTGCCACCCCCTCCGGCACCGGCTCCGACCAGGCCCGCCCGCAAGGGGAGCCCCGGCCTGCCCGTCTTCCTGCCGCCGGCCGACGCGCCGGCGCCGCGCGTGCCCGAGGCGCGCCGGCCGGCGGCGGCTCCGCACCGGTCAGATCCGACGGGCGAAGCCCCGCCCCGGCGCCCATCGTCCGACGACGCTCCGGCCCCACCACCCCCTACCAGGAAGGCCGCGAAGAAGACAACGGCGGCCGAGGCCGACCGGTCTGCGCGCAAGGTCACAGCGAAGAAGGTGCAGCCGGACGAGACCGACCCGCCTCCGCGCAATACCGCGAAGAAGGCGCCGCCCGCTGAGGCCGCCCCACCTCCGCGCAAGGCCGCAGTGAAGAAGGCGCCGCCGACTGAGGCCGCCCCGCCTCCGCGCAAGGCCAGCGCGAAGAGCGCGCCAGCCGCCAAGAAGACCGCGCCCGCCGCCGAAACGGCCCCCGCACCTGCCGCCGCCCCCGCACCTGCCGCCGCCCCGGCACCGACCGCCCCGGCACCGACCGCCCCGGCCGGGAAGGCCGCGGCCGGGAAGGCCGCGGCCGGGAAGGCCGCGGCGAAAAAGGCCGCTCCCGCGAAGAAGGCCGCTCCCGCGAAGACAGCCGCTCCAGCAAAGGCCGCATCCGAAAAGGCGGTGCCCGCGAAGGCCGCTACCCAAGAGGTCGCCGCAGCGACGGCCGCCCCCGAAAGGGTCGCCCCAGCGAAGGCGGCCGAACCCGCCAAGAAGGCCACTCCACCGAAGAAGGCCGTCGCGAAGGCCGCATCGAAGGCCGCATCGAAGGCTGCCAAGAAGACCGCGCAAGCCGAGCTCTTCCCGGTCCCGCCACCGGCCGCGCCCGTCGCCCCGGTCAAGAAGGCCGTCAAGAAGGCCGTCAAGAAGGCCGCGGCAACCAAGGCCACGGCAACCAAGGCCACGGCAACCAAGGCCACGCCCGCGAAGAAAGCCGCGCCGCCGGCCAAGTCTGAACCGGCGTCGGCCGCCGCCCAGCAGGCCGCCGCGCCCGACACCCCGAGCACCCCCAGCACCCCGAGCACCCCGAGCCCGCCGATCACGCCCGCCACCACCAGCGTCGCCCCGTCCGAGGCGGCCATGCCACCGGTCGAGGTCCTCAGCGGGGAGATCCTCCCGGCCCACCAGAAGGACGTCCACCCCAGCGAACCGGTCCCGGCCCCGAACCTGCGCGACTTCCGCGATCGCCCGATGCTGGCCGCCGAACTGCTGGCGCTCGCGGCGGTGGCGCGCTACGGGCCGTCGGCTTCGTCGAGCGTCGCCTGGTTGCGCGACTCCTACCCGAGCGCCCCGGCCGAGGGGATCGCCCGGGCGGCGGCGCACCGGTTCGTGCGGCAGGCCCGCAACCGGGGCGCGGTCGCGGGCCTGGCCGGGCCCTTGGCCGTCCTGCTCGACGCGGGCGCACTGCACGCCCTGCACGCCGAGCTGATTCTCAACATCGCCGCCGCCCACGGGAAGGATCCGATGGCGCCGGAGCGGGCGGCCGAACTGCTCTATCTCCTGGGCGTGCACGACTCGGCCGCCGACGCGACGACCGCCGTACGGTCGGCGATCGAGCCCGCACAGTCAACGGCGCCGGCCGGCGATCCGACCCGGCTGAGCCGGCCGCTGGCCCGCACGCTCACGCTGAGCGCCCTGCGGGTGGGCGCGCGCCGGATGCTGCGCCTCATCCCCGGCGCCGGTGCGTTCATCGGCGCGATCGCGAACGCCCGGGCCACCGACGAGATGGTGACCCGGACGTTGCGCTACTACCGCCATTCGGAGTGAGCGCCACCAACGGGCGGCGCTCACTCGCGAGCGTCGAACTACGCGCGCACCGATACGAGGGTGGTGCCCTTGGTTCCGGTGCCGTCGCTGTACTCGACCAGGCCCAGGTACTTGGTACCTGAGGTCAGGCCGGTCCAGCCGAGTGTGAACGTGACCTGCTGGCCGAGCGACGCCTGCCGGCTGGCCGGCGTCACCGACACGTTGCCGGCATTGGTCGGCGGCACAGCGAACGCGTTCAGCTTGACGTCCTGTTCGTTGAGGTTGCCACCGAGCGCGAACTGCACCACGTACACGTCGAACGTGCCTCCGCCGGCCAGCGTCACCGCCTCTTCGGCGGAGCCGCCGGCGCTCTGGCCCACCAGGTTCCCGTCGGCATCGTAGACATAGACGTCGATATCCGCGCCGGCCGTGTAGTCGCTGTCGAACGTGGCGAACTGCGTCAACTTGCTGTTCGCCGGTGTCGTGACGGTGAACTTCCCGACCGCGGGATTCACCGCCGGCGCGTCCGGATCGAAGCTGGCGTCCCTACCCACCAGGTGAGCGGTGCTGACCGCACCGGCGGCCAGCCCGTACGCCTTGGGCGCGACCACTCCGCTGTACCCGGCCCGGACGTTCAGCGGCAGCGAGCCGCTGGGCCCGGTCCCGATCACCGACGCCGGTGCCGACACCGCGAGCGGCTGTACCGCGATCGGGCTCCGCACGCTGTGTCCGCGCAGGTCCGCCCAGGTCAGCGACCCGAACGTGTACTGGTCGAACGCGGCATTGGTCCGGCTGATCTCGATGGTGTACGTGGCCGACCTGCGCGGCAGCACGGTCAGCACCGTCGGCGTCACCTTCACCGTCGTACCCGGCGGCGCCTGCACCTTGGCGACGTAGACGCTGGCCTGGTTCGTGGTGTTGCTGACGGTCCGGGTGATCGTCTGCTTGCCCGGCAGGTCACCGACCGCGATCGACGGGTAGTTGAGGTTGCTCGGATCGATCGAACCGACGGTGTCGCACACCGACGATCCGTCACCGAGCTCCAGCGCCACGCCGATGCCGCAGGTGTACTGCAGCCAGTCGAGCGGTCCGGACTCGTAGACCAGACCCGGGTTGAACGCCGAGCCCGGCCGCACCTCGCCGGCACCGTACTCGAGTGGGGTCGCGTCCACGCCGAGGTCGACGCGGGTGATCGGCTTGCCCTGGTTGTCCGTCTGCGTCGCGGTCGTCATCATCGCCGACTTGATCGCGGTGGGCGACCACGTCGGGTTCTTCTGCTTGATGAGTGCCGCGATGCCGGCGATGTGCGGGCTCGCCATCGACGTGCCGCTCTTCAGGTCGTGGTACGAGTTCGCCGGGTTGGTGATCGGCGGAACCGCCGCGGCGATGTCGACGCCCGGTGCCAGGATGTCCGGCTTGAGCAGGTCACCACTGCTGGAGTTGGACGGGCCCACCGACGAGAACGGAGTCACGCCGGGCGCCCGCTGCGGCTTGGCCACGAACGCGGACAGCGAGGCGGTCGCACCGGCGGTCGCCGCGTACGCCTTGATCGCCTGACCCTCGGGGACCCCGACGTGTGCGGTCGGCACTGAGTGCGTCTCCGCGTTGAGGCTGTTCGCAACCGGGTTCCACAGGATCATGCCGACGCCGCCGGCCTCCTTGACTGCCTTGCTCTTGTCCACGCGGGCGTTCGAACCGCGCTGGCAGAGCACGATCTTCCCGGCCACCTTCGCCGGGTCGAGCGAGCCGACCAGGCACAGCGTGCCGTTCTGGCCCGGCTTGCCGGCCACGGCGGAGTCGATAAGCGGCGACGTCGGGACGGCCGGCCCGAGGCCGACGCCCTCGTACGATGCGCCGTTGCCGAGGGTCACGGTCTTGGCGTACTTGACGTCGTGCGTCCCCGCCCCGACGGTGGTCTCCCACGGCATCGCGTTGTCCACGGTGCCGGCACCCGGCCCGGCGTTGCCCGCGGCCGCGGCCACGAACACGCCGGCCGCCGCCGCGTTCAGGAACGCGACGTCGGTGGCGCCGACCACGTCGACGTCGTCGCCGATGGAGTAGTTGATGACGTCGACGCCGTCGGCGACCGCGTCGTCGATGGCCTTGACGATGTCGGCCGAACTGCCCGACGCGGACCCGGTGGCCTCCACGTGCCAGAGCGCCTTGTAGATGGCCAGCCGCGCGGCGGGCGCCATGCCGCTGACCTGGCCGATGGGCGAGCCGGCCACGGTGGCGTCGGTGGGATCGCCGGCCGCGGTGCTGGCGGTGTGCGAGCCGTGGCCGTTGCGGTCGCGGGGCGAGGCGAACTCGCCGGGGCGGGCCCGGCCGACCTTGGACTGGTCGTACCAGCGGGCACCGATCACCTTGTTGTTGCACGTGACCTGATCCGAGTCACCGGCCTCGCACTCGCCGGTGAACTTCGCACCGATGACGTCGGCGTCGGGGCGCGGCTCGGGGAGCGCGCGGAAGCTCGGGTTCTCGGGCCAGAAGCCGGAGTCGATGACGCCGATGACGATGCCCTCGCCGGCGTGCTCCTGGCCGCCGAACTGGGTGTTCCACGCGCCGCCGGTTCCGGACAGGCCGAGGAATCGTGGGGTGTTGTTCGTCTGGCCGGTGACGATCTGGTTCTTGAAGATCCGCACGACGCCGGAGGTGCTGTTGAGCTTGCTCACCTCGGCCGGCGTCAGCAGTGCGGAGAACCCGTTGAACGTGATGCCGTAGTCGACGACCTTCTTGCTCTCGTCGACGCCTGCCCGGCGCAGCGCGTCCGAGCGCTCCGTCTGCAGGTGCTTGCGGTACGCATCGTAGTTCCAGGTCTTGGTGTTCAGCTTTTCACCGGCACCGGGCTTCGTGCCGGGAATGCCGGCGACACCGCCGGCGTAGCTGGCGAGTGGATCGCCTTCGAGTTGGACCAGGTAGAGACCGGACAATTCAGCGCGTAACGGCTTGGCCGATACGGCGCTCGGAATGGCGAGAGCGGCGACGACGGCGCTCGTGGCGCCGAAGGCGAACAGGGCCCGGGCCCGCCCGCGTCGCTGCTCCCCCAACAGCATCGTGAGTGACACACAAACCTCCGTGTCCGCAAGATCCCCTGAGCGGCCCGGACCGGACGCGGGGCACACGTCGGCCCAAAGCCTGCACGAAGGCTATTCATTTGAGTGGAATCTAGGAAGGTGTACCTATCGATTACCCAGCGTATTTGTCTACTGTGGACGGACGATCGGGCAACCGAAAAGGGCAACGGCGACAAAGCAGTCGACAAAACGGGACCCCGGCCGCCGAGGTCGGCGGCCGGGGTCCGGCTTGATCGATTCGTTATGCCTTGATGGTCACGAGAGTGCCACCGCTGACGGTGCTGCCCTCCCCGTAGAGGACCGCGCCCATGTAGAACTTGCCGGCGGTCAGGTTCTTCCAGCCGGCCGTGACGGTCACCGGCTTGCCGACCGACGCCGCCTGGCTTGCCGGGGTGGCCGTCAGGTTGCCGGCCGAGGTCGGCGGCACCCTGAACGCGTGCAGGTGCACGTCCTGCTCGCCGCCCACGACGGCGTACTGCACGACGTAGACGTCGACCTCGATGCCCGGTGGCAGGTCGACCGACTCGTCGGCCGTCGTGCCACCGCTCACGGCGACGAGTTCCTTACCGGCGTGGTCGGCGTTGACCTCGGCGTACACGTACATGTCCAGGTCGGTGCCCGCCGGGTACTGCGACGCGAACGTCTGCACCCGGGCCGCGACGGCGTTCGCGGGAACCGTCACCGTCGACTTCAGCACCGCCGGCCCCGCCTGCGGGTTGCCGGTGTTGAAGTTCGAGTCGCTGCCTACCAGGTGCTTCGTGGTCACCTTCGACTCGGCGAGGCCGAGCGGCTTCGCGGTCAGTGTCCCGGTGAAGCCCGGCGTCACCTGCAGGGCCTTCGACCCGGCGGTGCCGGTGCCGGTCAGCTCGGTCGGCGCGCCGACCGGGGTGGCCCGCACCGCGATCGGGCTGCGCACGGCGTGCCCGCGCAGGTCCGACCACGTGATGGAACCGAACTTGAACTCGTCGTACGGCGCACCGTTGCGGGTGATCTCCAGCTTGTACGTGGCCGACTTGCGCGGCAGCACGGTCAGCACCGCGGGCGTCACCTTGACGGTGAAGCCGGCCGGTGCCTGCACCTTCGGCACGTAGATGCTGGCCTGGTTGGTCGCGTTGGTGACCGTGCGGGTCACCGTCTGCTTGCCGGCCAGGTCGCCCACCGAGATCGACGGGTAGTTGAGGTTGCTCGGGTCGATCGAACCGACCGTCGCGCAGCCCGGCTCGCCGCCGAGCAGGAAGTCCTCGCCCGCACCGCAGATGAACTGCAGCCACTCCAGCGGACCCGAGTCGTAGACGAGGCCCGGGTCGTACGCGGCACCCGGACGGACATGCCCGGCTCCGTAGTCGAGCGGGGTGGCCGCACCTTCGTTCTCGCGCTGGATCGGCTTGCCCTGGTTGTCCGTCTGCGTCGCGGTGGTCATCAGCGCCGACTTGATCGCCAACGGCGACCAGGTCGGGTGCTTGGCCTTCATCAACGCGGCAATGCCGGCGATGTGCGGGCTGGACATCGAGGTGCCCGAGTACGCGTCGAACGAGTTGCCGTGGTTGCCCGGGGGAGCCACCGCGGCGATCACGTCGACGCCCGGCGCGGTGATGTCCGGCTTGAGCAGGTCGCCCGCCGAGGCCACGTGCGGCCCACGCGACGAGAACGCGGCGACCACCGGAGCCCGGGCCGTCTTGCGCACCCCGGCCGTCATCGACGCGGTCGCGCCGGCCGTGGCGGCGTACGCCTTGATCGTGTTGCCGGCCGCCGTGTCGACGTGGATCGACGGGACCGCCTGGAAGTCGGCGTTGAGCGAGTTCGCCGCCGGGTTGTACATGACCATGCCGACGCCGCCGGCCTCCTTGACCGCGAGCCCCTTGTCGGTGCGCGCGATGACGCCCCGCTCACAGATCACGATCTTGCCGGTCACCTTGGCCGGATCGAGCGACCCGATGGCGCAAAGCCGCGCGTCGGTCGGGTCGGCCCCGGGCTTGACGGCGTTGGCCGAGTCGACGAGCGGCGTGCTCGGCAGCGCCGCCCCGACTCCGGGGCCGGTGAACTTGGTCCCGTTGCCCAGCGTCAGCGTCTTCTCGAAGGTCCGGTCGTGCGTGCTGGCCGCGACAGTGGTGAGCCACGGCGAGTTGTGGTCGGCCGTCGAGACGTCCGGGCCCGAGTTGCCTGCCGACGCGGCGACGAACACGCCCGCGGCGGCGGCGTTCAGGAACGCGATCTCGATCGGGTCCACGATCGCGCCCGGGTCGCCGCCGATGGAGTAGTTGATGACGTCGACGCCCTCGGCGACCGCGTCGTCGATCGCGGCGAGGCTGTCCGACGTCGGGCAGCCGCCGTCCGTCGGGTCGTCGGGGTTCTCGAACTCCCAGCAGACCTTGTACATCGCGACGCGGGCCGCCGGAGCCATGCCACTGATCTTGCCGACGGACTCGCCGTTCACCGTCGCCGGTACCCCGTTGTTGCCGGCGGCGGTGCTCGACGTGTGGGTGCCGTGCCCGTTGTAGTCACGCGCGGAAAGGAAGTCACGGTCGGCGATGACGATGTCCTCGTCGGTGTTGTAGTACCGCGCGCCGATGAGCTTGTTGTTGCACTCGACGGGGTTCTCGCCGCTCGTGTCGCAGCGACCGAGCCACTTGCCGGCGATGACGTCGGCGTCCGGTCGTGGTTCGGGCAGCGCCGCGAAGCTGCCGCTCTCGGGGGTGATGCCGGTGTCGAGAACGCCGACGATGACGCCCTCACCTGCGTTGTCCACGCCGCCGAACTGCTTCTGCCACACGCCGCCGGGGCCGTCGAGGCCCAGGAACTTCGGGGTGTCGGCCGTCTGCACCTTGCGGATCGTGTTCTTCCAGACGTTGCGCACGCCCGCGGTCGCCCGCAGCTTGACCACCTCGGTCGGGGTCAGCCGGACCGCGACGCCGTTGAAGGCGTTGTCGTACTCCGCCGTGACCTTGCCGCCGATCTTCGCCTTGCGCAGCACGTCGGTGCGCCGGCTCTGCAGGTACTTGCGGTACGCGGTGTAGTTCCACGACCTGGTGTCGATCTTGCCGCCGGTCGCCGGCTTGGTGCCGACGATGCCGTTCACGCCGCCCGCGTAGGTAGCCAACGGCTCGGCGTCGAACTGGACGAGATACAGGGCGGCCGAACTCGTCCTGGATTTGGTGGGACCGGCCTCGGCCCAGGTCGCCGCCGCCATTGTCATGGCGGTGATCGCGACCGTCGCGATCGTGATGGCGGCTGGTCGCTTTATCCGGCCACGAATAGCAAACGCCACAGGTGATGACCTCCGTGCCTAGAAGCGGAGGGGTCGAGGGTGCCTCCGCTGCGGCGAGCAGCCTATTGGGATCTCATCACCGAAAAAAGAGCAATGGGTCGATGTATCTATCTCGTGACCAGCCGTCACTGTCCAATAAGGACGATCAACGCAGAAAGGTCAGGTGATCTTTGAGTAGCGCGTACCCCACGAACGACGCGACATCGAGGATCGTGTGCGCGATGACCAGCGGCAATACCCTCCGGAACCGGACGTAGAAGAGCGCGAAGATCACGCCCATCACGGCGTTGCCGACGAACGCACCGACGCCCTGATACAGGTGGTAGGCGCCACGTAACCCCGCGCTCATCGCAATGACGGGCATGATTCGGTGCCCCAATTGCCGCAGCCGGGTCACCAGATAGCCCACGACGACTACCTCTTCGAGCACCGCGTTCTGCACGGCGGCGAGGATCAGCACCGGAACGACCCACCAGTGCGGCGGCAGTGCGGCCGGCACGACGTTCGCGTTGAGCCCCAACTCCCGCGCGACGAGATACAGACCGAGGCCCGGGATGCCGATCAGCGCCGCGAGCGCGGCGCCGGTGCCGAGATCGAAGCCGGGCCGTCGCCGGTCCAGGCCGAGGGTCGCGCGCGCGTCGCCGGGGTCGCGCGCGAGCAGGAAGACGGCGAACAGCGCGGGGACGACGCCGAACACGATGCCGAGGACCTGGTAGGTGAGATCCAGCCACGGGCGGTCGGGTGCGACGGAAGGATTCAGCGTTGCCGTCTGCTTCGCGAGGCCGCCCGGTGCTGTGATCTTCGCGAGGAGCGACACGAGCGCGTAAACGGCCGAGGCGCCGAGCGAAACGGCGAGCACGAGCAGCACTTCGGTGCGCCGGGCCCGCTGTTGATCTGTCACGCGCAAACACTATCCGTCGACCTGTTCGAACATACATTCGAACAACCCTCAGTGACGGCTAGGGTGGAGGCAAGGGTATCCCCGCATGGGTCGTCCGAGATTGTGGCGTTTGGGAACTGCGACGGATCAGCGTGCGTACCTCCGTGTGATTGCGATCGCACAGAATGTGCGATGAGCCCCGTTACCTCGTTGCACGCTGGGTTCCGTGCGTATCCCCCGGGCAATGCCATGAGTAGCCTCTCGCGGCTGTTGAAGGAGAGCTGGGCACTGGTCGAGGAGCAGCAGGACAAGCTCGCCAGCTATTTCTACGCCCGCATGTTCCTGTCCAATCCCCAGCTGCGGGAGCTCTTCCCGGTGCAGATGGACGTCCAGCGGGCCCGCCTGCTGGGCGCGATCGTCACCGCCGTGCAGTCGGTCGACGACCCCGAGCGGTTCGACGACTACCTGCGCTCGCTCGGCCGCGACCACCGCAAGTTCCACGTCACGGCGGAGCAGTACGACGTGGTCGGCGCCGCGCTCATGGAGGCGTTGCGCACGTTCGCCGGCGGTGAATGGTCGCCCGAGTACGACCAGGCCTGGCGCGACGCGTACGCGGTCATCGCCCGCAAAATGATCTCCGCCGCCGAGGACGACGCCGACAACCCGCCGTACTGGCACGCCGAGGTGCTCTTCCACGAGCGGCGCTCGCGCGACATCGCCGTGCTCACCGTCCGGCCGCTGCAGCCCGTCGAGTTCCGGGCCGGCCAGTACTTCAGCGTCGAATGCAAGTACCAGCCGCGGCTGTGGCGCGTCTATTCGGCGGCCAACGCGCCGCGCAAGGACGGCTCTATCGACTTCCACGTGCGGGCCCTCGGCGCCGGCTGGGTCTCCAGCGCGCTGGTGCGCCGGGTGACGCCGGGCGACATGATCCGGCTCGCCGCGCCGATGGGCTCGATGGTCCTGGACCGTCGGTCCACCCGCGACATCGTGTGCGTCGCCGGCGGCACCGGGCTGGCCCCCGTCAAGGCGCTGATCGAGGAGCTGACCCGGTACAACCGCACCCGCTGGGTGCACGTGTTCTACGGCGCCCGGGACCGCGACGACCTGTACGACCTGCCCGCGCTGAACCGGCTGGCCGCGGCGTACCCGTGGCTGTCGGTGGTGCCCGCGTGCAGCGAAGACGTCGAATTCTCCGGCGAGCAGGGCAACCTCAACGAGGTGGTGGCCCGTTACGGGCCCTGGCAGGATCACGACTTCTTCGTGTCCGGCAGCCCGGCCATGGTCCGCTCGACGCTGCGCACGCTGGCCGAGATGCAGGTCCCGGCGATGCGCATCAAGTACGACGCCTTCGGCGACATGTGAACCGTCCCGGGTCAGTAGACCCAGGGCTGGTCAGCCTGGTCGTACTGGGTGACGGGCACCAGCGGCGCCCCCGCCGGCATCCGGTCGGTGTAGAGCCGCCCGTCCAGGTGGTCCACCTCGTGCGCCACCAGCCGGGCCACCGCCTGCTCGTAGGTGACGCGGATCCGCTCGCCGGTCAACCGGGCGCTCTCCACCGTCAACTGGAGCGGCCGGGCCACCAGGCCACGCTCGTCGAAGAACGACAGACAGCCCTCGAACTGTTCGTCGGTCTCCGCCGAGGCCGCCACCACGCGCGGGTTCAACAGCACGATCGGCTCCCGGGCGCCGACCGGACGCACCAGCGCCGCCGCGAGCGGCAGGCCGAGCTGCGGCGCCGCGAGGCCGATTCCCTTGCGGAAGCGGTGCAGTCCGGTGATGTGCGTCAACGCCCGGCCCAGCCGGTCCAGCGTCTCCTCGGCCAGCGCGGCCTCGCGGGGCAGGTGGAACCACCGGCCGGGGTGCCGGAGCACCTCGGCCCCGCGCTGCACGATTCCGGCGGCGGCCATCCGGACGCTCGGCGGCACCGTGGCCGGCTCGACGCGTGGGGGCCCGGCCGGAGGCCGTCCGCCCGGACGCTGATCGCGGCCGTTACTGGCCGCGATCACGGTGCGCTGCGCGGGCACCGGCGGCGCCCGGAACCGCCATTCCAACCGGTACCGGGCGTGCAGCGGCGGGTTTTCGCAGGCCCAGCCGAACACCGCCCGGTCACCCTCGATCTCCTGCTCGATCGGGGTGCGCAACGGCACCGACTCGGCGCTCAGCGTCGTCTCGACGCCCCAGACGACGGGACGCAGCGACATCGGCAGGTCCAGTTCGATGCGCAGCCGGCGGGTGGGCAGCCGGACCGCGCGCTGGAACCACGGACCCCACTTGTCGGCGCCGACGTGGTACGTGTACTGGATCGTCGCCCGCTGGCCGGGGTAGAGCGGGAAGCGGCCGCGGTCGTTCTCGAACAGCAGCCAGGCTTCCTTGAAGGCATCCCTGTCGCTCTTCGGACGCCATTCCATGCGCTCGCCGCCGCTGGACGCGATGAGGTGCAGTTCGTCCCAGGTGAGCGGGTGTTCGCGGTGGTGCTTGTTGGAACGGTCGCTCTCGTTGGGATAGCGGTCGACCACGATCCGGATCAGGTAACGGGTCACCGGCTCGGTGCCCGCGTTGTAGAGCGAGCGGCGCACGGTGCAGCGGTACCGGCCGTCGACGTACGACAGCCGCGCCACCTCGCGCTCGACCACGAGACCGGTGCTCGACGGCAGCCAGGCGTCGCTGCCCGCGGCGGCGCGGTCGGCGCCGCTCGCCGCCGCTCCCCCGGCCGGCGGGGCGACGGTCGCCCGGCTCGCCGCCCGCGCGGTGGTGCGCAGCTCGTCGTACTCCCGGTACCGGCGCCAGATCGCGCCGCCGGCCTGCAAAACGGCCTCGGCGCGCTTGGCGAAGTCTTCGGTGGGGCGGTGGCGGTGGGCCTCCACGTGGCTCAGGTAGGACGGGTCGAAGCCCATCTCGGCGGCCAGGGCCTTCTTGGACAGCCCGCGTTCCAGCCGCCAGCGCGCAAATTCGGATACGAACTCCGCCGACGCCCGTTGTACCGGGGACTCGCCCGTTCCCATCGATCCAGCCCACAGGGAGACGGCCCCTGTACGGACAGTGTCGCTGTCCTGACAGAAGGGCTAGGTAGCGACGACGGATTCCTGACAAAAGCCTTGACAAGGCATCGGCCGGGCGGCGAACGCGCCAATCTCCCCAATTGCCGCCACATTGTGTAACCCACTCACGACCCATTCGGCGATTGGTTAGCCTTGCCTAATAGCGCTATGGTTGGGCGCTTGAATCCGCGAACTGGGGGTATCTCACGGTGGTGCTAGCCGTGCAGCGAGACGCGCTCGACGCGGCCCTCGCCCCCGTTGTCGCGACGCTGCGTGGCATCGCGGCTCAACACGGTGACAAGCCGGTGTACGGCCTGGCGCCGGAGGTCGTGGTGGCCGACGCGTCCGGATGGACCCCGGCCCGCGACCTCATGTCCGGCACCGGTCTCGACGATTTCCTGGACGCGGCGAAGCAGCGCTGGAACGCCCAACCGCACGCCGCCGCCGCGCTCGCCTGGAAGTGCTACACGTACTGGACCGCCCTGCCGGCGCTGATCGGCTACGCCGGCGCGCGCCGGGTTCCGCTGCCCCGCCCCGACGACGTCCTGGTGCGCTACTCCGAACACCAGCCGTTCCTGCGCACGGCGATGCGGCACCCGACGGTGGCGGTGCTGCCGAGCGACCCGCTGGCCGCGTTCGCCGTTTCCGGCCGGCGCAGCCGCCAACACGGCTTGCGGGTCGTGGTCTGCGCCGACGACGCGGCGCTGCGTGCGGAGCTACGCCGGGCGCTCGTCGACGACCACCTCGAGCCGCTCATGGGCGCGATCCGGGAGCGGGTGCACCTGGGCCGCCGCACCCTGTGGGGGTCGCTGGCCTCCGGGGCGGCGCACGCCCTGGCCAAGGTCGAAGACCTGGTGCCCGGTCCGGTACTGCCGCTGATCGACGAGGTACTCACCGCGCTCGGCGTCGCCGACCTCGTCGACGTCACCGTCGACCCGTCGACGGGAGCGCTCTCGATCGCCCGGCGCACCTGCTGCCTGGCGTTCACGCTGCCCAAGCCGAAGATCTGCACCGGCTGCTGCATCCGCTGACGCGGCGCGAGAGGGTCTATGCCGCCGCGGTCATCGGCCTGACGTCCCAGACCCACATGCCGCCGGCCAGTACGCCGGGCGTCCCGACCACCTGATCCAGCCAGGCCCGCAACTCAGGCGCCTTCCAGTGGTGCGCCGGCAGCAGCAGCGTGGTCACGCCGAGCGCCCGGAAGTCGGCGGCGGCCTGGGCCCGCAGTTCGGGCGTCACCTCGAACACCGCGTTCTGCTCGGCGATCTGCGACATGATCGTGGCCGTCTGCGGATACACCGGCCCGAACATCGCTGTCTTCTCCGGGTTGTTCGGATCCGGAGTCAGGAAGTAACCGCCGAAGATGGTGAAGTTGAGGTCGGCGGCGGTCTGCCACTGCATCGCGTGCAGGCTCGGGTTCCAGCCGGGCGGCACGCCCATCACGACACCGTTTCGCGGGACGTACTCGCGATACATGTCGGTGGTGAAGAACGCCGGCACGAACGGACGCTCGAACGCCGGCAGCGGCGTCGGCGTCAGCGGGACCAGCACGATGGCCAGCACCAGGATGCCCATCATCCGCACCAGCCGGGCCTCCGCTCCGGCCGCCGGGCCGCCGGCGTCGTCGGTGTCGGCCGCCCGCGCCGCGGACGCGGCCGCGCTCTCCCGGACCACGTCGGCGAATCTCTTCACGGCGATCGCCAGCATGCAGCCGATCACCGGCGTTACCACGAGGGCCAGCCGGGTGGGCACCACGGAGTCGAACAGGGGCAGGGTGTCCAGCCAGCCCCACGGCGCGGGGATATCGAGCGGCTCGCCGCCCATCTTCGGCTCGGAACCGAGCGACAGCAGCGCGAACACCACACCGGTGACGGCGAGCCCACGCATCACGACGTCGCGCCGCAGCCAGACCACGACCACCAGCAGGGCGAGCATCAGCGGCCAGCCGAAGAACGAGTTCTCCTCGGTCGCGTTGTTGGCGATCCGCCCGGCGATCTCCGGGTCACCGGCGATCGAGCGCCGCGCGAACGACCAGTAGCTGGCCAGGTCGCTGCCGTAGAGCAGGATGTAATCGGGCAGGCCGCGGTAGTGACCACGGCCGAAGAACTGGTGGTACAGCGGGTAGACGAGCACCACACCCGCGAGCAGCACAGCCGTGCCGAGGCTCCACAGCGCGTCGGGCAGCCGGGCGGCCAGCTCCCGCGGCCGCGAGATGCCGTAGACGATGAGGAAGATGCACAGCGCCATCGCGAGCAGGAACAGCAGTTCCTCGTTGATGAACACCTGCAGGATCACAAGGCCGCCGAGGATCAGTCCGCGCACCACCGGACGGCGTCCGGGCGTGCCGAGGCGCAGCACGGCCAGCAGGATCAGCGGCAGCAGGTACTGCCCGGCCAGGTTCGGGTGCCCGGTCGCCTGCGAGATCATCGCCGGCGCGAACCCGCAGAACGCGCCGCCGACCGCGGCGGCGGCGCGGTGGTTCAGCAGCTTGTTCAGGACGAAGTACCAGGCGGCCGCGGTGCCCGCCAGCGCCAGCGTCTCGACCAGGACGAACGTGACGTCGGCACCGAAGAGCCACGTCACCGGCGCGAACGGGATCGCCAGCGCGAGCACCGACGTGTTTGCCATGAGGTTCAGGCCGTACGGCGCGTTGATCTTCATGGAGAACAACGGGTTGTCGAAGTGGGCCAGCGAGTTGGCGCCGTTGGTGAGCAACCATTCGAACCAGACCTGGTCCTGGTAGTTGTCGAGGAGCATGCGCCCGCCGGGGTTGCGCCACAGGTTGCCGAGCAGGACGACGGCCGCCACCAGGTACGCGACGTAGGGCAGCGCCTTGAAGAACGCGCGCGGAATCGCGACCGCGTCCGCAGCTACGGACGGGTCGTCGAAACCGTCGAGGGCGTCGGCCTCCGACGGCACCTCCTCGGCACCGTCGAGGGCATCGGCGCTCGCCGGGCTGCGTCGGCCCTCGGCGGAATCCCGCTCGGGTTCACTCTGATCGATTGTCATCGTGCGGAGGGCGTGGGATTCGAACCCACGTCGGGTTGCCCCGAACCGGTTTTCAAGACCGGCGCCATCGGCCACTAGGCGAGCCCTCCAGACGCCGGTGCCCGGCAGATCCGGCGGCGCGCGATACAGCTTAGCCCCGGGCCGCGAACTCCTGGACATCCCAGACCCACACGTCATCGATGCGACGCCCGGGGCCGACCAGCAGATCGACGATCGTTTTGACCTGCTCGGCGCGCGGACTGTCGACGGGCAGCACGAGCGTGGTGATCTTGTAGGCGCGGAAGTCCTCGGCCGCGAGCCGCCGGTGCTCGTCGGAGATCAACGCCTCCCCGGAACCCTCGCCGACGTACCAGAGCAGCCGCATCGTCGGCGGGTACGCGGGGCCGAAGTTCGCCCGCCGGCTCGGGTCGCCAGGCGTCGGCGCCAGATAGTAGCCGCCGACGATCTTGAACTCCAGGTTGGTGTCCAGCTGCCAGGACATCGCCGACAGGTATGGCACCCAGCCCGGCGGCGTCGTCAGCACCACGCCGCCCTCGGGCACCACGCCGCGCCAGGCGCCGCTCGTGAAGAACACCGGCGTCGGCGGGACGTGCGGCGAAGAGGTCGCCAGCGGGGTCGGGGCGATCGGCAGCAGGCTCGCCACCACGATCGCGAGCCAGACCACGCGGTAGCGGGGCAGCTGGAACCGGTCGATCGCCAGGGCCAGCAGCACGCCGATCATCGGGATCAGGGCGAGCCCGATCCGGGTGGGCACCACCGAGTTGAACAACGGCAGTTCGGAGATCCAGTACCAGGGCGTGCGTATCGTCGTCAGCTCACCGTTGATCTTCACGTGCGGCCCGAGCGAGACCCACCAGAAGAAGACGAGCGTCGCCATCAGGGCCCGCCCGGACGCCTGGCGGGCGAGCACGACGCCCACGCCGATCAGCACGTACAGCAGCGGCACCCCGAAGAACGTGTTCTCCTCCGAGCCGCTCGAGGCCAGCCCGTACGAGGTGGCCGGCGAGCCGAGCACCGACTCGCGGGCGTACGCCTTGACCGCGTACAGGTCGGTGCCGAACTCCTGCACACCCAGCGGCAGCCCGTGGTACGCCGACGGGCCGAAGAACTGCCAGTACAGCGGGTACGCGAGCACGACCGTGACGACCGCGAGGCACAGGCCGGCGGCCTTGGCGGTCGGAACCAGCAGCGCCCGGGCCTCGGCCGGGCGTTGCACCGCCCAGAACACGACGAACACGGCCACCACGAGCGCCGTGAGAAACAGCACCTCTTCGTTGATGAACGTCTGGTAGATCACCAGCCCGGCCAGCGTCAGCCCGTTGCGCCGCCACCGCTGCGGATCGCGCATCTTCAGAACGGCAAGCACGATGAACGGCACGAGGAACTGGCTGATGATGTTGGGGTGGCCGTTCGCCTGCGAGATCATGCCGGGCGCGAACCCGCAGAACGCGCCGCCGACGATCGCGGCGGCGCGATTGCCGACGAGATGGCGGGACAGCACGTGGTACCAGGCGTACGCGGTGCCGGCCAGACCGACAGTCGTCATCACGAGAAAGGAGATCCACGGGCCGAACAGCAATGTCACCGGAACGAGCGGAATCGTCCACCCCAGGGCGGACGTATTCGCCATCAAATTGAGACCGAAGGGTGCGTTGAGCTGTTCGGCGAAGAACGGGTTGTCACCGTGCGTGAAGATGCGGGCGGCGTGTTCCAACATCCACTGGAAGAAGATCGGGTCGTCGCGGTTCTCCTGGAGCACGCCGTCGCCGCGCCACAGACCCCACGTAACGTAGCTCGAAAGACCGAGAAAACCGGCCGCTACCAGCACGTCCTGCCAGCGGGGACGGCGCCTTCGGGTTTCCGGTTCGGCGGGTGGGGAAGGTACCGGTTCCGGGGGTGGGGCGTCGAGCGTCGCCACCGTGCTGCTCACCCGGACGCCTCCCTGCACCGCACCGACTCTCGACAATTACCCGGCGCAGTGTACGGCGTCTGAGATGCTGTCGAAATCTCTCTTGGGTACGCTACCCGGGTTCTAACGTACTGATCGACATGACTGACGACGGGAAACGAACGCGGATGGCGGAGATCCTGGGCGACCAGCGGGTCCAGTCCGAGGTCCTTGAGGGCCTGTCGATGTGCAAGAACCACAGGAAGTGGTTCGCGGGTTTTGCGGTGCCGTACCTGGGCGACCACCCGATCGAGGTGAGTGCCGGGCTCGGTGACTACGCAGCGGAGTGGTTTGCGCACGTCCCCCGCATGACTGTCTCGGAGGTCGAGCCCGACCGACTGGTCGCGCTCAAGGAGCGCTTCGGCGGCGACTCGAACATGGACGTCCGCGAGCTGATGCTCCCCGCGTCCGAACCCGGCTCGTACAGCGCCGCGGTCTCCTACAACGTCCTCGAGCACATCGAGGACGACATCGCCGCGCTCCGCAGCATGGGTGGCCTGGTGCGGCCCGGTGGGCACGTGATCATCGTGGTGCCGGCGTTCCAGTGGGCGATGAGCCCCGCCGACATCGCGACCGGGCACGTGCGCCGGTATACGAAGAAGTCGATGCGCAACGCGATGACCGAAGCCGGCCTGGAGATCGTCAAGCTGCACTACGCGAACACGCTGGGCCTGTTCGGGTACGTGCTCACCACGAAGGTCCTGCGGCTGATGCCCGGTCCGGGCCGGTTGGTGTACGTCTACGACTCGTTCGTCGCACCGCTCACCCGGTGGGCCGAGCGTCTGGTGACCCCACCGTTCGGCCAGTCGGTCGTCGCGATCGCCCGGGTTCCCGAAGAGCGCTGACCCGTGCGCGCGATCGTCGTGGACGACGGCCTGCGCTGGACCGAGGTCCCCGACCCCGTCCCGGCCGACGGCGAGCTCCTGATCGACATCGTGGCGGCCGGCGTGAACCGGGCCGACCTGATGCAGTCGAAGGGCAACTACCCGCCGCCGCCCGGCGCGCCGCCGTACCCGGGGCTGGAGTGCTCCGGGCGGATCGCGGCGGTCGGCGACGGCGTCAGCGGCTGGTCCGTGGGCGACGAGGTGTGCGCGCTCCTGGGTGGCGGCGGGTACGCCGAGCGGGTCGCCGTCGCGGCGTCCACGGCCCTGCCGGTGCCCGCCGGCGTCACGCTGGCCGATGCCGCTGCCCTGCCGGAGGTGGCCTGCACCGTCTGGTCGAACGTCACGATGGTCGCCGGGCTGAAGCCCGGTGAGACGCTGCTCGTGCACGGCGGGGCGAGCGGCATCGGGACGTTCGCGATCCAGTACGCGTCGGCGCTGGGCTGTGCCGTGTTCGCCACCGCGCGCGCCGGCAAGCACGAGGCGATCGCGGCGCTGGGCGCCACCCCGATCGACTACGAGCACGAGGACTTCGCTGAGCGGGTCCAGGCCGACGTGATCCTCGACATCATCGGCGCGCCCTACCTCGAACGGAACCTGGCCGCCCTGCGCCCGAACGGCCGGCTGGTGATCATCGGCGCCCAGGGCGGCCTCAAGACGGAGTTGAACATCGGGTGGTTGATGGCCAAGCGGGCCACCCTCGCCGCGACGACGCTGCGCAGCCGGCCGCTCGAGGAGAAGGCCGCCATCGTGCGAGGCGTGCGGGAGCAGGTGTGGCCGCTGGTCGAGGCGGGGCGGATCCGCCCGATCGTCGACAGCCGGATCCCGATGCGAGACGCGGCCGAGGCGCTGCGGACGCTCGAGTCCAGCACCCACACGGGCAAGCTCCTGCTGACCCCGTAGCTCCCCTTTTCGCGATCGCGAAAGAGCGGGTCAGCGGCGGCGGACGCGCTCACGGCCGAGGATGAACAGGGCCTCCACGCCGTCGCGCCAGGTGATCTTCTTGCCCTCTTCGCGGGTGCGCGCCCGGTAGCTGATCGGCACCTCGTACGGGCGCACGCCGCGACGCAGGAGCTTGCCGGTGATCTCGGCCTCCATCCCGAACCCGCGGGAGCGCACGGCAAGCTCGCGGTACATGGACAGCGGCATCAGCTTGAAGCAGGTCTCCAGGTCGCCGAGGTAGCAGTTGAACAGCACGTTGGCGTACGTGGTGACCGCCTTGTTGCCCATTACGTACCAGAACGAGAAGGAACTGTGGGAGCCGAACTGGCGGTTGCCGTAGACCACCTCGGCCCGGCCGTCGAGGACAGGGGCCAGCAGCCGGGGAATGTCCTGCGGGTCGTACTCCAGGTCGGCGTCGAGGATCACCACGTAGTCACCCGTCGCCGTCTCGGCGGCCTTGCGCACGGCGGCGCCCTTGCCCTGGTTGCGCGGCTGCACCACGACGGTCAGGCGCGGGTCGTCGAAGCGCCCGAGGATCTCGGCCGTCGCGTCCCGGCTGCCGTCGTCGACGACGACGAGTTCGATCTCGCACGGGTAGGCGACGTCAAGCGCCTGCTTGACCGCGGCGGCCACCCGCGCTTCCTCGTTGTACACCGGCATCAGGATGGACAGCTTGACCACCGGCGTACTCTACCCAGTCCGCCGATACGGCAGAGGGGCGCCGGCCGTGCGAACGGCCGCGCCCCTCTGCCGACGGATCACTCTTCGCGGAAGAGTGAAACCCCGGGTTCAGTCTCCCTGGCGCTGCTGCGGGATCTGGCCCTGAAGCAACGCGCGCACCTCGGACTCGCGGTACCGGCGGTGCCCGCCCAGCGTGCGGATGGCGCTCAGCTTGCCCGCCTTCGCCCACCGCGTGACCGTTTTCGGGTCGACTCGGAACATCGACGCAACTTCCGCCGGTGTCAGTAACGGTTCCGGTTCGTGTGTGCGCGATGCCATCGGTTCTCCTCCACAGTGCTTTCTAGCGAAGGCCGGGGTCCCGCCGGCCGAACGCGCTTCTCATGGTCCGGCTAGTCCCCGATGTCCGACATTACCCGAACGGATGAAGGTGACTGTATGGATGGATGATGAATCAGACAGAATTTCCGTTTTTAGGCGCGCAAATACGGATTAATCATGCCGATGTCACCCTACGTATTCGCCCGATACGAACCTACTTCATCTCGGCGCGTACGAAATCACCCATCGGATGACGGCAAATTGACCCAACCGGCCATAGTCAGTGGGCCGGACGTCGAAGTCGTTGAATCGGCCAGGTCAGCGCATCGAGCCGACGAATCTCAACGTCATCTATCGGCGGGCCGAAGGGGCGCGAGTAGCTTCCCTTTCGGCCCGTGGCGGTCCCGGCGGGGCTAGTTGCAGCGCTCCAGCAACTGGATGGCGCGCCAGCGCTCCACCAGTTCCTCGTAGACCTTCGTCGCGTCGTCGCCGCGCCCCTCGGCCACCGCGGTCAGCCCGTACGAGATGAGCGCCGGCGAGTCGTCGGCCTCGAGCTGCTCGTCGGACAGCAGCGACACCAGGCCGCCGTAGTCCAGCTCCACCACGGAGCGGTCGTGGAACTCGTCGAGCCACCGCGACGTCTCCGCCACCGCCTGGGTGATCGGCACCTCGCCGAGCGAGCGGTCGAGGATCGTGTGCGCCCGCTGGGCCCGGCGCCGGGCCTTGCCGATATCGGTGCGGTAGCGCAGCACCCGCCGGCCCGGCCGCACCGACAGCTCCCGGTCGGCCAGGTCGACGAACGCGAACCAGCGCAGCGGCACGCCCCACGTCGAGACCTGCTCGTGCAGCCGCGGCAGGCCGCGCTCGAGCACCCGGGCGCCGCTGCGCCAGTCGTCGACGACAGACTGGGCAAGGCCGGCCAGCGCCGGCGGCACGAACGCGTCGGCGATCACCGCCGGCACCCCGTCCCGCGCCGTCAGCGCCGCCTCCGCGACGCGCACCCGCAGGTTCCACGGGCAGATCAGCAGCGCGTCTCCGTGCTCCAGGACGTACGCCTCGTCGGGCAGATCGGGCAGCCGGGTCCAGCTCGCGCCGAGCGCTTCGATGACGGCCGTACGCTGCATTCCGGGGCCCTCCAGCGGCGCCACCGCCCGGCCCTCCTTGACGTACCGCCGCCAGTACAACTGCCGTTCGCGGTCGAAAGCGGCGAGCGGCTCGTACACGCGCAGGTATGACGCGAACAGCGACGGCACCTCGCGATAGTCGCACGGATCGGTGCCCATTTGATAACGCGACACCGTGCAGTGGCGGGTACGAGGTGGGTGCGGGCACCGCAGGCCCACACCGTTACAGATCGACCCGGACCCGAGCGCCGTTCCGGCATAGGGTTAAAAATCATCAGCGGCCCCACCCAGGTCGGTGATCGACTATCCGTCCCATAAGGACGGCCGTCACGACGAGGAGCAGTCATGGGAGTATTCAGCGCCGAATCAGGCCATGAACAGGTCGTCTTCTGCCACGACAAACCAACCGGTCTGCGCGCCATCATCGCGATCTACTCGACGGCCCTCGGGCCGGGGCTCGGCGGCACGCGGTTCTACCCCTACGCCAGCGAGGCGGAGGCCGTCCACGACGCGCTGGAGCTCTCCCGCGGGATGGCCTACAAGAACGCGCTCGCCGGGCTCGACAACGGTGGTGGCAAGGCCGTCATCTGGGGCGACCCGGAAAAGGACAAGACCGAGCCGCTGCTGCGCGCGTACGGGCGGTTCGTCGAGTCGCTGGGCGGGCGGTACTACACCGCCTGCGACGTCGGCACCTACGTGCGCGACATGGACGTCGTGGCGCGCGAGACGCGCTTCGTCACCGGGCGGTCGGAGGCCAACGGCGGCGCCGGCGACTCGTCGGTCCTTACCGCCTACGGCGTGTTCCAGGGCATGCGCGCGGCGGCCGAGCACCAGTGGGGCACCACGTCGCTTTCGGGCCGGACGGTGGGCATCGCCGGGCTGGGGAAGGTCGGCAAGCACCTCACCAAGCACCTGCTCGACGACGGCGCGAGCGTCGTCGCCACCGACGTCTCCGAGCGGGCGCTCGCCTGGGCCCGCGAGAACTACCCGCAGGTCACCCTCGTCGCCGACGCCGATGCGCTGATCCGCGAGCCTATCGACGTGTACGCCCCGTGCGCGCTGGGTGGCGCCCTCTCCGACGACACGGTCCCGGTGCTGCGCGCGACGATCGTGGCCGGCGCCGCCAACAACCAGCTGGCCCACCCCGGAATCGAGAAGCTGCTCGCCGAGCGCGGCGTGCTGTACGCGCCGGACTACGTGGTGAACTCGGGCGGCGTCATCCAGGTGGCCGACGAGATCCACGGCTTCAACTTCGAGCGGGCGAAGCTGCGCGCGGCCGGAATCTACGACACCACCAGGCAGATCCTCCAGGTCGCCGCGGCCGAGGGCGTGCCGCCGGCGGTGGCGGCCGACCGGCTGGCCGAGCGTCGGATGTCTGACGTTGGACGGCTGCGGGGCATCCTGCTGCCGGGTCAGGGCCGATGACGGCCCGGTGACGAGCGCGACCCCTGTCGGGACTTACCCTTCTGGACGTCCGGGTGTGGAACGCCACCGGTTCGTCGGGGAGGGCGAGATGCCGAATGGTGCCCGCGACATGTACCGTATGAGCCACGAGAGATGCCTGACGTGTGGGGCATGCCGGTAATGGCTGCCCCGTAATTCTGTGCGAGGGGGTCGAGCCATGGGGCGCGGCCGTGCGAAGGCCAAGCAGACTAGGGTGGCCAGGGAGTTGAAATACCATTCCCCCAACACCGACCTCGCCGCGTTGCAGCGCGAGCTTTCCGGTGGCACGCCTAGGTCCGGACCGGTCGACGACGCCGAGTACGACGAGTACGCGGACGCCGACGACGAGAACGACGACCTAGACGACGACCTCGACGAGGACGACGACGGCGGCAACGGTCAGCCGCGACGCCGCTGAGCACTTCTCGAGCGTTCATCGTGAGGACGCCTACCACCGTTTGGAGCGGCGGTAGGCGTCCTGCGATTCAGCGGGGGCGGTTGTTCCAGTTGTAGAACGTCGGAATGTTCTCGAAGTGGTTCCAGGCGCACACTGCGGCGCCCTCGGAGCCCTCTTCGGCACGCGCGGTGCGCGCCGCCGCCGCCTCGGCCAGCAGTTCGTCCAGGCCGGCGGCGACGTCGTGCACGCGCCGGGTCACCGGGTCGGCGGCCGCCAGCGGGCGCAGCGCAGCGGAGCCCGCGGTCAAGCGGCCGGGCTCAGTAGGCACAGTGCCTTCGTTGCGAGGGGGCTCCCCCACCCTCGCGCTCCCCCGAACTGATTCAGTGGGCAGCGGCATGGTCGAGCACTCCCTCCAGTAGGCGGATTTTGCTGTTGCGGCAGTGGTCGGTCTCCGTCGTGTCGAAGCGCCCGAGTTCGAAGTAGCGGTTGGCCGCGTGGGCGCCGCCGCAGAAGCCGAAGTACGGGCACTCGGCGCGGCACATCTCGACGCCCGCGAGGAACTCACCGACCCAGCCGGTGCCGCGCGCTGCCGCATGCAAGATCTGACGCAGTGGGGTTGCCAAAACGTTCCCCGACGAGAAGTCCCCGAACCGCTCGTCGGTGAAACCGGCCAGTTCCGGCGAGAGCACGTACACCCCGCCGTCGACGCCGATCGTCGGGATCGGGTCCAGCCGGCGGGGTAGCACGTCGTCGGCCGTGCCGGAGAGCACGGCGCCGGCGTAGCGCAGCGCGTGCTCGATCTCCCGGACGTGGATGCGCGGCTCCCGGCGCCACTCCGCCACCAGCGCGGCCCAGAACTCCCGCACCGCCGCCTCGCCGTGCGCGTTGGCGCGGTCGTTGACGCCCTCCCGCTCCTCGATGTTGATGCCGAGGACGTCGCAGCCCAGGTCCAGGAAGTACCGGTACAGCTCCGCGGCCAGTTCCGGCCGCGGATCGCTCACCACGCAGAGCGCCGAGAACGCGACGCCGTGCGCCCGCAACGCGGCGATGCCGCGCTCGATGCGGTCGTAGGCGGGCCGGCCGGCCCGGGTCACCCGTTGACCGTTGCGCTCGGCCGGCCCGTCGACGCTGACGCTGACCCGCACGTCGTGCGCCGCGAAGAACTCGCACCACGGGTCGTCGATGAGGGTCGCGTTGGTCTGCACGTGGTGCTCGACGCCGCGGAAGGGCGCCATCAGGTCGGCGAGCGCGGCGCGGCCGGCCGCGAGCGGCTCGCCGCCGTGCCACACCACCGAGAACCGGTCGTTCGCGGCCGCCCAGACGTTGACGTCGGCGGCGACCGCGGCCGCCACCGGCACCGGCATCGGCCGGTTGAGCGCACGGTGCGGCAGATAGCAGTAGGTGCAGTCGAGATTGCACAACGTGGTGGGTTGCATCACCACATAACCGGGAACAGGGGCGATACCACTCATCCCCGTCCATGCCATCAGTCCAGGGTAGGCGGGACTGACCAGCCCGTTAAGGGCGGGCGGTGCAGATGTGATCAACCCCGGGTGTGCGAACCCACCATCTGCACCGAGCCGCGTCCCTCGACCACCTCGCCCAGCTGCCACGACTCGATGCCGCGACCGGCCAGGAAGGCCAGCGTGCGGTCGGCGTCGGCGGGCGCCACGATGGCGATCATGCCCACGCCCATGTTGAACGTGCTCTCCATCTCCAGGTCCTCGATGCGGCCCTTGGTGCGGACCAGTTCGAAGATGGGCTGCGGCCGCCAGGTGGACCGGTCGACCACCGCGTCGGCGTTGTCGGGCAGCACGCGGACCAGGTTGCCGGGCACCCCGCCGCCGGTGACGTGGGCGAGCGCCCGCAGGTCGCACTCCTTCATCAGGTCCAGGCAGTCGCGGGCGTAGATCTTCGTCGGGGTGAGCAGTTCCTCGCCGAGCGTGCGCTGCTTGCCGAACTCGTCGAACACCGTGTCCAGCCGCATCCGGCCGGCGCCCAGCAGCACGTGCCGCACCAGCGAGTACCCGTTGGCGTGCAGGCCGGACGAGCGCATGGCGATCACCGCGTCGCCCACCTCGACCTTGTGCCGGCCGAGGATCGCGTCGTGCTCGACGACGCCGACGCCCGTCCCGGAGATGTCGTACTCGTCGGGCCGCATCACGCCCGGGTGCTCGGCCGTCTCGCCGCCGAGCAGCGCGCACCCGGCGTAGCGGCAGCCGTCGGCGATGCCGGCGCCGATCTCGGAGATGCGGTCCGGCACCACCTCGCCGCAGGCGATGTAGTCGAGCGGGAACAGCGGCTCGGCGCCGCAGGCCACCAGGTCGTCGACGACCATCGCCACCAGATCGATGCCGACGGTGTCGTGGATGCCCAGCGTCTGCGCGATGACGAGCTTCGTGCCGACCCCGTCGGTGGACGAGGCCAGCACCGGCTCCTTGTACTTCGTCATGTCGAGCTTGAACAGGCCGGCGAACCCGCCCAGGTCGCCCAGCACCTCGGGCCGGTTGGTGCGCTGCACCTTTCCCTTGAGCATGGCCACTGCCTGCTCCCCCGCGTGAATCGAGACCCCGGCGTCGGCGTATGTCACGGTGCGCCGGCGCTGCTGCCGGGCTCCCGCGTTCCAGAGGCGTTTGTCTGTGCTGTTCGTGCCGGCTCCGCTACCGGTGGGGCGCTCATCCACGTGGGTCACGTTCTCCCTGCCTTCTGCCGCCTGCGAAAAGAGGAAACCGGATCAGGGACGCCGCAGGGCGTCCGATCCGCCAGCGCTGGCCATGAGGCCCAGGCCCGGCACAATGGCGGCGGCTCCCGCGGGTTCTGTTTCCCGGTGCGGCTCCTTGGACGCGACTTTCGCGAGGCCCTCGAGCACGTGCTTGCCGATCACGTTGTCGGCCGGCAGTTCGATCGGGTACTCACCGTCGAAGCAGGCCCGGCAGAGCCGGCTCTTCGGCTGCTCGGTGGCCGCGATCAGCCCGGCGAGCGAGACGTACCCGAGGGAGTCGGCGCCGATCGAACGGCGGATGCCCTCGAGGTCGAGGCCGTTGGCGAGCAGTTCGGCCCGGGTCGCGAAGTCGATGCCGTAGAAGCACGGCCATTTGACCGGTGGAGCCGAGATGCGCACGTGCACCTCGATGGCGCCGGACTCGCGCAGCATCCGCACGAGGGCCCGCTGGGTGTTGCCGCGCACGATCGTGTCGTCGACCACCACGAGGCGCTTGCCGCGGACGTTGTCGCGCAACGGGTTCAGCTTGAGCCGGATGCCCAGTTGGCGGATCGTCTGCGACGGCTGGATGAACGTGCGCCCCACGTACGCGTTCTTCACCAGGCCGGAACCGTACGGCAGGCCCGACTCGGCCGCGTACCCGATCGCCGCCGGCGTGCCCGACTCCGGCACGCCGATCACCAGGTCGGCGTCGGCCGGGTGCTCGCGGGCCAGCGTGCGGCCGATCGCCACCCGCGCCGCGTGCACGTTGCGGCCGCCGATCGTGGTGTCGGGGCGCGCCAGGTACACGTACTCGAACAGGCAGCCCTTCGGGTCGGGCGCGGCGAACCGGCTCGAACGCAGGCCGTGCTCGTCGATGGCGATCAGCTCGCCCGGCTCGATCTCGCGTACGACGCTCGCGCCGACGATGTCGAGGGCGGCCGTCTCGCTGGCCACCACCCAGCCGCGCTCCAACCGGCCCAGCACCAGCGGCCGCACGCCGTTCGCGTCACGGGCCGCGTACAGCGTGTCCTCGTCCATGAAGACGAAGCTGAACGCGCCGCGCAGCGTCGGCAGGACCTCCAGCGCGGCGGCCTCGACCGACAGGTCAGGGCGGCCCGCCAGCAGCGCGGTGACCAGGGCGGTGTCGGACGTGGCGCCGGCGCGCGCGTCGGCCAGGCCGAGTTCGGCGGTGCGGCGGGCGAGTTCGGCGGTGTTGACAAGGTTGCCGTTGTGCGCCAGCGCGATCGACGACCCGGACGGCGTCGCCCGCAGCGTCGGCTGCGCGTTCTCCCAGGTGGAGCCGCCGGTGGTGGAGTAACGGGTGTGGCCGATGGCGATGTAGCCGCGCAGCGAGGCGAGCGTGGGCTCGTCGAAGACCTGGGCCACGAGGCCGAGATCCTTGAACACGACCACGCCGGTGCCGTCGGAGACGGCTATGCCGGCAGCTTCCTGGCCGCGGTGCTGCAGCGCATAGAGACCGAAATATGTGAGTTTCGCTACCTCTTCGCCCGGCGCCCACACCCCGAAGACGCCACACGCGTCCTGCGGGCCGGGGCCACCCTGCGGGTCGATCTCATGGCTGAGCCGGCCGTCGCCTCGTGGCACTGCCACTCCTTCGAGGTTTGCGAGATCGCTGTCGGGGTGCGGGATCGATGTCGCGCAGCTGTCTGAATCGTCTGATCAGCCTGTGCCGATTGGCGCCGCCGGGGTCGCCGTCGCGGATCACAGTGTACGTGAGCCCACCGGTCGCGGGCACGGCTGACGCCCCGACGCAGCCGAAAGAGACCGTATTTTCCCTGCTAGACGGTTACGTGGTGGGTACCGGCAGGTAGTCGGTGAGGTCCGCTCGGTTCCCACTCGCCCGGATCCGTCCAGCATCGACCGCATCGGCCCAGCTCAACCGTCCTGTCGCGATGAGTATCCAGGTGCGCGGATCGGTTTCGACCACGTTGGGCGGCGTCCCTCGGGTGTGCCGGGGGCCGGCGACGCACTGCACCGCGCCGTACGGTGGGACCCGGACCTCGACCGAGCGGCCGGGAGCCGAGGCGGCAAGCGCGGCAAGCAGAAGGCGGACTGCGGCGCGTAGGGTGGGCCGGTCCGGCTCGACATCGCCGTCGAACGCCTCGAGAACCCTTAAGACAGCCTCATATTCCAGGGGCGTAGCGGACACTCCGGGACGATATGGCCGCGTCATCCCGGAGCGCAACACCGGTCGTCTTTCGCGCTGACAGACGACTAGGGCATAGTTTGCTGCGGTGAAGAAGGCAAGCGCAAGATCATAGCCATCGATGCCGGAGGGATTTTGACGTGACTGCGCACCGACGAGGCCCCCTGTTGCGGCTAGCCGTGGTGGGTGCACTGGTCAGCGGAGCCGTACTCCTGCCGGCCGCGCCCGCGCTGGCCGACGTGAACACCTCACCGAACGCTATGGAGCTCAACCCGGGCGACAACCGCGACATCACGATCACCGTCAGCGGCGGCGACGCCGACAATCCGCAGGCGACCATCACGGTGCCGAACGAGCTCAGCGGCGAGATCACGCTGTAGGGACCCAACGGGTGCCAGGGCAGCGGCACCGGCGTCCTCGACTGCGGTCAGCAGGCGTTCGAGGGCAACCAGTTGCTGAAGCGGTTGACCGTGACGGTGACCGCGAAGAACCCGAGCGGGCTGCAGCCGGGTCAAACCCGGCAGGCGAATATCGCGGTCGAGGTCGGCAACGAGAACGACAACGTCGGCGTCCGGGTGAAGGGGCCGCAGCAGGCCGCGTCCGTGACGGAGGTCTCCGGCAAGGTCGTCAACCAGGCGACCGGTGAGGGCGTCGCCAACGCTCAGGTGTCGCTCAAGGACAGCGCGAACAACGAGCACAACGCCACCGCGAACGGCAAGGGCGAGTTCCGCATCACGCCGCAGGGCGGCAAGCCCATCGTCGCGGGTCAGCTCACGTTGACCGCCGCCTTCGAGGGCTTCGCCGAGGGCACCAAGACCGCCAACGGCGTCGCCGGCAAGGCGACCAACGGCGTCGAGATCCGGATGAAGCCGACGGCGGCGAGCGCGCCACCCTCGGCGCCGGCAGCGGCCGAGACCACGCCCACCGAGGAGGCGAGCCCCGGCGTTTCCGGCATCGCCAACCCGTCGAACACCTCCGGTGACTCCGACGGTCCCAGCCTGCTGTCGTGGCTGCTGATCGGCATGGGCGTGCTGCTGGTGCTGCTCGGCGTCGGTGCGATCGTGCTGCTCATGATGCGCCGCAAGGACGACGGCGACGACTCGGACGATTACGCCCAGGGCGCGCCGAACCCGATGGCCCCGGTCGGCGCGGCCGCCGGTGGCTACCGCGGCAACGACCGGACGATGGTCGCGGGCTCGCCCGGGATGAACGACGCGACGGCGATCGTCGGACCGCAGCAGCCGCTCGACGAGTTCCCCGACCCGTACGCCGCTCCGGCACCGACCCGGGTCGGTTACGGCGGCGGCGCATACAACGGCACCGACCAGGCAACGAACGTCACGCCGTCGCCCGGGTACGGCCGGGGTGGCGGGTACGGCGACGAGCCCGGCTACGGCCGCGGCGAACCCGGTTACAACAACGGGGGGTACCGCGACGACAGGGGCGGCTACGAGCCTCAGCGCGGCGGGTACGACGACCAGCGCGGCGGCTACGGCGGCGGCGGTGGTGGTGGTGGCGGCTACGGCGAGGCGCCCCGCCCGCGGTACGACGACCAGCCGACCGGTCACTACCAGGCCGGCGGTGGCGGCGGCTACCCGACGTCGGGCGGTTTCGGCGGCGGCGCCGGCGGACCCGGTGGCCCGGCCAACGGCTACGGCCCGAGTGGTGGCGCCCCCGGCCCCGGTGGCGGCGCCCCGGCCAACGGCTACGGCCCGGGTGGCGCCCATGGCGCCCCGGCCAACGGCTACGGCGTCGGTCAGGGCGGCGGCTACGACGACGGCGGCCGGGGCGACTTCGGCCGCGGCGGCGGTTACCCGTCGGCCGGCGGGTACGAGCGCCAGCCCAGCGAATACGACCGCGGCGGCGACCCGCGCAACGGGGGCCGCGGCGGCGGCCGCTCGGTCGACTGGCTCGACTGACCGTTAGAACGTGCGAGGGGCGGTCCCGGGTATTCCGGGGCCGCCCCTCCCCAATGCGGCACGGCTCAATGCGGCACGGCTCAATGCGGCAGGGCCGGCACGAACGCGCCGCCCCGCAACTGCGGGACGACAGTCGAGCAGTCCCGCTCGACGGCCAGTTCCACGTCGGCGGCGAAGCCCATCACGTGGAGTTCCTGCCCGGACACGCAGCCACGCACCGCGGCTGCCACGTCGGGCACCCCGGCGAACGCGGCCAGCGCCACCGCGGCCTCGACGCTGAGCAGCGCGTCGGCGCCGGCGAGCGCGTCGATCACCGCCGCCGCGCCCAGCAGGTCCTCGACGCAGGGCCGCAGGTGCCCGTCCGGCCAGCGCTCGCCCGCGGCGACCACACCGACCGGTGCCTGCGGCGTCCCGAACGAGCCGGACACCAGCCAGCGCCCGACGGCCCGCGCGTTGCGCAGGCAGCCCGCCACGACGGGCAGGCCAGTCGCTGCGGCCGCGGCCGAGATCGCGGATCCGTTGGGCGACGGAAGAACCAGATCGGCGACGGGCGGAGCGCTGGCCAGCGCCGCCGGCGACAACGAGTAGGGCTGCCCCGCCGACACCTCGCCGCGCCCCACGGCAACCGCCGCGCCGACCCGCTCGCCGTACTCGCGGGCCTGCCCACCCCACGGGAACGGGTGCACTCGGATTCCCCTGGCGACGGCGATCTCCACGGCGGTGCTGAACGACAACACGTCGACGAGGACGAGTGCGGCGCACACGCGGGCGAGTTCGGCGGCGCCGGTCGGCCCCCAGTCGAACCGCACGCCGGTGCCCGGCTGCGCGAAGAGCGACTCCCCCACGGCGCGCTACCTAGTCGGCCGTGGCCGCCGCGTCATCCGGGTCGGCGTCGGCGGGATCGGCGTCCGCCGGCTCGTCGCCGTCGCCGTCCACGGCCGGAGCGGCGACGCCCTCGAACAGGGCCGGCAGCGTGCCCGACCACGCCTCCTGCAACTCCGCGAGCGGAATCCGGAACAGGCCGCGCACGTCGAGCGCCCCGCTGCGGGAGTCGACCACGCCGAGCGGTGTGTACGGCACCTCGCGCTCGACGCACAACGCGAGGAACGCCTTCTCGTGCCCGCGCGGCACCGACACCATCGCCCGGCCGGTGGACTCCGAGAACAGGAGCGTGAACGGGTCGGCGTCGTCGGGCAGGAGCAGCGCCGCGCCGAGCCCGTAACGCAGGCACGACTCGACGAGCGCCTGCGCCAGTCCCCCGTCGGAAAGATCGTGCGCGGCGCCCACGTGCCCGCGCACCGCGGCGTCCGCGAGCAGCCCCGCCAGCCGCTTCTCCGCCTGCAGGTCGACCGCCGGCGGCTGCCCGCCCAGGTGCTCGTGCACCACCCAGGCCCACTCCGAGCCGGAGAACTCCGGCCGGGTGTCGCCGAGCAGCACGATCACGTCGCCGTCGGCGCTGAAGCCCATCGGCGTGCGGTAGCCGACGTCCTCGAGCACGCCGAGCACCCCGACGATCGGCGTCGGGTGGATCGCCGCCGCCCCCGTCTGGTTGTAGAAGCTGACGTTGCCGCCGGTCACCGGGATGCCGAGCTCCTGGCAGCCGTCGGCGAGCCCGCGCACGGCCTCGGCGAACTGCCACATCACCGCCGGGTCCTCGGGCGAGCCGAAGTTCAGGCAGTTGGTGACCGCGAGCGGCACGGCGCCGGTGACCGCGACGTTGCGGTACGCCTCCGCCAGCGCCAGCTTCGCGCCCTGGTACGGTTCGAGCCGGGCGTACCGGCCGTTGCCGTCGACCGACAGCGCGATGCCGAGCCCGGTCTCCTCGTCGATCCGGATGACGCCGGCGTCCTCGGGCTGGGCGAGCACCG
>Ga0111539_10001290_pt1 | contig 33434 bp, 24 predicted proteins | sample RhiMethybrSRZTD1_FD_79667 | JGI IMG/M metagenome (GOLD analysis project Ga0111539, IMG submission 79667) | Populus rhizosphere microbial communities from Tennessee, USA - Rhizosphere MetaG P. TD hybrid SRZTD1 (version 2) (version 2) | ecosystem: Host-associated > Plants > Roots > Rhizosphere >...
AGTACACTGTTGATTGCGCTGCTGACGATTGGGTATCAATGCATCCGCGCTGCGTTAATGAACCCCGCGCAGTCGTTACGCAGTGAGTAATCGAGCCCGGTCGGAATCCCCCGCTCGATAGAATCGCTATTTTAAATTGCTTCAAAGCTGCCTTTTGGAAAGCATTGTTGGGATGTAGCCAAATTGTTTTTTGAAGGCAAAGGAAAAATGCGAAAGGTCCTCAAAGCCTACTTCCAGGTAAACGTCAACAGGCTTTTTAGCATGTTCGGTGAGTTGATAATGTGCCAGCTCAAGTCGCTTTTTTGTAAGCCATTTTTGTGGCGTGACATTAAATGTTTTTCTAAAATCGCGGTTGAAGGTTGAAAGACTACGTCCCGTGAGGTATCCGAATTTTTCCAACGGCAGGTTAAACATAAAATGGCTCTCCATGAATTTGGCCAAATCAATCTTTCCGGGCGTTTCGAAGTTGGCGAGAATATCATCGACATTTTTATCGATGTTTCTTAAAATTGTAATCGCCTCCGTGATCTTAAGCGAAGCAAGATCCTCCGGAAATTTCTCCTTCAAATCGAAGTAAGGAAGTAACGACGAGAAACAGCTCTGGAGCAACGGATGTTTTTTAAATGCGTAGATCTTATCATTGACGGAACGAGCAGGTTTGACATCCAGCTTAGAATAGAAGTCCATCAAACGTTCTACAGTCAGGTGCATAGCCACGGCCTTGTGTGGAAGTCCACCTTTTGGATAGTTAATAACCGTGATGACCTGGTTACGCGGAATCAGGAAGATATCTCCGGCGTTGAAAACGTACGATGCTCCAGCCTGAATAATCTTTGTTTCGCCCGAGATAAACCAAACAAGCAAATGATGTTCGAAGAGAACTTCTGTCTTAAACAACTCATCCTCGAAAACAGAAAGTTTGATGTCAGGCGTTATGTAGTTTGTTTTAAATTCCATGATTTGCTGTTGCAATTTACAATTTACGGGGGGCTGCCACAACGGCAACCCCTTTATGGTTAGGTGTACGGCGACTATTTAATTAATTTCAACGCAGGCTCGTCTATCCTGTACTACTGATGCCTCACGTAAAAATGTAATACCGGTCATTTGTTCGCTTAATCCCCACAGGTGTTTAGCATTTGCCTCGTCTAAAGAATAAGGTTGAACTCCGCGCGATGTTGATGGATCATCATACCTATGTTCGATATGGCCAAGATCAAGCTCAGAGACATCCGCGTCTTCACAATACACACCACCGATGTCGTCCAGCATTGGAGTAGTAGCACACCAAACAGAAGTGGCCGCGCCTTGAGGAATTGTTTTCAACTTTGCAGCTACCTCTGCCAGAACATTGCCATCAGCATCAATGAAGCCCATCTCCCTGAATAATTCAATCGGCGCTTCACGACCTAACTCGGTGCCATTGATGGATCCAGGGTGTACTGAATATGCCCTGACGTTAAATGCTTTACCGCGATTATCGAGCTCAAGCGAAAACAAATTCGAGGCGGTCTTCGACTGGCCATATCCCAGCAATGTTTCGTAGTCGCGATGAAGAAAATTAGGATCTTCGAAATTGAATGGCGACATCTGATGACCAAATGACGACAGGTTCACGACTCTGGCTCCGTTTGCTTTCTTCAACGCTGGCCATAATCTCGCTGTAAGGTGAAATTGTCCCAAATAGTTAGTAGCCAATTGAGATTCGATACCCCTGGTGTCTCTGCGCAAAGGCACCCACATAATGCCTGCATTGTTGATCAGTATATGAAGCGCTCTGCCAGATGCTAAAAATTTTTCTGCGAAGGCATCAATTGATTTCGGATCGATCAGATCCATCGTGGCGAATTCCACGTTTGCAATACCCTGTAGATTTTTGTGTGCTTTCGCTATGTCTCTTGCAGGAACTATCACTGTGGCTCCGGCCGCGGCGAGGATCTTCGTCGTCTCCAAACCGATGCCCGCATTGCCACCGGTAACGATGGCAACTTTTCCGGAGAGGTTAATGCCTTTGATGACGTCACTTGCCGTTGATGCTGCGTTGAATCCTGACCCGATCGGCCGCTGCAATTTCCCATTGTAATTGTTGATTTCTTCTGCTGTTTTCATAAATGCTTTTTTGTTTTTGATAAAGCAAAGGTAGGCGGGCCTACACCAGGGGACTTTGTTCAGAATTTCAATTTCACTTTGTTCAGAATTTCACATAAGCACAGCGCTACGTACTCATAGAATGGGTCCTTTTCAACACGCAGATTTCGTATACTCGATTTCCCAACGCCCTCCGCTTCGATAAAAATTTCAGGAGAGCGAAATGGAAAGAATTAATTTGTCACCGTTCGCGCATTGAAACGCATTTCGTGTACTCGCAGGGTGACGTAACAAAATGTCGAAGCAAAATATTAAGATGATACGCTAAGCCTTTTCAATCCACTCTACGCTCACCAGTCCAACCTTCTCCGTTTTTCCCTTGAGCAGAATCATTCCCAATTCCTCAGTCTTCAAGTTTGAATTCATGCCTACTTTGTCAAGCAAATATCTCGAAACAAGAAAAGTCTTGTGATAGTCATTGCACACACTCTGAATTCTTGAAGCCGTATTCAGCGTATCACCGTGGTGAGCAATATCCCGTTTGTATTCCCCGATTTCGACGGTAGTCACTGTTCCCGTGTGAGCACCAGCTTTGAACTCAGGCAGAAAGCCATAGCTTGTTATGTAATACGCAGCCCTGCTCTCAAATTGTCTTTTGCAAGCAAAGAAAAACTCGATGCAAAAATGATTTTTTATTCCTTCCTTTTCCGGCCAGGTTACAACAATTTCGTCGCCAACATATTGATAAACCTGCGCGCGAAATGGATACAGCACTTCGTTGATGTCAGAAAAACAATCGCGAATAAACGAGCTGTATTTTAAATGGCCTAGCTGCTCTGCGGTTGTTGTCGATGATTTTAGGTCCATAAACATAAAAATCCTGTCCTCTTCCCTGGGCTGACGGTATCTGCCAAGCAATAAGGGTATAAGGATGCCCGGACCATATTTCTTGTTTACCTGATTAACGAAACTTATCACCAGCGTCATAAAAAAATAGTAAACGCCCAGGAGAAAGAACACTAAGGGCCACGATTCATCACTCAATGCGGGGGCCGAAATCTCAAACAATGAAAATAAAGGATCAAAAAAAACATATCTCAACAACATCAGCATGAGGATCAGAACACCCAATGATGTCAATGTCTTAAATACAATTACTTTTCCAAGTCCTTGGTTTCTAGGAAATTCTTTATCTAAATAATATCCTACAAGTCCAAGCACGACGCCATACAAGACACCCAGTATGACGCCAATCAATAGCATTGACCCAAAGCTGACGTCTACTGGAATTTTATAGGACCGAATTATTATCAGCCAGTGTAGATGTACAATCACCACCAACAAAGTATTTGCAATTATCCAGAAGTTTGCTTGCGTGCCAATGTAGGTTAGCACGGGAAATCGCGCTGTATAACGATGCGCCAATGTTGTGTATTCAAAATTCTTTCCCACTTCAGCTAAGATAAGTCAGAAAATGGAGTTAATCCTAATTACATAACGTAATGGCTATTTGCAAACAATCCCAGCTAATCGGTGAGTGCTGACTCGATTTGCTCCAGTGTTTTTCCCTTCGTTTCCGGAAGCTTGAAATAAAGAATAACAAAACCGATAGCACAAATAACTCCATACAACCAAAAATTATTTGTCCAGCCTAGATTTTCCTTGATCGCAGGAAAAGAAAAGGTCAACGAAAAGTTGCCGATCCAAAGTGCGATTGCTGCGACAGACATGGCTGCGCCCCTGATGCGATTAGGAAATATCTCCGAAAGAATGACCCACACGACGGGCGCCAATGTGAGCGAATAAATTGCAACGTTGGACAGCGTCAACAATACGATAGGTAAACCAGTAATTCCTTTCAAAAAGAAGTATCCGGTGAGTCCATAAACAACAGCCATCGAAGCAGTGCCGAGCAACATTAATTTTTTCCTGCCGGTTTTTTCCACAACCAGCATTGTGACGATAACAGAAACGACCATTACAGAACCAATCACCACAATATTTAACATCATCTCCTGCATATTGTAACCCGCCGCCTGAAAAATATCCGCTGCATAATAAAACACTACATTCATTCCACACCACTGTTGTAGTAAGGCCACAAAGATCCCCAGCATTAATATTTTAAATAATTTCGGCTCGAAAAGATCTCGATAATTTACCTGGGCGACTTCTTCCTGAGAAATTGTATCCTGAATGGCGTTGAGTTCAATTTGAGCATAGGCTGTGCCTCCCATCTTTATCAGAATATCCTTTGCTTTATTTAGTTGCCCGTTCTTCACCAGCCAACGAACGCTTTCCGGCAGAAATATCATCATAACGAAAAACAGAAATGCGGGAATGGCTGTCACACCAAACATCCACCGCCAACCATACTGTATATTCCAACGCTGCGACACCATTTCGGCTGATGCATTTATCGAAATTTGTGGATCAAGTAAAGAGATTTGCCAATTTGTGAGCTGTGCCGCCAGCACACCTATCATAATCAGGAGCTGATTCAACGACACCAATTTTCCACGCAAGTGTGACGGGGCCATTTCAGAAATATACATCGGTGCTAAATTCAGCGCCATGGCAATTGCAACTCCGCCAAGGATACGCCATGCGTTGTAAATAAAAAAAGTATTCGCTAAACCCGTTCCGACGGAAGAAACAATAAAAAGAAAACCGGATAAAATCAAAAGTCTTTTACGGCCCCATGCATCGCTTTTCCAAAAACATAGAAAAGCCCCAAGGATGCAACCGATCAACGCTGAGCTTGTCCCCCAGCCTTGTTGGGCAGATGTCGTCAATCCAAAGTAAGGTTCGTAAAAAGGTTTGGCGCCACCTACTACCACCCAATCATAACCAAACAAAAATCCTCCCATGGCTGCAACCATGGAAATCAGCCAGATGTACTTATAATTAAAGTGAACGTCTTTTGTGTTGTTGCTAACCTGATAGCTACCACTCACAGCGTTTTGCATTGAACTTATTTTTGGTCGTTGGTAAAATTAAATCATTTACGGTAAGCGTTGCTGTCACACCTTGCCGCCTTTGCCATAAATATATCAGTTAAAAAAATAGTTAAATACCCTGACACCGTTCTACTTGCCAGGCAGCAGGTGTTCGGCCACCTGCCAGATCGTCTTGATTCGCGATATGGCATGAATGAAATCCGCGGCCGGTTGTCTTATACAGATAAGTAAGCACCAGCTTGTATGTTGCTTACACTCTCCCCAAACGAACACGATTGCCGATTGCGGCCGCGAACTTATCCGATGTGGGCAAGTGTAGTCGATAACGTGGTCCAGGAATTGAGCGAGTATTTATAGTTACCTTAGCTTAAAATTATCCAGATGCAACGTGTCGTCAATCGGGCTTCGTTTCCAATCTTGCTTCTAGCATTTGTCGCGATAACGGGACTCAAAGGCGTCAGTCCGTCGCACCAGGTTGTCGGAATTTGGGAATCTGAGGAGAAAAATCTACAGATCGAGATATTTGAAGACAACGGTCAATTCGCTGGGAAAATGATTTATTTCAAATGTTCTTCAGAGGAAATAATGAGGGCATCTACCGATATAGAAAATCCGGACAAGAATCTCACCGGCCGAAAGTTGTTAGGTTTGAAACTAGTGACCAAGCTCGAGTACAAGGGAATGAACGTGTGGGACGAGGGAGAAATTTATGATCCAAACTCGGGTCGAATATTCGATGCGCGTATCAAACTGACAAGTCCAAACACCGTGATTGTTCGCGGTTATTGGAAGTACCGATGGCTTGGACGAAGCATGGTATTTAACAGAAAGATGTAGCGTGGCATGCTTTTTTCTGCCCACACAAACATGAAACTAAGACAAACTATTCCCACCGCCGGCGAAATTATCTCTCGCCTTGAATTGAAACTTCTGATGGAGTCTATCATCGGCCATCGGGCAAAAATACGGATCAAGTATCTTATAGAAGGAGGTGTGTGGTCGAATTGCTTCTTAAGTGTTATGATGGTCACTGAAAAAGGAATTGTTTTCAATGACGATGCCAACAACGAAATAAAGTCACTCAAGTTCCTTGATCAAATTACGCAGCTTGTAATCGACCAACCATTTGACGGCTACATTTCACACCTTGCGTATATTGTTAACTAATAATCCAATTAACGTCACAACTTTTTCACTGAATTTGATATTGTGAATCAAAACGGTGAACAAAATATTTTTCAGCTCCTTAGGGACAGTTTGATAGTACAGCAATGTGCAGCTTCCGAAGTCCTGTAGGCACGCCAGTTTAAGAGCGGTTCAGCTCTCCTTCATGCATTTCGACCTTTACGCAAACATCGACATATATTCTTGTCGTATTAAAGTGTTCTCTTCCGACTTCGTCCCAGAACGTCCAGGTGAAGTCACGATCGCTCCTTATTTCTCTTAAGGAGAACTCGGCCTTTTGAATACCATGACGCGAAAACGCGCTTGGAACGACGCCCTCACTGAAAACAGGGTACCCAAATAGGTGATTGCCCCTGCCCTGCATCAACAGTACTTTTATACCGTCATCCGGCATCCAATCAACTTATGCGTATTCAAAATAACAGTAGTCAGTTAACCATTACGATTTATGAAAACAAAAACTTCTGACAACAACAGAAAAAACGGGATTCATCAAAACGAAGAAGTCCCCACGTCAAACGGTCAAAATTTTGGAGGTGACTTTGATATTCCTCAGCTTCCACCGGCGCTTGAGGAAAAAATTAAACTCGCTAAACGTCTGAATGACCAGATCGAGGCGGAGTTAAAGGACTTAACTTTTGGTCCCTCAGGTGAACCTGTAATTCCACCGGGGCTTCCTCATGAGGTAATTTTCGAAGACGAAATTAACAAGATCAAAGAGGCCCTTGAGGGAATTAAGTATATACCACCAGGGATCAAAATAGCCGATGTTGAGCTTACACAGTCAACACAGTTTTTCAATTATGATAACCAAAGCAGCGGCGCCGGAGGTGATAACTCAATTCCGCTCGTGGCGCATAAAGATTTAATCATCCGGGTATATGTAGAAAAGAGACAAGGATTTACCGCCTATCATCCAGCCACCGTTACAGGCAAAGTACGTTTTGCAGGACAGGAATTTGCGCCGTTAAACGGACCCATCTCATTGCTGGATCGAACGCTTGTCAGACGGTCGAATATCAATCATACCTTAAACTTCAGGATACCGGCAGCACTTTGTCATGGTAACCGGACATTTCTGGTTCGGGTCTTTGACAGTGCTTATACCCCTGGTGGCATTGCTGTTATGTTCAGGCCTAGCCGAACCGTTGAGACATTTTATGCCAGCTTCCGCGACGTTCCGCCGCTGCGCGTATCGGGTGTAATGATAAATTATGTTGGTCCGCCCAATTTCAATTTACCCGCCCCCGTGGGCACTGACCTCCCACCGACATTGAGCCGATTTCTTCCAATGTTTCCGATCCACGGTTTTGACTTTGGACCTTGTACTGTAACCTCATGGGGGGATGATATGAAAATCAAAGGTGGAGTCAAAGGAAGCGGATGGGACAGTCTGCTCACCTTCATTACGAACCTTCGAAGCGCCTCTACGATTCGCACATTTTACGTCGGATTATTACCTGCGAATCTTTCCGGGCAAATTTCCGCCTGGCAGCGAGGTATTGGCAACGCTGGTGTCGCTATTGCGGCTAAGGATGATACACGCGCCCTATCCCATGAATTAGGACATGCGATGTATTTAAAGCACTTGAATGATGGAATGGCCGAAGGACCATTCGAAACAAACTATCCGAAATACAATGACGGGACTTTTCCATATGGAAGTATCGGAGAATTCGGATTGAACTCCAGCAGAATGACGTTGTTCGATCCTAACACTTCGTATGACCTGATGACGTATTTTGATGCCGGTAATGTACCCTTTCCGACAAACACCTGGATATCGCCCTACCATTATCAGCGCATGATGAATTTCCTGACTGCTTCTGACGGAACCGGCGATCTGAAATTCACAATAATAGTTGTTGTCGTGGTGGCTAACTTCCGGGTTTACCGTGACGGTAGGGTCGAACTGTTGCCCTCCTACATCGTCGATCGTGTCAACGGAGAGGATAGCGGCCCGATTGTCGATTCTGTTATGCTAGACATTCATGGCGCCAATGGTGAAATCGTGCGGAGTCAACGTTGTCATCGTCACAATCCATACCAGGAATTGGACGGTCCCTTTGTGGACTATCACGAAATAATACCTTGGTCAGAAGAATTCACAGGGTTTTCAATTATCCGAAACGGAGAAACCATCCATACTGTCAAGCCATCGGAAAACAGACCATCGGTCAGATTGGATGAGATGCGAAGAGTTCAGCGTAATGGAGATATGATGCACCTGAAGTGGAACATTGATTCCGCAAATGAAGGACAACAAACGATGATCCGGTACACGAACGATAACGGTGAAACATGGCAAGCCATAGCTGCAGGTGTTAAGGATGGGAGCCATCTTGTAAATCTCGATTTGCTTCCAGGCGGTAAGGAATGTCGACTGGAGATAATCGCATCAGGACTGAATAAGGCCTCAGAACAGACCGAGCCTTTTGAAGTACCCATTAAGCCAAGAAAAGGATACCTGATCTCGCCACAAGACGGTGACGTATTTAAAGTGGGAACTCCAATCACATTTACGGGCGGCGGCTATTCGCCAGATCATGATGCTTGCAGCTTTGATGAAGTTTCATGGCATTCCAATATTCAAGGATATTTAGGAACCGGAAATCAATTGGTGAAGACGGACCTGATTTTGGGAACACATCGGATAACCATGACCTTGCCCGATGGTACGGGAGGCGAAGCAAAAGCGGGTGTCTGGATTAAAGTTGTGGAGGAGATTACCGGAACTATAGATGACAATTGTCATAATGAAAAGAGAGATTACTAGCGGAAGAAGGCACAAATCTTTTTCTGATACCATATTAGTTTGATGGGCTCGTAAAAAAACGCACACGTTCCCCGCAGCCGGCGGGGACGTGACTGCGTCCTACGTGCATACTGTAGACTCTCATCGAAAAAATTTGCTGACAAAATTTGAGGTGAACAATACTGCTTCCCTTATTAGAATTTATGTGAAAGCGAAAATTGTAGTCGTGCAACAGGGAACTATCCGACTTGCCTATCAACAGCCTTATAAAAGACTTCTGTCCTGGATTGATTGACGCCTGCGATTAACTTCGAATGGGCCTGGCAAATATGCGCGACGCACTCGCCGGAATCCTCCGTAAATCCACTTTGCGGATAAGCGCAAAATAAACAAAAGGCTTGTTTGGCGCAGAACTTGTTCCACAAATGCTCTAGCCTGACCGTAGCACCAATGTGCCCTTTAGCCCACAATAAGGCTACCATTTCACCAAAGGCTCTAAATTGTTTTGCGCCTGCTTGTGAGATTACATCCATGACGGCCTGGTTAAAAAGCTGTTCATCCGGCCAATCATTGATCATGAATTTAGAAAGCACCATTTCCGCTTCCAACGGGAAATAAATCTTCTTCGCCGCTAACTCCAAAAGATTGAAACCCGACGCGACAAGTCGTTTATCAAGGGCCTGTAAATGTGATGGTGTGGCGATGACAATAACACAATCTCCTGCATCGAAACCATCGCTTACAAAGCCGTGTAGCAAGTCAAGGAAAACTTTGTCGTTTTCGTAGATCTGAACGACATGCTCGGACGGTGCGATTTCTCCCCAGAAATCTTTGCTTGAACGATGTGACCAATCTTTATTTACCTTGAATGAATCCACGTTGGAAGTATTGTTCACGAGTTATTTGTAAGCGACCGGAAGACTTGATTAAGCAATAATTCCAACCCCTATCCCAACATTGAGTTCGAAACCCTATACCAACATGCACCGATGAATTGCCCGAAGATACAATTTTTTACAGTTAAGGCAAGGCCGTCAACAAGCGGACTGAAATAATTCCTTTCTATGGTCGGGCATGATACCAATTTAAAGCTTAAAGCTAAAAGCAGAAAGCTAGCGCGTGGGTCATGAAGTACATTTAGCAGTATTATCCGTAAAGGGATCAAAGAGATTATCAGCACACCTCGCCAATGTGCACACTATGCTAATGTGCAACTGACTTCCGAAGGCGTCACACTCCCCTTGCCAGCTGGGGGGCGCTCGCGGCAGCGACGTGATATAAATTTTAAAATAACGGAACGGTGATAAGGACTGAGCAGAAATCAACGATGCGCAGGCTGCATGTTTTGAATAAGTGCACTATTTTCTAAATGCAGAAACCGTTAAGCACCTCACACAACCTTTAAGCTTTTTGCTTTCTGCTTTCAAGCAGTCATTCTGTTATATTTTCAAACTGGAATTCAAAATTCCTGGACGCTTAGATCCTTGACGATAGCCTCTATCTGTTTGTCGTAATTCTCAATTTCAAGCTTATAGTTTTCCGTATTCTCTGCGATCGCTTTGTAGATAAGCTCGTAACATTTTATTCTCAGATCGCAGTATTCGATGAGCTTTTTATTCTTAGCATGCAACACTTCGGGAATACTCAGCTTTTCAGCCTCGGAAATGACCTTGATACCTTCTTTCCAATAACGGATTCCATGATCCTTGATTTCCTTGAGCAATTCTTCTTTGGGCGCGGAAAGGTCTTTGTTGTAAAATTCAAGCGCCATAGATTCAAGGGATACAAACTGGTTCATCTTCTCATCATACATTCCAATATCATTTGGAGTACGCTGGTAAATGACAAAGGAATAAGACAATACCGCAAGCGTGATTATCGCCAGCGTGATATACTTCAATTTTTCCTTGTCAGGTTTTATAAGGCCCGGATAAAACGAATAACCGATGACAATTCCGGAAATGAGTCCGCCGATATGGGCTGCGTTGTCGATGCCACCGCGGACACCGTTCACAAGATTATACCCTACGAAGATAGCAATGCTGGTCAGCATGGCTTGCCGCGCCGATTTTTCGATGAGATTTGTCGTGAGCATGGCTAGAAATACGCCATACATTCCAAAGATAGCGCCCGATGCCCCGGCACTTACAGTGAGCTCATGCCAGTATAAACTGTTCGCACTGCCGGCTATTCCAGTAAGCAGATATGCTGCCAGGAATCGTGTCTTTCCAAGATGAGGTTCCAACTGAATACCTATATACATCAGTGCATATAGATTCATCAACAAATGAATGATCCCGATATGAAGGAAACAGCTGGTCAGCAACCGCCACCACTCCCCTGCCAGCGTAATCGGTCGGAAGTTTGCGCCCCAGGCGATGAGGCTATCTGTATCCGGAACCATGATGTCCACACCGGTGAGAATCATAACCACAAATACAAGGATATTGAGATTAAGAATAATTGGCGTGACGAAATACCCTTTTACCGGAATGAAAATGGAAAAAAAATCTTGCACTTTATTCCGCGACGTTTTTAGCGGCTGGTTCAGCAAAACAGCCGGGGAAGAAATATCCGTTCCCAATTGTTGGTACTGGGAGGCAATCTCTTCTGGGGAAAGCGTCCCCACAATTCCCTGAAAGGCTTTCAAAAAAGTGTCAACATTATCTTTGTTTTTTCCCCAGTCGATTAGCTGGTTACCCGTACACTCACTTTTGACGATTAATTTCTGATGTTCGATATTCACATTTATCTCTTCACCCCATGAACTCATGGAAAATTTGGTATAAGCAATGAAGGCACGCTGACTGGTAAACCCGATTTTCCAATTCAGTTTTTTTGCAGCCTCGAGCGACGTTATTAATATTTCCTCGTAGGTTAGGCTGGGAAAAATTTGGTCCCGAACATGCTTTGGCGATACTCCGAAGGCCATAAAAAATGATGATTTTGGTAATAATAGCAAAGAATATGGTTTATACCAGTAGATTATTGACGGTAACAGCCTGCATGGGGAAGATTGGAGATAAATATTGATGAGACTTTTTGGTTTCCAGCGTTATATGGCAAGAAAATCCAATTCAACCGTTTGAACGATTCAATTTTTTGGTGAAAAGACTACCTAACCTCATTCGCCAGGATATCCAGAACGTGTGCCAACGACGGTGACTGATGACTGCACAACGATCAACTGCGATGCAATAATGTCAATGTGTCAAACCCACGTGATTTATGGACATTGCCGCTGAAATTATTTCCTCATGGGACCTGCAACCTTTAGACAAACGCCTGGTATTTTAGGACAATGACCCTCATCCAGATGTAATGCCTGCAGCTATTCTTCTCATCATTTCGTTGGTAACTGTTAGTATTCAAACCTTAAAAACGGGAATCACCAATCCAGTAAAGGCATTGAAAGCTGAATAAGGTTTGCAACCCGGACGAAATGAATTGAGTGATTGCGTTTCTGCCAACAAAAAAATCGGCTACTTGAGTTTACCGAAGCACTAATGTGGTGGCAGTCGCAAAATAACCGCCATCTGTAATCGGAATGGGCACACCATTTTTCCAGAGTTTGGCAATAGAAACTCCGGCCGCGTTGTATTCATAGCCAACCACGTACACATCTTCTCCCAGGACATCGATCGCATTCGCTCCCGCATCGAACGCCCCATCACTCAGCGCAACCGGAGCGCCGTTTTTCCAATATTTAGCCACCGTGATATCCTTGGCATTTTCTTCAACACCCGCTACATATACATCGTCGCCAACGACAACGACATCTCTACCTGCGCCTCCGGCAAGTCCAGGACTCAAGAGTTTGGCGTTATTATTTTTCCAGTAGGAAACAAAACCAACGGTCGGCCCTGTGTTTCTTATTGATCCTGTTGTATAAACATCATTTCCGGAAACAAAAATATTCCACGCAAAAGAAACGCCAGTGGTCAATTGGTTGGCAACTCCATTCTTCCAATAAGTAGCAACCGTATTTCCATTAGTATGAACGGAGTTACCCACTGTATAAACATCCTGCCCATTCACAGCAATTCCAGCAAGCGAGACATTTGTTGTACCATCTGAAATATTGACCGCTTTGCCATTCTTCCAGTACCTGGCAATTGTTTTATTAGCTGAATTCCCTTCGTTTCCAGCGATGTACACATCGGTGCCGACAACATTGATAGCCCTGGCCGTTGAGAAATGTTTATCATCGCTGACTGGCGTCTCCGTGCCATTTTTCCACCACCGGGCTACGCCATATATTCCCAGATACCGTTCACCAACCACATATATATCTTCATTCACCACCACCATTGCATTCGCATAGGTATGCTGCCCAGGTCCCGACAAAGTAACAGGGATACCATTTTTCCAATAGGTCGCCCGCCAGTTGCCGTTTGCGTCGCCCACATGTCCGGCAACAAATACATCGGGCACGTACCTAAAGTTTACACCCGCAGCCACACCGTTAACAGTCACAGCTCCTGAACCTGCCCTTACGGGAACCGTTACCGTGAGACTCGTGGAGGTTGCTTCGGTTACGGTTCCAGCCACGCCATTAAAAGTGACTACATTTGATGCCGCTGTCGGCATAAAATTGGAACCTGTGATGGTAACCTGGGTATTATAACCGCCTATAGCAGGTGTAATATTGGTAATCACTGCAGGAAAAGACAAGACGGTAAACACTGGTTGATTCATTGCTGCCTTACCATTTACCGTGACGGTTACGGGCCCTGTCTCAGCTCCTGTCGGCACGACGACATTCAGCTGGGTTGTTGAAGCATTCAAGACTAAAGCTTCCTTTCCCTTAAACATTACTTTATTATCGCTGAACACAGAACTAAAGGCCTTCCCCGTTATCGAAATCGTCGTGTTCGGTAATCCCGAAGTTGGATTGAGTGTCGTAACTTCTGCGACTGGTGGCGGGTCATCGTCATCACCACAGGAAAATAAAACAGGAACAAAAAGCGCGAGGATCAGGACATAACGAAGCCCTGGATAGAAAAGACCAAGGGGATTCATGGCAATTGTTGATTAGCGATGCAATGTAGTCCCTTGACGGCCCAGATGCAATAACCCTTTTGGGTCATTGGAGTGCTGAAGTGTTGGCGTTCGATGTGCTGAGGTTGCTGTGGCTACTTCGAGCGTGCTACAAGTATTCCCTCTAAAGTTATTCACGTTTCTGCGCAAAGACCCAATCCATTGATTCAGGTGTTCACCGAATTCCTTACCTCTTTAATCACGAGCTCGGAAAACGCCGTCATATAGTCTGCTTTATCCCGGCGCTTGAGTGTCGCCAAATGCCATTTACGAAAGAGACCTTTTTTGGTTACCGGTATAAAACTCAGGTCTTTGGCATTTCTATAGTTTTTTAATATCCAACTGTTCATGACCGTCACACCCAATCCAGCGCGTACCATTTCGATGTTAGCTTCCGTCAGTGGAAGATGGATCACCTTTTTTGGGGTGACTTGTGCATTCTTGAAGACATTTTCAAATAAGAAGCTATGTTGGTGATTCCGGTGATGCAGGATTAATGTCTCGTTCTTGAAGTCAGAAGGAACAACGTATTCCTTTTCCGCCCACGGATGATTACGGCTAACAACTGCGTTGAGTTCATCACTAAAGATCTCCGTGTATGCAATGTTCTCATCTTTTGTGCGACGGAAAACCAATACAAGATCAACCTTGCCCTCGGTGAGTAATTGTAACGGCTTTACAGGATTCTCCGTATTGATAACCACTTCAATATTCGGATAACTCAAGTTAAAAGTTTTAATCACCGCAGGTAGCCAATGGTAGGTAGTATAACATTCTGTACAAATCCGAATTCTTCCACTTTCTCCATGTGTTCTCTTTCTGATCTCTTGCTGTACTGCATTAAGTTCCTTGCTGATGTTCCTCGCCGTATTTAGAAGAAGCAGACCAGCGTCCGTCAGCAACAATCTTTTTTTTATACGAAGAAATACAGGCAAACCCAGCGCATCCTCCATACATTTTAATTGGTGACTCAAAGTCGACTGCGTCAGAAAAAGCTTTTCGCCGGCTTTGGTCAGGGTTCCCTCCTCTGCTACCGTCTCGATTAATTTCAGGTATTTAAGCTCTATCATATGTATGCTAAATTTGCATGATCTTCATTAAAATGATTCATTTTTTTAATGTAAAGTACGTTGTTACTTTCGTTCCTGAAACATTCAATCAAATAATAGTTAACGAGTCCTTGTTGCTAAAATATCACGATATCAATTAAAAATTTTTAAAATGGAATTTAACCTTGTCGAAACAGTAGAAATACTGCGGCGCACTCCCTCCGTGTTGGAAACACTTTTAAAAGGCTTGTCAAAAGAATGGCTGGAGGGAAATGAAGGTGACAACACGTGGAGTCCGCATATTGTAATGGGTCACCTGATCTTTTCCGAAGAGAATAACTGGATCCCAAGACTAAGGAAAATCCTGTCAGTCCGTGACAATCAGTTCACGCCATTCGATCGTTTCGCACAACTCACTTTATATAAAGATTTTTCAACCGATGATTTGCTTCGGAAATTTTCAGACGCCAGGAAGGAATCGCTTTTGACCCTCAGCACGATACCCCTGTCCAAAGAAAAACTGAACATGAAAGGCATCCATCCGGACCTCGGAGAAGTAACACTCAGCCAACTGCTTTCTACCTGGACAGTTCACGACCTCGATCATATTAACCAAATAAGCCGCGTCATGGCGAAACAGTACCATGAAGCCGTCGGTCCGTGGAAAACCAATTTAGGTGTTTTGAAAAGACCTATTTGAAGAGTCATCTTTTTTCACGGAAAGAGCGCAAAGGTAAAAAATGCTAATGCCGTAGAACAACGCATTGGGATTTGTCGTCCTCAAAAAACGCAGCGTGTACCAATATTAAGTTTTTAACGCCGGTGGACGAAATCGCCACCCCGGTGTCCGAAAATGATCCACATTGCGGACGCATCTAAGGCTTCCTGTATTGACAGATGCGCGCTGCAGGCAGTTGTTATTAATTTTCCATCCTATTTCATCCCTTGGCGCAACTTTTGAAATGATTATTTCATCATAGGCGAAAATGGATACCGCATTTGCTACATTCGCAACTGAATGCGAGGGTGATCCGTTGAAGCAATTGATAATACAATAACACTGTCTGGGGTATATGCTGCTAAATTATTTTCTCCTTGCGCTCCGGAACGTGCGTAAGCAACGTGGCTACGCGATCATCAACACGTTGGGACTGGCCTTTGGGCTCGCATCCGCTTTATTCATCTTCCTGTACGTACGGCATGAACGCACGTACGACACCTTCCATCCCTTTGCAGATCACACATACCGGCTTGGCTATACTATTCAGTATAAAAACGGACAGAGCGAAAATTATCCGGCCTCCCCTGCCGGCTGGGACAACTACATTAAAGATTCCTATACCGGGATCTCAGGGATCACCAGCTTTACTTCCACCGGCATGCCTACCAGTATCCAGTACGAAGAAGCTGACAAGATCGTACTTACGGAGGATATCATCTGGGCCGAAAATAATTTCCATACTATCATTTCTATCCCCTTAATAAAAGGCAATCCCAACAATCCGCTAAAGGAGGTGAACAGCCTGCTGTTGTGTGAAAGCGCGGCCAAAGAACTTTTTGGAAATGACGATCCCATTAACAAAATGGTTAATGTATCGCATATGTTTATGACGAATGGCAAAAAAGCGACCATGGTCGTGACGGGGGTGTACAAAGATTTTCCTACCAACACCCATCTTCGCCCGAAATACATTCTCAACATCTTAGCGCTGAAACCGTTCATTGAAAATCTGGAAACGATGCTCGACGCATCGATGGCCGACAGCGATCAGCAAAATTTTTGGACGCAGTCGTTTCTGGTATGCGACGACGAAACTAAAATTCCCCTCATCCAGGAAGACCTGCAAAAACGTGCGAATGCCATCATTGAAAGATTTAAGCTTGACTTTAAATTCAAACCCATTATAAAAAAAATCACTGCTGCGCATTTTGACCAGGAAGTAAACTGGAGCATTTCGAGCAAATCTGCGGACGAAAAGTATATTTATGTATTCATCTCTATTGCAGTGCTGATTCTGCTCGTAGCTTGTATCAATTATGTGAACCTGGCGACCGCGCGATCGGTGACCCGAGCTAAGGAGATCGGACTACGGAAAACTTTTGGGGGCTTCAGGGGGCAACTCTTCATCCAGTTCATGCTGGAGGCTTTCATTCTCGTGGTGATCGCCGCCGTTGTTGCGTTGGTATTGGTAATATTTTTTATCCCAATGTTCAATGATCTTACGTCCAGAACCTTTCACGTTAGCGATCTCTTCTCCTTTGACATGCTGCTGATAGCTACAGGTGTAGTCGTAACGGTATCCATACTTGCGGGGAGCTATCCGGCCCTGTTTGTCTCGGGCTTTCAGCCCGCCAATGTACTAAAGGGAAAGTTTGCTTTCCAGAAGGGATCCAATGTTTTCCGGCAATTTCTGACCGCCATCCAATTTGTGGTGGCCGTGATGTTGCTGGCAGGTACCGTCATCGTTGTTCGGCAGATGGACTTGATGCGCAACTCTAAGCTGAACGAAATGGGAAAACAAATTGTATCCGTTCGATACGGAGGTTTTTCCGGTATCGCCGACGATCAGAAATACCTGTCCTATAAACAACTGATCTTGCAGGATCCCGAAATTGAAGCGGTCACGCTCGCCAATCATCTACCACGACTTGATTTCTTTGGACCGATCAGTATGGAAATGCAGTTTCCGGAAATAAGTGAAGATAAACACGAATGGTTTCAGCTCAATGGTGACTATGATTTTCCGAAAACTTTCAAGCTAAGGCTATTGGCGGGCCGCGACTTTGATCACAACAATATTCGAGATTCTACGGCAATCCTGCTGAATGAATCGGCTGTGAAGGCATTGAAGTTAACGCCCGAAACGGCCGTTGGAAAAACGGTTGTCCGGCCTGCATATGTGATGGGCTACCAGCAACTGGATTCAACAGCAGCCCCGATCACTGGATTCGTCATCGGCGTGGTTGAAGACTTTCCTTATAAAAGCATGCACCAGCGAATTGATCCGCTGGCGATCTCACCCAAACCCCATTCCGACGACCGCATCATTCACATTCGACTTCCTGGCGGAAAGATTGGCGAAAAACTAAAAGCCCTTGAGACAAAGTGGAAACAAGTGTTCCCCGATTTTGGCTTTGACTATTGGTTCATCGACGAGGAGTTTGGAAGGATGTATGAGAATGAGACCCAGGTGGCGGAGATCACCGAAAAATTTTCTACTCTCGCGATATTGATTACCTGTGTTGGTCTCTATGGGTTGGCTGCATTTTTATCGCAACAGCGAACAAAAGAAATAGGCATTCGAAAAACCCTTGGTGCCAGCAATGCACAGGTCCTTATTTTACTGCTGACCATTTTTGGCAGATTGTTGCTCATCGCGTGTTTTGTCGGATTGCCCATCACCTACTATTTCGCTTCACAGTGGCTCGAAGGCTTCTCCTATCAAACCAGTCTTTCGGTATGGGTATTTGGGGGTGCGATTTTGACGATGGTGATCATAACCTTTTTCACTGTTGGATTTGAGACCCTGAAAGCTTCTATGGCGAATCCAGTAGTAGCGTTGAAGCATGAGTGATGGGTTGTCCGAAAGGACTCCTTAGGAGAAGTGTTGACGTTCGCGGTGTTGCGTTAGTTCTTCGTAGCTCCGGAAGGATAGCCAATTTCAAACCGTTATGTTTCTTTACATCACACTGTTTAGCAACTTGAGATCGACCTTTTGAAATGATGCACTCGTCATTCTCAAACGTACCAGTCCCGATGGGACTTCATCCTGGTAGCCCCGGGCTCCATCGGCGGCGACAAAACGCGCCATACGTTTTCAAAGCACAACGCGTTCTGGCGTGTAACATTCACATTTTCTTAGAACGATGAGATAATCCACGAATTCTAAAAACGATCACACAACACTTGGCGACGATTCCCTGCAATTTTTTCCAAAGGCACTCGTTGACTCTTCAGATTCTTTGCTAATTTACTTTGCCTTACCCCAATACACTCAACCCTATCGACTATGAATAAAATCCTCCAATTAGCTGCCATCGTTACGCTTTTCTTTTTTGTATCCTGTGAGAAACAAAACAAGTACGAACTCAAGACCCAGGAACAAAATAGCTACACCTACGAATACGTCACCAACGACCCCCTTAATGTAAGGATCTATACGCTGAAAAATGGATTAAAAGTCTACCTCAGCCAATACAAAAATGCGCCGCGAATCCAAACGCAAATTGCAGTGAAGGCTGGTGGAAAAAATGATCCGGCCAACAATACAGGCCTTGCTCATTATCTGGAGCACATCATGTTCAAGGGAAGTTCAGATTTCGGAACATTGGATTGGAAAAAAGAATCGACCTATCTCGACAGCATCGAGAATATGTTTGCTCACTATGGAACGCTTGCAGATCCCACCCAACGGACGGACTACTACAAGCTGATTGACAAAGTGTCGAACGAAGCTTCTCAATTTGCCATTCCCAATGAATATGACAAAATGTTGAGCGAAATGGGTGCACAGGGAACCAATGCTTATACCACGGAAGATCGAACCGTATACATCAACGATATACCCACTAATCAAATCGAAAGCTGGCTCCAGGTAGAAGGAAATCGCTTCAGGAAAATTGTTCCCCGCCTATTTCATACGGAGCTCGAAGCTGTTTATGAGGAGAAAAATAGATCTCTGGACAACGACTACTGGAAAACCTACGAAACTTTGTACGCAGCAATCTTTCCAAAACACCAATACGGTACTCAGACTGTTATCGGTACTATAGACCATTTGAAAAACCCTTCCATCACTGAAATAAAAAAATATTTTGAAACCTATTACCGGCCCAACAATGTGGCCATTTGCCTGAGCGGCGATTTGGACTATGACAAAACCATTGGCCTGATTGAAAAATACTTTGGTGACTGGAAACCAAACGAGCAACTACCCGTCTGGACTCGCACGGAAGAAAATCCCATTACATCGCCGGTGTTACGAGAGATATACGGCCCCGAAGCAGAATGGGTCAATCTAGGATTTCGGTTTAAAGGAAGAAGCAGCGACGATTTTAAATTGCTTACCCTCACCGATATGATCCTGGCCAACTCACAAGCCGGGTTGATCGATATTAATCTGAAGCAGCAACAAAAGGTCCTTGACCCATATAGCTATGTCAACTTCATGAATGACTACTGTATTCATACGTTTAACGGACGTCCACGAGAAGGGCAAAACCTGGATGATGTAAAAAAACTGCTGCTGGAACAAATTGAGCTGCTAAAAAAAGGCGAGTTCGAAGATTGGTTGATCGAAGCAACCATTAACGATCTGAAGAAATCAAAATTACAAGGCTCGGAACAAAACTGGTCCAGATCCAATGACCTGGTCCTGGCCTTCACCAACAATATCGCTTGGGACAAGTACATCTCCGAAGTTGATGACTTACGGAAGTTTACCAAAGCAGACATCGTTAAATTCGCCAACGACAACTATAAGGACAACTATGTAGCTGTGTACAAGCGGACCGGGAAGGACACCGTTGCACAGCAGGTCGTCAAACCATCGATCACGAAAGTGACGATGAACAAAGAGAATAAATCCCAGTTCCACGAAACCGTTCTAAAAAACAAAGTCGAAAAGATACAGCCTGTATTTCTTGACTATGATAAGGACATTACAAAACTGAAGATGAACAAAGATGTGGAGGTGCTCTATACGCCCAACACGGAGAATGATCTGTTTGGCATGTACTACCTTTCGGATGTGGGCTCCAACAATGATCCGATGCTTAAAATCGCCGTCGAATATCTACAATACATTGGTACCGACGAGATGAGTGCCGAAGATTTCAAAAAAGAATTCTACAAGCTTGGCTGCAACTTTGGTGTATACGCGGCTGAGGATCAAACCTACCTTACGCTTAGTGGTCTTAATGAAAACATGGAAAAAGCCCTCCAACTTTTTGAAAAGCTTTTGGCAAATCCCAAACCGGACGACGAAGCCTTAAAGAAAATGGTCGACGGTATCTTCAAAAAACGCGAAGACAGCAAAAAAGATAAAGGCACGATTATGTTTGAAGGTTTGATAAGCTATGGGTTATATGGCGCCGAATCTCCTTTTACCAATGTGCTAAGCAACAAGGAACTCAGGGAAGTCAAAGCCGAGGAACTGGTGAAACTAATCACCAACTTTTCAAAAACTGAACACCGCGTATTATATTATGGACCTGAGAAGGGCGAGCGATTGGTAACACTGCTTAATCAATATCACATCTTGCCAGAAAAACTCAATCCTGTTCCTCCGGCTAAGGAATACAAAATGCAGGATGTGTCAAAGTCCGCAGTATACTGGGCCGATTATGATATGGTACAGGAAGAGATCATGTTCCTCTCGAAAGGAGAATTGTATGACAAGGAACGTATTCCCATCAGCCGGATGTTCAATGAATATTTTGGTGGGAGCATGAGTTCCCCGGTATTCCAGGAATTACGGGAAGCTCAGGGCCTTGCATATGCTGCTTTTGCTTTTTACGGTACGCCAGACAAACCGACGGAAAACGATTACTTCTACGCCTATATTGGAACACAAGCGGACAAGCAACCGGAAGCGATGTCAGCAATGCAAAAACTTCTCATGGACTTTCCAAAGTCCAAAGGGGGATTTGAGATTGCACGAAATGCCATCCTGAATCAGATCGAAAGCGAACGGATAACAAAGGCAGATATTCTTTTCAACTATGAGTCTGCACGCAGAAAGGGCATTAATTACGACTTGCGAAAAGATGTCTATGATAAGGCGCAGAAATTTACCTTAAACGACGTCACCGCCTTTCAGCAACAATATGTCAAAGGGAAAAATTTTAATGTGGTGTTGATCGGAGACAAAGACAAAATTAATTTCAAAGCGCTAAATCCATACGGGACCGTACGCGAGCTAACCCTTGATGAAATTTTTGGATACGAGAAAGTTCAAAAGATTGACTTAGAAGCCTCAAAATAAATTCTAGCGTTCACATTGTGGAATGCTCAAATCCACCACAGAGCCACAGCGGGCACTGAGTTTTACAAAGGTCTCTGCGTAACTTTGTGATCTCCGTGGCTGTGTGGTGAATTTCTAGAAAAATTAAAGGCGGCGGCAAACTCATTTAGATCCGACCTATTGCCGCAATCCTTTAACGACCTAGAACAGAGCACCTGCAAAATACATATCCGAGCAAAAAGGAAGTGTTTTATCAGAAGGGTATTTGTCCCCAAACGAGAATCGCAACCAGGAACAGACGAGTCAGAAAATAGTATTTCATATATATGATAAGCGAGCGCAACAAACATATGGGTGGCGCTAGCGCACTTAATTTTTTAAACGAGTCCGTTCATTTTTTTCAACAACACCCTGGTTCCCGGGGGCACCAACTTTTGGCTATAATTATTTCTGAAAAAAATTGAACATTCTACCCCACTTCTTCCTTTATGACTTAAATGGGCAATGCTGTGAATATTGGCCTTTTAGATCATAGCTTTCAGCACCTATTTGAGGAGGCTCCCTTTGCTGCGGCGTTGTACGCCGGTCCCGATTTCATCATTGAAATGGCGAATGAAACCTCTTTGAATCTCTGGCGCAAAGACGGCAGTATTATAGGTATGCCCTTACTCAAGGCGATGCCTGAGGCAGAATATCAACCCTTCTTTCATATCTTAAAAAAGGTTTACGAGTCGGGAAGCTTCTATGAAGGAAGGGAAAGAACAGCTATTCAGGACGTTAATGGAAATTCCAAAAAGGTCTATATCAACTTCGTGTATAAGCCTATCCGAGATGATGACAAAAATGTCAGGGGTGTCCTGGCAATTGGTTATGATGTAACTCACCAGGTTGCTGAAAAACAGAAGTTAGAAGAGTTGGAAGAACGCGCCCGCATGGCAATTGAATCCGCCGGACTAGGAACCTTCGATCTGGATTATAAGACGGGAACTATCATCACAACCAAAAGATTCGCAAACATTTTTGGGTTTGATGCATCTGTTCAGCTAAGCGATTACCTGAGCCGAATTCATCCAGACGATCTTCCGATAAGAAATGCTGCCGAGCTCCAGGCATTTGAGACTGGCAAATTTCAGTATGAAGTTCGTTTGCTAATGCCAGGTCGCTCCTTTCGATGGATACGGGTCAATGGCACTTTAATTTTTGATGAAGATAATTTGCCAACCCGACTCATAGGGATAGCCCTGGATATCACAGACGAAAAAAATTCCATGGAAAAATTGCAGGAAAGCGAGGAGCGGTTTCGAACGTTGATCACCGAAACCCCTGAAGTGGGCGCTGGCCTCTACGTTGGTCGGGAATTGCGGATACAATATGTGAATGACGTGATGCTGCGCGTTTGGGGTAAAGACGCGTCCGTTGTCGGAAAGACGTTGCGACAAGCGCTGCCCGAACTGGAAGGCCAACCGTTTTTTGATCAGCTCGAAAAGGTCTACACCACGGGTGTTGACTTTAACGGAAAGGAAGGAAAAGCAGTGCTCGAGGTAAATGGTAAACTTCAGACCGGTTATTTGAATTACACTTACAAAGCGTTAAGACGACCTAATGGAGAAATCTATGGCATTCACCATATGTCAGTTGATGTTACCGAGCAGGTTCTCAATAAATTGAAACTAATCGAAAGCGAGGCCGCGGTGCGCCGACTGTTTGAACAAACTCCCGTGGGCATAGGGATTTTTAAGGGTGAGTCTTTAATCATCGAAAATATAAACGCGGCATTGCTTAGTTACGGGGGACGACGATATGAAGATGTCATTAATCAGCCGCTGTTTAACGTAATTCCAGAAATAGAAGGCCAGGGTATTAAAGAAATTGCCCAGCACGTATACAGTAGTGGCATTCCCTACACATCGCCGGAGGCGCGTATCAAACTATTCAGGAATGGCAAAATGGAAACCATCTATGTTCATTTTGCATTTCAACCGCGCAAAGATGAGTACGGCAAAATCACTGGCTTAATGGTGATCGCGAATGAGATAACTGCGCTGGTAAAGGCAAGAAAACGGGTTGAAAAAAATGAGCAGCTTTTGAAAAACCTTGCGAACTCCATGCCTCAGGTCGTGTGGATAGCCGAAAACGATGGAACGGTTTCTTATTACAATAACAGGGTTCGCGAGTTTTCAGGGGCACAAAGACTTGATGACGGAGGATGGACATGGGAATGGAGGGTTCATCCGGAGGATTTGAAAGCCACCACTGAAGCATGGAATTATGCCGTAAAAAATCTGACCACTTATCAGCACGAGCATCGTGTGATGATGACCAACGGCGCATATCGTTGGCATCTAAGCCGCGCATATCCTTTCCAAAGCGATGAAGGTATTAAGTGGTATGGAACGTCCACCGATGTTCACGACCAAAAAGTCCTGGAAATGGACCTGGAAAATCTGGTGCGGGAGCGAACGATGGCACTAGAGAGATCAAATGACGACCTGGAACAATTCGCGCACGTAGCAAGCCACGATCTAAAGGAACCACTCAGAAAAATCAAGACGTTTGCCTACAAACTTAAAGATGAGTTGCAATCCAGTTTGGGTGAAGATGGAAATGTGTACGTGAACAAAATTCTTCATTCAACGGATAGAATGTACGCGATGATCAATGGTGTGCTGCATTATTCATCTATACACGCTGATGACCATATACCACACCTGGTTGACTTAAACAGCATTATAAAAAACATCCTCCAGGATCTCGAAATTTTGATTCAGGAAAAAAAAGCAAGTATAAATTTTCAACAACTGCCTGCTGTGAAAGGTATTTCAGCTTTGCTCTACCAGCTTTTTTACAACTTAATAAACAACTCTCTTAAGTTCTCCAAAGAAAATATTCCTAACGTGATTGATATCAGGAGCAGTGAAATCGATCTGAAAGGCCTCCAATATGTGGAGATCATCATCAATGACACTGGAATCGGATTTGACGAAAGTTACGCTGAGAAGATTTTTGCGACATTCGTTCGGCTACATCCCAAGGACAAATACGAAGGCACCGGACTAGGACTTGCGCTTTGCAAAAAGATTGTTGAACGCCATGGTGGATTTATTTTTGCACAAGGTGACAAAAATATCGGGGCTGAGTTCACGGTTTTACTCCCCAAGTAACATGAACCAGACTATACTTTTGGCTGACGACGATAAAGATGATGCGGATATATTTCAGCAGGCGCTTCGGGCAGTGGCTCCCTCCATCGGATTTTCTCACGTCGATAATGGTTCAGGGATCTTTGACTATTTGAATGATGAAAAAAATGCCCGACCGAGTGTGATTTTTTTGGACTTAAATATGCCAGAGATGAATGGGTGGCAATGTCTTGCAAAAATCAAAAATGAAAAGAAATTTGAATCGATCCCGATAATCATCTATACAACTTCCTCGAATCCGCGGGAATATGAAATTGCGCAAGATCTCGATGCCCATGGACTGATAACAAAACCCACTGATCCAAAAATTTTAAAAAAGGTGTTGGGAATTGTTACAGCACAGCTCGAAACAAAACACCTCCGCGAAGCAGTGAAGGAAGCTTACCTAATGACGAGAGAGTGATGTTTCCGTTATTCGTTATCAGTTATCCGTTACCTCGCCAAGCCAATCTCAATATTTCGAAAATATTGCCACTGATTCACCGCGCTACTCAAATATTAACACACCGAATTTTTCAAACTGGTGGAAGTTGGTTTCGATTGGCTTCCAATGCCACTCTACGGTTTTTTGAGCGTCATAGTCCACCCGATACATATTCCCACGCCAGGTCGTTCCGCTCTTGGGTGGTACGTTCGACAAGGGACTCAGCAACGTGTAGGGTATAAAAAATTCGGCATACCAAGATGTGATCTTGCTCCCACTTCTCTTTTCGCCACCGGTTACATGGGTAAAATGAATTACTTTTCGATCGCCTGTATATTGCCAGGGAATCCAACCTAAAAATTTTCCCTTCAGGTTTGGAACGATCAGCGGAAGCTCATAATTCAATGGAGAAATTTCATACTCAAAATAAATGGTCTCTGTTGTGTCGGGCCAGAGAAACACCTCGGCAACATCTTCAAGCCATAGTTTTTCGAAGTCTGCCGTCTTGGTAGCAGTTAACACTACATCTTCGTTGTGGAAAAGGAAATAAACGCCCCTATCGGAATACAAAATCTTAAAACGCGTTTTCCGGGGCTCTCCTTTTTCCGAGGAGGTCATTAAATTCCATGACGCTCCCTCCCAGGCTTTGTTTTTTCCCTCGTCCGACAATTCAAAATCATTGGTGTGTTTGACCTTAATGGCTTCAACAGAATGCTGCGAAGCAGCAGACTGCGACATCAGGAGTATGAGATGGATTGTCAGAAATACGTTTTTCATAAATGACGCTATTGGAAATGAAGGTACTACATTGGTGGCATTTTTTTGGGCTCGACGATTGCGTGGCAGTGGCTTGTTCACGTTGGTTTGAAAAATTATCTACGATTTTAACTCGTGTGTCGGGGGATAAGATTCTTTAACACTATTTATTTAATAGACTTTGTATATTTACGGCCCAAAATATAAGAAACGTGAGAGATTCCCATAGCAGAAGCTTTGTAAAAGGGGTGAGTTGGAGAGCGTTAGGCACCATTGACACCATTACCCTTTCCTATATTGTCACCGGAAGCATAAGCAATTCCATTAAGATTGGTATCACGGAAGTCGTCACAAAGATCGTTTTGTACTACCTGCATGAGCGGGTTTGGGATAACGTCCCATTTGGTAGAATTCACGGCAAGGGGCCGACGCATGCAAGGAGTCTTGCAAAAGGTGTAAGCTGGAGAACGGTTGGAACCATTGATACCATGTTTGTGGCTTATCTGATAACCGGTGTACCCATCAATGCCCTAACCATCGGAGGTTTTGAAGTATTTACAAAGATCGGTTTGTTCTACCTCCACGAACGCATCTGGGGAAATGTCTGGTGGGGACGAATTTCAGATTATCGCGACCCCGTGCCTGCCACCCAGGCTGAAATAAACGTTCCTAAAGCTGAAATCCCTGAGGGTGAAGTTGTCCGTCGTTCGTAAAATTCGAGCTATTCAACGGTGGGAATACCATCTGCGCTAATTCCACATAACCGCCAGGCAAAGTCCACTAAGTCTAATGTCGAGACTTAAGAGAAACCAGTTCTTCGGATTCTCAATCAGAGAATTTTCGCAGCAAATTTCTAACGTTCTGCCTATTACCATGAGCGCAAAATTTTAAGTCGATCTACATCAGAGAATTAAAAGAAAGCGATAAAAGATTTGATAATTTCTTTTTAAATTAGGTTGCAATCGTTTGTAAAAGCCCTCCGCTTATGAAGACGAGGTTAGACATGTGGTTCAATCTTGCAATCTTGTTTGTATTAATGTTGGTGACGTTGTACTTTTTTGGCTAGTATTATAGCTTAGTCACCGATCAGATTGCCAAATACTTAGGTGCTTTCAAGCATCTTTGACAAACATCATACGTTCTTTTCCAGTTTCGAGTTTTTTAGTTTCGAGTTACGACCAAACTCACAGCATTTAAATCTAAACTACAACCTTCGAGAATCGGTATAAAGCTTCCCCTGTTTAAACGCCACGCCATTTGAATGCGGCTCAACTAGAAACTTCAAACTAGAAACTAGAAACTTGCCGAACATCACATGATCAATTCAACAAATGAACGCCAGATAACAGTATCTGGCAGGGTAAAAAATATGATCAGTCCGACGCAGTAAATTCCAAGAGAAACACTGGCAGGCTTTATGGAGTTTCCCTTTCGCCATTGGTAGTAAATCAATCCCGATAGCAGCAACAGTATAGATATAAATACAAAATTCTCCGCTAGAAAATTATAAGGCAAACCCAGGTACTCAAGGCTATGTCCTATTATCCGGTCAACCGTAGGTCCTAGAATCGTCATGATAGCCGCAAACATATAGGTGGCATGAAAAAGAATTTTCTTCCTGTTTACGATTGCCAGAATATAAAATGCAGTTAGCCATGTAAGATAAATTATTCCAAGCCGCATATTCGCCGCAGCTTTACCCTGTATTTGATCTAGGCTTAGGGTTGACGATCCCGAGGTTACTTTGGCAGTTTCGTTAGCAATATTGACACTGTATGTGTGCCGAATCACCAGGAAAGCCGTGACAAAAACGAAAGGCATAAGAAAATAGCTGATACGTCCAATACGTTTATGTAACGTAGTGTTCTTTCGCTTAATCAAATAAGGTTGTACGATTGCTAACGCCACCCAAAGCAACATGAAGAAAGCATGTATATGGTAAACAGCAGGGACCTCGCCAGGCAGCTTGGAGAAATAACTTGGATAAAACCCCAGAAACGTAAAGGGAATCAGCAACAGAAGCCACCGGGTGATATATGGAAACAGGACTTTGTTCATGTTAGCTTGACCACAAGCTCGGTAATTTCTACGAATAAATCTGTAGGAGAGATCTGGAGACCGAGGTTCGGCCAGCCTGGGTATTTTTATCTTATTTGAGTAATCCAAAAAGGGTTTAGCATTGCCGCTAATCGGAATATATCAGGTTTTTTCGAGAAAGGTAAATAGCTATTAAATATCGAACAATCATGCAACGACGGTCAGTAATTTCTTACCTGATGATTTTCTTTTCGTTGTAGTTCGTGGCGAGATATAACGCGCGATAATATTCCCTAAAGCCATCCTTTTTCAGAAAAAAATGACCTAACGAGACGGTATCCCTGAAAATTTATTTTCACTGTAGCGACAAAATAAAACCAAAGCGTAATCGCGTTCATATTGATTTTATTTTGCTCAATTCCGACTTAACGATATAAAAGAGCGTACATGACAATAGTCTATTCAGCCGATAGATTTTCCTAGTATGCAAACGTTTGCGCCATTAGGAGAAACATTGTTATCTTTGGTCGGTAAACTAACGTTGGTTAGTCTTTCGAACCGCGTTGGCTATCCATGGTGATTTTCTAAACTTCTATATATGGCTCAAAGTCTAAATTTTATTCCGACAGATGACATTCGCTCCTTCATCAGAGCAACAAATGTTCATTACCAACTACGTCCCGAAACACTAATCAAACAGACCCTTGATTATAGACAAGGCGTACTGAGTGACACCGGGGCATTGGTAGTGTCTACCGGTGAATTTACAGGCCGTTCACCAAAAGATAGATTCATCGTGGTGGATTCACTCACTGAAAATACCGTCCACTGGAATCAGTTTAATATTCCTATTGACGGAAAATATTTCGATATTCTTTACCGAAAGATCTGCACTTACCTTCACGATAAGCCAATCTGGATCCGGGATTGTATAGCCAGCGCACATCCTGAATATGCAGTTCCTCTTTGTGTCGTCACAGAAACACCCTGGGCTAATCTGTTCTGCTACAATATGTTTATCAGACCGGATGAAAACCATGCTGCTACAAACCACGCTTCACGTTGGACTATCATCCAGGCGCCCGGATTTTTTTCGGACCCTCAAACCGATGGAACACGACAGCATAATTTTTCCATTATCAACTTCTCCAAGAAAATAATTTTGATCGGAGGATCGGCATATACCGGTGAAATAAAAAAAGGAGTATTTACAGTCCTCAATTACCTGTTGCCGTTGCATCACGGTGTATTAAGCATGCATTGCTCGGCGAATATCGGAACAAGCAACGACACCGCTATTTTCTTTGGACTCAGTGGCACCGGAAAAACAACATTAAGCACCGATGCAGACCGAAGGTTAATTGGTGATGACGAACATGGCTGGAATGATGCAGGTGTTTTTAATTTTGAAGGCGGATGCTACGCTAAATGTATTGCCCTGACAGTAGAAAAAGAACCAGGAATTTTTAGGGCTATCAAAGAAGGTGCCTTGCTGGAAAATGTGACATTCTTTGAGAATACGAACACAGTTGATTACGCGAGTGGACGCGTAACTGAGAATACCCGTGTTTCATACCCCATACACTTTATCGATAACATTGCCATTCCTTCGCAAGGTGGCATCCCTGAGAATATTTTTTTCCTGACGTGTGATGCAACGGGTATATTTCCTCCCATCGCCAGGTTAACTGCTCAGCAAGCGATGTATTATTTTATATCCGGATACACAGCAAAAATTGCCGGAACTGAAGCAGGGATTGTTGAACCCCAAAGTACATTCAGTGCATGCTTTGGTGCACCGTTTCTTCCTTTGCATCCATTTCAATATGCAAAAATGTTGGGCGAGAAGATCAAGTCACATAAGACTAAAGTTTGGCTGATCAATACTGGGTGGACGGGAGGCCCTTATGGCATTGGAAAAAGAATTTCAATAGCTTCAACCAGAGCAATGATCAAAGCCGCACTAACGAGCGAATTAGATCATGTACAAACCGAAACTCACCCGATCTTTAATTTCTCCATGCCGGTGACTTGTCCCAACGTGCCGGCTGGAATTTTAAATCCCAGAAATACCTGGGATGATAAGGACCGGTATGATCAAAAAGCCAAACAATTAGCAGCTGAGTTCAAAACAAATTTTGAGAAGTATAGAAGTGGGACAGCCGAGGAAGTTGCTCATGCGGGGCCGAAAAGTTATTAGACGTTTTTTATGATCGATGCCAAGCATGGTGTAGACTATTTTAGAGTCCAACGTTGATGAATCGATAATTACTTTCCCTTAATGGTAAAACTATCCATCATCTGATGGACTAATTTCATTTGGCCTTCATATGACTTCGCGTCTGCCGTGAAAGTTAAGATGTATGCTTTATCATCTTTGACCCAATAGTATTGCCTCCATTTTAGGCTCAGGTCTCCATTCTTTCCTGAATAGATTATCTCGTGCCTCGAATTTTTCGTTTGTGAATAATGAATTTCTGCTCCGGTAATGTATTGCTTTATCTGACCAACAGATATTTCGACGTACTTGTCCAGGTTGATACCCATGCCACTTAGGTCTTGGATGATTAGGTTTAAATTATTCCTAAATGACTGTCCCTGGATAACAGGACCAAAAATCATCAATTTTGTTCCTGCTATTCCACTTTCATCCAGGCTCCAGTCGTCAGGATACGTAATCGAGTACGCTGAACTCTCCAACGTCTTCCATTCATTTAATAATTCTGAATGGTTCAGCGTTACGAGCGCGAAAATCAATAGAGAAATTTTCATATAGTAAAAATTATTGTCAATGTCTCAGATAGGTATATTCTTATTGTATTGAAAAGGTAATTCTTCCTTACAATCATTCAAAAACGTTACAATTTTCCACCAGTCGATTTGACTTTAACATCGGTCACTGACATCGTGGGCCGATTGATTATTATGCATTATTTAATCGTACCGTTAATAGAATTTTTTAAAAGCAGGAACCCATAAGATTAGAAAAAGACCATGAGCTTTTTTTAACAGCGTGACGAGGTGCCGAGAATTTGAGTGGATATTAGATGTGCGTCGAAGCATCAGCGTCGTATTGACCTCGCTGTTGTGCGAGATAGGAAAATGGATAAACATACAAAGCGCAGTAACAATCCTTTTTTACCAGTTAATGATTTCGCGGAAAATTTGAGGGGATAGTGGCGGCTACGCTGTGCATCGAAGCGTCCAGCTGATCCAACGTATATACTAGGGGTCATTTTGCGCAATGAAAGCCTCTTTTTGCGCAAACAAATCTAACAAGGTGATCGCTCATGTAGGAATCCTGACACGTCGGTAACAATAGCAATAAAACTTGGGGTTGAAGAAAGTTAGAAAGTGGTCTCTGATTACAAAAACGAAGAACGACATGCTAAATTTATGATGTAAGAATTGGCAGTATGTAATTCTTGTTGCATTCAATGTTTTACACGATTTTCGCCGACGTTTACAAACCGCCTAACCGATCTCCATCGTTGGAAATCGAATCGTTATCCGCGATTTTGAATCTTTAACGCTCACATTTTATGAAGAGATTTTTCGTTAATAACTGGATTACACTCATCATCACGCTTGCATTTGTTATCAGCACTGTGATGGCTATACGTAACGGATATGTGATCGATCACAACCATAAGCTCTTGCGGCAAACCGAGCTCGTAAAGCTACGCACCCAACAAATTCTGAGTGATATAATGCATGGCGCTGATCTGGGTGTTCGTGGATATGGTCTCACGAAAGACGAAAAGTTGTTAAATCCATTTAACAAGACGCTTGAGATGGCACCTGGAATTTTCCACGACCTTGACTCTCTTCTGAAACTACAGGACTATGAGAACCGTGCTGACCTCAACAAGGTAAAGGCAGAAGTTGACGCTTACATAATGTTCAGTCACGAAATGATTGCCGACGCACGCATTGATGATATGGCTACTTTTACCAACAAGCTTAAAGAAGATCGCGGCTTTAACGTATGGGAAAAGTATGCAGAATTTTCAAAACCTCTGTTTGCTTATCAAGATCAACTCAACGCACGTGCGCTTTATGAATATCAATGGGCCATCCGGGCAAACCTGATTTTGCAGTTGGCGATTCTGGCCCTCGTATTACCCCTGGTGTATTTCTTTGTGGCACAAGTACAGAAAGAACGACGTAGAAGAAAGGAACTGTTGAAGGAAGTGGATGTTACGGACCGCACGTTTGTGTTTGACGATGGAAAGGAAACTTCACAGCTTTCCGAGGATATTAATGAGCGATCTATCGACCACATCAAACAGGCTTCATCGTTTATTGCTTCAATCATGGAAGGTAAATACGACGTCACCTGGGGTGGATTAACATCGGACAATGATGCGCTGAATAAAACTACGCTCGCTGGGAATCTGATCCAACTGCGAGAGAATCTCAAGAAAGTTCGTCAGGAAGATGAAAGACGCAATTGGGTGAACGAAGGAATTGCAAAGTTTTCCGAAATCATGCGCAACCATCAGAATCAAAGCAGTGACTTTTTTGTTCAGGCCATTTCATTCCTGGTGAATTACGTCAAAGCCCAGCAGGGAAGCTTGTTCGTAGCACAAGTTGAAAACGAAGAAACGATTTTGAAATTGGAAGCTTGCTACGCATATGACAAACGAAAATGGGTTGAGAAGAATATACCCGTAGGTTCAGGATTGATTGGACAAGCCTATCTGGAGGGCACGCCAGTAATCCTAAATGAGGTGCCTGCAGGCTATTTGCATATCACCTCGGGCCTTGGACAAGCGTTGCCAAGAAACATTGTCATTATTCCAATGATGCACAATGAACAAACCATCGCCGTGGCAGAGTTCGCAAGCTTCGATAAATTGGAAGCTTATCAAGTACAGTTCCTTGTTAGAATTGGTGAATACTTTGCTTCTTCGATTTCAAACACTAGCACCACAAAACAAATGAAAGGGTTGCTGGAGGAAGCGGGCATGCG
>Ga0111539_10001292_pt1 | contig 33417 bp, 38 predicted proteins | sample RhiMethybrSRZTD1_FD_79667 | JGI IMG/M metagenome (GOLD analysis project Ga0111539, IMG submission 79667) | Populus rhizosphere microbial communities from Tennessee, USA - Rhizosphere MetaG P. TD hybrid SRZTD1 (version 2) (version 2) | ecosystem: Host-associated > Plants > Roots > Rhizosphere >...
CTGGACGGCTTCCCCGAGCTGCGCGAGCGCCTGGCGCGGTACGATCTCGTTCGTCCCGGTCCGGACTATCGCATCTATGCACAGCGCGACCGTTAAGCGAATCATCCGCGCCTACGACGATCCGATCGTGCGCGCCTACTGCTGGGTGCGGTTCGGGATCCTGCGCCAGCGCTTTCTCGACGAGATCGGTCAATACCTGCCCGAGGCCGGCCCGGTGCTCGACATCGGCTGTGGCTTCGGGCTGTTCTCGCTCTACTACGCGGCCACCGGGCCGCGGCGGTTCGTGCGCGGCCTCGACCTCAGTGGAGGCCGCATCGCGCTGGCCCGGCGGGCGGCGGCCCGCCTCGGTCTCGACAACGTCGCCTACGAAGAGGCCGACGCCCGTGACTTCAAGGGCGACGGCGAGGTGGCCGCGGCGTACATGCTCGACATCGTCCACCACGTGCCGCCCGAGAGGGTACCGCCGCTGCTCCGCGCCCTGCGCGCCAGCCTGCCGGTGGGCGGCCGGCTCCTCGTCAAGGACGTCGATACGCATCCGCGGGCCAAGCGCTGGTTCACGTGGCTGCTGGACCGGGCCATGGCGCCACGCACGCCCGTGCGCTACTGGAGCGCCGATGAACTGGGTGGCGCGCTCACCGTCGCGGGCTTCACGGTCCATCGCCACCTGATGGTGGACGTGCTGCCGTACCCGCACGTCCTCTACGTCTGTGAGGCCCGGTGACGCCCGAGGTGCCGCTGCTGGTCGCCCAGTCGCTCACCGCCGGATATGGGCGGATCGACATCCTGCACGATGTCTCTCTCACGGTCGGCGTGCACGAGATCGTGAGCATCATCGGGCCCAACGGCGCCGGCAAGTCCACCGCGTTCAAGACGATCGTGGGCTTTCTCACGCCGCGCGCCGGCCGCGTGCTCTTCAACGGCGAGGACATCACCGGCACGCGGCCCGACCTCGTGCTGCGCCGCGGGCTGGCCTACGTGCCGCAGGGCCGCATCGTGTTCCCGCAGATGACCGTTCTGGAGAATCTCCAGATGGGTGCCTACACCGAGCGCGATCCGGCGCGCGTGGCGGCCGCGCTCGATCAGGTGTACCGCCTGTTTCCGATCCTCGCCGAGCGGCGCCGCCAGGCCGCCGGCACGATGTCGGGCGGCGAGCAGCAGATGGTCGCCATCGCCCGGGCGCTGATGACCGCGCCCAAGCTGATCATGCTCGACGAGCCTTCGCTCGGGCTGTCACCGAAGTTCGTCACGCTGATCTTCGAGAAGCTGATGGAGATGCGCCAGGCCGGCTACACCCTCATGCTGGTGGAGCAGAACGCCACGCGGGCCCTGGCCATCGCCGATCGCGGCTACGTGCTGGAGCTCGGGCGGAACCGGTTCGAGGGCGCGGGCCGTACCCTGCTGGCCGACCCCGAGGTGAAGCGGCTCTACCTGGGCGGCTGATCCCCGATTGGCGCAGCGGCGCCATCGGGACTATAGTCCCGCTCATGGGCCCCCGACCCGTCCGGCGCCTCCCCGCGCGCGCGACGTCGGAGTCCATCGGCATCCTGCTCCTCGCTCTGCTGACCGTCTTCGCGGCTCTGGTGGTCGACGCTCCCTCGAACGACCCGCGCCTCTCCGTCATCTACACGCTCGACGACGAGGGGCTGCCTCTCGAACGCCCGCATCTCGAGCCCGATTCGGTCCTACCGGCGCTTGGAGCTGCGGCTCCCGACCTGCAGACGCCGCGCGGTGCCGTGGGCCCGGCGGCCCCACTCCCGGCGGTTCGGATCGTCGACGCCGCGCCGCTCGGCGGCCCCGCTACCCGCGCACCTCCCCGCACCTGATCCCTCGCTGGCCGACAACCGGCGCCCCGGCCAACCTGCGTGGTCGGTCGCGCGTTGCCATGCCTTCCGCATCCAGGGAGAGGTGCGCCATGTTCCGTCTCGCCGTCGTGACCGTGATCGGCCTTGCCACCGTGCTGTTCACCGGGCAGGCCATGGCCTTCCAGTGCCCGAAGCTGGTCAAGCAGATCGAGGATGAGATCGCGATTCGCTTCGACCCCGCCTCGCAGGACGCCAAGGCGAAGGCTGCCCAGGCGGCCGAGCTTCACGCCAAGGGTAACCATGCCGAGTCCGAGAAGGTCGCCAAGGACGGGCTGAAGATCCTCGGGAAGTAAGTCCGCTCAGCGGCGCGCGCGCGCGGTGAGCCAGTCGGCGACCCGCTCGCGCGCGCTGCGCACATCCGCCGGCAGGCGACGGGCCCACTTGCCGGCGAAGCGCGCGAGGGCCGCCTGCCGCTGACCGAGATCCTCCTGCGAGCGTACCGGGGCCCCGGCGCCGGTGCGGGTGCCGCCGCCCCGATGGACGAACGGCGCGTTGACCACGACGCAGCGGCGCCGGGTCTCGCGGACCGCGAACGAGAGATCGCGGTCGTAGCCGTGGAAGAAGCCGTACGCCTCGTCGAAGCCCCCGACCTCCTGGAGCACGGCCCGCGGCACGCACAGGCACACGCCGTCCACCGAGGCGACCTCGACGGCGTCGGCGCGCAGGTTGGCCGAGCCGTCCAGCGCGTGCACGATCGTGCGGCCGACGTAACGCCCATCGCGCCGCAGGCGTCGCGCCCCGTAGAGTCCGGCCAGCCCCACGCCCGGCTCCTCCACTGCGGAGCGCAGCCGGGCGAGCCAGCGCATGTCACGCATTTCGGTGTCGTTGTGCAGGAAGCACAGCACGTCGCCGCCGGCCAGCTCCGCGCCCTGATTCAGCGCGCGGATCAGTCCGACGTTCTCTGGGTTGCGGTGGTAGCGATGCGCGAACGGCAACGGGGCGTGGCGGAAGAAGGCATCGGTGCCGTCCGTGGAGGCGTTGTCGATGACGGCCAACTCGAAGGGCTCGCTGGTGCCGCGCAGGCTCGTCAGGCACGCGCGGGTGAGCGCGAGCTGGTTGTAGACGACGAGGACCACGGTGATCAACCCGGTGGACTGTAGCACGAGGCCCGGCGAGACACCGCCGCCGGGGACGGCGACGAGCTATCGCTCGACGGACCGACGGGCGCTCGTGATCGGGACCACGTCCGCCGGCCCCGAGTGCTTCGCGGCCGGCCTCTCGTGAGGATCGGTCGGGAGTGGATCGGGCAGGCCGGCCTCCTGGAGCACTTCGGTCAGGATGAAGTCGACGATCTCGGAGGGCGTGACGTTGGCCAGCCGGGCCAGGCGCTCGATCGTCTGACGGACGGGCTCGCTGAGGCGAATCGAGCGCTGGTCAAGGGAACGGATCTTACCTGTCATCCCGCCCATGACCGTCGCACGGATGGTGCCAGGGCCTCGGATCAGTGGGGGCGAACGGATCGCGCTGTATTCGTTGCTTTTGTCGATTTGACGACGGAGAGGGTGGGTGGGGCGGTCCTCAATCGTGCAGGGGAATTACCGTCCCTGGCCTTCACAGCCGCCAAACAGCAACGCGGGGCTGCAGATGGCTCCGCAACCCCGCGTCGGTAATTTGGTGGAGCTGAGGGGAGTCGAACCCCTGACCCCAAGACTGCCAGCCTTGTGCTCTCCCAACTGAGCTACAGCCCCACAGATTTACCAAGTTACCGGCCACGCGCGACGCTTGTCAAGGTATGGTGCCGGTGAGGGGAGTCGAACCCCTACGCCCTTGCGGGCACCGGATTTTGAGTCCGGATCGTCTGCCAGTTCCGACACACCGGCACGCGCCCCAGAGCATACCCTTATTCAGGCCGGGGCATGAACTGCTCGGCCTTGGCCCGCTTGCGCCGCAGGCACGGCGCCCCTGGGCGATGGGTACATCCACGGCAGCAGTCGCAACGATTCACGTTTGGCGTACCGAAGAGTCCACATCGGGCGGCGGTTCCGCCCCGCTTTGTTGTAGACGGTGCCGCGTGCCCCGGTGAGCCGGGCGATGGTCTCCTGCAGCCAGATGACGAACGGGCGGCTCGCCGAGACGATGGACAGGTAAAGGCGCTCATAGACATACGTGGCGTTCCTGGTGGCGTGGTGGCGGTCCGTGTACACGAGGATCGTCCCGTCACCGTCGATGCACCCACGGAAGAAATCGGCGAAGTACTCGTCGGGCACCGTCAGCGGCCCGAGCGTGAGACTCTTTCGTGGCGTGAGTCCGATGTCGCTGAGCCAGCCATAGAGCTCTCGGTCCCGCCACTGCAGCCGGTGGCAGGCGTGGCCCAACCCCCCGCGCACGTGCCCGAGCCGATTGCCGATTCGAAGAATGCTGCGGACCGATTCCAGGAGCTCGACGTCGTTGGACGTGAGGCTCAGGGCGTGGCCGGTTCTCGCGAGGTTCCCGTCGCTCGCCATGAGGCCGACGATCCAGGCGACTTCGGCTGACCATGCGAGCCCTCCCGCAGCGCCATGGACCCCGTGGTGGCTTGTCTTTGGCCCCTGGGTTCTGGTAGGGATGCTCCAGGCTCGAAGTCGACGCCGGACCGTCGACGCGCTGCATGCGAATCGGCGGGCGACCTCGGCCATCGTGAGCCGCTCGTCCACGTAGAGGTGGCGCAGTGTGTCTGCGCTGAGCATTGGGCCGGAAGGATCTGTACACTGCACAATGCCGACGGTGTGGTGATTCGGTGACTCAGTCAATGTGCCCCTTTGCGAACACGCTCGCTGGCGACCCCCTTGCACTGGCAGCTTTCATGGCTGAGGTGCAGCGCGTCGTCGGTGCGGACGGGGCACCGGCCCTGCCTCGGCGATTGCCGGTCGGCGCGGAAGTGATTCCCGCCGGCGGTGTTCATTTCCGGGTGTGGGCGCCGATCGCCACAGGCGTGGAGGTCGTGCTCGAGGGTGGCCCCGGGGCGCCCGATCGGATCGCCCTCACGCCCGAGAGCGATGGGTACTTCGCGGGCGAGGCCGCTGACGCCGGAGCCGGCACGCTGTATCGCTATCGCCTCGATGGCCGGACGACGCTGCTGCCCGATCCAGCCTCACGGTTCCAACCCTCCGGGCCGCACGCGCCGTCCTGCGTGGTCGATCCCAGCCTGTTCGCGTGGACGGACGACGCGTGGTCGGGACGCCGCCTCGGCGAGCAGGTGCTCTACGAGCTCCACGTCGGGACGTTCACGCCGGAAGGTACGTGGGCGGCCGCGATGCGCGAGCTTCCCGCCCTGGCCGCGCTCGGGGTGACGACGCTCGAGGTCATGCCGGTGGCGGAGTTCCCCGGCGGCTTCGGCTGGGGCTACGACGGCGTGGACTTCTACGCGCCCACCCGTCTCTATGGCGAGCCCGACGATTTCCGGCGCTTCGTCGATCAGGCGCATCGCTGCGGGCTCGGCGTGATCCTCGACGTCGTCTACAACCACTGCGGGCCCGACGGCTGCTACCTGCGCGAGTTCTCCCCGGCGTGGTTCACCGATCGGTACGACAACGAGTGGGGTGACGCACTCAACTTCGACGGCGCCGACGCCGCGGCGGTGCGCGAGTTCTTCATCGCCAATGCCGGCTACTGGATCGACGAGTTTCACCTCGACGGGCTGCGCCTGGATGCGACCCAGTCGATCCACGACGCCTCGCCCGAGCACGTGCTGGCGGCGATGGCCCGCCATGCGCGGCAAGCGGCCGGCCGGCGCACGATCGTGCTGATTGCCGAGAACGAGCCCCAGGATGTCCGCCTGCTCCGCTCCCCCGCTCGGGGCGGCCATGGCCTCGACGGCGTGTGGAACGACGACTTTCATCACAGCGCACGCGTCGCGCTCACCGGCCGTCGCGAGGCCTACTACACGGACTACGGCGGTACCGCGCGCGAGCTCGTCGCGGCGGCCAAGTGGGGCTATCTCTATCAGGGCCAGCGCTACGCCTGGCAGCGGCAGCGGCGGGGCACCCCGACCTTCGGCATCGAGCCGGCGCGCTTCGTGGCCTATCTGCAGAACCACGATCAGGTCGCCAACTCCGCGTCCGGGGCGCGACTGCACGCGCTGACCTCGCCCGGGCGCCTGCGCGCCATGACCGCCCTGCTGCTGCTCGGCCCGTGGACGCCGCTGCTGTTCCAGGGCCAGGAGTTCGCGTCGTCCGGGCCGTTTCTCTACTTCGCCGATCACAACCGCGAGCTGGCGCCGGCCGTGCGCCGTGGCCGCGTCGAGTTTCTCGCGCAGTTCCCGAGCGTCGCCGCCGGTCCGCGCGATCGGCTGCCCGATCCCGGGGATCGCGCCACCTTCGAGCGATGCAAGCTCGATACGGGCGAGCGCGAGGTGCACGCCGACGCCCTGGCCCTGCATCGCGATCTGCTGGCCCTGCGCCGCGGTGATGCCGTGGTGGGCACCGGGGCCCGCGTCGACGGTGCGCCCCTGGCAGATGACGCGCTCGTGCTGCGCTATTTCGGCGGCGAGGCCTACGGGGACCGGCTCCTGGTGGTGAACCTGGGCCCCGATCGCGACCTGACGATCGTGCCCGAGCCGCTGCTCGCTCCGCCCGAGGACATGCGCTGGAAGCTGGTGTGGTCGAGCGACGCTCCGCACTACGGCGGCCCGGGGGTGCTCGTGCCGGAGACCGACGCCGGCTGGCGACTGTCGGCGGAGTCGGCCGTGCTGCTCGCCGGCCGGCCGGGGAGCCGGTCGTGACCGAGCTGCTGCGCCGCGTCGCCTACTCGGCGGCCGACGGCACGGACGTCGTGCGCTTGCTGGCCGACGAGTGGCTCGTCACCAACGGGCTCGGAGGATATGCCGCCGGTACCGTCGGCGGCGTGCTCACGCGGCGCTATCACGGCCTGCTCGTGGCGGCGTTGCCCGCGCCCTGGGGCCGCACGCTCATGCTCAGCGCGCTGTGGGAGCGGCTGCGATTCCCCGATCGGACGACGGCCGTGCTGACCGGCGAGGACCGCACCGGAATCCCGGCCGAGCTGCTGGCGGCTCGCCATCTCACCGAGCTGCGCCTCGAGGAAGGGCTGCCGGTGTGGCGCTACGAGGCCGGTGGCGCGGTCGTCGAGAAGCGCCTGGTCATGCCGTACGGACAGAACACGGTGCACCTCACCTATCGGCTGCTCGCGGGGCCGCCCACGGTTCGCCTGACGCTGCGCCCGTCGATGCACGTGCGGGCCCACAACGCGCCCGTCAGCGAGCCGCTCGCCGAGCCGTACACGCTCACCGCGGTCGCCGGTCGCTTCGAGGTCGCGCCGGGCGGCGGTCTGCCGGTCCTCCGGCTGACGCTGCACGGGCCGGGCGCGTTCACCGTCGATCCCAGCCGCATCACCGGCGTGGGATATCGCGTGGAGGGCAGCCGCGGCTACGAGTCACGCGGCGATCTGTGGAGCCCCGGATACTTCCGGGCCGACATCGGCGTCGGCGAGGCGGTGACGCTGATCGCGTCGACCGAGTCGTGGGAGACCGTCACTGCGCTCGATCCCACCGCGGCGCTGGAGGCCGAGCGCCGACGCCTGCGTCGCCTGGTGGCCGCCGCGCATCCGGGCGCGCGCACGGGCATGGGGGCGGAGCTGGTGCTGGCCGCGGATCAGTTCATCGTCACGCCGGTGGGCCGCGTGCGCGATGCGGCCCGGGCGCGCGCCGGCGGCGACGAGGCCCGCACGATCATCGCCGGCTATCACTGGTTCACCGACTGGGGCCGCGACACGATGATCGCGCTGGCCGGCCTGACGCTGGCCACCGGGCGTCACGTGGAAGCGGGATACATCTTGAGGACGTTCGCCCACTACGTCCAGGACGGGCTCATCCCCAACGTCTTCCCCGAGGGCGAGACCGAGGGGCTCTATCACACGGCTGACGGGACGCTGTGGTTCTTCGAGGCGCTGCACCGCTACCTGGCGGCGACCGGCGACCACGCGACGCTCGCCGGTCTGCTGCCCACGCTGGTCGACATCGTCGAGCATCACGTGCGGGGCACACGCTTCGGGATCGGGGTGGATCCCGCCGACGGCCTCCTGCGCCAGGGCGCCCCCGGCTACCAGCTCACCTGGATGGATGCCAAGGTCGGTGACTGGGTCGTGACGCCGCGCCGGGGCAAGACCGTCGAGGTCAACGCGCTCTGGTACAACGCCCTGCGCCTGCTCGAGGAGTGGCTGGAGGCCGAGCGCGGCCCGGTGGCGGCCAAGCCGATTGGCGAGCACGCCGCCCGGGCGGCCGCCGCGTTCAACACGCGCTTCTGGTACGCGCCAGGCGGATACCTCTACGACGTGGTGGATGGCGAGGACGGCGACGATCCGGCGTGCCGCCCCAACCAGGTGCTGGCGCTGGCGCTCACGCATCCGGTGCTCGACGAAGCGCGGCGGGCCGCGGTGCTGGACGTCGTGCGCGCACGGCTGCTGACGCCGCTCGGCCTGCGCTCGCTCGATCCCAAGCACCAGGACTACAAGTCCCGTTACGACGGCGACCTGCGCGCGCGCGACGCCGCCTACCATCAGGGCACGGTGTGGGCATGGCTCATCGGTCCGTTCGTGGACGCGTGGCTGCGCGTGTATCCCGGCGACCGGGCCCGCGCCCGCGAGTGGCTCGAAGGGTTCGGTCCCCACCTGAGCGGCGCCTGCATCGGCTCGATCAGCGAGATCTTCGACGCCGAGGGGCCCTTCACCCCGCGCGGATGTGTGGCCCAGGCCTGGAGCGTGGCCGAGGTGCTGCGCGCCTGGATCCGGACCGGACCCTCCAACGGCCTGCACTCTCCGCGCTGAGCGCGGCCGCCACGCGTTCGACCCGCTGACGAACCAGCTGGTCTGCGGGTTGCACTATACCCGCCGCGGAGGCGCATGCCCATGCGAGCAGTGTTCCGTACGTTCGCCTCGCGGGTGGCGGATCGGGTCGGCAGCCCCGCGGCGTTCCTCGTGGGGCTGGGCCTGATCGTCATCTGGGCGATCACCGGGCCGTTCTTCGGCTACTCCGACACCTGGCAGCTCGTCGTCAACACGGCCACCACGATCGTGACCTTCCTGATGGTCTTCCTCATCCAGAACACCCAGAACCGCGACGCGCGGGCGATCCACCTCAAGCTGGACGAGCTGCTGCGCGCGGTGAAGGGAGCGCGCACCGCGATGGTCGCGCTGGAGACGAGCACCGACGAGGAGCTGGCCGAGCTGCAGGAGGAATTCGAGCGGTTGCACCGCAGGCTCCTGGCGCACGAAGACCGCCGGCGGGTCGCGCCCGCGGCAGACGCCGACACCCCCGACGCCGACACGCCCACCAGCGACACGCGCGCCGCCTGACCGGCCGCCGTCGACCCGCCCGGGTTCTGTGCAACAATAGACGACAACCCGAGGGCGAGGAGCCGGCATGAGTGAGCGGTCGTTTGCCGAGGACGTCAAACAGCTCGGCTATGGGGCGGGAGACATCCTGAAGGGCGAGGGGATCCTCGCCATCACCAAGGCACTGCTGCAGTCCGGCGTGTCCTACGTCGGCGGCTACCCGGGCGCGCCGATCTCCCACCTGCTCGACGTCATGGCCGACGCCAACGAGTCGCTGCTCAGGCCCATGGGCATCTACTTCGAGCTGTCAGGCAGCGAGGCGGCGGCGGCGGCACTGCTGGGCGCCTCGATCAACTATCCGATGCGCGGGGCCGTCACCTGGAAGTCGGTGGTCGGCACCAACGTGGCGTCCGACGCGCTCTCGCACGTGGCCTCGGCCGGCGTGGTCGGTGGCTCGCTCGTCGTCATCGGCGAAGATTATGGCGAAGGCGCCTCGATCCTCCAGGAGCGCACGCACGCCGCCGCGCTGAAATCGTCCATTCCGCTTCTGGATCCGCGCAACAGCCTGCAGTCCTTCGCGCGATTCGTCGAGGAGGGCTTCGGGCTGAGCGAGGCGTGCAACGAGCCGGTGCTGTTCTCGATCCGGATTCGGGCCTGCCACATGCGGGGCACGCTGCTCTGCAAGGACAACGTCCGCCCGGCCATCAGCCGGCTGTCGCCGCTCGCCGCGCCGTCGTTCAGCCTGGAGCGGATCAACCTGCCGCCCTTCACCTACGCGATGGAGGGCAAGAAGTTCACCGAGCGGCTGCCGGCTGCGCGGCGGTACATCGTCGAGCATCGGCTGAACGAGCACCTGCCAGGCTCGGAGTCGCACCTCGGGATCATCATGCAGGGGGGCATGTGGAACGGGGTGGCGCGTGGCCTCAACGTGCTCGGCCTGGCGGACGTCCGGGGGCGCACGCCGATTCCGATGCTGGTGCTCAACGCGCTGCACCCGCTGGTGCCCGAGGAGCTGATCGGCTTCATGCGCGGCAAGCGTCACGTGTTCGTGGTCGAGGAGGGCATGCCGAACTTCATCGAGCGCGAGCTGAAGGCGCTGGCCCACGAGGCCCGGCTCGACGTGGAGATCCACGGCAAGGAGCTGCTGTCCCCCCACGGCGAGTACGTCCCGGCACTGGTCATCGGCGGCCTGCGTAAGTTCCTCACCCTGGCGCCGCCGAGCGTGTCGTCGGTGACGGCGATCGAGGACCGCTACGCCGCGCTCACCACGCACCAGGCGGGGGCGCGCGCGGCACTGCCGCAGCCGATCGACAAGCGGCCGCCGTCGTTCTGCACGGGGTGTCCCGAGCGGCCGCTGTTCAGCGCCATGAAGATCCTGAGAACGCAGGAGCCCGCGCTGGGCGACACCCACGTGGCCGCCGACATCGGCTGCACCACGTTTTCCACCCAGGCGCCGTTCAACGTCGGCAACTCGGTGCTCGGCTACGGCATGGGGCTGGCCTCGGCCGGTGCGGTGGCGCCGAGCTTCGGCAAGCGCGTGATGTCGGTGATGGGCGACGGCGGGTTCTGGCACAACGGGCTCACCAACGGCGTGGCCAGCGCGGTCTACAACAAGCAGGACTCCGTGCTGGTCATCGTGGACAACAAGTACACGTCGGCCACCGGCCAGCACCACAACCCCTCGACCGGTACCAACGCGCGCCACGAGCCGACGGGCATGACCATCCCCCAGGCGCTGCGCGGCGTCGGCGTGAAGTGGATCAAGAGCGTCGACTCCTACGACATCCCGCGCATGCTCCGCACGCTGCGCGAGGCGCTGACCACCCGCGTGCCGGGGCTGAAGGTGATCATCGCCGAGGGCGAGTGCCAGCTCGAGCGCCAGCGCCGCGTCAAGCCGCTCAATCGCACGCTGGCCGCGGCCGGACACACCGTGGTGCAGCCGCGCTTCGGCGTCGATCCCGACGTGTGCACCGGCGATCACTCCTGCATGCGGCTCAACGGCTGCCCGTCGCTGACGCTGCGCGAGAGTCCGGATCCGCTGCGGGAGGATCCGATCGCCCACGTGGACGACACCTGCGTGGGCTGTGGCGTGTGCGGCGAGGTCGCGCACGCCGCGGTGCTGTGCCCGTCGTTCTACCGCGTGGAGGTCATCACCAACCCCAGCCGGTGGACGCGCTGGGTGTCGCGCCTGCGGGCCGCCGTCATTGGCCGCCTCGCCACGTCCTAGCGCGGGGCGTCGCGGCCGGCGCGAGATGGCGACCGAGGCGGCCATCGTCTCCGTCTTGATCCCCGCCGTCGGCGGGCAGGGTGGGGGCGTGCTCTCGGAGTGGATCGTGGACGCCGCGCTCGAGCACGGGCTGCGCGTGCACGGCACCTCGATTCCCGGCGTGGCCCAGCGCACCGGCTCCACCACGTACTACATCGAGCTCTACGCAGAGGCCGACGCCGAGGAGCCGGCGTTCTCGCTCTATCCGGTGCCCGGCGCCCTCGACGTCCTGGTCGCGCCGGAGTTCCTCGAGGTGGGGCGCATGATCGAGCTCGGCTTCGTCTCGCCGCTGCGCACCACCGTGATCGCCTCGACACACCGCCTCTACTCGATCCACGAGAAGATCGCGACCGGCCGCGCCATCTATCCGCAGGCGGATCTGCAGCGCGCGGCCGAGGCCGCGGCGCAGCGCCTGGTGGCGTTCGACGCGCTGGCCCTGGCGCGCGAGCATGGCACCGAGACCAACGCGATCCTGCTCGGCGCGCTGGCGGCCAGCGGGGCCCTGCCCGTGCCCGACGCCGCCTTCCGGGGGGCGATCGAGCGCAAGGGTGTCGCCGTGAAGTCGAATCTTGCCGGCTTCGAGATCGGTCTCTCCCTGGTGCGAGACGCGGCCGACGCCGGCTCGGCGCACGCGGACGCTGACGGGCACGCGGGGCCCTCGGCCTCGGCCGCGAGCCTGCCGGCGGATCTCCGGGCGCTCGTCGAGGCGACGCCCGTCGCCGTCCGCGACCTCGTGACGCACGGGGTGACGAAGCTCATCGACTATCAGGATGCGGCCTACGCGCACCGCTATCTCGCGCTGCTCCGGCCCTTCGTGCCGCCCGCCGGCGCGGGCGCGGCGCAGGTGGAGATCGGCCGCGCGGTGGCGCGGTACCTGGCGCTGTGGATGAGCTACGAGGACGCGGTGCGGGTGGCTGATCTGAAGACGCGGGCCTCACGGTTCGCGCGCATTCGGGCCTCCGCGCGGGCCGGCGACGGCGCCATCGTCGTGACCGACTATCTCAAGCCGGATCTCGACGAGATCTGGGGCGTGCTCCCCGATCGGCTCGTCCGTCCGCTGGCGCGCTGGGCCGAGCGCCGCTGGCCCCACGGGCGCCCGACCGTGGGCCAACACGTGCGCACGACGACCATCAGCGGATTCCTGCGCGTCTGGCTGCTGGCGAGGCTCAAGCGGCTACGGCCGATCTCCTACCGCGCCCGCGAGGAGCACGCGCGGATCGCGCGCTGGCTCGACGCGGTGCAGACCTGCGTGGTGGCCGATGCCGCCGTGGCCGCCGAGGTCGCGCAAGCGGCGCAGCTCGTCAAGGGCTACGGCGACGTGCGGCGGCGGATGATGGCGGTGCACGAGCAGATCGTGGCGGGCGTGCTCCGCGCCGTCACGCTGGAGGCGCGTCGCAGCCAGGGCTTCGCGGTCTCGCGCGCGCTGGGGGCGCGGCTGCGCGCGCTCGTGCTCCAGGGCCCGGACGGCGAAGGACGCGTACCGGCCACCATCGCCGCCACGCTCGCCCGGCTCGAGACCGGCGACCTGGCCGGGGCGCTGGAGCCGCTCGCCGCAGGCTAGCGTGTAGGGGAAAACCCGCCGACTAGCGCGCGATGTCGAGCTCGAGGCCCAGGCGCTCCAGAGCGGGGCACGGGTCGCGGGTGTACTCGACGGTGGCGACGAGCGGCACGCGCCGGGTGACCTCGCGCATACGGTAGGTGCACGCCACGCTCTGCCACGCTCTGGCCTGCTTGCGTTGCTCGTAGCCCCAGGCGACCGGCAACAGGATCAGGGCCAGGAGCAGGAGCCCGCCCAGGAGCTTCAGCACTCTCTCGACCTCGGGACGGAAAAACCGCATGACCGACTACCCCTCTGGGCGCAGAGGGTAGCACTTCCGCTGCCACGCCGCCCGGACTGCAAGGGCGCGCCGCAGTGGACGAGCTTCGGAGAGTCATCCAACGAAGGGGCGAGCCGAGTGCAAGGCCCTCTCCAGATTGCCGGATTTTTTTCTGCGTCGGCCGCCTGACGGTGGTCAGGGGCGCTGGAGGCGCTGGACGATATCGCTCAGGCGGCGGGCTTCGGCGTTGGCGAGGTGCACGAAGGAGAAGGCCGCTTCGTCGCCCTCGACCCGGATCACGAGCGAGATCACCTCGACGGGCGAGGAGCCGTCGGGCGGCGTGAACAGGAGCTTGACCGCCGAGCCCTGGGTCAGGGTGGCGCTGGATCGCACCTTCATCCCGGTGGCCGACAGCTCGGAGCAGAGGCCATCCCACGCGGTGCCCTTGTACTCCACGATGCGGACGGGGAAGCCGATGGCCGCACGCGGTCCGCGCCGGCGCTCGGACGGCGCCGGATCACCGGTCGGCCGGCGGGTGAGCGCATGGGGCTCCATGACCGTCAGCAGCTCATTGAGGCGCTCGAGCGGCACCGGCTTGCCGACGAAGTCGAGCGCGCCCAGGCGCAGGCACTCGCGAGCCTGGGTCTCGGTGGCGACGCCCGAGATGGCCACGATGGGCAGCCCGGACTCGCGAACGGGCCGCAGCTGCAGGAAATCGAGGCCGCTCATGCCGGGCAGGTTGATGTCGAGCAGGATGGCGTCCGGAAGCTGGCGCTGCAGCGCGCCCAGCGCAGCCTCGGCGCTGCGAACCACCACAGCGTCGTGCCCGATCTCGGCGAGGAAGTCGCGGAACACCTCGCCGAGAGTGTCTTCATCCTCGACGACGAGGACTCGCATGATCTGCCGTCGAGTCTAGCACGGCGCTCTGGGGATCCTTCGCACCGAAGAATGCGCGCCAGAACCTAAAGTCCACCGGCGGCCGCGGCTCGTTGCCCAGCAGGCGCGCCGCCTCAAAGTGGTGGGCCGCTCGATAGGCAAAGCTGTAGAAGGCCACGATCGAGCGCGGGGTCTGGCGCCCGTTGAAGACGAGATCCAGGGCGAGGTGCATCGTGCCGCCGATCAGCCAACCGACCAGCCACAACCAGCCGGTGACCCAGGCGACGACCGCCAGCAGCGCGAACAGCTCCCAGGAATGCAGGATCAGGACCGTGCGCCGCATGTGGCCGTCGAGGTAGTAGCGCAGGAACGTGTTGGGCCGCAGGTCGCGTTGGCCGTCGAACAGCACGTAGTCCACGGCGTGGTCGACGTCGATCAGGAAGCCGCCGGCGGCGATGCCGGCCACGAGGGGCCAGCTGTGGCCGGTGGCGGCGCCGACGGCGCACGCTGCCAGGGTCGTCGCAAAGTGACCGCCGGGACTCATCAGTCCAGAGCAGTATGGCAAAAGCCGCGGTCGGCACCCAGCGTTAAGGCTGGTCTGACCACGCGTGATATACTCGCGACTTGGAACGCAAAAAAACTGGGAGGGGTTTCTGTGTCCGGCTACCTGCCGGTGGCCATCTTCGCCGCGATGATCGTCGGGTTCGGGGTGGTCTCGCTCGCGGCTGCATGGCTGCTGCGGCCCCACCGCCCCGATGACGTCAAGCTCGCCAATTACGAGTGCGGAGCCGAGCCCATCGGTTCCGCCTGGGTGCAGTTCCCGGTAGGCTTCTACCTGGTGGCGCTGGTCTTCATCATCTTCGACGCGCTGGCGGTGTTCGCCTTTCCCTGGGCGCTGGTGCTCCGGACGGTCGGTCTGCCGGCCTTCTGGGTGATGGCGGCCTTCGTCGGGATCATCGGGCTCGGGTGGCTCTACGCCTACCGTGAAGGAGTGCTGGAGTGGAAGTGAAGCGGCCGCTGCCCCAGATTCCCGCGCCGGTGTGGAGCGAGTTCAAGGATCTGCAGGAGTGGGAGAAGCACCATCAGGAGCGCCCCGGCGGCGACAAGACGTCGGAGGCGCTGGCCTCCATCGCCGAGGCGATCCATCATTTCCCCGGCGGCTGGATCGTCACCACCTCCACCGACAAGATCTTCAACTGGGCGAGGAAGTCATCGGTCTGGCCGGTGACCTTTGGCCTGGCCTGCTGCGCGATCGAGATGATGGCCACCTTCGCCTCGCGCTTCGACGTCGAGCGGTTCGGCATGGTGCCGTGGGCATCGCCCCGCCACTCCGACCTCATGATCGTCTCCGGCACGGTGACCATCAAGATGGCCCCGATGCTCAAGCGCATCTTCGATCAGATGCCCGATCCCAAGTGGGTCGTCTCCATGGGCTCGTGCGCCAACTCGGGTGGCCCGTTCCGCCACGGCTATCACGTCGTCAAGGGCGTGGACCGCGTGGTGCCGGTCGATGTCTACGTGCCCGGCTGTCCGCCCACGCCCGACTCGCTGATGTACGGGCTCCTCAAGCTGCAGGAGCAGGTCGCCGAGTTCCAGAAGACCGGCGCGCGTCCGACGCCGACCGAGCTCCCGTGACGCCGGCGGCCGCGTCGTCACTGATCCAGGAGCGATTCGCCGTCAACGCGACTGTGACCGGCACCGAGCTCGGCGTGATCCTGCCGCCCGCCCGCTGGGGGGAATTCGCCGCCTTCGCCAAGGGCACGCTGGGCTGCACCTACTTCAACTGGCTGACGGCGGTGGACTGGAAAGAGCAGGGCCTCGAGGTCCTGGCTCGGGTGGAGGACCTGGGCGCGCCCCTGGTCGTCACCATGCGCACGCGCCTCGATCCCGGCGCGACTCACTGCGCGACGCTCACCGGCGTGTTCCGCGGCGCCGGCTGGATGGAGCGCGAGTGCTACGACATGTTCGGCGTGGTCTTCGACGGCCACCCGGATCTGCGCCGGATTCTCCTCGGCGACGACTGGGAAGGCTACCCGCTGCGCAAGGACTACGCGGTCGACACCCCTCACGCACCCTACCGATGACGCACTCGGAAGACCGCACCTGCAATCGGAGGGGAAGGGGGAACCCTGCGAGGGTTCCCCTTCAATAAGGAGCATCGCATGATCTACGAGCTTCGGACCTACACGTTCCAGCCGGGCAAGCAGGGCGAGTACCTCAAGCTCAATCTCGAGGTCGGCCGCAAGGTGCGCGGCGACAAGTACGGCAAGTTCGAGGGCGGCTGGACGACCGAGTTCGGGATGCTCAACCAGTACGTGCATCTGTGGGCTTATCCCGACCTGAACGAGCGTGAGCGACTGCGCGGCGAGCTGGCCAAGAACGAGGAGTGGACCAAGGGCTACGTGCCGCAGATCCGACCGCTGCTCATGGCCCAGGAGAACAAGATCCTCTCGCCGGTGACGGCGTTCAAGCCGCCCACGGACAGCGGCAACATCTACGAGCTGCGCTGGTACCGCGCGCAGGTCGGCCGCCTCGGCGAGTGGCTCAACCTGGCCAAGGGCGTGCTCCCCAGCCGCGAGAAGTACTCGCGCAACGTGTGCTACTGGCAGACCGAGGCCGGCCAGCTCAACGAGGCCGTGCACCTCTGGGTCTACAAGGACCTCAACGAGCGCGCGGCCGCACGGTCCAAAGCGCTGGCCGATCCCGACTGGCAGGCATTCCTGGGCAAGGCGCTGCCGCTGCTGGTCACCATGCAGTCGACCGTGCTGATCCCGACGCCGGCCTCGCCGATGAAGTAGCGAATGGCCGATACCGTCGCGCAGCACGTCGTCGAGATCGGGTACGGGGGCAACGAGCGCCTCGTGATGAACATGGGGCCTCAGCACCCGTCCGCTCACGGCGTGTTCCGCGCCATCCTCACGCTGGAAGGCGAGACGGTGGTGGCGGTCGACGCGGTCATCGGCTACCTGCATCGCTGTCACGAGAAGCTGGCCGAGACGCTCACCTACGTGCAGTACCCCTCGATCGCCTCCAAGACCGACTACGTGTCGGCCATGACCGCCGAGCTGACCTACGTCAGCGCGGTGGAGAAGGTCGGCAAGATCGACGTTCCGCGGCGTGCACAGTATCTGCGGGTGCTCGCCGCCGAGCTGCAACGCGTCGCCTCGCACTGCCTGTGGCTGGGGACGTGGTGCATGGACATGGGCGGCGCGCTCGGCGGCGGCGCCACCGTCTTCCTCTACGCCATCCGCGAGCGCGAGCTCATCCTGGATCTCTTCGAGGCGCTCACCGGCGCGCGCCTGCTCTACGGCTTCCACCAGGTGGGCGGCGTGCGCTACGACCTGCCGGCCGGCTGGACCGAACAGTGTCGGCAAACGCTGAACCTGATCGAGCAGCGCCTGCGCGAATACGAGGCGATGCTCGAGGACAACCCGTTCTTCCTCGTGCGCACCCAGGGGGTCGGCGTGATCTCGCGCGAGCTGGCCCTCGACGTGGGAGTGTGCGGCCCGCTCATCCGCGGCTCGGGCATCGACTACGACGTGCGGCGAGCCGAGCCCTACTCGTCCTACGGGGAGTTCACCTTCAAGGTCCCGGTGGAGACGGCCGGCGACTGCCACGCGCGCTATCGCGTGCGGATGGTCGAGTTCCGCGAGTCGATCGCCATCGCGCGCCAGGCGCTCGACGGCCTGCCCGAGGGACCGATCTCCTCACGCCCCGGGGTGAAGTCGGTGGGGCAGGTGCGCGTGCCCAAGGGCGAAGGCTACGCGCGGGTGGAAGGCGCCCGCGGTGAGCTCGGCTGCTACCTGGTCGCCGACGGCGGAGCCAAGCCCTACCGCCTCAAGTGGCGAGGCGCCTCGTTCTGCAATCTCGCCGTGCTCCCCCACATCATCCCCGGCCACAAGATCGCCGACGTGGTAGCGATCATGGGCTCCGTCGATCCAGTTTTCGGAGAAGTAGATCGGTGAGCGCCATCCGGGGTCCGCGACACTAGTGCCGCCAATCCTCTACCACGCCATCGCCGCGTTCGTCGTCCTGAACGTGGTGATCGGCCTCGTCACCTACGTCACGCTGCTCGAGCGCAAGTTCGCCGCCCGCATGCAGTCGCGCATCGGCCCGTACTACGTCGGCTGGCCGCACGGCTGGCTGCAGCCGATCGCGGATGCGCTCAAGCTGATGATGAAGGAGGACATCGTCCCCAACCATGCCGACCGCTGGGTCTACAACCTGGCGCCGCTGGTCTTCCTGGTCCCGTGCATGCTGATCTTCGCGACCATCCCGTTCGCGCCCGGCCTCGGCGTGGCCGACCTCAACATCGGCGTGCTGTTCTTCCTGGCCGTGTCGTCGCTGGAGATCGTCGGACTGTTCATGGGCGGCTGGGGCTCGCACAACAAGTACGCGCTGCTCTCGGCGATGCGCGCGGTGAACCAGATCATCGCCTACGACCTGCCGTTCGTGTTCGTGGCGCTGATCCCGGTGGTGCTGGCCGGCTCGCTGCAGATGTCGGCGATCGTGGCGGCCCAGAGCGGACTGTTCGGCTGGTACGTCTTCTACCCGGTCCTCGGCCAGCTGGCCTTCGTCGCCTTCCTGGTCGCCACGCTGGCCGCCGAGAACCGGGTGCCGTTCGACATCCTGGAGGCGGAGTCGGAGCTGGTGGCCGGCTTCCGCGTCGAGTACAGCGGGATGAAGTTCGCGCTCATCCAGCTGGCCGAGTACGCGCACATGATCGGCACATCGTTTCTGGGCGCGCTCCTGTTCCTGGGCGGTTGGCTGGGGCCGGGCCCGGAGTGGCTCGGCCCGCTCTGGTTCCTGCTCAAGGCGATGTTCGTCTTCCTGGTCGTCACCTGGGTCCGCTGGTCCTTCGTGCGCATCCGGGTCGATCAGATCCTGGCCATCTCGTGGAAGCTGCTGCTGCCCATCTCGCTGGTCCTGCTGCTGGCCACCGCCTTCGTCGTCGCCTACCGGAGCGCCGGTGTCGCCTGAGCCGACGTCGTTCCTCGGCGAGACCTGGCAGCTCGTCGTCGCCGTCCGACGCGCGATGGGCGTGACGCTGCGCAACCTCTTCCGCCGGCCGGTCACCGTGCAGTACCCGACGGTCAAGCGCGTCTATCCCGATCGCTTCCGCGGCATCCTCGCCCTCGTCTACGAGAAGGACACCGGCGAGGAGGCGTGCATCGGCTGCCGGCTGTGCGAGCTGATCTGTCCGCCGCAGGTGATCAAGGTCGAGATGCTGAAGGCGGAGAAGCGGAACTACGCCAAGACCTTCACGCTCGAGCTGTACTCGTGCGAGTTCTGCGAGCTGTGCGTACAGGTCTGTCCGACCGACGCCATCATCATGCTCAAGACCTTCGACCTGGCCACGTCCGACCGGCGCGAGATGCTGCTCGACAAGGACCGGCTCCACGCGCTCGGCCTCGCGCACGAGCCCTCGTGGGCCACCGGCAATCGCCTGCGCGACATGCAGGCGCCGCCCAAGGCGGCGCGGGCCGAGGGCAAGGGCGAAGCGAAGGCCGAGAGTAAAGCGGAAGCCAAGGAGCCTGCCGAGTGACGGGCGAGATGCTGGGGTTCGCGGCAGTGGCCGTGGTGCTGCTCGCCGCCAGCCTCGGCGTCGTCCTCACGCCGAACCTCTTTCACGCCGTGCTGTACCTGGCCGCCGCCCTGGTGGCGACCGGCGTGGTCTTCCTGCTGCTCGACGCGCCGTTCCTGTTCGGCGTCCAGCTGCTGCTCTACGCCGGGGGCGTGGTCACCATCGTGGTCTTCGCGATCATGCTGACCGAGCGGCTGGTCGGCGAGTCGATCCGACAGACCAGCCGCTACCTGATCAACGGCGCGGTGCTGAGCGCCGCGGTCTTCGTCGGCGTGGTGGGGTTCCTGGTGCAGATGCCGGCGATCGGACCGCGCCAGGCGTGGCCCGGCGAGCTCACCGCGCTCCTGGGGCGGGCGCTGATGGGCCCCTTCGTGATGCCCTTCGAGCTCCTCGCCGTCCTGCTGGTGATCGCCCTGCTGGGCGCGCTCTACTTCGCGCGCAGCGACACCTGAGATGCCGCTCGGCGCTTATCTGACGCTGGCCGCGCTCGTGTTCGCCATCGGCCTGTTCGGCGTGCTCACGCGTCGTAACGCGGTCGGCATCCTGCTCGGCATCGAGCTGATGCTGAACGCCGTGAACATCAACCTGGTCGCCTTTGCCCGCTTCCGCACCGACCTGGCCGGCCTGATCTTCACGCTGTTCACCATCTCGATCACGGTGGCCGAGGTCGCGGTGGGCCTGGCGATCGTCATCGTGCTGTTCCGGGTGCGGCGCACGGTCGAGGCCGATCACCTCGATCTGCTGCGAGGCTGACGATGCGCACGGGATCGGCCACGCTGGCGCTGATCGTGCTGGGGCTGCCGTTCGCCAGCTTCCTGCTGCTGGCCCTCGTGCGGCGGCTGCGGCGCTCGGCCGGCGCGGCCGCCGGCGTGAGCATCACCGCCATCGCGGGCGCGCTGGTGGCCGCCATTCTCGACTTCCGTACCGCCGTCCCGCGCGAGCCCACGCAGTCGCCCTCGACGACCTGGGCGTGGCTTCCCGGCGACGGCGGCCCGATGGCCACCGTGGGCGTGATGGTGGACGACCTCAGCCTGACCATGCTGCTGCTGGTCACGCTCGTGTCGCTGCTGGTCCAGGTCTACTCGTGGGCCTATCTGCACGACGAGCCGCGTCCGTCGCTCGGGCGCTACTACGCGTATCACTCGCTGTTCGCCTTCTCGATGCTCGGGCTGGTGTTGGCGCCGAACTTTCTTCAGATGTTCATCTTCTGGGAACTGGTCGGTCTCTGCTCCTATCTCTTGATCGGCTACTGGTACGACCGGCCGTCGGCCGCGCGCGCCGCGGTGAAGGCCTTCTGGATCACCAAGCTGGGCGATCTCGGCTTCGTGGCCGGCATCGTCATGCTCTGGTCGGCCACCGGGACCTTCGACTTCTGGACGCTGTTCTCGATGGGCACGATGGGCACGCTGCCGGTCGAGCTCCTGCCCTGCATCATGTTCCTGATCTACCTCGGCGCGGTGGGCAAGTCGGCGCAGTTCCCGCTGCACATCTGGCTGCCCGACGCGATGGAAGGCCCCACGCCGGTGTCCGCGCTCATTCACGCCGCCACCATGGTGACCGCCGGCGTCTTTCTCGTGAATCGCGCCTTCCCGCTGTTCCGACTGACGCCCGACGTGCTCGTGCTCGTGGCCTGGGTCGGCGCCTTCACCGCGCTGCTGGCCGCCAGCATGGCGTGCGTGGACGACGACATCAAGCGCGTGCTGGCCTACTCCACCGTCTCGCAGCTCGGCCTGATGATGGCCGCCGCCGGCGCGGCCGCGCCCGAAGCCGGCTTCATGCACCTGGTGGTTCACGGCGTCTTCAAGGCGCTCCTCTTCCTCGGGGCGGGCGTGGTGATCCACGTGTTCCACACCAACGACGTGTTCCGCATGGGCGGGCTGCGCCCGTGGCCGTGGACGTGGCTGCCGTTCGTGGTGGCCACGCTGGCCCTGGCCGGCGTCTGGCCGCTGCCCGGCTTCTACACGAAGGAGGCGATCCTCGCCGGCGTGCTGCACGCGCATCTCACGCTGCCGTTCCTGATGCTGGCGCTCACTTCGCTGCTGACCTCCTTCTACATGTTCCGGGTCGTCTTCCTGGCCTTCTTCGCCCGGCCCCATGGTCACGCCCACACGCCGCACGTGCCGTGGCTGATGGACTACGTGTGCCGGTTGCTGGCCGCCCTCACGCTGGCGATCGGGTTCCGCATGGCGTTCTTCGGCGAGCACCACGAGGGGCCGGGCTGGCTGCCCGCGTTCTCATTGACGCTGGCCGGCGCGGGGTTCGTGCTGACCTGGGCGATGTACCACCGCCGCGTGGTGGATCCGGCCCGGGTTGCCGCCGCGCTGTGGCCGATCGACGCCCTGGCGCGGCGCCGCTACTTTCTCGACGCGATCTTCGCCGGCCTCTACCGGTGGGTGCTGCTCACCTTCGCCCGCCTGATCGGCTGGACGGATCGCTATCTGGTGGACGGCGTGCTCAACGTGCTGAGCGCGTGGACGCTGCGGGCGGGCGACCGGGTTCGCGGGTTGCAGACCGGGCTTCCTCAAGACTACGTCTACGGTGTGGCGCTCGGCGTGCTGCTGCTCTTCGTGCTGGCGCAGTGGAGCCTGAGGTGAGCGCGTGATCCCGTTCCCGGTGCTGTCCATCATCACGTGGGCTCCGTTCGTGGGGGCCGTGCTCATCATGTTCGTGGCCCGCCACCGTCCGCTCGCGGTGCGGCTCATCGCGCTGGTCAGCACCGCCGTCTCCGTCGTGCTGTCGGTCTTCATCTTCGTCGCCTATGAGCGGGAGGCCGCCGGCTTCCAGTTCTACGAGAAGGTGCCGCTGGTGCCGCCGCTCGGCATCTCCTACGAGCTGGGCGTCGACGGCATGAGCCTGCTGATGGTGCTGCTGACCTCGGTGATCATCTTCGCCGGCGTCTTCGCCTCGTGGACGGTGGCCACCCGCAGCCAGGAGTTCTACGCGCTCCTGCTGGCGCTGGTCACCGGGGTCTACGGCGTGTTCGTCTCGCTCGACCTCTTCGTGTTCTTCCTGTTCTACGAGCTGGCCGTGCTGCCCATGTATCTGCTGATCGGGATCTGGGGCTCGAGCGGCGAGGTCCGGCCCCGCGGGATCTTCGGCTGGGCGTTTCGCGAGACCGGCGTGGGCTCCAAAGAGTACGCGGCGATGAAGCTCACGCTCTACCTGCTGTTCGGCTCGGCGTTCATCCTGGTGGGGATCTTCGCCCTCTACTACGGGACGGGCAGCGGGTCGTTCTCGTTCCTCGAGCTGGAAGCGGCCAGCGTCACCCCGCGCACGCAGTTCTGGGTGTTCCTGGCGTTCTACATCGGCTTCGGGATCCTGGCCGGCATCTGGCCCCTGCACACCTGGTCGCCCGACGGGCACGCCTCCGCCCCGACCGCGGTCTCGATGCTGCACGCCGGGGTGCTCATGAAGCTCGGCGCGTACGGCGTCGTGCGGCTGGGGATGGGGCTGCTGCCGGACGGCGCCCTCGAGCTGGCCTGGCTGGTCGGCGGCGTGGCCTGCATCAACGTCGTCTACGGCGCGCTGTCGGCCATGGCCCAGACCGATCTCAAGTACGTCATCGCCTACTCGTCCGTCTCGCACATGGGACTGGTCATGCTGGGCGCGGCCACGCTCACCGAGGCCGGGCTCAACGGCTCGGTATTCCAGATGTTCGCCCACGGCGTGATGACCGGCCTCTTCTTCGCGCTGGTCGGTCTCGTCTACGAGAAGGCGCACTCGCGGGAGATCTTCAAGATGGGCGGCTTCGGCCGCGCGATGCCGGGCATCGCCACCGCCTTCACGGTCGGCGGCCTGTCCTCGCTCGGGCTGCCGGCCACGTCGGGATTCGTCGCCGAGATCCTGACGTTCATGGGCGCCTGGCGCTCGGCCCATCCGTGGTGGCTCGTCCCGGCGATCGCCGGGACCTTCCTGACCGCGGTCTACGTGCTACGCGTCACCAAGCAGATCTTCTGGGGGCCGCCCTCGCCGCACTTCCATCACCTGGAAGATGCCCGCGGCCCCGAGTGGGTGGCGATCGTCCTGCTGACCGCGGTCATCGTCCTGTTCGGGATCGCCCCCGGCATCGCGCTGGACCCGGTGGACACGGCGACGGTGCCGCTGCTCTCCCGGCTGGTCAAGCCGTGAGCACGCTGGCGCCGTTCGCGCTCGAGATGGGACTCGGGGCGCTGCTGCTGGTCGTCTTCGTGGCCGGCCTGATGGGGCGCGGCGAGGATCGTCGGATCATCGGCTGGCTGGCCACCCTGGGCGTGCTCGTGCTGGCGATCGGGGCGGCGTTCGTGACGCCCGCGCCCACCGCACTCGGCGGGATGTTCGCCCAGGACGGCCTGGCGCTCTTCGCCAAGCGGCTCTTCCTGGTCGCGACGTTCATCGGCCTGCTGGCCGGGCTGTCGCTGCCCGATCGCGTCTTCGCCCGGCGCTCCGCCGAGTACCATCTGCTGATCCTCGCCTCGCTGCTGGGCATGCTGGTCCTGGCCTCGGCCCGCGACCTGATCTTGCTGTTCCTGGCCTTCGAGCTGATGTCGATCCCGCTCTACGTGCTGGCCGGATTTCTCAAGCGTGAGGCCATCGCCGTCGAGGCCTCGCTCAAGTTCTTCCTCGTCGGCTCCGTCTCCTCGGCAGTGCTGGCCTACGGGCTGTCGTTCGTCTACGGCGCGACCGGCACGACCGACCTCGCGAAGATCAGCGCGGCCGCGGCGGGCGCCGGCCCGCTGCTCACGCTCGGGCTGGTCGCCGCCCTGGCCGGCTTCGCGTTCAAGATCGCCGCCTTCCCCTTTCACATGTGGGTGCCGGACACGTACGAGGCAGCTTCCACGCCTTTCGTGGCCTGGCTGAGCGTCGCGCCGAAGGCCGCGGGGTTCGTCGCGCTGTTCCGCGTCTTCTTCGAGGGCGCCGGGGATCGGGCGACCGGCTGGATGCCGATGGTGGCCGTGCTGGCGACGCTGACGATGCTGGCCGGCAACCTCATGGCGCTGCCCCAGCAGAACACCAAGCGCCTGCTGGCGTACTCGGGCATCGCACAGATCGGCTACATGCTGGTCGGCGTGGCGGCGACCTCGGCGTCCGGCACCGCCATGGTGCTCTTCTATCTGGTCGCCTACGTCTTCGGCAACATGGGGGCCTTCCTCGTCGTCGAGGCGCTGGCCCGGGCCGAAGGCTCCGAGGCCACGACCGCGCTTCGGGGACTGGCCCAGCGCTCGCCGCTCTTGGCCCTGGCCATGCTGCTCTTCCTGCTCTCGCTCGGCGGCATTCCGTTCGTCGCCGGCTTCTGGGCCAAGCTCTACGTGTTCTGGGCGGCGGCCGAGCGTGGCCTCTACTGGCTGGTGCTGCTGGGCGCGGTCCTGACCGTCGTCGCCCTCTTCTACTACTTGCTGCTCGCCAAGCGGATGTACATCGAGGCGCCGGAGCGACCGGGACGAATCCCGGTGGCGATGACCCTGGCCATCTCGGTCTGGCTCTGCGCGCTCGGTGTCGTGGCCCTGGGTCTCTATCCCGCGGGCGTCGTGATGGCGGCCCTTCGAGTGGCTGCGCCTCTCTTCTGACGCGCTGCGTGGGGGGACGCCGTCCCCATCGCGGCTGTTCGGGCTTCCCGCCGACTGCTTGACGCATTGCGGCGGGTACGGTACGTTTCTGTACCAACTGGTTGGTACATGACAATTGTGAACACGCAGGTCCCAGTTCGAAACAGGGATGGTCGGACGACGCGCGACGCCCTCGTGGCGGGAGCGCGCCGGCTGATGGAGGTCCGCGGCTACCAGAACACCTCCGTGGACGACGTGCTTCGCGAGAGCGGAGTCGGAAAGGGTAATTTTTATCACCACTTCCGGAGCAAGGAAGACCTCGGCCACGCCATCCTGGACCAGATCATCGGCTCGTTCCTGGAGCGCACGCTCGAGCCGTGCTTCTCCGACACCGAGGGACACCGGATTGGGCAGATTCGTTGCTTCCTGAGTCGGGTCCTCGAGCACCAGCGGCAGCGCAAGTGTGTGGGCGGCTGTGCGATGGGCAACCTGGCCTCCGAGCTCAGCGACGTGCACGAGGGATTTCGCGCGCGGCTGGCTTCGGTGTTTACAGCATGGCAGGAGAGGCTCACGCTCGTGCTCAGGGAGGCCCAGACTCGAGGGGAGCTGGTGCAGATCTGTCAGCCGGAGGCCGTCGCCCACTTCGTGGTGGCGGCGCTCGAAGGATCGATTCTGCTGTCGAAGGTGACCAAGAACATCGCTGTCATGGAGCAGTGCGTGACTGAGCTCGAGCGCTACCTGGCGCTCTATGAGGTGCGGTCGTGACTGTGGTGCCGAGCACGCGGGTCGATGTGGATGCGGGTCTGGTGGAGGCATTGCGGCGGGAAGAGCCCGGCGCGGCCGAGCAGCTCGTGGAGCGCTTCGGCGATCGGGTCTATCGGCTGGCCATGCGCATCACCGGGTCCAACGAGGACGCGGAAGAGGCGGCGCAGGATGCGCTGTGGACGGCCGCTCGCAAGATTCAGATGTTCAAGGGCGAGTCGGCGTTCGGCTCGTGGATCTATCGGATCACCGCCAACGCGGCGTACCAGAAGCTGCGTACGCGGCGTCAGAAGGCCAGCGAGATCGCGATGGACGACGTGCTGCCCATGCTCGACGGCGAGGGCCGCCACTTCGAGCCGATGGACGACTGGTCCAATCGCGTGGACGAGAAGGCGCTGCAGGGGGAGCTGCGCGACATCCTGACCCAGGCGATCGACAAGCTGCCGGCCGAGTACCGGACCGCGCTGGTCCTGCACGACGTCGAGGGTGTGTCCAACCCCGAGATCGCCGAGACGCTGGGGATCAGCCTGCCGGCCGTGAAGTCGCGCGTCCACCGCTCGCGCCTCTTCGTCCGCAAGCAGCTCGCCGAGTATCTCAAGACGGCCTAGTTACGTGGGGGGCCCCGAAATGGCCCCCCACACCCCCCAGTCTCTCGGCCCGCCCCGGCGGAGCCGTGGCGGGCCTCGGTCACGCGTACCGTTGGGGTGGCGCTACATGCGCACCTCTGGGTGGCCCTACATTGGGCCTGCGGGCTCGCCCGACCTCAGTCGGTCGACCCCGACCGACTGGCCGTGCGATTGGCCGTGACGATGTCCGTGTCTGTTGATTTGACCCAGCCTTCGCGGTGTGGTCTGATGAACGGCCGTTACTTACTTGTGCGCAGGGAGCCCTGAAGAGCCATGGAAGCCGTCATCGCAACGGGTGGCAAGCAGTACCTGGTGGCCCCGGGCCAGGTCATCAAGGTCGAGAAGCTGGAAGGGGACAAGGGCGCTGCGGTGGCCTTCACTTCCGTGCTCATGGTGTCCCGCGACGGTGAGGTCATCGTCGGCCCCGATCGTCTCAAGAGCGCCAAGGTGTCGGGCGAGGTCGTCGGGCAGGGGCGGGGCCGCAAGGTCAACATCGTGAAGTTCAAGAGGCGGAAGAACTATCGGCGTCACCGCGGTCACCGGCAGTCGGCGACCACGGTGCGCATCACCACCATCGAGGTGTAGGAACGGTCATGGCCCACAAGAAGGGTGTCGGCAGCTCGCGTAACGGCCGCGACTCCAATCCGCAGATGCTCGGGGTGAAGCGCTTCGGTGGCCAGTGGGTCACCGGCGGCTCGATCCTGGTCCGGCAGCGGGGCACGCGCTTCAAGCCCGGCAACAACGTCGGTCTGGGCTCGGACGACACCCTGTTCGCCAAGGTCGACGGCGTCGTCAAGTACGAGCGGCGCGGCGACTCGCGCTACATCAGCATCCTGACGACGCCGCCCGCCTGATCCGCGGCGGCGTCCCCGCCCGGAGCGCGTCCGCGCTCCCCTGGGGTCGTCGACTCCGATGTTCATCGACGAGATCGACATCTTCGTCAAGGGCGGCGACGGCGGCGCCGGCTGCGTGAGCTTCCGGCGTGAGGCCTACGTCCCGCGCGGCGGCCCCGACGGCGGCGACGGGGGCGACGGCGGCTCGGTGTTTCTCGAGGCCGATCCCGCGCTCACCACGCTCCTCGACTTCCGGTACAAGCGTCACTACCACGCCGAGCGCGGCACCCATGGCGAGGGCAGCAACCGCCATGGCAAGAGCGGCGACGATCTCATCGTCCGGGTGCCGCTCGGCACCGTGGTACGGGACCGGGACACGGGCGCGCCCATCGGCGATCTCACGGTGCGGGGCCAGCGGGTGCTGGCGGTACCCGGCATGCGTGGCGGCCGCGGCAACGCCCGGTTCGCCTCGTCGACGAACCAGGCCCCGCGCCGCGCCGACCTCGGACGACCCGGGCCCGAGCGCTGGATCCATCTCGAGCTGAAGCTCCTGGCCGACGTCGGCGTGATCGGCTTTCCCAACGCCGGCAAGTCGACGCTGGTGTCGCGCGTGTCGGCGGCCAAGCCCAAGATCGGCGACTACCCGTTCACCACCCTGGCGCCCTCGCTCGGGATCGTGCGCGTGGACGGCGACCGGACGTTCGTCATCGCGGATCTGCCCGGTCTCATCCCCGGCGCCAGTGAGGGCCGCGGCCTCGGGCATCAGTTCCTGCGTCACACCGAGCGCACGCGCCTGCTGCTGCACATGCTCGACTTCGATCCGGCGAGCGGGCGTGACCCGCTGGACGATCTTCAGACGATCGACACCGAGCTGGCCGCGTACTCGTCGGCGCTGGCCGAGCGGCCGCAGCTGGTCGTGGCCAACAAGGCCGATCTCGTGGACGGCGTCCCCGAGGCCGCCGCGGCGCTCGAGCGGCTGCAGCAGCACTGCGTGGCGGCGGGCCGGCCGTTCTACGCGATCTCGGCCGCGACGGGTCTGGGACTGACCGAGCTGCTGCGGGCGGTGGCCGCTCAGCTCGAGGCTGCGGGATGGGCGCGCGCCGTCAGCTAGGCCGGGTCCGCCGGCTCGTGGTGAAGGTCGGCACCGGGCAGATCACGACGGGGTCGACCGGACCCGATCGGCGGCGGATCGCGGCGCTGGCCGCCGACATCGCCGGCGCGCGGGCCGACGGCGGGCGCGACGTGGTGCTGGTGACCTCGGGGGCGATCGCGACCGGGATGGCGCGCCTGGCCCTGCCGGAGCGGCCGCGCTCGATGCCGGAGAAGCAGGCGGCGGCCGCGGTCGGGCAGTCGACGCTCATGCGCCACTACGAGGCGGCCTTCAAGCGTCATGGCATCGGCGTCGGCCAGGTGCTGCTGACCGCGCAGGACATCAGCGATCGCGCCCGCTACCTGAATGCGCGCAACACGCTGCGGGCGCTGCTGCGCTTCGGCGTCGTGCCCATCGTCAACGAGAACGACACGGTGGCCGTCGAAGAGATCAAGGTGGGCGACAACGACAACCTGAGTGCCTTGGTGGCCTCGCTCATCGATGCCGACCTGCTCGTGCTGCTCACCGACGTGGACGGGCTGTACACGGCCAATCCCGCCGTCGACCAGGATGCCCGGCTGCTCAACACCGTCGAGGCGGTCACCGACGAGATCACGAGCCTGGCGTGGGCGGGGAGCGGCACCGGCGCGGTGGGGGGGATGGCGACCAAGCTGCAGGCGGCCCAGAAGGCGGCCGCGGCCGGCGTGCCCATGATCATCGCCAACGGCCGCGCCGACGGGGTGCTGGGCCGTCTGCTGCGCGGCGAGGCGCTCGGCACCTACTTCGCGCCCAAGGCCGATCGGCTCGGCGCGCGCAAGCGCTGGATCGCGTTCGCGGTCCCGCCCCAGGGCCGCCTCATGGTTGACGACGGCGCGGTCCGGGCATTAACTCAGGATGGCAAGAGCCTCCTGCCCTCCGGCGTCGTCGGGGTGGAGGGCGACTTCGCGGCGGGCGCGGTGGTGGCGGTGGCCGGGCAGGTCGAGGGCGGCCGCGAGTTCGCCCGGGGTCTGGTGAATTTCGACGCGCCCGAGGTTCGGCGTATCCTCGGAGCCAAGACCCGGGAGATCGAGCAGCGCCTGGGCTACAAGAGCTTCGACGAAGTGATCCACCGGGACAACCTGGTGATCCTCTAGGTAGGGCGGAGAGCCGACATGGACGTGAAGACACAGGTGGAGACGAAGGCACGGGCCGCGCGGGCGGCCTCCCGGGCGCTGGCCCTCTGCTCCACGCGCACGAAGAACGAGGCGCTCACGCAGATGGCCCGGGGCCTGGAAGAAAAGACCGGGGCCATCCTGGACGCCAACCGCTCCGATCTCGAGCGGGCCCGCGCCGCCGGGGTGCCACGCGCCTTCCTCGACCGGCTCACGCTGACCGACGGCCGCATCGAGACGATGGCCTTCGGACTGCGGGAGATCGCCGCGCTGCCCGACCCGGTGGGCGAGACCGTGGACGCCACGCGCCGGCCGTCGGGCCTGGAGATCAGCCGCGTGCGGGTGCCGCTGGGGGTGATCGGCTTCATCTACGAATCGCGCCCCAACGTGACGGTGGACGCCGCCGGCCTGTGCGTGAAGTCGGGCAACGCCGTCGTGCTGCGCGGCGGCAGCGAGGCGATCGAGTCCAACGCGCTCATCGCCGCGGTGCTGGCCAAGGCCATGGAGAAGACCGGCGCCCCCTCCGACGCCATCCAGTTCGTGGAGATCACCGACCGGGCCGCGGTGGGCGCGATGCTCCAGCAGGACGGCCTGATCGATCTCATCATCCCACGGGGCGGCGAGGACTTCGTGCGCTGGGTGGCCGAGCACTCGCGCATTCCCATCCTCAAGCACGACAAGGGCCTGGTGCACGTGTTCGTGGACGCCGCCGCCGACCTCGACATGGCGACGACGATCGTGCACAACGCCAAGACGCACCGGCCGAGCGTGTGCAACGCGCTGGAGACGCTGCTGGTGGATCGCGCGGTGGCCGACCGCTTCCTGCCCATGATCGCCGCGCGACTGGGCGAAGCCGGCGTCGAGCTGCGTGGCTGCCCCGAGACGCTGGCGCGCGTGCCGAGCGCACGGCCGGCCAGTGCGGCCGACTGGGACGAGGAGTATCTCGACCTGATCCTGGCCATCCGGGTGGTCGACGGCCTGGAGGCGGCCATCGACCACATCCGCCGCCACGGCAGCGGGCTGGCCGAGGCCATCGTCACCAACGATCTCGGCCACTCGCGGCGCTTCACCCGCGAGGTCGACGCGGCCGCGGTGCTGGTCAACGCCTCCACGCGGCTGGTGGACGGCAGCCAGTTCGGTCTGGGGGCCGAGATGGGTATCTCGACCTCGCGGGTGCACGCGCGCGGCCCGGTGGGCGTGCGCGAGCTCACGACGACCAAGTTCATCGTGCAGGGCGACGGACAGATTCGGGACTGAGCGTTGGCGCGGGTCGCCGTCCTCGGCGGGTCCTTCAACCCGATCCATCACGGACATTTGCTGCTGGCCGACGAGATCCTCGAGATCCTCGGCGTCGACCGCGTGCTCTTCGTCCCGGCCGCGGTGCCTCCGCACAAGGCCCCGGCCGATCTGGCGCCGGCCGCCCACCGCTTCGCGATGGTGCAGCTCGCCATCGCCGGACACGCAGGCTTCGCGGTGTCGGACCTCGAGCTGCGCCGCCCCGGTCCGTCCTACACGGTGGATACGCTGACGGAGCTGGCGACGGGGGGTGACGAGCTGTACTTCGTGATCGGGTCCGAGACCTTCCTGGATCTGCTGAGCTGGCGCGAGCCGCGCCGTATCGCCGCGCTCGTCCGCCTGGTCGTGATTCCGCGCGCCGGCAGCCCCTTCGATCCGCAGAGCGCGGCCGCGCAGAAGGTGCTGCGGGAGATCGGTATCGGAGAGAGCGGCTTCGCCCACGTGGGGCCGGGCACCGGGCCACCGCCGCGCGCGGTCCTGATCGCCCACGTCACGTCCTTGCCGATCTCGGCCTCCGATCTGCGCCGCCGCGTGCGCGCCGGACGCTCCCTCGACTATCGCGTGCCGCCGCCGGTGATCGAGTACCTTCACCGCCACCGCCTCTACGGGGCGGGGCCCGCGTGAGCGCGCACCCGTCGGCCGCCGTCAAGGCCCAGCGCGCGGCGCGAATCGCGCTGGACCGCAAGGCGTTGGACCTGGTCGTGCTCGACGTCCAGGCTCTGTCGAGCGTCACCGACTTCTTCCTGGTGTGCAGCGGCCGCTCGACCACGCACGTGGCCACCATTGCCGACGCCATCCGCGACGAGCTCAAGGCCGAGGGCATGCGACCGCTGCACGTGGAGGGCGTGGCGGAGAGCGGGTGGGTGCTGCTCGATTTCGGCGACGTGCTGATGCACGTGTTCCTCGAGGAAACGCGCGTCTACTACGCGCTGGAGCGCTTGTGGGGCGACGCACCGACCATTCCGGTAGACAGTGCGTGATCGCATCTTGCACCCTCGTAGACCGCATGCTAGCGTGATCACCACGTCACATCGCCAGGGAGGTCGTGATGAAAAAAGAGCGACTGGCGAGCTTCAAGAAAAAGTTGCTCGACAAGCAGCGGCAGCTGGCCGATGGTGTCGGTCGCACCGCGACCTACGGCAAGGATCAGGAAGACGACTCGATCAAGGATCTCGGCGACCAGGCGAATACTGCCTACAACCGGGAGTTCTTCTTCGAGCTGGGCAACGGCGACCGGCGTCTGCTGCGCGACGTCGTGGCCGCGCTGCAGAAGATCGACGAGGGCGCGTTCGGCGACTGCGAGCGCTGCGGCGAGACCATCGGCGACAAGCGTCTCGAAGCGCTGCCGTTCGCCCGCCACTGCATCACCTGCCAGCGTCTGGTCGAGGAAGAGGAGCGCTCCGCCGCCAGCTGACGCGCCGCTGCGTCCGGGCCTGTCAAGGTCTCCGCTCATGAATGCCTCCCTCAGCGCGTTGGTCACGCTCGGGCGTCAGGTTGCCGAGCGGCTGCGCGGGCGGCCGCCGGTGCGCGCGGGGGACGACGACCCCCAGGCGCGGGACGCGATGCGCCGGGCGGACGAGGCGCGGCGCGGCGGCCGGATCGAGGAGGCCCGCACCCTCTATCGCTACATCCTGCAGCGCTGGCCCTACCACGCCGACGCGCTCCGCACGCTGCGCGATCTCGCCATCGACGATCGCAACTGGGACGACGCCATCGGGCTGCAGGAGCGTCTGCTGGAGATCGCGCCGCCGGCCGACCGGGCCACCGAGTCCTCGTGGCTCGCGGTGGGCTACTATGAGCTCGGGCGCCTGGAGCTCGCGCGGGGCGCGGCCGTCGCGGCCGCCGGGCACTTCAAGGCCGCCATCCGCGCCGATCGCGACTTCGTGCCCGCCGCCGTGGCGCTGGGCGACGCCTATGAAGCGGCCGGCGAGCACCGCGATGCCATCCGGACGTGGGAGCGGGCGGCCGAGACCCAGCCCGCGCTGCCGCTGCTGGCGCGCCTGGAGCGCGCGTACCGCCAGGACGCGCGGCCCAGCCGGATGATCGCGCTGTACCGGAACGCGGCGGCCCGCGCTCCCGACGACCTGGCGCTGGCGGCCGCGCTGGGGCGCGTCTACTTCGAGCTGGAGATGCTGGACGAGGCCACCGAGCAGTTCGAGAAGCTCGAGATGCGGGCGCCCGACATGCCGGTGGTCCACGCGTTCCTGGGCGCGGTGTTCGAGCGCAGCGGCGAGGCGCGCGCGGCGTTCGACGAGTACCGCCGGGCGCTCCGCCTCGGCCACGCCTTCGACTGGCCGCATCGCTGCCACGTCTGCTCGGCGACGGCGCCGACCTGGCAGGATCGGTGTCCGCAATGCCAGCGCTGGAACACGCTGCGCCCGTCCCAGGGTCGCTGAGCCGCGCGCTTCACGCCTGGGCGGTCGCCGCCCTCGACCTCGTGTTCCCGGCGCTGTGTCCGCTCTGCGCCTC
>Ga0111539_10001293_pt1 | contig 33411 bp, 29 predicted proteins | sample RhiMethybrSRZTD1_FD_79667 | JGI IMG/M metagenome (GOLD analysis project Ga0111539, IMG submission 79667) | Populus rhizosphere microbial communities from Tennessee, USA - Rhizosphere MetaG P. TD hybrid SRZTD1 (version 2) (version 2) | ecosystem: Host-associated > Plants > Roots > Rhizosphere >...
CGCGACGGCCTCACCCGGCGCCAGCACGAAGCCGAGCGCGAACAGCGAGCCGCCGAGCAGCGCCACAAGCACCACACGCAGCGCAAGCACCGCCGGATCTTGGAGGCTGATGGCCCCCATAAGGGCCACCAGCCTCCAAGATCCGGCACACGGGGCGTCAGGCGCGGGCGGCCTCCCACATCCGGACGTACGCCTCGGCGCCGTTCATCAGCTCCCGCCGCAGTTCGGCGCTGTCGCCGCCGGCCTGCTGGATGAGATCTGTGGTCCAGTCGGCGAACAGGCCGTACTGGGCGGCGCCGTCGGTGTTGACGTCGAAGGTCCGCGATCCCCAGACCTGCTTGTTCACCGTGGTGCCGTTCGGTGCCGTGAACGGGTAAATCAGCGGGTGGGCCGCGGCGTCCGGACGCGGGTTCGCCTGGTCGCCGAGGCCGTTGACGTCGGTGCCGTAGCCGTAGCCCGTGAGCGCGGCGCCGTTCGACGCGGCCCGGTTGGCCCGCCACTCGCTGAGGAACTCCGGCACGGAGTTCGCGTAGGAGGCCACGAAGCCGCCGAGGCCGGCGATCCGGTTGATCATCGACGGGTCGGACCAGGAGTGCACCGAGGTCACGCCCGGGTAGTGCGCCGCGGCGGCCATGTCCAGCACCGCCTGCGCCGTCTTCACGCTCATGTGGTCGACGTGGATGATCATGCCGCGGTCCATCATCTTCTGGATGAGGCTGCGGCCGAGGTCGGTCAGCCCGCGCGTGTTGCAGATCTTGCCGCTCGGGTAGACCGGCAGGACAGCACCGGCCGGCAGGTTCACGATGCCGAAGCTCAGCAGCCGGACGAGGTCGTCCTGGACGAGCGGCTGCTCGTTGTCGGACGGGCCGGTACAGCTGGTGGCCGTCCACCAGTGCCCGGTCGACAGCAGGTTGGCCAGGTTGACGAAGGCTCCGCTGGTGCCGGAGTCGAACCGAGTGCCCCCGAACGCGTTGTCGAACTTGTGCACGGGGTAGAACCCGGACACGCCCATCGACTGCAACTCGTTGAGGCCGGCGTCGATCTGGGCCGGGGTGCACTGCGGCACGTCGTTGATCTCGCGGCAGCCGAAGATCTCCGAGTTCTCGACGCCGACGGTCACGGCGAGCTTGCCCTGCGCGGCGATGCTGCGCACCTGCGCCGGCGTCGTCGCGATGCGGAACCAGCCCTTGCCGGCGCCGCCGCTCTGCGCGTCGATGTAGTCCTGCATCGAGTACAGGTACCGCGACTGCACGCGGATCTGGTCCATCTCGTCGCACGACGTGTCGCGGTACGGGAACAGCTCGCAGATCGCTCGGTTCGCGACGAGGAGTGCGTTGAGCACCCGCTGCCCGGCCCGCCACGACCGCTCGATGCTCCGGAAGTACGACTGCTCGTGCAGCAGCGAGTTGTGCTGCGGCCAGTCGCCGAAGGTCGGCCAACCGTCCTCGGGCGAGTTCACCGGGTCGGTGCCGCCGACGACGGCCTCGAACAGCGCACCCACGTTCAGGCTGCCGTGCGTCCAGCAACCGGCCAGCGCCACCTGCACGCCACCCGGCGACCACGCCTCGCCGCAGTGCATCTGCCCGCCGAACGCCGCAGCCGCCGTGATGTGCGCGTGCGCGTCGATGGTGCCGACGAGCTTGCCGCTGCCGTCGACGCCGGGAGCGGCGGTGCCGCTGACCCCGGTGGCGATGTCCGGCGGCGTGAAGCAGCCGCTCGCGGTCGCCAACGCGACGGTGTACGACGTGCCGGCCGCGCCGAGGCTCCACAGGAACGAGCCCATGATCTGACCGGTGGCCGTTGCGGTGAACCGGTACCGGTCGCCGACCTTGGTGACCGTCCAGTCGGCCCGGTCGCCGTACGAGTCGCCGGCCATGATGAAGCTGACGACGCTCTGGTACGCCGGCTTGCCGTCGGACCCGAACACCTCGTACCGGCCGAGCTGGGTGGCCTCGAGCCGGAACGACGTGGCGCCGGACACCGAGGACGTGAATCCGTAGCCGGCTCCGCTACGCACCACGTAGCCGACCGCGCTGGAGCCGTTGAAGACCCGCAGCGTGGCGCACGTTCCGTCGAGGGCGTCGGCATTGGCGGTGATGGCGGCGGCCGAGGCCGCCGGCGCGGCCACGACCGCGGCGGCGGCCGCCGGCATGAGGACTGTGAGGGCAAAAGCGGCAATCCGACGGGATCGATGGCGTAACAGCAAGGACACGGCGGCGGGCCCCCTTCTCGCAGGCCAGATAGCTCGGCCTCGATGGCTGGAGAATGGGACCAGCCTCCGTGTACTCGCCGGTAACTGTCAAGATCTGACACCCGCTTCGCGGGCGGCGGACAGGGTTCCGGCTCGTTATCCGGCGACGAGCCGGAGCATGTTCCAGGACAGGGCGGGCAGAACGGCACTCACCCGGCCGTCGGCCACCTTCAGGTCGGCCTGCCGGGTCGGGGAGACCCGGTCCGGCTGGTCGGCCGAGTTGTACGCGTCCGGGTCGTCGTCGTACACGGCCACGTGCTCGCCGACCGCGAGCCGCGGGAAGGCCCGCAGGTCGACGTCGAGCACGACGGACTCGCGCTGGTCGCGGTTGACCGCGAACAGCGTGACCGACCCGGACTCCTCGTCGTACACGGCCGTGGCGTCGGCGACGGGCACCTCGCCGAGCCAGGCCGTGTCGTACGAGGGTCCGGTCGGCTCGACGCGCAGCACAGCGCCCCGCCCGTGCCGCGACGTCAACGCGAACGGGTGGAACGTGGTCTGCCGCCACGCCGGGCCGCCCGGTTCGGAACGGATCGGTGCGATGACGTTGACGAGCTGCGCCAGGCAGGCGATCTTCACCCGGTCGGCGTGCCGCAGCAGCGAGATGAGCAGGCTGCCCACCACGACCGCGTCGACAACCGAGTAGCGGTCCTCGATCAGGCGCGGCGTCTGCTCCCAGTCGAGGTTGTCCTCGCCGACGAACTTGCTCTGGTACCAGACGTTCCACTCGTCGACCGACAGGTTGATGCGCTTGTTGTGCCGGCCGACGCCGCGCGCGTAGTCACAGGTGGCGATGACCGCCTCGATGAACCGGTCGAGGTTGACCCCGCTGGCGAGGAAGCTGCCCCGGTCGTCGCCACGCTGTTCGTAGTAGCTGTGCAGGGAGACGTAGTCGACCAGGTCGTACGTCTCCCGCAACACCGTCGCCTCCCAGGTGCCGAACGTCGGCATCCGGCTGTGCGAACTGCCGCACGCGACGAGTTCGATCGACGGGTCCACCCGCCGCATCGCCTTCGCCGTCTCCGCCGCCAGGCGGGCGTACTCGTCGGCCGTCTTGTGCCCGATCTGCCACGGCCCGTCCATCTCGTTGCCGAGGCACCACAGCTTGACGTCGTGGGGCTCGGCGTAACCGTTGCGGCGGCGCAGATCCGACCAGTACGTGCCGCCCGGATGGTTGGTGTACTCGAGCAGGTTGCGCGCCGCGTCGACGCCGCGGGTGCCGAGATTCACCGCCATGATGGGGGCGCTGCCCACGCCGCGCGTCCACGTCGCGAACTCGTCGACGCCCACCTGGTTGGTTTCCAGCGAGCGCCAGGCGAGGTCGAGCCGGGTCGGCCGGTTCTCCCGCGGACCGATGCCGTCCTCCCACGTGTATCCGGACACGAAGTTGCCGCCCGGATACCGCAGGACCGGCGTGCCCAGCTCGCGGACGAGCTCGGCGACGTCGCCGCGGAACCCGTCGGCGTCGGCGCTTTCGTGGCCCGGCTCGTAGATTCCGGTGTAGACGCAGCGGCCCATGTGCTCCACAAAGGATCCGTAGACCCGCGGGTCGACGTCTCCGATGCGGAACGCGGGGTCGACGGTCAACGCGACGTGGTGCATGAACTATCCCTTCAAACCGGTGCCGGCGATGCCTTCGACGATGCGGCGCTGGAACAACAGGAACACGAGAACCAGTGGGATCGCGCCGAGAATCGCCGAGGCCATCGTGTCCGCGTAACGGACCCCGTAGGTGCCCTGCACGGTGGCGAGGCCGACGGGGATCGTCATGAGTTTCGGGTTGGTCAACACGAGCAGCGGCCACAGCAACGCGTTCCAGGACCAGACGAAGGTGAAGATGGCCACCGCGGACACCGCCGGACGCGCCAGCGGCATGACCACCCGGGAGTAGATGCGCCAGAACCCGGCCCCGTCGATGCGCGCCGCCTCGTCCAGATCCTTCGGCAGGCCGTCGAAGAACTGCTTGAAGATGAACACCGCGATCGCGGTCGGAATCTGCGGCAGGATCACCGCCCAGTACGTGTTGAGCAGGTTGACGGCGGCGAGCTCGCGGAACTGCGGCACGATGAGCACCTGATTGGGGATCATGATGCCGATCAGGACGAACCAGAACACCAGCCAGCGGTACCGGAAGCGCATGCGCGACAGGGCGAAGGCCGCCAGGCTGGCGGTCACCACCGTGCCGAGCGCACTCAACGTCGACGTGATGATGCTCGCCGCGTACCAGTTGATGATGTCACCCTGGTCGAGCAGCGTCCGGTAGGAGGCGAGCGTCGGCTCCATGATCTTCCAGGTCGGGTTCGTGGTCTCCCCGTTGGGTTTGAGAGAGGTGTCGACGGCCCAGGCCAGCGGCACCAGCCAGAGCAACGCGAAGGCGATGAGCACGCCGATGCAGGTGCGGTTGAACAACTTCAGCCGGCGGTCGGCCGAGGTGGCGTAGCGCCGGGCCTGCTCGGCGGAGAGCTCGCGGTCGGCGGCCGGCTTGTCGGCAATCGTTGTCATGTCACAACTCCGGTTCCTGGCGGCGGGCCAGCACGAGCCACACCGCCGACACCGCGAGCACCACGAGGAAGAACAGCGTGGACGCCGCGGCGGCGTATCCGGTGCGGAAGTCGGTGAAACCGACGTCGTAGATGTACTGCAGGGCCGAGCGGGTCGCGAAGTTCGGGCCGCCCTGGGTCATGATGTACATCTGGTCGAACACCTTGAGCGAGGCGATGACCTGCAGGACGACCACGAGCATCGTCGTGCGGCGCAGCATCGGCACGGTGATCCGCCAGATCTGCTGCCAGGGGCCGGCACCGTCGATCGACGACGCCTCGTACAGGTCGCGCGGGATGTCCTGCAAACCCGCGAGGTACAGCACGAAGTTGAACCCGAGCGTCCACCACAGGGTGGTGAGCGCGAGCGAGAACATCGCGAGGTTGGGGTCGCCGAGCCAGTTGGGTTCGGTGAATCCCAGCTTGACCGCCCAGCGGGTGAACAGACCCAGCACCGGTGTGTACAGCCAGATCCAGATCAGCGCGACGACCGCCGAGGGCAGGACGTACGGCAGGAAGAACGCCAGCCGGAAGAACCACCGCGCCCGGCGGGCCCGCTCGGCCAGCAGCGCGAAGAAGAACGACACGATCACCAGGGGCGGCGTGGTGAGGATCGTGAACCAGATGGTGTGCCACAGCGACGACCAGAAGTCCCGGCTGCTGATTGCCTCCGCGTAGTTGGCGAGTCCCGCGAAGTCACCGAGTCCGGATTTCACCAGGCTGGTGTCGAAGAAGCTCATCACCAGGCCGTAGATGGCCGGCCCGATGATGAACAGCACGTAGAGCACGACGAACGGGGCGAGGAACAGCATCGCCGGGCGACCGTGCCCGGGCAGCCCGGCGTCCCGTTCCACGGTCATCGCCGTCCGGTGCGCAGGGGGCCTGGTGTCGTCCAACGTCGGTTGGGTCGTTGTCGGCGCGGCCCGCTCGGGGCGCGCGATACCGGCGGTGCCGGTGGTTTCGGTGCTGGCCACGGCCAACCTCCTCTCTGAGGGTTACACCGGCGGCGCGGTCTTGGCGAAAGCCGACAACTTCGAGTGGATTTGCGCTATCGCGTCGTCGGACGAGATCAGGCCGGCTTCCACGGCGCCGATGGAGGAGCCCATGACGTTCTCGAAATTCGATCCCGAGCCGGAATACCAGCCCGGCGGGTCGTACACGGCCGCGTCGGCCGCGGCGGCGTAGTTCGACTGCGGCGTCAGCTTCTTGTACGCCTCGCTCGTGGCGAACGGTTGCCATGCCGGAACGTGGCCACCCTCGGCCCAGGTGAGGCTCTGGTCGAGCATCGACTTGACGAAGGCCAGCGACCGGTCGAGCTTCGCCCGGTCCTGGTCCGGCTGCACCGGCAGGACGAGCGTGTGCGAGTCGGCCTGCACGGCGTAGGTGCCGCCGAAGATGTTGGGCACCAGCGTCATGCTGAACGGCGTCTTCGCCGTCTGCATCGTGGTGATCTCCCACTCGCCGTTGAGGTGGAAGCCGGCCGCCCCGCTGGCGAACAGCGCGACCGCACCCTGGTAGTCGACCGCACCGGGGATGAGTCCCTTCTCGACGGTCAGCGAGCGCATGTAGTCGAGCACCTGCTTGGCCTTCGCGTCGTCGAGCACGATGCGGGTGCCGTCGTCGGCGAGCACCTCGCCACCCAGTTGCGAGTACATCGTCTGGAAGAACCGCCACGGGCTGGCCGGGTCGGAGTTGATTCCGTGCGTGGCGCCGAACTGGGCGCCGGCCTGCTTCACCTTCTGCAGCGCGTCGGCGAACGCGTCCGGGCCCTCGATCTTCTTGAGGTTGCCGCCCGAGTCGAGCAGGCCGGCGGCCTCGCAGAGCTTCGTGTTGTAGAACAGCACGAACGGGTGCGTGTCGAGCGGTATCGCGTACGCCTTGCCGTCGACGAGGCCGGCGTCCCACGCCCGCTTGTTGAACTTGTCGGCGGACATTCCGTTGCGGGCCAGATCTTCGGGCTTGAGTTCCTGGAGCAGGCCCGCCTGGACGAGCGTCTTCATCCGCGTCAGGTGCGACACAGCCACGTTCGGCGGCTGGTCACCGAGGGTCGCCAGCGAGAGCTTGGTGTAGTACGGGTTGCCCCAGCTGAGCGTCACGGCGTCGAGATTGATGCTGGGGTTTTCCTTGCGGTAACCGTCCTCCATCTGTTGCATACGGACGCCGTCGCCGCCACCGAAGAGATTCCAGTAGCTCACGGTGCCGGGGTCGAGTTCGGAGTTGGCGAGGCCGGCACCGACCTCGGAACAGCCGGCGCCGGCCGCTCCGAAGGCCACCGCGCCGGCGCCGAGCAGGCTCGCACGGAGCAGGCTGCGCCGCGACAACGCGGGCCGGGGGTGTGGAGAAGGGTTGGGGGGACCATTCATTGTGTTCACCGTCCTGAGGGGGACGAACGGGTCAGCCGCCCGGGGGCGGGCCGGTCGACTCGCGCACTATCAACTCCACCGGCAGCAGGTTCCGCGCGGGAATCGATTGGCCGCCGATGCGATCCAGGAGCAGCGTTGCCGCCCGCTCGCCGGTCTCCTGGAACGGAATGCGTACGGTGGTCAGCGGCGGCACCAGATACCCGGCGAAGGACAGGTCGTCGCAACTGACCAGTGAGCAGTGGTCGGGAACCCGCAGGCCGCGCTCGGCCAACGCCTTCAACGCGCCGACTGCCATGACGTCAGCATGCACGAAGACGGCGGTGATCGCCGGGTTGGCGTCGAGGAGTCGGTGGGTCGCCGCCCACCCGCCCTCGTGGGTCCAGTCGGCCTCGGTGACGCGTCGAGCGGGTATGGGGTGACCCGCGTCGCGCAGGGCCCCCCGAAATCCGCGCATCCGGCTCAGCACCACCCGCCTTCCGCGCGGCCCGATCACCGTGCCGATGCGGCGGTGACCGAGGCCGAGCAGATGCTCGGCGGCGAGCGTGCCGGTCACCGCGTGGTCGGATCCGATGGTCGGGACGCCACCGCCGTGGATCCGGTTGATGCTGACGACGGGTAGCGCCCCCCGCAGCGCCGTGCCGAGCCCCGGCTCGTTCTCCAGCGACGGCGCCGCCACCAGAATCCCATCGACCCGGTACTCAAGCAGTTTGCGGACGGCCAACTCGGCGTCGACGTTGGCGTGCACGCTGCTGATCAGCGCGCCGTGCCCGCGGCCGGCCGCGGCCCGCTGGGCGGCCAGAACGAACTGGGACACCGCGAGATCCGAGTAGTCATCGGCGAGCACACCGACGGTGACGGACGCGCGACGAACCAGCCCGCGGGCCATCGCGTTGGGCACGTAGCCCAACTCGGACGCGGCCTGCAGGATGCGCTCGCGGGTGCTCGGTGACACCACACCCGAGCGCCCGTTGAGCACCTTGCTCGCGGTCTGGAAGCTCACGCCGGAACGCGCCGCAACATCCCGCAGCGACACGTACACGGCGGGCCTCCCAACGAAGGCGAACGTTCGCCTAACTTTGATCCAATCGACGGGGATCGTCAAGTGCGAAACTTTCAGCGAACGCGGTTCGGCTCTCCGCGGCGGTGCGCAGGCTCTCCGCGACCGCGAGTCAGGCGGCCCGCTCGACGTACTTCTTGAGGGACTCGAGCAGCGACCGGCCGCCCGCGCTGTAGTCGGCGACCGTGTCCGGGTCGACGTCGCCGAGGATCGACGCGCTGGTGCGCACCGTGGTCGCCTCGCCCGCCGGTTCCAGCCGGTAGGTCTTGACGTACTGGCGGGCGCCCGGCATGCCCATCGGGCCGCTGGTACGCAGGATCCGGCCCGGCTCGATGTAGGTGACCGTGGCGTACAGGGCGCCGGCACCGCTCTCGTCGAACTGCTCGTAGAAGCGCCCGCCGATCACGGGCTCCAGCACCACCGCGTGCGGCTTGTCGGAGAAGGTGTGCGTCCACCACTCCCCGACGCCGTCGGTCAGCGCCGTCCACACGGCCTGCACGCCGGCGTCGATGGTTATCTGGGCCTCGATCTCGACAGCGATCGGCGTGCGCGCGTCGTCCACGACTGTTCTCCGTTCCTTGCGTTCGACGTTGCGTTTGAGCGCCAGCAACTCGTTCGCCGTAGTCCGTGCGTACGGGTGCATCCACCGCTGGTGGATCTCGGCGATCGGTACCGGGTTGAGGTGGTTGGTGCGGTGCCGGCCCTGCCGGGTGACCACGACGAGACCCGCCTGTTCGAGCACGGCGAGGTGGGCCATCACGCCGTACCTCGTCATCTCCGGGTGGGCGGCGACGAGTTCGCCGGTGGTGCGCGGGCCGCGCCGCAACTCGTCGAGCAGCCGGCGCCGCGTCGGGTCGGCGAGGGCGCGGAACACCGGTTGGTCCGCGGCCACGTCCGGCGTTGACATGTGAGAATCTACTCACATGTCAGGTCGCGGCGTCAAGCCAATCGGCCGCTGACCGGCGGCGCGCCGTCGGCCGCGACGGTTGGTGCGGTTCGGCCGGGCACGCGCTAGCGTTCCCGCCATGAGTTCCGTGGCGTTGGCGGAGGAGTTGCTCCTGCTCGCGTACGACGACGATTCGGGCCGGGCGACCGGCTCCACGATCGGCCTCGACCTCGGCATGGCCGCCGCCGTACTGATCGAGTTGGCGCTGGCCGGCAGGGTCGTGTACGTCGACCGGACGATCATGGTGAGAGACGCGACGCCGACCGGTGTGTCGATCATCGACGAGGTGCTGGCCCGGGTCGCCGCCGACACACCGCACACGCCCCAGTCCTGGCTGCAGCGGCTGAGGTACGGGCTGCGCGACCGGGTACTGGCCGACCTGTGCGCCCGGGGCGTGGTCCAGGACGTCGACGAGACCACCATGGCGGGCTTCGTTCACATCCACCGGTACCCGACGGTCGACGCGACGGTCGAGACCGAGATCCGCGACCGCCTGAACCGGGCGCTCCGATCGGACGACATGCCCGACGAGCGGACCGCCGCGCTGGCCACGCTGGTGGCGGCGGTGCGGATGGAGCCGACGCTCGGCCTGACCGGCGCCGACCTCGAGGCGGCCCACCAGCGACTGAAGCAGATCAGCGACGGCGCCGGATTCACCGGAAGCGTGAGCATGGAGCTCTCGACGGTCCGGCCGTCGGTGGCCCTCGTGGTGGCCGTGCTGGTGAAGGCCATCCAGACGGCGCTGGGTACCGCACGCAGCTCATGATCACGACGATCTTGCAGTTGTGGCGGGACTGCTGACCTGATTCGCGCCTATTTGTTCCGCCACAACTGCAAGATCGCGGGAGTAGGTGTCCCCTCACGCAGCCGGCCGGCGTATTGACGTTCGCCGAATTGGCCGCGACACTCGATACCGCTGGAGAGCGCTCTCTCGCCCCCGCCCGGCCCCTACGACAGGCTCGCCCCCGCCCGGCCCCTACGACAGGTAGGACCATGAGAGCTGTAGCTCGTGCCGTGCCGCGCATGCGGCCCGGCCGCCGCCGCGTGAGCGCCGTCCTCGGCGCCACCCTCCTCGCCCTGATCCCCTTCCTCATCGCCACCCCGGCCCGCGCCGCCGATCCCCTGCTCTCCCAGGGCCGCCCGGCCACCGCGTCGTCGGTGGAGAACGCCGGGACACCAGCGTCGGCCGCGGTCGACGGCAACCCGGCCACCCGCTGGTCGAGCCAGTTCACCGATCCACAGTGGATCCAGGTCGACCTCGGCGCGACCGCGACAATCACGCAGGTCGTCCTCCAATGGGAGGCCGCGTACGCGCGGGCCTTCCAGGTCCAGGTCTCCGCCGACGGCAGCACGTGGACGACCGTCTACCAGACCACCACCGGAACCGGTGGTACCCAGACGCTCGCGGTGACCGGCAGCGGCCGGTACGTGCGCGTCAACGCAACCGCCCGGGCCACCGGCTACGGCTACTCGCTCTGGGAGTTCCAGGTGTTCGGCACCACGGGCGGCCCGCCCGCGTGCGGCACCGGCAACGCCGCCCTGAACCGGCCGGCCGCCGCGTCGTCGACGGAGAACGCCGGCACCCCGGCGTCCGCCGCGTTCGACGGCAACGCCGGCACGCGGTGGTCGAGCCAGTTCACCGATCCACAGTGGATCCGGGTGGACCTGGGCAGCACCCAGACGATCTGCCGGGTGACCCTGCAGTGGGAGTCCGCGTACGCGCGGGCCTTCCAGATCCAGGTCTCCCCCGACGCCAGCACGTGGACCACCGTCTACCAGACCACCACGGGCACCGGTGGCACACAAGCGATTCCGGTGACCGGCAGCGGCCGGTACGTGCGCGTCAACGGAACCGCGCGAGCGACGGCCTACGGCTACTCGTTGTGGGAGTTCGCGGTGGCGACCACGGGCGGACCCGTCGACCCGGTGGAGCCGACCGACCCGTTCAACCCGAACCTCGGACCCAACACCTACGTCTTCGACCCGTCGACGCCGACGGCGACGATCCAGAGCCGGTTGAACACCATCTTCGCGTCGCAGGAGACCAACCAGTTCGGGCCGCAGCGCTACGCCGTGCTGTTCAGGCCCGGAACCTACACGGCCGACGTCAACCTCGGCTTCTTCACCCAGGTCGCCGGCCTGGGGCTGAACCCCGACGACGTCAATCTCAACGGCCACGTTCGCGTCGAGGCGTTCTGGATGAACGGCAACGCGACGCAGAACTTCTGGCGGTCGGCCGAGAACCTGTCGGTGACGCTGCCGTCCGGCGTGACGGTCGAGCGGTGGGCGGTGTCGCAGGCCGCGCCGTACCGGCGGATGCACCTGCGCGGCGCGCAGAACCAGATCCAGCTGTGGAACGGCGGCGACGGCTGGTCCAGCGGCGGCCTGATGGCCGACACCCGGATCGACGGGCTTGTCGTGTCCGGATCCCAGCAGCAGTGGTACTCGCGCAACAGCGAGTTCGGCAACGGCTGGTCCGGATCCGTGTGGAACATGGTGTTCCAGGGCGTCGTCGGTGCGCCGCCGGCGCACTTCCCGAACCCGTCCCACACCGTGATCGCGCAGACGCCGGTGGTCCGCGAGAAGCCGTTCCTGTACGTCACGGCGGCCGGCGAGTACCGGGTGTTCGTGCCGTCGCTGCGGACCAACTCGTCGGGCACGACGTGGTTCGGCCGGACGGCGGCCGGGTCGTCGCTGTCGTTGAGCCAGTTCTTCGTGGTGCGGCCGGGCACCAGCGCCGCCACCATCAACGCCGCGCTTGCGGCGGGGCGGCACCTGCTCGTGACCCCGGGCGTCTACCACCTGAGCGAGACGCTGCGGATCACGAGGCCCGACACCGTGGTCCTGGGCCTCGGCCTCGCGACCTTCGTGCCGGACAACGGAGTCGTCGCGATGAGCGTCGCCGACGTGGCCGGGGTCAAGGTCGCCGGTCTGTTGTTCGACGCCGGACCGACGAACTCGCCGGTGCTCATGGAGGTGGGTCCGGCCGGATCCAACGCCGACAACGCGGCCAACCCGATCTCGTTGCACGACGTGTTCTTCCGCATCGGCGGCCCGGGCGTGGGCAAGGCCACCACGAGCCTGATCGTCAACAGCCACAACGTGATCGGTGACCACATGTGGCTGTGGCGGGCCGACCACGGCAGCGGTGTCGGGTGGACGGTCAACACCGCCGACACCGGTCTGATCGTCAACGGCAACAACGTGACGATGTACGGCCTGTTCGTCGAGCACTACCAGAAGTACCAGACCATCTGGAACGGCAACGGCGGCCGGACGTACTTCTACCAGAACGAGATGCCGTACGACCCGCCGAACCAGGGCGCCTGGATGAACGGGGCGACGCGCGGATACGCCGCGTACAAGGTCGCCGACTCGGTGACCAGCCACCAGGCGTGGGGGCTCGGCAGCTACTGCGTCTTCACCTCCGACGTATCGATAGTGGGTGAGCGCGCGTTCGAGGTGCCGACGCGGTCCGGGGTGACATTCACCAACATGGTGATCGTCTCGCTGGGCGGGCAGGGCACGATCAACCGGGTCATCAACAACACCGGTGGCCCGGCCAACTCGACGACCCAGACCGTGTACCTGACGAACTATCCGTGACGGGTCGCTGCAGTCCGAGATGTTGGAGTCCGGTGGTCCCCATAGGGGCCACCGGACTCCAACATCTCAGCCGAGCTGCGATCGCGGCCGAAGGTGCAACAAACCGGATGCGCTGGTAAGTTAATTGAAGTTTCTAAATGCTTGATCGGTACGTCGGACCGCCCTCCGATATCCGGGAGTACCTGCGATGTTTCACGCCCGTCGCCCCCTGTGGATCACCCTTGCCGTGCTGAGCGCCGCTGCGCTCGTCGGCGCGTTGACGCTGCGACCGTCCACCGCGCGGGCGGCGGGCGGCTTCGACTTCACGCGGCCGCAGACCGTCGCCACCGGTCTCGCCACACCGTGGGGAATGGCGTTCCTGCCGGACGGCAGCGCCCTCGTCGCGGAGCGGGACAGCGCCCGCCTGCTGCAGATCCGCGCCGGTGCCGCGCCCGTGGTGCGCGGCACCGTGCCCGGCGTCGTGCCGGGCGGTGAGGGCGGGCTGCTCGGCCTCGCGGTGTCGCCGACGTTCGGGCAGGACAACCTCGTGTACGCCTACCTCACCGCGGCGAACGACAACCGCATCGTGCGGTTCCGGCTCGACGCCATCCAGAACCAGACGATCGTCCTCAGTGGACTCGCGAAGGCGAGCATCCACAACGGCGGGCGGATCGCGTTCGGCCCGGACGGCATGCTCTACGCCGGCGTCGGCGACGCCGGCCAGACCGCCAACGCGCAGAACCTCCAGAGCCGCAACGGCAAGATCCTGCGGATGCGACCCGACGGCACGGTGCCGCCCGGCAACCCGTTCGCCAACTCGTTGGTGTATTCGCTGGGCCACCGCAACGTCCAAGGACTGGCCTGGGACAGCCAGGGGCGCCTCTACGCGACGGAGTTCGGCCAGAACACCTGGGACGAGGTGAACCAGATCGTGGCCGGCGGCAACTACGGCTGGCCGACTGTCGAGGGCATCGGCACCAACCCGAACTTCCGCAACCCGATCGTGCAGTGGAGCACCGCGGAGGCCTCGCCCAGCGGCGCGGCGATCGCCAACGACACGCTGTTCGCCGCCGCCCTGCGCGGCACTCGACTGTGGACGGTTCCCTTGACGGCCGGCGGCGGCGCCGGCACACCGGTCGCCGAACTGCAGGGCCAGTTCGGGCGGCTGCGCACCGTCGTCGTCGGCCCGGACGGCTGGCTCTGGGTCACCACCAGCAACCGCGACGGGCGCGGCAGCCCGATCGCGTCCGACGACCGGATCCTGCGGTTCCCGCCGGTCGGGGTGAACCCGTCGCCCTCGCAGTCGGCCTCGCCGTCCACTTCGCCGTCCACTTCGCCGTCCACTTCGCCGTCGGCTTCGCAGCCGCCCGGCGGCTGCGCGGTGCGCTGGGAGGTCAACGACTGGGGCGGCGGCTTCGTCGTCAACGTCACGGTCACCAACCGCGGGGCGGCCCTGACCGGGTGGACCGTCGCCTGGACGTTCCCGGGCAACCAGCGGATCACCAACTTCTGGCAGACCCGGCTCACCCAGACGGGCGCCGCCGTCAGCGCCGCAAACGAGGTCTACAACGCCGGCCTGCCCACCAACGGCAACGTGGCCTTCGGCTTCCAGGGCACCTACACCGGAACGAACGCACGCCCCACGGACGTCCGTCTCGGCTCGGTGCCCTGCACCGTTTCCTAGGCGTGTGACTAGGACCGGACCCCGGCGGGCCTCCCTGTCGGCACCGGCGGCCGGATCGGTTCACGGCCGCTGGCATTCTTGCTCGCATGCGTCTTCACGTCGGGTGTGCGATGTGGACCCTGCCCGCCTGGCAGGGTCGGTTCCTCCCCGCCCGTTCGCCCGCGCACGAGCGCCTGCGCTCGTACGCCGGATGGTGCAATGCGGTCGAGGGCAACACGACGTTCTACGCGATCCCGGCCCGGGACACCGTCGCCACGTGGGCGAAGCAGACGGACCCCGGATTCCGGTTCGTGCTCAAGCTGCCGCGCCTGGTCACCCATGAGCGCCGCCTCGTCGGTGTTGAACGGGAGGTGCGCGCCTTCCTCGACGCGATCGAGCCGCTCGGCCCGCGCACCCACGCCCTGTGGGTTCAGCTGCCACGGTCGTTCACGCCGGCCGACGTGCCCGCGCTGGCGGCCTTCCTGCGCCGGCTCCCGGCCGCGCACCGGTACGGCGTCGAGGTGCGCGATCCCGCCTTCTTCACCGACCCGCAGGCGACCGTACTGCTGGAGCAGGCGCTCGCGACGGTGGGCGCGGAATGGATCCCGTTTGACACCACCGTGTTCTTCCGGAGCCGGCCCACCAGCGACGCGGAGCGCGACGCCTGGGTCAACAAGCCGCGGACACCGCGACGGACCGTCGCCCTGACCGACCGGCCGATCGTGCGCTATCTCGGCCGCGACGACACCGAGGCGACGGCCGAGGGCTGGCACGACTGGACGGCCGTGGTCGCGGGCTGGCTGCGGGAGGGCCGCTCACCCACGGTGTTCGTCCACACGCCGGACAACGCCGACGCCCCCGCGCTCGCGCGCCGCTTCCACGACGAGGTCCGGGCGAGGGTTCCGGAAATCGACCCGCTGCCGACGCCGGAGCCGGCCGAGCCGCCGACCCTGTTCTAGCGGCCCGGGGCAGGATGGTCGGATGGGACAGCTCGACGGCAGGAACGCCATCGTCACCGGCGGCTCGCGCGGGATCGGCCGGGCTATCGTCGCCCGCTTCGTGGCCGCGGGTGCGCGGGTCCTGTTCACGTACAAGGAGAACGAGGCGGCCGCGACGGAGGTCGCCAATGCTGCGCGCGAACAACTCCGCCGAGGGGCTGGAACTCCTGCGGACGATGTCACCGCTCGGCCGGTTGGGCACACCCGACGAGGTCGCGGCGGTCGTCGCTTTCGTCGCCGGACCCGACGGCGGCTGGCTCACCGGTCAGAACATCAACGCATCCGGTGGTGTGTAGGCGAGCGCAGGCGGGTGGCCGGGCGGACCTCCCAGTTCGTCAGGAGCGGCCGGTATCCGCACCGGTGCCACAACGGTGCGGCCAGCGGGTTCATCGCGAGGTAGTGGAGCACCACGGCGTCGAACCCGGCGCGGTCGAGCTCAGTGTGGACATGCCGGACCAGCGCCGTGGCGGTGCCGGCGCCCCGCCGATCCGGCAGCACCATGAGATCCGACAGGTACACGGCCCGGCCCGCTGAGGTCAGCCCGGACGCCCACGGCGCGTGCTCCGGGTCGAGAACGTTGAGCAGCCCGACCGGCACACCGTCCACTTCGGCCAGCCACGACCAGGGCCGGCCGTCGGCGGTGTGCTTGGCCCGGATCAGCTCGGCCGTGTTCGGCCGCACCGTCATCTGGCCGAGCATCTGGTTCCACCGGACCAGTTCGAGCTCGAGGGCGACCGTCGCATCGAGGTCCGCATCGGTTGCTCGTCTCACGACGACGTCGGTACGCCCGCTCGGTGACGGGCGGCCGGCGAGCCGGATCGCCAGCACCATCGTCGGCATCAATCCGTGCGCGAGGAATGTCGGCGTCAGCAGGATGTCGCGCGACGGCCAGGTGATGCCGGCGGCCGACCCGGATTCGCCGGCACCCACCAGGACCGCCTCCGACCAGCGGGCGAGCAGCGTGTCCATGGCCGTGACCGGATCGTCGGCACCGACGCGCGCGATGAGCAGGTGCCGCTCGGCCGGGTACCAGGTGGCGGCCAGCGTGGCCGGGTCCGCGCGGATCACGCGGGACAGCGCCGCGCCGCCGGGAACCGCCAACTCGACGTCGTCCGGCTCGGCCACGGGCAGCGGCATGCGCTGCGGCAGAAGCGGATCCAGCCGGCGCACTCGACCGCTGTGCTGTTCGTCCACGTCGCCCATCGGCCCACCTTCCACTACGTCGCGGCGACCGGATGTCGGGTAGGCGACGCCTGGCCGGTCGACGCCGTTCGCAGCGCCGGCGACAGCGCGGCCCAGACGGGCAGGACGAACGCGACGGCGACGAACGGCAGCAGTGCGATCCGGGGTGGGAAGGCGTCGAGGAAGAACCCGGCGCCCAGGCTGCCCAAGGGTGCCAGCGCGAGCGCGATCGTGCTGCGCACGCTCTCGACGCGGCCGATCAGGTGGTCGGGGGTGATGGTGAGCCGGTGCCCGACCACGACGGAGTCGGTGACCGGGATTGCGATTGCCGCCGGCAGGATCGCGGCGGCGAGCACGTACGCGTCCGGCCACACGAGGAACAGCACGATCAGCGGCCAGGCGCACAGTTCCAGCAGCAGGATCGCCCGACGGGACAGGACGCGACGCAGCCGGCCGGAGGCCGCCGAGCCGACGAGCAGGCCGCCGCTGAACGCAGCCAGCAGCGCGCCGATAGTGCCACCGGACAGGCCCTGCCGTTCGCCGACCACCACGATTCCCAGCAGGACACCGGGGCCCACGAAGTTGGTCAATCCGTACAGGAAGGTCGTCGTCCGCAGGAACGGCTGGTCCCAGAGGAACCGCCAGCCCTCCCGCAGGCCGCGTCGTGCGGTGGTGCCGCCGCGCGGCCGGCCTCGAACCTCCTGGAACGGCGCGCGGATCAGGAGCAGTGACACCACGGAGAACGTGTACGACACCGCGTCGGCGACGAACGGCACCGCGCGGCCGATGCCGAACAGCGCTCCCCCGAGTGGCGGCCCAACGAGGCTCGCGGTGGCCGACCGGGCCTGCTGGGCGGACACGGCAGCAGCGAGCTGGCCGGTCGCGACGACCGAGCGCAACGCGGCCGTCGCGGCCGGGCCGAACGGCACCGAGAACGATCCCTCGACGACGGCGACGGCCAGGATGTGCGCGTACGTGAGCCGGTCGGCGAGCAACGCGACGGCCAGGCTGCCGACCGCGACGGCCCGCGCGACGTCAGCCAGCACCATCAGCCGCTTGCGGTCGTACCGGTCGGCCGCGAGCCCGCCCAGCGGGCCGAGCAGCACGCCGGGCAGCACCCGCGCGAAGCCGACCACACCGGCGAGCAGCGGGGAGCGCGTCGTCGTGAGCACCAGCAGCGGGTAGGCCACCGAGGCGGATGCGCTGCCGAGCGTCGAGCCGAGCTGTCCGGCCTGCAGCAGCATGAAGTCGCGGTTGCGACGCAGCGAAACAGGTCTCACTGCAGCTTCCCGTCGAGCGCCTTGGCCAGGTTCTCCCGCAGCCGCTGCCCGAACGGCCGGGCCGCGAGCGCGGCGTTGATGTCCTCGACCACCCGGCTCAGCGCGTACGGGATCTCGGCGTCCAACTCGCGCACCGTCGCCTCGGTGGCCCGCCACTCCGCCCGCAGGAACGGCAACAGGTCCCGGCCGCGTGCGGTCAACCGGACCCGGCGGGTCCGGCCGTCGCCACCCGCCGGCTCGACCGGCTCCGCCAGCCCGGCCGTGCGCATCGCGGCCGCGGTCTGGCTCATCGCGGAGTGGGTGACCTGCATCGCGCTGGCCAGTTCCTGGATGGTCATCGACTCGACCCGGCCGAGCTGGATCAGCGGGCCGACGAACCGGGTCCGCACGCCGGTGATCCCGGCCTCGTCGTAGAGCGCGGCAATCTCGTTGTCCAGCGCCTCCTGCAGGACACGCAACGGCCGCCAGAAGCTGCTGGAGAGAAGGTCGTCAGCCATCAGCCGATTATGACAGCACTTATATAAGTACTGTCAAATAGCGCGGACGGCATCAGCGAAATCGGACGCATGCCGATTCGCATCGAGCTCGTCCGATCCGGCTCACGCCGGACGGTAGGAGCAGGTGACTCCGGTACGTACGGTGTGCCGCAGATGGTGGGCGAGGTCGGTGTCGACCAGCTCGATGCGGATCAGGACGCGCCGGATGGCCTTGCCGACGGCGGTCCGCGCGCGTTCGGCGCTGTCGGGGAAGGCGCGGCTCCCGCCGCCGATCGCGGTGGCCGCGGACAGTTCGCGGCGCAACCACTCGTACTCGTCCTGCGCCGTGGCCGCCCCGTCGTCGTCGCCGGCTTCCGTCGAGTCCCGCAGCTGCAGGGCAAGCTGCGCGATCCGCTCGCGGTAGCTCCGCACCGCCGACCGGTCGAGAACCGGCTGCGGACTCGTCGACATCGCCCGCTTGCGGCTCACCACGTCGAATCCGCCGACCAGGTCGAGGCAGGCGATCTCACTGCCGGGATTGTTCAGCAGTACGGCGAGGTGGGCGATGCCGACACTGGGCTCGAGGAGGATCTGCCGGCCGGCCCAGGCGATCAGCCAGTGCTGGCCGCGCCGCAGGCAGGTGGCGGTGCGGGTGGTGGCATCGCCATCGCCGTCGGCACCGTCGGCGGCGGCGTCGGAGCGATCGGCGGCGGTGAAGCCGGTGTTTGCCGCGGCTTCGGCCAGGGCGAGCTGGGCCCGGGCCGTCTGGTGGTCGGATCCACCGCCGCGCAGGGTGAGGGCCTGCGCGTAGCGGGCTCGCGACGCCGCAACCGCGGGCCAGTGCGAAAACGCGAGATTGTGCTGGATCGCCGCCTCGAAGTGGTCGACGGCGCGATCCAGGTCGCCGAAGGTCTCGGCAGCGGTCCCGAGCGCGTGGTGCGCGGAGCCGAAGCAGGCCACCGCGAGGCTCGCGGTCATCGGCAACCGGGCGAAGGGAAGCAGCAACGCATACGCCTGCTCGGCGACGCGCGCCTGACCGAGCAGGTGCGCCGCTTCGATGACGCCGTTCATCGTCGCGAGCCAGCCGCTCGACTGCGGCAGCCGGGCCAGGCCGCCGCGGCACAGCGCGGCCAATGCGCCGGCGGCGGTCCGCCGGTCGCCGGCCGCGGCCGCCGCGGCCGCAAGGCCGGCGAACAGCGAATTGTCGACGGTGCTGAGCGCCGGTGCGTGCACCAGTTCGGCCAGCATCGGTGTCAGGTCGCCGACCCTGCCCTGGTACCAGCGGATGTTCAGCAGCTGAACCGCGTGCCAGGCCTCGGCGTCGGCATCGCCGGCGGCGTCACCGCGCTTGCGGCACGTGTCGGCCATGATTTCGGCCTCGTCGAGGCGTCCGGACCGGACGGCTCGCATGACGTCGATGGCATCCACCACGAAGCCGACGGCGAGGTGATCCCGCTCGTCCAGTTCGGCGCGTAGTTCGTTCAGGCTCCGCTCGGCGTGCGGATCGCCGTCGAGGAACAGGTCGACCGTCTGCCACAGCATGCCCAGGAGCCGGTCGCTGCGACGCCGCGTCCGCGTGCTCTGCTCGATGAGTTCCCGGGCGAGGTCCCGGCGCGGCTCGTCGTGTCCGGGGCCGAGCAGGCAGTGGTGAGCGACGTTGGCGGCGTCGGCGATCGCCAGCGGATCGCCGAGGCGGCGCGCGGCTGCCGCCACTTCGAGCACGGTGTCGTGCCGGCCGGCGGGATACTCGGCCTCCGCGGCGAGCCGCGCCCGCAGGCGCAGGCCCAGTGCCGACTCGACGTCGACCCCTGCCAGCGCCTCGGTGAGTGTGACCCGCAGCAACGCGCTGCCCGTCGAGGAGCGGTGTTCGTGCACCCGCAATCCCCCGAGCCCCACGGCCGCCGACGCCAGCCGCTCCGCGTTCCCACCGGACCGCGCCAACTCGGCAGCGCCCGCGAACAGGCGCCGGCCGTCCTGTAGGTCACCCCGGTCGTACAACGCGGTCGACGCCTGTTCGAGAACAGCCCCCACGTCGTCGATCGATTCAACGTCGTCCATGACCAGCCCCGGAGGTCCGACTGCGGCGATGCCCTCACATGCCCAGGTGAACATGGCACGGACCGCTTGCGTCGGACTTGCCTGGCGCTTGCGCGGCGCCCGAACCGCCGGGGGGTGGCGGTCCGGGCGCGCTGCGGGCTCGGCCGCCGCCTACTTGAACTTGTCGACGTTGTCCTTGGTGACCATTTCGGTGCCGGTGTCGACGTTCGGTGGGACGGTCTCGCCGCGGGCCGCCTTGACGGCCGTGTCGATGCCCATCGAGCCCATCTTCGCGGGGAACTGCGCCACGGATGCCGCCTGCTCACCGGCGCTGATCGCCGTCAGTTCGCCGGGGGACGCGTCGAAGCCGACGACCGTGATCGAGCCGGGCTTCTTGTTGGCCGCCTTGATGGCCTGCAGCGCACCGCTGATCGGCGGTCCGCACGCCCCGTAGATCGCGGTGATGTTCGGGTTGCGGGTGAGGATGTCCTGAGCCGCGTTCAACCCCTTGGTCTCGTCGCAGTCGGTCGCCGGCTCGGCCACGACCGTCGCCGCGCTGCCGAGTGTCTGCTTGAATCCCTTGACGCGGTCGTCGAGCGACGGGTTGCCCAGCCGGCCCTGCAGGATCGCCACCGTGGAGCCGGGCTGCAGCTTCTTGGCCATCCATTCACCGGCGAGCTTGCCGCCGGCGAGATTGTCGGTGGCCACCACCGAGGACTTGCCGCTCCAGCCGGGGATGTCGTTGTCGACGAGGACGACCTTGATGCCCGCCTTCACCGCCTTGTCCAGCGCACCCTGGACGTTGGGGCTGGTCGGCGTGACCGCGATCGCCTTCACCTGTTGGGTGATCATGTTCTCGATGATGGCGATCACGCCTTCGTCGTCGGTGCCGCTCTTGCCCTGGCCGTAGACGACCTCGACGTCGCTGTGCTCGCTGTCGTACTTCTTCACGGCGTCGACCATCGTGTCGTAGAAGTCCACCGGGAACTTCGTGATGAATCCGACCTTGATGGTGCCGGAGCCGCCGCCACCGTCGGACGAGTCGTCCGAGTCGCATCCGGCGGCCAGGGCGAGCGGTAGTGCGAGAGCCAGTGTGAGGGCAGGCGTGAGCAGGGTTCGAATGCGTTTCATCAAGTCAGTCCCTTCGGGATCGACGTGGGATGGGGGGATCGCCGCGGGTGCCGTCGCATTCCCGCGGTGATTTGGCGACGCTGTCAGGCGCCGACGATGAGCGAGACGATCTTCTGTTGGGTGTCGGGTGTGGGGATCTCCTCACCGACCTTGCGGCCGCGTCGCATGACGGCGGCCCGGTCGGCGATTTCCATGACGTGGTCCATGGCGTGCGAGATGACGACGACCGCGCGGCCGTCGTCGCGGAGGCGGAGGATCAGGTCGAGGACGCGTCGCGACTCGCGTACTCCGAGCGCGGCGGTCGGCTCGTCGAGGATGACGATTCGGGAATCGAACGCGGAGGCCCGGGCCACCGCGATCGCCTGGCGTTGTCCGCCGGACAACAGGCCGACTGTGGACTGGCGTTGGTGCACCTGGACCTGAAGGCGGCCGAGTACCTCGGCGGTGGCCTGGGTCATGGCCCGCCGACGCAGGACGCGCAGACCCTGCGGCAGCCATCGTGGGCCCGCGGTCTCCCGGCCCGCATAGAAGTTCGCGGCCGGGTCGAGGTTGTCGAACAGGGCGAGGTCCTGGTAGACGGTTTCGATGCCGTGGTTACGCGCGGCCGCCGGCGAGTTGAGTTCCACGGGTGTTCCGTCGAGTTCGATGTGTCCGGCATCGAGCCGGTGCACCCCGCTGATGCACTTGATGAGCGTGGACTTTCCCGCACCGTTGTCGCCCAGCAACGCCAGTACCTCGCCGTGGTGCACGTCGAGGTCGACGCCGTCCAGCGCGACGACGAGTCCGAACCGTTTGACCGCGCCGCGCACGCGCAGCGCCGGGATGCGATCGCTCACGACCGTGCCGCCGGTCATGACTGGGCCGCCCGCATGACCCGGAACCGGCGTTCCATCGCCCCGCGGATCACGTCCAGTTCGACGGCCACCAGGATCACCGTGCCGATCACGATCGGTTGGATGAAGGCGTCGACATTCAACAGGTTCATCGCGTTGCGGATGACTCCGATCATGAAGGCGCCGACGAGGGCGTTGCCGACCGTGCCGCGGCCGCCGAGAAAGCTCGCTCCGCCGATGACGACGGCGGCGATGGCATCCAGTTCGGCGAGTTCCCCGAACGTCGGCGAGCCCGCGTTGAGCCGGCCGGACGTGATGATCGCGGCGATGCCCGCGAACAGTCCGCTGAGCGCGTACACGGAGATGAGGACGCCGTTGACCGGGATGGCCGAGCGGCGCGCCGCGTCCGGGTTACCGCCGACCGCGTAGATCCACCGGCCCCAGACCACGCGGGTGGTCAGGAACAGCACGGCGAGGGCGAGGGCCAGGACGAGGAACGTCGAGTACGGCAGCCATCCGATCGATCCGCCGCCGATCGTCTGGACGAGTTCGGGCATCCCACGGTGCGGCTGCCCACCGGACAACCACAGGGCAAGACCGTGCGCGACGCTCAGCGTGGCCAGCGTGACGATGAACGGGTGCGGCAGCCGCCCCCACACCAGGCCGGTGCCGTTGACCAGCCCCACGGCCAGGCCCGTGCCCAGCATTGCCAGCAGAACCAGCGGCGTGGACTGGACGGCTTCGAAGGTGAGCGCGCCCACCACGGCGGCCAGCGCGATGGTGGAGCCGACTGACAGGTCGATGCCGCGCGTGACGATGACCAGCAGCTGGGCGATCGCCAGGACCGCGATCACCGCCGTCTGGGCGAGGACGTTGCCGAGGTTGCGGGTGGTGAAGAAGACCGGCGACAGCAGCGACGCCGCGCCGACCACCGCGATCAGCATCAGCGCCGGCCCGGTGCGGATGAGCGCAAGCGCCACGCTCGGCCAAGCGGGACGGCGCGACGGCACGGCCGCCTTCGGCGTGACCTCAGGCTCGGTGGTGCTCAACGCCATGCGTCCTCCTCACCCGGCGGGCAATGGTAAGACGTTTTATACGCCGCCGCAGTGCTGACGTCCAGCACCCGGCGCGACTCAGACGTCGAATTGCCGGTTCAATATCGGCGAATACGGACGATGTGCCCACACCGGCGGCCCTCGGCGCCACCCGGTGCAACTTGATTCATCAGATGTCCGTGGAGCCGCGGCTGGCGTCGGCCGATCGGTCGGCGACCACGGTACGCAGCCAGGACTCGGAGGTGTTGACGTGGACGAGGGCACTGGCATAGGCGAGGGCCTGGTCGCGCGCCCGCAGCGCGCGGTAGATGGCCCGGTGCTCGTCGAGGGTGACGTGGGCAGCGTTGCCCTCGATCAGTCCGCGCCAGACCCTGGCCCGCACGGTGCGACCCGACAGGCCGTCCAGCAGGGACGTCAGGGTCTCGTTGCCGGTCGCGGCGACCACCGCCCGGTGGAACGCGATGTCGTACTGCACGAGTTGTTCGGGATCGTCGGCCGCGGTCCGCATGTCCTCGAGGATCCCGCCCAGCTCATCCAGGGCGGCGTCGGACATCCGCACCGCGGCCATGCCGGTGGCGGCCGGCTCGAGCAGCCGGCGCACCTCCATCACCTCCAGGACGGAGTCCTCCCGCAGCAGTTCGACGGCGAACCCGAGACCTTCCAACAGCAACCGTGGGGCGAGACTGGTCACGTACGTGCCGTCGCCGCGGCGCACGTCGAGGACGCGGGCCGTCTCCAGCGCCTTGACTGCCTCGCGGACCCCGCTGCGCGACAACCCCATCTGGGCCGCCAGTTGCTGCTCGGGCGGCAGCCGGGTGCCCGGTGGCAGCTCACCCGACCGGATCATGTTCCTGATCTTGGTGATGGCCTCGTCCGTCAACGCCACGGCACGCTCCCTCGTTCGGTGCAGCGGCAGACATCCTATCTCCGCATGGAAGAATCGGGACGCGGCCGCGAGCCTGTTCGCACCAACACAAGGCAGGAGTCCAGTATCGCAACCGTCCTGGACAAGGCGCGTGACGGTACTCTATAAAGACATCAGATGTCTTCCTGGCCTCGGCCGCCATCCCCAACCTCCGCAGGAGTAGCCGGTGACTGAGTTGATCTCGTCCATCGAAACCGTCGACGTGCGTTTCCCGACGTCACGCGAGCGCGACGGGTCGGACGCGATGAACCCGTTTCCCGACTACTCGGCGGCCTACATCGTGCTGCGGACGTCCACCGGTGCCGAGGGCTACGGCCTGGTGTTCACCGTCGGACGCGGGACCGAGATTCAGGTCGCCGCGATCGAGGCGCTGAGCGGGCTCGCTGTCGGCCTGCCCGTCGACGAGGTGCTCGCCGATCCGGGCGCGCTGGCCCGGCGCCTCACCGGCGACAGCCAGATCCGCTGGTTGGGCCCGAACAAGGGCGTGGTGCACATGGCTGCCGGCGGGATCGTCAACGCGGTGTGGGATCTCGCGGCCCGACGCGCCGGCAAGCCGTTGTGGAGGCTGCTCGCCGACCTGTCACCGGAGGAACTGGTGGCCCAGGTCGACTTCCGGTACCTGCGCGACGCGCTCACCGAGACCGAGGCGCTCGGCCTGTTGCGCGACGCCCGGGCCGGGCGCGCCGACCGCGAGCGCGCCTTGCTCGACAACGGATATCCCGCGTACACGACCACACCCGGTTGGCTCGGCTACGACGAGGACAAGCTGGTCCGGCTCTGCCGGGAAGCGGTCGCCGACGGGTTCTCGCTGATCAAACTGAAGGTCGGCGCCAACCTCGCCGACGATGTCAGGCGCTTCCGCCTCGCCCGGGAGGCCGTCGGTCCCGGCGTGCGGATCGCGGTGGACGCGAACCAGATCTGGGGCGTCGACGAGGCCGTCGCGTGGATGGAGGCGCTGCGCCAGTTCGACCCGTACTGGATCGAGGAGCCCACCTCCCCCGACGACGTACTCGGCCACGCGGCGATCCGCCGTGCGCTGGCGCCGATCAAGGTGGCGACCGGCGAGCACGTGCAGAACGCGGTGATTTTCAAGCAACTGCTGGCGGCCGGGGCCGTCGACGTCGTGCAGATCGACGCGTGCCGGGTCGGCGGCGTCAACGAGAACCTGGCGATCCTGTTGCTGGCGGCCAAGTTCGGGATCCCGGTCTGCCCCCACGCCGGCGGTGTGGGCCTCTGTGAACTCGTCCAGCACCTGGCGATGTTCGACTTCCTCGCCGTCAGCGGGTCCGCAGTGGACAGGTCGATCGAGTATGTCGACCACCTGCACGAGCACTTCGTCGACCCGGTGCGCATCCGGGACGGGCGGTACCGGGCTCCGACGACGCCGGGAATGAGCGCCGAGCTGCTTGCGGACTCCGTCGCCGCGTACCGCTATCCCGACGGTCCACAGTGGACCGACGCGCCGACGTTCGTGCCCGCCGCGTAGCCCCGGAGCACTGCGGTGATCGTCGACGCGCACCACCACCTGTGGCAGCCGGAGCGCGGCTACACCTGGCTCGACGCGCCCGGACTCGCCCCGATCCGGCGCCCGTTCACGCCGGCCGACCTGCTCGCGGAGGTCGCGGCCGCCGGTGTCGACCGCACGATCCTGGTGGAGGGCGGCCGCTGCCATCCGGATGAGGTTCCCGAGTTCCTCGGCTACGCCGCGGACACCGACGTCATCGCCGGCGTGGTCGCCTGGGCCGACCCCACCGACCCCGACCTGGCGGTGACCCTCGCCGGCTACCGGCGGATGCGCGGCGGCGACCTGCTCGTCGGCGTCCGCTCGCAGGTGCAGGGCGAGCCGGACCCGGACCACCTGGACCGCACCGACGTGCGCCGCGGGCTGGCCGCGGTGGCCGCCGCCGGCCTCGTCTTCGACCTGGTGATCCGGGCCGACCAGCTTCCGGCCGCGGCCCGGGCCGCCGAAGCCCTGCCCGAGCTGCGGCTCGTGCTCGACCACCTCGGCAAGCCCCGCATCGACGAGGGCGCCGCCGGCCTCGCTGCCTGGCGCGGGCCGCTGCAGGACCTGGCGGCCTGCGACAACGTCGCCGCCAAGCTGTCCGGCCTCGTCACCGAGGCAGGTCCACAGTGGACCGTCGATGCGCTGCGCCCGTTCGTGACCGCCGCCGTCGACGCGTTCGGCCCGTCCCGGCTGATGTTCGGCTCCGACTGGCCGGTATGCCTGCTCGTCGCCGGCTACCGCGACGTCCTCGACGCCCTGCGCCACGCGCTGCCGCCGCTGCCCGCGTCGGATCTCGACGCCGTCCTGGGCGGCACCGCGACCCGCGTCTACCACCTCGCACCACGCACGTTGGGAGACCGCAGATGAACGTTGGAGCGTTCTACGTCGGCGACCGCACCTTCGACGTGGCGGAATCGCCGCCGGTACCGCCCGGCCCTGACGAGGTACGCGTCGACGTGGCCTACACCGGCATCTGCGGCACCGACCTGCACATCCTGCACGGCGCGATGGACGGGCGGGTGACCCGGCCGGCCGTGCTCGGTCACGAGATGTCGGGACGGGTCGCGGAAACCGGCCACGCCGTGACGGCCTGGACGGTCGGCGACCGGGTCACCGTCATGCCGCTCGCCTGGTGCGGCGCGTGCCCGGCCTGCCGCGCCGGACACGCGCACGTCTGCCACCACCTGAACTTCATCGGGATCGACTCCCCCGGCGCGATGCAGTCGTCCTGGACGGTCCCGGCGCATCTGCTGGTCCGATTGCCCGACGAACTGTCGCTGCGCCACGGGGCACTGGTGGAACCCGCCGCTGTCGCCGTGCACGACGTGCGCCGGTCGCGCCTGCGCTCGGGTGAGCGTGCGGTCGTGGTCGGCGCCGGTCCGGTGGGGCTGCTGATCGCCTGCGTCGCCCGCGAGACCGGAGCCGACGTCGTGGTCGTCGAGATCGAGCAGCACCGCCGGACCGTCGCAAAGGAACTCGGCCTGCGGGTCGTCGACCCGACCGCGACGGACGTCGCCGCGTTCGTCGAGGAGTGGACGGCGGGTGCCGGTGCCGACGTGGCCTTCGAGGTATCGGGAGCCGCCGCCGGCGTCCGGACGGCCGTCGACGTCCTCGCGGTGCGGGGCCGGCTCGTCGTCGTCGCGATCCACCCGACGCCGCGGGAGGTCAACCTGCACCGGGTCTTCTGGCGGGAGTTGGAGGTTCTGGGCGTGCGCGTCTACCAACGCACCGACTTCGAGGAGGCCGTCCGCCTGCTCACCACCGGCGCGGTGCCGGCCGACCGGCTCATCTCCGCCGTCGTCTCGCTGCCCGACGTCAGCGAGGCGTTCGCCGCGCTGGAGAGCGGATCCACGGTCAAGGTCCTCATCGACTGTGGGGCGGTCGCCGATGAACCCGTTTGACCTCATCGGGCGCCTGGCGGTCGTCACCGGTTGCCGCCGCGGCATCGGCCTGGCAATGGCCGAGGCGCTCGCCGCCGCCGGCGCGGACATCATCGGTGTCAGCGCATCGTTGGAACCCGACGGCAGCGAGGTGGCGCGCCGCGTCGAGGCGCTGGGCCGGACGTTCACCCCGTACCGCGTCGACCTGGCCGACCGGCAGGCGGCCACGGAGCTCGCGGCAACGCTCGCTGCCTCCGACCGACCTGTCGACATCCTCGTCAACAACGCCGGAACCATCCGGCGGGCTCCCGCCGTCGAGCACGGTGACGACGACTGGGACCACGTGCTCGAGGTGGACCTGTCGGCGCCGTTCGTCCTGGCCCGGGGAATCGGCCGCCGCATGCTCGAACGCGGTAGCGGCAAAGTGATCTTCACGGCGTCGATGCTGAGCTTCCAGGGCGGCGTCAACGTCGTCGGCTACGCGGCGGCGAAGTCGGCCGTCGCCGGGCTCACCCGCGCCCTGGCCAACGAGTGGGCCGGCCATGGTGTCAACGTCAACGCCATCGCGCCCGGCTACATCGCCACCGACAACACGCAGGCGCTGCGCGACCAGTCCGACCGCAACCGGGCGATCCTGGAACGCATCCCCGCCGGCCGGTGGGGCCGGCCGGAGGACATCGCCGGCGCCACCGTCTTCCTGGCCTCCGACGCGGCGGCCTACGTCCACGGTGCGATGTTGGCCGTCGACGGCGGTTGGCTGTCCCGCTGAGGTGCCGCGAGGACCGTGCGCAGCCACGACTCGGACGTGTTGACGTGCACGAGCGCGCTCGCGTACGCGAGTGGCTGGTCGTGCGACCGTAGGGCCCGGTAGATGCCCGCGTGCTCCTCGACGGTCAGGTGCGCGGCGGCGGCGTCGACCCGCCCCCGCCACACCCGTGCCCGCACCGTGCGCCCCGACAGCCCGTCCAGGAGCGAGGTCAACGTCTCGTTCCCGGTCGCGGCGATCACCGCACGGTGAAAGGCGATGTCGTGCCGGATCAGTTGCTCGGGGTCGTCCACCGCGGAGCGCATGTCGTCGAGAATCGCGGCGAGTCCGTCAAGCGCCGCATCGGACATGCGCACCGCGGCCAGACCGGTGGCGGCCGGCTCCAGCATGCGCCGAACCTCCATGACCTCCAGGAGCGTGTCGTCACGCAGCAGCTCGACAGCGAAGCCCAGCCCCTCCAGCAACAAACCCGGAGCCAGGCTCGTCACGTAGGTGCCGTCGCCGCGGCGCACGTCGAGCACCCGCGCGGTCTCCAGCGCCTTGACCGCCTCCCGCACTCCGCTGCGTGACAACCCCATCTGCGCAGCCAACTGCTGCTCGGGAGGCAGCCGCGCGCCCGGCGGCAACTCCCCCGTCCGGATCATGTTCCGGATCTTCGTGATCGCCTCGTCGGTCAGTGCCACCACGCGCTCCCTGCGTCCGTCCGCCGGCCGCGCACATCGTAAGCCCGCCGGCGTCGGCCGATCAGCGCTGCAGGGTGAGCAGACCCGGCCGGTACGGCAGGCGGCCGTAGTCACCGCCGGAACTGGGACTGCGTCCCTGATACAGCAGCTGCAGGTTGCACGCGTCCACCGTCATGGTCTGATCCGGGTTGCTGCGAATCAGGTCGCCGTGGCTGATGTCGTTCGTCCAGGTGGCGCCGCTGTTGGCCTTGCCGGCGAAGGGGTTGCCCTCGGTGGTGGCCTGCGGCGTCCACGAACCGCCGAGACTGGTCGCGGTGAACGAGCGGAAGTACCTGCCGTTGGCGCCGATCGCCTCGACGATCATGAGGTACTGGTTCTGGCCCTGGATCTTGTAGACCTGAACGGCCTCGAACAGGTTGTTCTGCGAGTCGCTGAGGACGGTCGTCGACGACGAACCGAAGTTGCCAGGGAAGTTGCCGATCGGCATGCTGGACCGGTAGATCTTGCCGTTGTCTCCCGCGAAGAACAGATACATGTTCGTGCCGTCACCGATCAGGGTCTGGTCGATGGGCCCGGTGTTGGATCCCGAGATGGATCCGGAGAAGAGCGCGCTCGGGGCCGACCACCCGTTGGCGTTGGTGGGATCGCTCGATGTCCGGTAGACGAACGGCGTCGCACCCCACTGGTAGGCGAGCACCCAGATGCTCTTCGGCGCGAAGTAGAACAGCGTCGGCGCAACCGTGGACTGCGACATCGTGTTCTGGGCGGCGCCGGCCATGTCGGACCAGTTGGTGAAGAGGCTGAAGTTCATCGAGCCCCACGTGCTGCCCGTGTCGTGCGTGGTCGCGTAGACCAGGTGCCGGCCGTTGTAGGGGACGTGCGTGAAGTCCTTGAGCGAGACCCAACCCGACTTCGGGTTTGCGAGTGACCCCGTGGACGTCCAGCGGTACGTCGACGGGAGGGCACACGCGCCACCGCCCGACGAGTTGTTGACGAACGATGCGTCGTCGATGTAGAAGCTGTCCGTTCCGGCCGCCGTCTCCACATACAACGTCGCGGACGACAACGTGCCGCTCCAGGAGACGGTTGTGGTGCCGGTCAGCTGGGTCCACCCGGAGGTGTTCACGGTGCCCTGCGCCAGGGTGATGTAGTTCGTCGTCCCGTTGGCGGTCACCTGCAACGTGACCTTGGCGGTCGGGGTTCCGCTCTGCGTCCGCATCCACACGCTCGTCGTGAAGCTGGCGCCGTTCGCCAACACGCTCGTGACACTTTGCGCGGGCCCGTTCCACGAAGCCGTGCGGCCGGAGCGCAGCAGTGAACGCGAGCCACCGTGGACCACGCTCGTGTTGGACGCGAGCGTTCCGGCGCCGAAGACCGACCAGCCGGTCGTGCCACCCTCCATGTCCGGGTTCGTCAGCAGATTCCCGCTCGCGGCGGCCGCGGGAGCGCCACCGGCCGACGCCCCGGCGACCGATGCCAGCGTCAGGACGATGGCGAGACCAAACGATCGGATGGCGGAAGTCACTTTCCCGTTCATGCCACTGCTCCTGATTCCTCGGGTCGCGTCCCGCACGCCTCGGACCGAGCGCTGTTAACGCTAACAATCGGTTCGAAAGAGATTGCCAGATTGTTTCGAAACACACAAGGGCAGTGAGCTAGATCAATTGGTCCATGAGCTGTCCGGCCAGCGAAAAGTGCCGCCGTCGGCTGCCGCAACTTTCGTGGTGCGACTTGTCGACCGGCCGCTCGTAACACTTTTCCCGGAGCCATTCGACAACTTGTGCGTCGTGGATGGCCGCCGCTCTCGCCAGCCGGGTTATGGGTGGTGATCTCCGGTTCGTGACCCGAGCACTGTGAGGTCGCGGTCGGCGTAGCGGTTGTGTTCGAACTCCTCCTCCAGCACGGTGTACACGCAGTCCTGCACGGTGGCGGTGCCGTTCTCGAGCACCTCGACCTCGCGGGTGAGGTCGGCCGGTTCGAGTTCGTCGAGCCAGGTGCGCAAGCGCTCGGCGCGCTGGGCACGCGCCGCGAGGACCTCGTCGTAGGACGGCGTCGCGGACCGGTCCAGATCGGGCCACGGGAAGTCGGTCGATCCGGTGTTGGGCAGGCCGAGCGGGTGGAAGCTCGCGCCGAGGATCGGCGCCGTAAACCACTTGTCCATGGCCATCAGGAGATGGCGCAACGTCTCGACGAACGACCACTCGCCGTCGACGCGTTCGTGGCGTTGCGCCTCGGTGAGGCGGCCGGCGCGCGCGATCGTCGCGGCCCACGCCTCCTGGAGCCCCGCCCACGCCGCCCGGATACCCTCCGGATCGGTCGAGCGGATCATCGCGCGCAGCGGGTACCAGCGGTCGCGTTCGTTGACGTAGTCGGTGACGTCGACGCCGTTGACCACAAGGCGGTCGATCTTCGCATCGATGTCGACGCCGTCGAGCAGCGCGTGCGAGATCGACGCGCCGCTGAGGTTCACGTCGCGGAAGGTCGCGCGGCGCAGGTCGACCGCCCAGAACACCGAGTCGCGCAGATCGCGGCCTTCGAACTCCTCCGCCATCACACGTCCCCGTCTACCGCGACCGGAGAAAGGTCAGGGTGCGGTCGAGCAGCAGGGCGGCGGCTCCGGCGTCGTACGAGGGCAGCGAGCTGTCGGCGAAGTAGTGCTGGTCGCCGGGGTAGAGGTACAGCTCGGCGTCGGGCGCCTCCTTCACGAGCGCGCGGGCCGCTTCGGCGTCACCCTCGTCGTTGAAGATGGGGTCGGCGTCCATCGCGTGTATCCGTACCGGCACGTCGGCGGGCCACGGCCCGAAGAAGGAGGTCGGCACGCACGCGTAGGCAAGCACCGCGCCGCGGGCGCCGGGCCGGGTCTGGGCGAGCTTCTGGGCGTTGAGCACGCCGAGGGAGAACCCGATGTAGACGACCTCGGCAGGGAGATCGGCGACGGCGCGGGCGCCGCGGGCGAACATCTCGTCGAACCCGCCGACCTGTTCCACGTGCGCCATGCCGGCGTCGATGGTGTCGAAGGTTCGACCGTCGAACAGGTCGGGGGTGTGCACGGTGTGCCCGTCACGTCGGAGATCGTCGGCGAAGCCGAGGATCCCCGGGGTGAGGCCCAGGGCGTGATGGAAGAGGACGACTTCAGCCACGGCGAGCACCTCCTGAGAGCCGGTTGACCTAATGATCCATGATCCTAGAATGTTCCAATGTCGCCGAGCAATAGCGGGTACCCGGACTACGAGTTCGTCACGGAACGCATGGTGGTGACCGCACCGCATCAGCTTCGCGCCATGGCCGATCCCCTCCGCGGCATGATCCTCGATCTCCTACTGGAGCGGGCGGCGACGGTCAGCGAGCTCGCCGAGGCCGTCAAGCGGCCCAAGAGCACGCTCGCCCACCACGTCAAGGTGCTCGTCGACGCGGGGATGTTGCGGGTCGTGCGCACCCGACAGGTGCGGGCCATCGAGGAGCGCTTCTACGGCCGCGCCGCCCGCAACTACCTGGTCGGCAAGGTGCGCCCGGAGGACGTGACACCACCCCCATGGCCCAACGAACTCGCCGACGCCGCCGAGGAGTCCATGCCCGCCTACCTGTCCGACACGATGCGGGCGCTGCGCCGGCACGTACCCATCTCCAATGAGCGGGCGGCAGAATTCTGGGACCGCGTCCTCGACCTCATGAACGACTTCAGCCAACTACCCCGCGACGGGGACACGCCGCACGTGTTCGTCGTCAGCCTGTACCCGGCCGACCGTCCGACGCTGCCTCCCGCCGAGCCGCACACATAGGCATAGGCAGATCAACCTATGTCCTGCCCCGACAGGTCGCGGCCCGCCCGGCCAACCCGGGAACCGCTGCCGATGTGCGCCGCCTCGCCGGTCCGTACCGTTCCGCCACAGCCGAGTCGGACGGACCGAGAGGAATGGCACCATGACGCGGATCCCCCTGAGAATCAGCACCAGCGTCCTGCTGGCGACAGCGGCTGTAGCCGCCGGCACCGTCGGCGTCCGGGCCGCACCGGCCGACGCCCTCTCGGCATGCAGGCCGGCCTACTCCGCACCCCTCGACCTGGGGGGATCGGTGTACGCGGAAGGCTTCCTGCTCTGCGCGGATGCCAACGACCCCCGCAACCTCGATCCGCTCACTGTCGTGCTCCAGCGCCAGAGCGGTACCAGCTGGGTCACCGTGGCCACCGGCCTCGGCGAGGCCCAGTACTTCTGCGCCGGAACGAGCCCGCGGACCTATCGGGTGGGTTCCCGCCCCGC
>Ga0111539_10001294_pt1 | contig 33400 bp, 31 predicted proteins | sample RhiMethybrSRZTD1_FD_79667 | JGI IMG/M metagenome (GOLD analysis project Ga0111539, IMG submission 79667) | Populus rhizosphere microbial communities from Tennessee, USA - Rhizosphere MetaG P. TD hybrid SRZTD1 (version 2) (version 2) | ecosystem: Host-associated > Plants > Roots > Rhizosphere >...
CGTGATGATCATGATGATCAGCAGCACCAGCATGATGTCCACGAGCGGAATGACGTTGGGCTCGACCATGGGGTCGCCCTCGTCATGACCGACTTTGATCGCCACGGCTTACTTCACCGCGACCCGCGAGCCGGCGAGCAAGGCAGCCTCGACGTCGTGCGAGAAGTAGTTCGCGCGCTCCATCAGCGACTTGTTGCCGCGCAGCAGGCCATTGAATCCGAGCACCGCCGGCACCGCGACCGCGAGGCCCATCGCCGTCATGATGAGCGCCTCGCCGATCGGGCCCGCCACTTTGTCGAGCGACGCCTGTCCGGCGATCGAGATGCTGATCAGCGCGTGGTAGATGCCCCACACCGTGCCGAAAAGGCCCACGAACGGCGACGTCGCGCCAACCGAGGCGAGCACCACCATGCCGCTCTGCAGGCTGGACTGGAGCATATTCGTGCGCTTGTCGAGGTGCGTGCGCACCCACTCGGCGAGCTCGATGTTGCTCGCGACGTCGCGCGCGGCGCTCTTGCGGTGGTGCTCCACCGCCTGCACGCCATCCGTGGCGATGTCGCGGAACGGGTTCACCTTGCCCTTCAGCTTGGCGATGCCCTCGTTCATCGACCCGGCCGACCAGAAGTGCTTCTCGGCCTCCGTCGCCACCTTGTTGAGCATGCGCTGGTCGAGCCACTTGTTGATCATGACGAGCCATGACCAGAGCGACATCGTGATCAGGATGACGAAAACGCCCTTGCCGACATAGTCGCTTTGCGTCCAAAGCGCCTCGATGCCGTATGGGTTGTCGGTCGATGTGGTTTCACCAGCCATTATGCAAATCCTCTGACAGAAACTACTTTCCCGGAAAGCCGACGCCGCTTTCGGCGGCCTGGCGCGTCCGGCCCCTCAGAATTCTCCCGCCGTCACTCCAGCTTGAAGACGATCGGTATGGACACCTGCGAATCGACTGCCTGGCCGTCCCGCTTGCCCGGCTCGAACGGCAGGCGGCGAACGACGCATTCTATCGCCGCATCGAGGCGCGGGAAGCCGCTGCTCTGCGTGACGCTGACTGCGCCCGCCTTGCCGTCAGCCGCGACGGTCACCGTCGCGACGACGCGGCCTTCCTCGCTGAGGCGGCGCGAAGCCGAAGGGTAGCAGGCTGCAATGGCTGCGCTGATGCGGTCGCTGCGCGACTTGAAGCGGGCCGGCGTGATCTGTACCTGGCGGGCCGGCGTCTGCGGCTGGGCGCGCGGTGTTTCCTTCACCTGGGCGGAGATCGCGTTCGACGGACCCTCGAAGGCCGGGAGCTCGATCAGCGGCGGAGGTACGACGGGAGGCGGTACGTCCACGGGCGGAGGTGGCGGCGGCTCGTCAAGGTCCTCCGGCGGCGGCGGCGGCGGGGGCAGGTCCATGATCGCGTAGTCCTGGACGAGCTCGATGCCAGCGCGCACGAGACCCTGCTTGAGGGCCCAGAAAAAGATGAGATGCAGAATGATGATGGCGACGAAGACCGCCGCCCTGCGGGAACCCCCAACGGAATAGGTGCTCGCCATACCGGACCTTGCCTCACCCCTCGTCCGTTCTAGCCGGTCGCATGCCCAAAAACGGGCCGCGGCCCCTGCCAATTCTTGTCGGCGTGCTACTCCGCACGCCCGTTCCCGGCTACGGTCACCTTAGCCGGTGCCTGTAGCGACTGCAAGCGTCCGCCGCCGACAGATATAGTGGAGCCGACCCGAGCATAGCAAAGGCGACCTGCCGGTCTGCGGATCAGTGCAGCCGGAACACGATTGGCAGACGCGCCATCGCCTCGACCGCACGGCCGTCGCGTTGGCCTGCAACGAATTCCAGCCGCCGGAGCACGCAGTCCATCGCCGCATCGAGGCGTGGGAACCCGGAACCCTGGTCGAGCATCCAGGACACTGCCCGTCCATCGGCGCCGATGACGACGCGTGCGACGACCCGCCCCTCCTCCGAGAGCCTCCGCGATGCGGCCGGATAGCAGCTGTCGATGAGCGACTGCAAACGACGGTCACCGGTTCGCAATCCCGGCGCTTGGACGTCAATGGGCGGCAGCCGGGAACCCGCGCCGGTGCTTCCGGGATGCGCGCCGCTGCTCATGACCGGCAGATCGGGTCTGTCATCGATCATTGGGATGAAGATGTCGGGTAGCTGCTGAACTTCGCGTTCGTATTCTCCGGCGCGAAAGTCATCCGGCTTCACCACGACGGCGGGCTTCGGGACCTCGGGCGGTGTCATGAACGGCGGGAGGTCGATGGGCGGAAGAACCAGGTCCGGCAGCAGGCCGAGCCGCACGACGGCGAACGCGCCGAAGTGAAGGCCGACGATAGCCGAGATGACGAAAGTATGCCGAATGGCACGAGGAACGAGCGCGGTTGACATATGTCACCTCCGGGACGGCTCGTACCTTTAACGTCGACTTCTTTTCGTGGGGGTTAATCCGCTCAGGTGCCCGTCGTCGCCGCCTTGCGTTCCCGGATGACGATGACGGTAACGCCGCTGAGCGTCAGCAGGCCGCCGATGATCATCCGGGCGTCGAGCACGTCCCCGAGGAGCAGGACAGAGAACAGGACGCTGAACAGCGGTGTCAGCACGGTGATCGGCGCCACGCTTGTCACCGGGTAGCGCCGGATCAGGGCGAAGTAGGAAGTATGCGCGACGAGGCTCGCGAGCAACGCCGAATAAAGGAGCGCGCTCCAGCCCGGAATGCCGGCCGAGCCGAGGCTCGCAAGCTGTCCGTCTTCCAGCAGGAGCGACAGCGGCAGGAGCAGCGGCACGCTGCCCCAGGCGAGCCAGGCCTGCAGCTCGAGCGGCTCGAGCTCACGGACGCGCTTGATCGCGACGAGGCCGACGGCCCCGATGAAAGCCGCGATCACGATCAGGATCAGGCCAGACCAGGAACTAAACACCTCGGGGCTGAAGCCGATCAGCAGGACGCCTGCGAATGACATGCCGATGCCCAGCCATCGGCGCCAATGGATCCGCTCGCCGAGCAGCATCACGGACAGGAGCGTCGCGAACGGTATGCCGAGCTGGGTACCGAGCGCGACCGAGGACATGCTTTCGGACAGCGCGACGCCCGAATACATGAGCGCGAACTGCAGGCCGCCGCTGCAGATCGCCGCAGTCAGGAGCCATCGCATTTCGCCCCGGCGGATCCGCAGCCAGGGCCAGACCACGAGGCCGACGACCAGGAAGCGCAGGAAGGTCAGGAAAACCGGTGGAAAGCGGTCCGCGCTCAGCTTCACCGCGACGATGTTGAATCCCCAGATGCCGTTGATGAGCACGAGCTGCCAGAGGTGGCTGCGATGAACCTGGGTCACGCGCTCACCACGAGCTCCACGGCCGGCTCGCGCAGGTTGTAACGTGAGGCCATCGCATGGCCGTATGCGCCGGCCTGCGCGATCAAGAGCACGTCGCCCTCCTCGCAGCGCGCGAGCACGCGGTCGCGCCCGAGCTCGTCGCCGCTTTCGCAGATGGGGCCGACGACGGTGCAGGTCTCGTTGGCCGGCTCAGCGAGTCGCGTGAGGTTGACGATCTCGTGCCAGGCGCCGTAGAGCGCCGGCCGGATGAGTGAATTCATGCCAGTCGCGACCCCCACGTATCGCTTGTCGCCCTTGCCTTTCGTCTGCGTGACGCGCGCGAGGAGCACACCGGCCTCCGCGACGATGAAGCGGCCCGGCTCGAGCCATAGCTCGAATGACGGGTGCGACGCATGGAATTCGGCGAGCCCGGTCTCGAGCGCCGCGAGGTCGAAGGGCGCCTGCCCGGGCCGGTCCGGTACACCAAGCCCGCCGCCGAGGTTGAGGATGCACGCGCCGGGGAATGCTGCCGAGTTTTCCGCCAGGACTTGGGCCGGCCCGAGCCAGCCGGCGAGGTCGAAGTTGCCACTACCGCCGTGCGCGTGCAGGCCAACGACGCGCGCACCGCATGCAATGACCGCACCGGCGAGATCCGCGAATTCCTCCGGCGGGACGCCGAACTTGGAATGCCGGCCGCCGGTGCGGACTTTCTCGTGATGACCATGACCGCCCGTCGCGTCGAGCCGCAGGAGTATCTCGCGCCCTGCGAACAGCGGAGCCCATCGGCGCAGCACGAAGAGGTTGTCCACGGTGACGCGGATGCCCGAGTCGAGCGCCCATTGGTACTCGGTGCGCGGCGCGAAATTCGGCGTGAACAGGACCCATTCGCGCGCCAAGCCAGGCACGGTCTCGAGCGCGTGCTCGACTTCGGCCCGCGAGACGCACTCGAATCCGCAACCGGCGGCCGCGACGGTGCGCAACACCTCGGGATGCGGATTGGCCTTCAAGGCATAGAGGACACGGCCGATCGAGCGCAGGCCACGCAGGATGCGCGCCTGCGCGGCAATCGTCGGCAAATGATAGACGTAGGCGCAGTCGCGCTCGCCGAGGAGCGACAGGAGCTCGTCCCGCCGCGCCCGCCACCAAGGCCCCGCGCTTCTTTCGTTCATCCTGGGATGCCTGTGGTGCCGTCGCGCAAAATGAAAGGCCGCAGCCCGGGCGGATTGCGGCCTTTCATGGCGGCGACGCCTCGCGGCGTGCCGTGCTCAGGCTTCGTCGACGTCGTTGAATTCCTGTAGCTCGCGCTGAAGACGCTTCTCGGCCAGAACGTCTTCGACGCGACTCCACGCCGACTGTTGCGCCGGCCGCCTCGGACCCTTGGGCCGGCGTTCGACCACGATCAGCCGGTCGAGATCGCCGTCCTGCTCCGCGGTTTCCCCGAGGAACTCGTCCTCGATGTCGAACGATTCGTCATTGCGCTCTTTCATTCCGTAGAATTCCTAGAGAAAACAATGAGTTTGGCAGCAAACCCCGATCGCGTCGGGCTGCGCAATATATACGAAAAGCGGCGATTTTCAACCGGAGCGGCCCGGCCGGGCCGTCCAGGGCTCAGGCGGGCTGTATCAACCGCCCTCGCAGGCCTTGAGGCACTCGCTGTATTTGTCGTCGCAGGCTTGCAGTTTGCCGGAGTCGCCTTCGGCGCTCTGCATGCATTTGTCGGATTCCGAATCGCACTTCTCGATGCACTTTTCGTCCGCCAGCGGGCGCGCCTGCTGCGTGCGGGCTTCCGGCCGGATATCGTCGGCCAGAGCCGCGACGGCCAGCGTCGAGCCCAGGAGCGCGACGGCAAGCCAACGGATTTGCGGCATGGTCATGTTCCTCGGTCCTACAGGCGACCCTATCTATACGGCACGGCGCGACACCCTGCAATCAGGCGAGACAGCGTGTATGACCCCGCATGAATGGCGGCTGAACAGGCGTTGGACGGCGCTCAGGCCAGCCAGCCGCCGTCCGCGGTCACGCAGCTGCCGGTGGTATACGACGCCGCATCGGAAACCAGGTAGATCACCGCGCCGGCCATTTCCTCGGGTTGAGCAATGCGGCCCAGCGGCACCTGTCGCTCGAGCGACGAGCGCAGCTTGGCGTCTTCGTGGATGGCGGCCGCGAAGCGCGTCTCGACGATTCCAGGGGCGAGCGCATTGACGCGTATGCCCAGGTGCGCCCATTCCTTCGCGAGCCCCTGCGTCAGGTTGACGATCGCGGCCTTGGTCATCGAATAGCAGGCCTGGCCATTCATCGGCCGGAATGCATTGACCGACGCGACGTTGACGATGGCGCCCTTGCCCTGACGCGTCATCCGGCGTGCCGCCTCGACGGCGCAGCAGAAGTAGCCGCGGAGGTTGACGTCGACGGTCTTCTGCCAGGCGGCCAGGTCCATCTCGAGCGCGGGCCCGTAGTAGGGATTGGTCGCCGCGTTGTTGACGAGGATGTCGAGGCGGCCGTAGCGCGCATCGATCTTGTCGAAGGCCGCCGTGATCGCCGACGGATCGCCGACGTGACAGGCGTGCGCGGAAGCAATGCCGCCCGCGCTCTCGATCTCGGCAGCGACCGCCTGGCAGCCCTCGTGCTTCCGGCTTGCGACCGCGACCTTGGCGCCGCGGCGCGCGAGTGCGAGCGCAACTGCGCGCCCGATGCCCCGGCTCCCGCCGGTCACGAGGGCGACGCGCCCGCCGAGGTCGAACTCATCCTGGTTCAAACGGGCTTCACCCTGGCCTCAGGTCGCTAGCGGCTTGTACTCCATGCCGAGATCCCGCGCGACAGCCTCGTGCGTGATCGCGCCCTCGTGCACGTTGAGGCCGGCCGCAAACCCGGAATCGCGAGCGAGCGCCTGGCGCCAGCCATGGTCCGCGAGCGCGCGCACGAAGGGCAGCGTTGCGTTCGTAAGCGCGAACGTCGAGGTCCGCGGCACGGCGCCCGGCATGTTGGTGACGCAATAGTGGACGACGCCGTCCACGACGTAGGTCGGGTCGGCATGCGTCGTCGGCCTGCTGGTCTCGAAGCAGCCGCCTTGGTCGATCGATATATCGACGAGCACGGCCCCCTTTTCCATCCGGCTGACCATCGAGCGCGTCACGAGCTTCGGCGCCGCGGCGCCCGCAACGAGAACGGCGCCGATGACGAGGTCGGCCTGGATCACGAGGCGTTCGACCGCCTCCGTCGTCGAGTACGCGGTCTCGATGTGGCTGCCGAACTGCACGTCGAGCTCGCGCAGCCGCTTGAGCGAGCGATCGACCACCGTGACCTGTGCGCCGAGTCCGACTGCCATCTGCGTCGCGTTCGTGCCGGAAACACCGCCGCCCAGGACGACGACGCGCGCCGGCGCGACTCCCGGCACGCCGCCGAGCAGCACGCCGAACCCGCCATTCGCTTTTTGGAGCGCGGTCGCGCCGACCTGGATCGACATGCGCCCTGCGACCTCGCTCATCGGCGTCAGGAGCGGTAGCGAGCGGTCCGGCGCCGCCACGGTTTCGTACGCGATCGCGGTGACGCCCGAATTTGCCAGCGCCTTGGCCTGCTCCTTGTCGGCCGCGAGGTGCAGGTAGGTGAAGAGGACCTGGCCGCGGCGCAGCTGCGCGCACTCCGGGAGCTGCGGCTCCTTGACCTTGACCACGAGGTCGGACCCGGCAAACACCGTTTTCGCGTCAGGCGCGACGGTCGCACCCGCGGCGCGATACGCATCGTCGCCGATGCCGATGCCCGCGCCTGCGTTCGTCTCGACCGTCACCTGGTGGCCCGCGGCCACCAGCTCGCGCACACCCGCCGGCACGAGCCCCACCCGGTACTCGTGAACCTTGATCTCCTTCGGACAACCGATCTTCACCATGTCCCCCTAGTGCCACCCGCGTGGCGCAAGCCTGAGCCGCCAGCGCGGCGGCAGGGCGCGCAATTATCCGCTTAAAATACCCTCGATGGCCACGGCACAAGAACCCGCCCGCCTCGTGACCCATCCCGCGCCGCTTTCGCAAGCCCTGGAGCTGCAGCGAAAATCGTTCGCTGCGGATCCGGCCACGTCACTCGAAGTCCGCCGCGATCGGCTCGCTCGCCTCAAGAAAATGCTGCGCGAGCACGCCGCGCCGATTCGCGATGCGATTTCCGCCGATTTCGGGCTGCGTGCCGGCGAGGAAACCGAGCTGCTCGAAGTATTCACGAGCCTCGAGGGGATTGCGCACGCGCGCCGCAATCTCCGGCGGTGGATGCGACCGGAGAGGCGCGCGGTCGCATGGTGGAGCCTTCCAGGGCGCGCGCGCCTGCTGCGCCAGCCGCTCGGCGTCGTCGGCATCATTGCCCCCTGGAACTATCCGCTCTACCTCGCGGTGTCGCCGCTGACCGCGGCACTCGCGGCCGGCAACCGCGCGATGCTCAAGATGTCGGAGCACACGCCCCGCTTCGGTGCGCTGTTCGAGTCGCTGGTCGCGCTCAGCTTCACGCCCGCAGAGGTCGCGGTCTTCAACGGCGGGCCGGAAGTCGCCAAGGCATTCGCCGCCCTGCCCTTCGATCACCTGCTGTTCACCGGATCGACGTCGGTCGGGCGCGAGGTGATGAAGGCTGCGAGCACGAACCTGACGCCGGTGACGCTGGAGCTCGGCGGCAAGTCGCCAGCCGTCGTGACAGGCGGATTCGACGTCGAAGAAAGCGCGCGCCGCATCATGTACGGCAAGCTTTTGAATGCCGGGCAGACCTGCGTGGCGCCCGATTACGCGTTGGTTCCCACGGCCCTGGTGAACCGCTTCATCGAAGCCTGCCGCGCGGCGACGCAGGCCTACTTTCCTGCGCTGGGGACGAATCCGCAGTACACCTCGATCGTTAATGACCGCCAGTTCCGCCGCCTCGTCGCCTACGTCGACGATGCGCGAGACCTCGGGGCCTCGATCCACCGCCTGCACCATGAGCCGACAGACGCGGAGCGGCGCCGGCTGTCGCCGGTGGCGCTCACTGACGTCAAGGACGCAATGCGGGTGATGCAGGAGGAGATCTTCGGGCCGATCCTGCCCGTCGTCGGCTACGAGGCGATCGACGATGCCATCGCTTACGTGAACGCGCGGCCGCGGCCGCTCGCGCTCTACTTCTTTGGCGCGGCAGGCAATGACCTCGACGCGGTGCTCGCGCGGACCGTTTCGGGCGGCGTGACCGTCAATAACACGGGCTTTCACGTCATCCAGGAGGACCTGCCGTTCGGCGGCGTCGGGCCGAGCGGCATGGGCCAGTATCACGGCCGTGCGGGCTTCGACACGTTCTCCAAGCTGAAGCCTGTCTTCATCGATGGGCGTTTCAGCGCTTCGGCGCTGCTCGCTCCGCCTTACGGCCGCAGGTTCCGCGCGATTCTTCGCTTGCTGAAGCGGTGAGCGGCGACTTCGACCTGCCGTCCCCATACGTCCACCGCGTCGCGGCAGCGGACTTCGACGTCGATGCCTACGGGCACGTCAACAATTCGGTGTACCTGCGCTGGCTCGACGAGGCTGCCTGGGCTCACTCGAGCGCGCTCGGAGTGACGCCGCAGCACTGCGTCGAGGTGCGCCGCGGCATGATGGTATGGCGGAGCCAGCTGCACTACCTCGCTCCAGCCTTCGCCGGCGACGCACTCGAAGTCGGCACGTGGCTCGTGTTCAGCGACGGGCGGCTGCGGGTGGACCGCCGCTTCCAGCTGCGCCGGGCTGGCGACGGCCGCACGCTGCTACGCGCGCTCATTCACTACGTCTGCGCCGACCTTGACAGCGGGCGGCCGAAGCGCATGCCCGCGGACTACGCGGCGCGCTACACGCCGCTTCCCGAGGTCGTCGAAGCGCTCGCCGACAATCGCCATCGCGGCTTTGCGCCGGGCGTCGAACCGCGCGAGACCTGAGCGATCAGCCGAGGAGCGTCCGAGCGTGATGGCGCAGGTGATCTTCGACGAAGGTGGAGATGAAGTAGTAGCCGTGGTCGTAGCCCGGCTGGCGTCGAAGAGTCAGCGGATAACCGGCTGCCTTGCAGGCCTGCTCGAGTCGTTCCGGCATGAGTTCGCGCTCGAGGAACGGGTCGGCGAGACCTTGGTCGACGAGCAGCGGAGGCCGCCCCGTGACTGTCGGAAGCGAACGGATGAGCTCGCAGGCGTCGTAAGCGCGCCAGAGCTCGCGATCCGCGCCTAGGTAGCCGCTGAACGCCTTCTGGCCCCACGGGCCTTGCATTGGCGCGGAGATCGGCGCGAAGGCCGAGATCGAACGGAAACGCTCGGGATTCCTGAGCCCGATCGTCAGCGCGCCGTGACCGCCCATCGAGTGTCCGAAGATGCCCTGCCGCTTTGGATCTACGGGGAAGTTGTCCTCCACCAGTTCCGCGAGCTCTTTCGTGAGGTACGAATACATCCGATAGTGACGCGACCACGGATCTTCGGTCGCGTCGAGGTAGAAGCCCGCCGCGACGCCGAAATCCCACGAATCGCTGTCACCCGGCAGCGGCACGCCACGCGGGCTCGTGTCGGGAGCCACCAGGGCGAGTCCGAGCTCGGCGGCGACGCGCTGCGCCCCCGCCTTGATCATGAACGTCTCTTCGGTGCAGGTGAGGCCGGCGAGGTACCAAAGCACGGGAATCCGCCGCCGCTCGGCCTGCGGCGGCAGGAATACCGCGAAGCGCATCGAGCAGCCGGTCTCGGCGGCGGTGTGGCGGTGAAAGCTCACCGCCCCGCCGAACGCCGCGTGCTTCGACAGGGTTTCCAGTGCCGCCGGGCTCAGGCGGGCAGCGCGCCTTTCGCCTTCGCGGTGTGCGTGGCGATCGCGTCCATCAAAGGCGGGCTGAGGCAGTCATATGGCTCGAGCCCGAGCTCCTTGAGGCGAGCGCGCACCGCACCCATGCCTTCCGGCTTGTAGCCCGACTCGATGATCGAGGACACGAAGGCCGCGAATTCCGGTTCCTTCCATCCCGCGTCCTTCGACAGCTCGACGTGGACGAAATCGAGGCCATAGAAGGGATGCCCCTTGTTCTCGATGCGGCCGTACAGGTGTACGCCGCAGTCCGTGCAGGCATGGCGCTGGATCGTCGCCTTGTCGTCGATGACCTTCAGCTTGCTGCCGTTCGCGCTCACGCTGACATTGTCCCTCGGGACCACCCCGACCACGGCGAACACTGCTCCCTTCGGCTTCCAGCACTTGGTGCAGCCGCAAGCGTGGTTGTGGGCGACGTCGCCCTTGATCTTGACCGCCACCGGGTCCTTCGCACAGTGGCAGGTCAGCGTGCCGCCCGCGAAATTCGGCGAGCCCTTCTTCACGCCGTTGTCGACGGATGGATGGATGTTCACTTTGGCCATGTCTGTCCCCTGTCGGTTATCAGAATGTCACGACACTACGGATCGATTCGCCCTTGTGCATCAGGTCAAAGGCGTCGTTGATCTTCGCGAGCGGCATCACGTGGGTGATGAGGTCGTCGATGTTGATCTTCTTCTCCATGTACCAGTCGACGATCTTTGGCACGTCCGTGCGGCCCCTCGCGCCGCCGAAGGCCGTGCCTTTCCAGATGCGGCCCGTGACCAGCTGGAACGGCCGCGTCTTGATCTCCTGGCCCGCGCCTGCGACGCCGATGATGACCGACACGCCCCAGCCGCGGTGGCAGCATTCCAGCGCCTGCCGCATCAGGTCCACATTGCCAACGCACTCGAAGCTGTAGTCGGCGCCGCCGTCCGTCAGCGCGACGATGTGCGCCACGAGGTCTTCCTTGACTTCCTTCGGGTTGACGAAGTGCGTCATGCCGAACTTCTCGCCGAGCGCCTTGCGTTTCGGGTTGACGTCGATGCCGACAATCTTGTTGGCGCCGGCCATCTTCGCGCCCTGGATCACGTTGAGGCCGATCCCGCCGAGGCCGAACACGACGACATTCGAGCCGGGCTCCACCTTCGCCGTGTTGATGACCGCGCCGATCCCGGTCGTCACGCCGCAGCCGATGTAGCAGACCTTCTCGAATGGCGCGTCCTCGCGGATTTTGGCGAGCGCGATTTCGGGCAGCACCGTGTGGTTCGAGAACGTCGAGCATCCCATGTAGTGGTGGACCATCTTGCCGCCGATCGAGAAGCGGCTGGTCCCGTCGGGCATGACGCCCTTGCCCTGCGTTGCACGGATTGCCGTGCAAAGGTTCGTCTTGCGCGAGGTGCAGGACTTGCACTCGCGGCACTCGGGCGTGTACAGCGGGATGACGTGGTCGCCCTTCTTGAGCGTTCTGACGCCCGGGCCAACGTCCACGACCACCCCGGCGCCTTCGTGGCCGAAGATGACGGGGAAGAGTCCTTCCGGGTCCGCGCCCGAGCGCGTGAACTCGTCCGTGTGGCAGATGCCGGTGGCGCGGATCTCGACGAGGACTTCGCCGGCCCTCGGGCCGTCCAGCTCCACGTCGACGACTTCAAGCGGCTTGCCGGCCGCCCAGGCGATTGCAGCGCGCGTTTTCATCGTTCTCGCCGCCCCCTCTTCAGGACATGTGCAGGCCGCCGTTCAGCGAGAAATCGGCGCCGGTCGCGAATGCCGCATCGTCCGACGCGAGCCAGGCGACCATGGACGCGATCTCCTCCGGCGTACCCAGTCTTCCAACCGGGATGGTGCCGACGATCGCCGTCAGCACCTCGGGCTTTATCGCGCGGACCATGTCGGTGCCGATGTAGCCAGGTGAAATCGTGTTGACCGTGACGCCCTTCGACGCAACTTCCTGCGCAAGGGCCATCGTGAAACCGCGGATGCCCGCTTTCGCGGTCGAATAGTTGGTCTGGCCGAACTGCCCTTTCTGGCCGTTCACCGACGAGATGTTGATGATCCGGCCCCAGCCGCGGTCCAGCATGCCGTCGATCACCTGCTTGGTGACGTGGAAGAGGCTGTTGAGGTTCGTATCGATGACCTTGTTCCAGCGCTCGAAGGTCATCTTGCGGAAAGTGCCGTCCGCGGTGACACCAGCGTTGTTGACGAGAATGTCGACCGGGCCGAGATCGGCTCTCACCTTTTCGAATGCGGCGCGCGTCGATTCCCAATCGGCGACGTTGCCTTCCGAAGCATGGACCTCGAAGCCCTGCGCGCGCATGTCCGCGACCCAGCGATCCTTGCGCTGCGAACCCGGCCCGCAGCCCGCGACCACCCGGAATCCTTCCTTGCACAGGCGGCTGCAGATCGCGGTGCCAATGCCACCCATCCCGCCCGTCACGTAAGCGAGTCGTCCCGCCATGGTCCCCTCCAGAGATGCCGCAGTGTACAAGGTCTATATTGCGTTGCCGACACCGACTGACGAAGGCATTGGATGCGGACCCGGATTGCCGTTTCGAGACGCAGGCTCCTGCAAGGCGCGGCATTTGCATCCGCCGCCGCGGCCCTGGGCCTGCCACGCCTCGCCCTCGGCACACGCGATGCCGGATCGCTGCGTCCGTTTCCGCTCTCCGCCGTCCGGCTCGCGCCCTCGCCCTGGCTGCAGGCCGTCGAATCGAATCGCGGTTACCTCGCCCGGCTCGAGCCGGACCGCCTGCTGCACAATTTCCGCGAGCAGGCAGGCCTGCCGCCGAAAGCAGCTCCTTACGGCGGCTGGGAAGCCGATACAATCGCCGGACACACGCTCGGGCATTACCTTTCCGCCTGTGCGCTGATGCACGCGCAGACCGGCGACGCCGACTGCCGCGCGCGAGTGGACTACATGGTCGCCGAGCTGGCCGCCTGCCAGCGAGCCGGCCGCGACGGCTACGTTGCGGGCTTCACGCGCAAGAACGCCGGGACCGGCGCGATCGAGCCGGGCCGGCGCGTGCTCGAGGACATCTCGCGCGGAGAAATCCACACCGCACGCTTCTACATCAACGGCTGCTGGGCCCCGTTCTACAACTGGCATAAGTTGTTCGCAGGGCTGCTGGAGGCCGACGCGCAGTGCGGCAACCGCGAGGCGATCGAGGTCGCGGCGGCGCTCGCGGCCTACATCGAACGCAAGCTCGCTCCGCTCGACGAGTCGCGCATGCAGTCGGTCCTATCGACCGAGTTCGGCGGCATGAGCGAGGCGCTGGCGGAGCTTTCCGCGCGGACCGGCGAGCCGCGCTGGCTCGCGCTCGCCCGCCGCTTCCACCATCACGCAGTGCTCGACCCGCTCGTCGCCGGCCGCGACGAGCTCGCCTACCTGCATGCCAACACGCAGATTCCCAAAGTCATCGGGCTTGCACGGCGCGCGGAGCTCGAGTCCGATGCGTCGCTGCGCTCCGGGGCGCGTTATTTCTGGCAGGCCGTGACCGGGCGACGAAGCTACGTCATTGGCGGCAACAGCGACCGCGAATATTTCCAGGAGCCGGACTCCATCTCGCGGTACATCACCGAGCAGACTTGCGAAAGCTGCAATACCTACAACATGCTGAAGCTGACGCGCCGGCTGTTCGCCGCGGAACCGCGCGCCGCGTACTTCGACTACTACGAGCGCGCGCACCTCAACCACATCCTCGCCCAGCACCGGCCGGCCGACGGCATGTTCGCCTACATGTTGCCGCTCATGAGCGGCGCGGCGCGGGAATGGTCGGAGCCCTTTGACTCCTTCTGGTGTTGCGTCGGCACGGGCATGGAGAGCCATGCCAAGCACGGCGACTCCGTCTTCTGGCAGGACTCCGATACGCTGTACGTCAACCTTTTCATACCGGCTTCGCTCGACTGGGCGGAGCGCGGCGCGCGAGTCGCGCTCGAAACGGCCTATCCGTTCGACGAGCGCGTGGCGCTGCGCATCGAGGCAATCCAGGGCCGAGAGCCATTCGCCATCGCGTTGCGATTGCCGGCGTGGTGCGAGGCGCCCTCAGCCCGGCTCAACGGAAACGACATTCCGGCTGGTGGGGATACCGACGGCTACCTTCGGCTTCGGCGCCGCTGGAAAGCCGGGGACATCCTTGAGCTCGTCCTGCCGCAGAGTCTGCGTCTGGACACGACGCCAGACGATCCCGCAACTGTGGCGCTGCTGCGCGGACCGCTCGTGCTCGCTGCGGACCTCGGCCCGGCCGGCGCGCAGTTCGACGGCCCCGAGCCAGCATTGGTCGCGGCCGACCCGCTCGCGACGATTTCACCCGTGGACCAGGCTGCTGCCCGGTACGGCAGCCGTGGCTCGGGTCGCCCCGCCGATCTCGCGTTTGCCCCGTTCTTCAGCCTCTATGACCGCAGGACCGCCGTTTACTTCAAGCGCTACACGCCGCCGGAGTGGGAAGACGCCCTGGCTCTGCGCGCGGCGGAACGCGCGCGCGCAGCGAATCTCGATGCCCGGTCCGTGGACGTGATCCGCCTCGGCGTGGAAGACGACGAGCGGCGGCACCGTCTCACCAGCGACATCTCCTACGCCGTCTCCTACCGATTTCGCCCGGGACGCGACGCGAGGACCGGCGGGTTCTTCGAATTCGACGCGGCGGTCAGGGATGAGCCGCTTGTGATGCGAGCGACTTACTGGGGCGGCGAGCGGGACCGCCAGTTTCATATCGACGTCGACGGCCGCCGCATCGCGAGCGAGCGACTCGCCGGTGAGCATGCAAGCGAGTTCATCGAGCGTGACTACGACATTCCGGTCGATTTGCTGAAGGGCCGGGAACGCATCCGCATCCGCGTTCAGCCCGAGCCGGGGTACACGGCCGGTCCAATGTTCGGGTGTCGGATCCTTGCCGCCGACTCAACCGGCTGAAAGACCTGAGCAGTCCGGCAAAACGGCGGACGAAAGCCCTCGCGTCACGCCGCCTTGCGCCTGCCCCGCGCGCCTCCGCGGCTCTTCAGGCTCTTCTGCAGCACCGCCATGAGATCGATCACCTCAGCGCTCGGACGCTCCTCCTCTTCAGCCGCCGACGGCGGCGTCAGGACGTGGGTCTGGCGCTTGCGGATCTTTTCGTTGATCCGGCGCATCAGGTCCTGCCGGTAGCTGTCCTTGAATGCCTCGGGCTTCCAGCTTCCGGTCATCTCCCGCACCAGCAGCTTTGCTGTCGAGAGCTCCTGCGTGGAAAGCTTGGCGCCGCGCGCGGTCGCGGACGGGATCTCCAGGTCTTTCGCCTCCACCATTTCCTCGGCGAACCGCAGGGTGTTCAGCATCAGCGCTTTTTCATGGGCCAGGATCGCGCAGACATGCTGTCTTCCCCGGATCACGAAGCTGCCGATCGCCACCTTCGAGCCGCCCCGCATGGCCTCGCGGAGAAGGACATAGGTTTTCTCGCCGCCTTCAGCAGGCTCGAGGTAATAAGGCATCTCGAAGTACTCGGGCGGGATGTCGGCGCGCTCGACGAACGTGACGATGTCGATCGTCTGCGACGCCTCGACGTTGGCCTGGCGGAAGTCCTCGTCCGTCAGGGCGACGTACTGGCCCTTGCGGTACTCGTATCCTTTCACGATGTCGCCCCAGTCCACGACCTTGCCTGTGTGCTTGTTGTAGCGCTGGTAGCCGATCGGCGCGAAGTCCCGCTTGTCGAGGAGATCCAGATCGAGCGTGCTGTCGCGCACCGCCGTGTGCAGGTGCACGGGGATGTAGACGAGCCCGAACGAGACGGCGCCTTTCCAGGTTGCGCGCGGGTGGCCTGCACCGGATCCGGCGTGCCGTCCCTTCCTGCGTGCGGACTTGTCGGGTGTCTTGCGTGACTTCCTGGTCTTCCTCATCACCGTAACCTCCTCAGGATTTCTCGCGGCAGGGGCCGCGCGGAACCGGCGTAGTCGGACCATGGCCGGCGCTGTGCCAGCTGGCGCAGGGCGGTTCGGACCGTGTACTTCGCCGGATCGAGCCCTTTCCTGACCTGGTTCCAGCCGATCGGCATGGAAACCGTCGCGCCTTCGCGGGCTCGGGGTGACAAGGGCGCGACCGCAGTCGCCTTTTCGCCGTTACGCAGGTAGTCGAGGAATATCCGCCCGCCGCGCGCTCTCTTCGACATGTTCACGACGTAGCGATCCGGGCTGTCTGCGGCCATCTGCATGCAGAGCGCGCGCGCGAATTCCTTCCCGGTTTTCCAGTCGAGCGGCGCGCCACGCGACGGCGCGAGCGGCACGACGACGTGCAACCCCTTGCCGCCGGTCGTCTTGCAGAACGCGACGAGGCCGAGGGCTTCGAGGCGCTCGCGCGCTTCCCTGGCTGCCTCGATCACGCGCTCGAACGGCACGTCCGGCGCAGGATCGAAGTCGAGCACGAGCCGACCCGGCACCGCGGGCTTTCCGGGCTCGCAATTCCACGGGTGCAGCTCGATGCCGCCCGACTGGCCCACCGCGACGAGGCCCTCGACCTTGTCGATCCGCAGGTACGGTTTGCGCTCACCCGGAATCTTGACGAGACCGATCAGGCTCGACGTTCCCGGCATCGCGTGGCGCTGGAAAAAGCGCTGGCCGCCGATGCCGTCGGGTGCGCGAACGACCGAGCAGGGCCGCGCCCGGAGGTGCTCGAGCATCCACGGGCCCGCGGCTTCGAAATAATGCGCGAGGTCGAGCTTGGTGACCGGCCGCCCGTCATCGGCGTCGGGCCACAGCGCCTTGTCGGGATTCGAGATCGTCACGGCCAAGACGACGTTCTCCGATTTCGCCGTCTTGCCGCGACTGCCTCGCGCGCGCACAGCCGGCTTTTCCGCCTCGACATCGGCGGCGGGCTTGTCTTCACGAAGTCCCTTGAATGAGGCTTGCCGGATCATGCCGTCTCCTGTCCATCCCGCGAATTCGATCTCCGCGACGAGCTTCGGCTTGGCCCACCGGATCTCGGACGTCTTGCGCGGGGCATTCTCGCCCTCGAATGGACTCGCGTCCGCGGCAAGCGGCTTCAACCGCTTCAACAGGGGCCGCACGGTGCGCTGCCCGAATCCGGTGCCGATCCTGCCGACGTAAATCAGACGGCCATCCTTGTGCACCCCGGCGAGCAGTGACCGCAGCTGCCCTTCGCGCACCGTCCAGCCGCCGATCACGACTTCATGCCCGGCGCGACACTTGGTCTTCAGCCAGGCATCGCCGCGGCCCGACCGGTACGGCGCGTCCAGCCGCTTCGACACGATGCCCTCGAGCGCCATGCGGCAGGCCGACTGCACGATTGCGTCGGCCGCAGTCTCGAAGTGCTCGACGAATCGCAACCGCGCCCCGACGCCAGCCGCGTTGAGAAGCTTCGCGAGGCGCGCCTTGCGCTCCGTGAGCGGCCGCTCGCGCCAGTCCGTCCCGTCCGCGTTCAACAGATCGAACAGGAAGAAAATGAGCTCGGCCGTCTTTTCCTCCATGAGCGCGGCCTGCAGCGACGAGAAACTCGGCACGCCGCGCCCGTCGAGCGCGACGATCTCTCCGTCGACCAGGCAGTCCGGCAGCCTGCCGCCGTCACGGGCGATCTCGCGGAACTTGTGCGTCCAGTCGAGCCCCTTGCGGGTGCGAATGGTCGTCTCGCCGTCCGTGACGCGCATCTGCATGCGATAGCCGTCGAACTTGATCTCGTGGCCCCAGCCAGGCTGCGAAGGGGCGCGCTCGACGAGTCGTGCCAGCTGCGGCGCCACGAATCTCGGGGGAGCCGACTTGCGGTCCGATCTCCTCTCGCCGGCGCCGCGGGCGCGGGTGCCAGTCTTCGGCCGGTTGCTGGCGCGTGGCGCGCGCTTCGTCATGAACGGCGTCGGTCGCGCGCCTTTGCCGGCCGCGATCTGCGACATCCGGCGGCCCGATGCGACCGATCGATCGCTTTTCAACAGCCGGTCACCGTCGTCTCGTGCGTAGCGGTCGCGGTGCTTGATCAGGAGCCAGTTCGCACGCTGGCGCGTGTCGCGATCCCGCTTCAGGCGTACGAGGACCCATTCGCCCTTGAGGCGCTCGCCGGCGAGCAGGAACTTGAGCTGGCCGGACTTGAGCGCCGCGCTGGCCACGATGCCGGGCAGCGGGGCCCACACCCCGCGGTCCCACAGCTGGACGGTGCCTCCGCCATATTCGCCCTTGGGGATCGTGCCCTCGAAGTCGCCATAGTCGAGGGGATGGTCCTCCACTTCGACCGCGAGTCGCTTCACGCGCGGGTCGAGCGAAGGACCTTTCGTTACCGCCCAGGAACGGAATACGCCAGCGAGCTCGAGCCGGAGGTCGTAGTGCAGGCGGCGCGCCGCGTGCTTCTGTACGACGAAGCGCAGGACGTCCGCCTCCCGCGACCGGGGCTGGCGTCCGCTCGGCTCGGCCGTCCGTCCGAAATCGCGCTTGGCGCGGTAACGCGCGAGCTTTCGCTGGGCCATCCTCAACGTTCGCCCGCTCGCAGCGGCCCGGTCTGTCGGAGCCTGCCCCGTCGGGAAACGCGCCGCCTCCGACAAGGGCTATACTTCGCGCGCTGCCGCCGGACCAGCTCAAGTCCGGCATCAGGGGGAACAACAAATGATGACGAAGCGAAGAGGGGCCATCGCGCTCCCGGCCTGCCTGTGCCTGCTGCTTGGCGCTGCCGCCAATGCACAAGACAAGCAGCCGGAGCGCTACATTTATTCGACGTACCACTATTGCGATTTCTCGAAACAGGATCGGGCGGACGAGCTGTATATGCAGTCGCAGAAGCCGGCAAACGATGCCGCGTTCAAGGACGGCACCATCGCGGCCTACGGCTGGCTGGCGCACAACACTGGCGGCAAATGGCGTCGAGTCGACTACTTCGTGGCAAACAGCGTCCAGGGCCTGCTGGATGCCCAGAAGAAGTTGAACGATCAATCCGACTCCGACGCCAAGGCCAAGAAGGCCTTCCAGGAGTTCGGCTCGATCTGCAGCGCGCACGATGACTACATCTGGCGCGCCGTCGCAGGAAACATGGGAACCACCCCGCGCGGCGGAGCATCCTTCTCCACGTATTACGTCTGCGACCAAGGACGCGAGGACCAGGCGGACGAGTTGGTGAAGAAGTCGCTTGCTCCGATCCTCGAAAAGATGGTGTCGGACGGGAAGCTTGTTTCATGGGGCTGGAATGAGCACATCGTCGGCGGCGAGTACCGGCGCCTTGCGACGATGAGCTCGGCCGACGTCAAGACGCTCATGGAAGCGCGCGGCGCCCTGGTCGAGGCGCTCGAGGGCAATGCCGCGGGCGATCTTCTCAACGAGATCTGCCCGTCGCACTCCGACTACATCTGGGAGATCAAAGCTCAGGCTCCGTGACGGCACCGGGAAGTATTCCGGCGGGATCCGGCGCACGGCCGCGGCGCCCGGATCCCGCAACCTGCCTTTATGCGGCGCGCGCACTCCGCGACTTCGGCGACGGCTTCATCGCGGTTCTGCTGGCCGTCTATCTCACCGAGCTGGGATTTTCGCCGCTTGCAATCGGTGTCGTCGCGACGGCAGCCCTGCTCGGCTCGTCGCTGACGACGCTCGCGATCGGCCTCTTCGCGCCTCCCGGCGTGCAGCGCGCGCTCCTACTTGCCGCGTCGGGCCTGATGGTCGCGACCGGGCTCGCATTCGCCGTGTCGGCGAGCCTGCCATGGCTTCTCTTCGTCGCGTTCGTCGGCACGATCAACCCGAGCGCCGGCAACGTCAGCATCTTCGTCCCGATGGAGCACGCGCTGCTCGCAGGAAGCGCGGCGGCGAGCCACCGTACGCGACTGTTCGCCGTTTACGGCCTGGCCGGCTCGATTGCGGCTTCGGTCGGCGCGCTGGCTGCCGGAACTCCGGAGCTCCTCGCCGGGCTTGGATGGGCGCGGATGGACGCGCTGCGCGCGATGTTCTACCTCTACGCGGCGCTCGGCGTCGCGGGCGGACTGTGCTACCGGCTCGTACCTGCGGCGGCGCCCTCGGCGCCCGAGGCGCGCTCGTTCGCGCTCGGGCCGTCGAAGCGCATCGTGCTGCGTTTGGCGGCGCTCTTCAGCATTGACGCCTTCGCCGGCGGCTTCGCCGTGCAGTCGCTGCTGGCGCTGTGGCTCTTCCAGCGGTTCGACCTCTCGCTCGCGGCTGCCGGGACGTTCTTCTTCGGCGCCGGCCTGCTCGCCGCCCTCTCATACCCCGCAGCGGCGTGGCTCGCAGGCCGCATTGGGCTCATCAATACAATGGTGTACACGCACATCCCGTCGAGCCTCTGCCTGATCGCCGCCGCCTTCGCGCCGGACTTGCGACTCGCACTCGGGTTTCTTCTCGCGCGTGCGGCGCTGTCGCAGATGGACGTGCCGACGCGTTCGTCTTACGTCATGGCGGTGGTGACGCCGGCCGAGCGGGCGGCGGCTGCGAGCGTGACGTCGGTGCCGCGCGGGCTCGCGTCGGCGGCGAGCCCGGCAATCGCGGGCGCATGGATGGCCGCGGGCAACGCGGCCTGGCCGCTGGTCGCCTGCGGGCTGCTCAAGATCGCTTACGACCTGCTCTTGCTGTGGACGTTCAGACACGTAAAGCCGCCGGAAGAAGTCCGGCGGCAGTCAAGCGGGTGACAACTGGCTTGATCCGCAAGCCCCCCGCGACCAGCCCCGTACGGGGCTGGTCGTGGGCGGGAAGCGGGAGCACCGCGATCAGCCGATGACCGGCTCCATCGCTGGCGCCGGCGGGGCCATAGCCGGCCGTGACCGGCCTGCCCTTCTCTTGGCGCGCGCCGCTCGGCGGCCGCCACGGGCCTTGCGACGTACAGCACGCCTCACCTTGCGGCCACCTTTGCGCGCGCGGCGGCGCAGCTTGCGGGCGCCTCTGCGGACGCGGCGGCGCACGACGCGCCGGGCGACAGAACGGCGACGCGCAACCTTTCTCTTGACCCGGCGGACCTTGCGCTTGGCGGTGCGGCCGACGCGCCGCTTGGCGGACCGACGCCGCACGCTGCTTCGCGATTTTCTCTTTGCCATGTTGTCTCTCCAGAAGTTCGAGGGCGAACGCGGACGTCACGAGGCGTGATGTCCGCCTCCCAACCTAGGACTGCATGCCACCGATGTCAACGACACGAAAGGGAAGGTTGCTCCGCGGAGCGCGGATTCGCGAGATCTGAATTGGTCGGAGCGGCGAGATTTGAACTCGCGACCCCTTGCACCCCATGCAAGTGCGCTACCAGGCTGCGCCACGCTCCGACGAAGCCATGATAGCCGATCCGGTGCGGGCCGGAGTCAGCGACGAAGGATGCGGAGAAGTTCCTCGAGCTCGGCGCGCACCTGGCGGATTACCTGGCGCGCCTGCGTATTGTCCTCGCGCGCCTCGTCACCTTCGAGGCGGTTGCGCGCTCCGCCGATCGTGAACCCCTCGTCGTAAAGGAGGCTGCGGATCTGGCGGATCGTGATCACGTCCTGGCGCTGGTAATAGCGGCGGTTGCCGCGGCGCTTGACGGGCTTGAGCTGCGGGAACTCCTGCTCCCAGTAGCGAAGCACATGCGGCTTCACGCCGCAGAGATCGCTCACTTCACCGATGGTGAAGTAGCGCTTCGCCGGGATCGGCGGGAGGTCCTTGTTGTTACTTGCTTCCAGCATAGGCTTCGACGCGCGCCTTCAGCTTCTGCCCCGGACGGAACGTCACGACGCGGCGTGCGGAAATCGGGATTTCCTCGCCCGTCTTGGGATTCCTTCCCGGACGCTGGTTCTTGTCGCGCAGGTCGAAGTTGCCGAAGCCAGACAATTTCACCTGCCCGCCTGTTGCAAGCGCCGCGCGGATCTCCTCGAAAAAGAGATCGACGAGCTCCCGCGCTTCGCGCTTGTTCAAGCCGAGCTGGTTGAACAAGGCCTCGGCGATTTCCGCCTTCGTGAGTGCCATCCTGATTATTCCCGGATCCCCGCCTTCAGGTCACCCTTGACACGCCCGATCACCGCGGCGACCACGGCATCGGCTTCCCCGTCGGTAAGGGTGCGAGAAGTTTCCTGTAAAATCAAGCCTAAAGCGATGCTTTTTCGACCGGGTTCTACCCCCTTTCCCCGGTATACGTCAAACACGGCCAGTTCGCGCAGCAGGCCTTTTGCGGCCAAATTAACACTTTCTTTCAGTTCGTCCAGCGTGACCGTCTCGTCCACGATGACGGCCAGGTCGCGGCGAATCGCGGGGAACTTCGAAACCTCCGCAAATACAGGCACTTCCGACCTGAAGCTCGGGTCGATTGAAATCTCGAACATCCACGGCATCTCGCGCAGCTCGAGCTTGCGACCGATCTCGGGCTGGAGCTGTCCGATCCATCCGATGCGCAGATTGCGGTCGACGATGGCGGCGCTGCGTCCCGGATGCAGGCTTTCGTGCGCCGCGGCGGCGTAACTTATTACGGCCTGTCGTCCGGTCAGCGCGAAGAGCGACTCGACGTCGGATTTCACGTCGTAAAAATCCGCGTCACGCATCGGCGCGCCCCACTGCTCCGGCAGCACGGGTCCGGTCACGAGTCCCGCGATGCCCTGCGTCTCCAAGAGCTTCCCGTCTTCGATTTCGAAGCGAGTTCCGACCTCGAACAGGCGCACGCGCTCCTGCTGCCGTCGCAGGTTGAACCGCAGCGCCGCGACAAGCCCGGGCCACAGCGAGACGCGCATTTCGCCGAGCTCCGCCGACAGCGGATTCGTGAGCGCAAGCGCGCGCTTCGTCGGAAACAGGAGCCGCTGCAGCCGCGGGTCGACGAAGCCGTACGTGATCGCCTCCTGGTAGCCACGATCGACCAGCGCGAGCCGGAGCCGTTCGCGCGTCACGGCGCGCTCCGTCGCCGGTTGCGGCCGCTGCGACATCTTCGCGTCGCGGCGCGGGATATTGTCGTAGCCGTGGATACGCCCGACTTCCTCGATCAGGTCCTGCTCGATCGAGATATCGAAGCGATGGCTCGGCGGTATCACCCCGAGCATGTCGCCGGCGCCCGCGACCTGCATGCCGAGCCGGCGCAGGATGTCCTCGATCTCCGCGCGCGGAATCTCCACGCCGAGCAGGCTCGTCACGCGCTCGGGCCGGAGCGTCACGCTGGGGCGCCGCGGCTGATGCGCCTCGTCCTGCGTCAGGACCGTCGGCCCGGGACGCCCCCCCGCGATCGCCACGAGAAGCTCCGTCGCGCGTTCGATCGCACGCTCCTGCCCGCGCGGGTCGACGCCGCGCTCGAAGCGCTGCGCGGCGTCCGTCACGAGGCCGAAGCGGCGCGCGACGCCGGCGACCGTGTCCGGCGGGAAGAAGGCGCCTTCCAGGAACACGTCCGAGGTGTCGACCGCGATGCCGCTCTTCTCGCCGCCCATGACGCCGGCGAGCCCGACGGGGCCTGCCCCGTCGGCGATGACGAGCGTGTCCAGCCCCGGCTCGACATCGCGCCCGTCGAGGAGCCTCAGCTTCTCGCCCGCGCGCGCAAGCCGGACCTCGATGTGCGAGCGCAGCCGGCGCAGGTCATAGGCGTGCAGCGGCTGCCCGAGCTCCAGCATCACGTAGTTCGTGACATCGACGACCGGCCGGATCGGGCGCAGCCCCGCGCGCCGCAGGCGCTCACGCATCCACAGCGGGGTGCGCGCGGCGGGATTCACACCGTGAATGACTCGCCCCGCGAATCGCGGGCAGCCGGCCGGTGCTTCCAGCCGCACGCCGAAGCGCTCGCGCGTTGCAGCCTGCACGGCCTCCATGGGCGGCGGCACGAGCTTGCGGCCGGTGATGGCCGCCACTTCGCGCGCGACGCCGAGGACCGAGAGCACGTCGCCGCGGTTCGGGGTCACGTTCAGAGTCAGGATCGTGTCGTCGAGCGCGAGCGCCTCGCGCAGCGGCGTGCCGGTGACGAGCTCGTCTGGCAGCTCGAGGATTCCCACGTGCTCCTCGGAGAGGCCGAGCTCGCGTGCCGAGCACAGCATCCCGGCCGACTCCACGCCGCGCAGCTTCGCGCGGTGGATCACGGTGCCGTCCGAAATCCGTGCGCCCTCGGGTGCGAGCGGTGCCTTCATGCCGGCACGGACGTTCGGCGCGCCGCAGACGATCTGGAGGAGCGCAGAGCCGCCGCCCGCGACCTGGCAGACGGTCAGCTTGTCGGCGTCTGGATGGCGCTCGACCGAAAGCACCTCGCCCACTACCACGCCCTGGAAGTCGCCCGCGGCCGGCTCGATCGCCTCGACCTCGATGCCGTTCATCGTGAGGCGCGCGGCAAGAGCTCCCGGGTCGGTGCCGGCGTCCACCCAGTCCTTGAGCCAGGCAAAGCTGATGCGCACGCGGCTTATCCGCGGTTGAACTGCGCGAGGAAGCGCAGGTCGTTGTCGAAGAACATGCGCAGGTCGTTGACCGCATAGCGCAGCATCGCGAGCCGCTCGATGCCCATGCCAAACGCATAGCCCTGCCAGCGCGAGGCGTCGATGCCGCAGGCGGTCAGCTCGTTCGGGTGCACCATGCCGCAGCCGAGGATCTCGAGCCAGCCGGTCTGCTTGCAGATGCGGCAGCCGCTGCCGTCGCACAGCACGCACTGGATGTCGACCTCGGCCGACGGCTCCGTGAACGGGAAGTAAGAGGGACGGAAGCGCAAGCCCCGCGGCTTCTCGAAGAACTGCTCGGCAAAGCCCGCCAGCACGCCCTTGAGGTTCGCGAGGCTCACGTCCTCGTCAACCACCAGTCCCTCCACTTGGTGGAACATCGGCGAGTGCGTGACGTCCGAGTCGCGCCGGTACACCGGGCCCGGCGCGATAAGGCAGATCGGGACGCCCTGCAGCTTCATCGCCCGGATCTGCACCGGCGAGGTGTGCGTGCGCAGGAGCCGGCCGTCGCCGAAATAGAACGTGTCGTGCATCGCCCGCGCGGGATGATTGGCGGGGATGTTGAGGGCCTCGAAGTTGTGGAATTCGTCCTCGACCTCCGGGCCTTCCGCGACGCTGAAACCCGCGCGTCGGAATATCGCCTCGATGCGCAGGCGCGTGCGCGTGACCGGGTGCAGGCCGCCGACCGACTGGCCGCGGCCCGGTAACGTCACGTCGATTGCGGCGCTCGCGAGCTCGCGATCGAGCGCGGTGGCCTGGAGCTCGGCGCGCCGCGCATCGAGTGCCATGGCGATCCGGTCCTTCGCCTGATTGATTGCCGCGCCAGCGGACTTGCGCTCAGTCGCCGGCAGGCCGCCGAGCCCCTTGAGGAGCTCGGTCACGCTGCCTTTGCGGCCGAGCGAGCCGACGCGCACCGCGTCCAGCGCGGCAAGGTCCGCGCTGGAGGCGATGTCGGCGAGCGCTCGCGCGACCAGCGAATCCAGGTCCTTCACCCCGACCCCCCGCGGTCGCTTTACTTCGCGGCCAGTGCGGCCTTGGCCTTCTCCGCGACCGCGCCAAACGCGGCGATGTCGTGCACCGCGAGGTCGGCGAGCGCCTTGCGGTCGATCTCGATGCCGGCGGCCTGAATGCCGGCGATGAACCGGCTGTAGGAGAGCCCGAAGCCGCGCGCCGCCGCGTTGATGCGCTGGATCCACAGCGCGCGGTAGTCGCGTTTCTTCAGGCGCCGCCCGGCGTACGCGTACTGGCCGGCCTTGATGACGGCCTGCTTCGCGACGCGATAGACCTTGCGCCGGGCGTTGTAATAGCCCTTCGCCTTCTTGAGGACTTTCTTGTGACGGCGTCCTGCGATGACGCCGCGCTTCACTCTTGCCATGTCTATTTATCCATATTCAATAGGAACGAAAGTCAGGCGTGCGGCAGCAGCCGCTCGAGCCGGCCGACGTCGGTCTCGTGGACCATCGTCGCGCCGCGCAGCTGGCGCTTACGCTTCTTCGTCATCTTGGTGAGGATGTGGCGGCGGTTCGCCTGGCCGCGCTTGAAGCCTTTCGCAGTCTTGCGAAAACGCTTCGCCGCAGCCCGGTTGGTTTTCAACTTGGGCATCGTTCGTCTCCTGTTATGACCTCTTCACACCGCTCGCGCGGGCTGGAGGCGTATCGGCGGTTACCCGCCGGTCACTTCTTCTTCGGAGATATGACCATCGTGATCTGGCGCCCCTCCATCGCGGCTGACTGCTCGATCGCGCCGTAATCGGCGAGATCGACCACCAGCCTGTCGAGGAGCCTGCGCCCGACCTCGGTGTGGGCCATCTCCCGGCCGCGGAACCGCATGGTTACCTTGGCCTTGTCACCGTCGGTCAGGAAGCGGATCAGATTACGCAGCTTGACCTGGTAATCCGCCGTCTCCGTGCCCGGCCGGAATTTCACTTCCTTGAGCTGGATCTGCTTCTGCTTGCGCTTCGCCGAATGGGCCTTCTTGTTCTGCTCGAACAGGTACTTCCCGAAGTCCATGATCCTGCAGACAGGGGGCTCGGCAGTCGGCGAAACCTCCACGAGATCCAACTCCTCAGCGGCGGCCTTTGCGAGGGCCTCGCTGCGGCTCAGGACGCCGACCTGGCTTCCGTCGGCGCCAATCACGCGTAATTGCGGCGCAAGGATCTCCTCGTTGCGCCTTACGCGCTTGGTTGTCGAAATACTCAATCCTCCAAATGATCAAGGCCGCGGCTCGCCACATCCCGGGCGATCCGAGCGGCCACCTCTTCCAGGGGCATGGCACCCAGATCCTTCCCGGAGCGCGTGCGCACGGCCAATGACCTGGACTCGATTTCCCGATCGCCCGCGACGAGTAGATACGGGACACGCTTCAGCGTGTGCTCGCGGATTTTATAGCCCACCTTCTCGTTCCGCAAGTCGATTTCAGTGCGAAGCCCCTGATTTTTAAGGAAATCGGCCGCCTCCCCCGCGTATTTCGCCTGCTTTTCGCTGATATTCATGACGATCGCCTGCACCGGTGCGAGCCAGGCGGGCAGCTTCCCGGCATGGTGCTCGAGCAGGATTCCGAAAAAGCGCTCGAGCGATCCGAAAATCGCCCGGTGCAGCATCACCGGTGTGCGCCGCTGGCTGTGCTCGTCGACGTACGTCGCCCCAAGCCGGCCCGGCAAGTTGAGATCCACCTGCCAGGTGCCGCACTGCCAGTCGCGCCCGATTGCATCCTTCAGCACGAACTCGAGCTTCGGTCCGTAGAACGCGCCTTCGCCCCGGTTGAATTCGTACTCGACACCGGCAGCTCGCGTGCCCGCCTTGAGCGCTTCCTCCGCGCGCGTCCAGGTCGCGTCGTCGCCGACGCGCCGCTCCGGGCGATCCGCGAACTTGACCCGCACGTCGTCGAAGCCGAAGTCGCGGTAGATCGACATCATGAGCTCGATGCCCCGCACGGTCTCGTCGGTGATCTGGTCTTCGGTGACGAAGACGTGCGCGTCGTCCTGGGTGAAGGCCCGCACGCGCAGGAGGCCGTGCAGCGCGCCGGACGGCTCGTACCGGTGGACCTTGCCGAACTCCGCGTAGCGCAGCGGCAGCTCCTTGTAGCTGTGCAGCCCCTGCCGGAACACCTGGACGTGGCCCGGGCAGTTCATCGGCTTGATCGCATAGACGCGCTCGTCGGGCGTCCGGGTCAGGAACATGTTCTCGCCGAACTTCTCGACATGGCCCGATTGCACCCAGAGCTCGCGATCCATGATCTCCGGGCTGCTGATTTCCTGGTAACCCGCGGCGGCCTGCCTCTCGCGCATGTAGGCGATCAGCTGCTGGAAGATCGTCCAGCCGTGCGGGTGCCAGAAGACGGCGCCGGGCGCCTCCTCCTGGAAATGGAACAGGTCCAGCTCGCGGCCGATGCGCCGGTGGTCGCGCTTCTCGGCCTCCTCGAGGCGCTGCAGGTATTCCTTCAGTTGCTTCTCGTCGGCCCAGGCCGTGCCGTAGATGCGCTGGAGCATTTCGTTCCGTGAGTCGCCGCGCCAATAGGCGCCAGCGACTTTCGTCAGCTTGAAGGCGCCGAGCTTTCCGGTGGACGGAACGTGCGGCCCGCGGCAGAGGTCCTCCCAGTCGCCCTGGCCGTAGAGCGAGATCTCCTCGCCATCCGGGATCGCCGCGATGATCTCGGCCTTGTAGTGCTCGCCGATCGAGCGGAAGTGACGGACGGCGTCGTCGCGCGCCAGGACGCGGCGGCGCACCGGCTGGTCGGCCTTCGCGATCTCGTGCATCTTCCGCTCGAACTGCTCGAGGTCTTCCGGCGTGAAGGGCCGCTCGAAGGCGAAGTCGTAGTAGAAGCCGTCCTCGATGACGGGTCCGATCGTGACCTGTGCCTTGGGATAGATCGATTGCACCGCCTGGGCAAGCAGGTGCGCCGTCGAGTGCCGAATGATCTCGAGGCCTTCGCGGTCCTTCGATGTGATGATCCGGATCGGGGCGTTGTCGGACACGACGTGCGAAGTGTCGACGAGCCGGCCGCTCACCTCCCCGGCCAGTGCGGCGCGCGCGAGGCCCTTGCCGATCGACGCCGCAATATCTGCGACGCTGACCGGTCGATCGAAGCTTTTCTGGCTGCCGTCGGGCAGCGTGATCACCGGCATGACGCTCGATCCGCCGTAAAACGCGTCATGTTAGAGGATTCCGGCCGGATCCGCGCCATGCGAGGCGCGTCAGAGGCGGCGGAGGATCCCCCAGCGCGCAAGGAGTCCGCACGCCACGAGGATCGCGCCGCAGCCAAGGCTCAGGATCAACTCGCCGCCTGCGACACTTCCGGCACCCTCCGTCGCGCGGCTGTATGGCAGGACATAGAAATAGATCATCGCGGTTGCGAGCAGGATCCCGGCCGCGATCAGGACGACCGGCCATCGGAGCGAGCGGCGCGTTTCGAGGACGTCGAGCTCACCGGACGGGACTTCGTGCAGCCGCGCCCGGAAATTTCGCTCGGCTTGCGTGACCGTGCCGCCGCGGGACACGACGACGGTGACGATCGTGCCGACCACGGCGCCAATGATGATCGGATCGGCCCAGACCGGCAGCTCGAACTCGTGCAACAGCGCAAGGGCTTTCGGCACGACGTTTCCGGCGAACCCGGCGATGATGCCCCAGAACGCGCCGGCTTCCGTGATGCGCGAGCTCCAGACGCTCATGAACGCGACGGGACCCCACGAGGATGCGAATACGGTTCCGGCGAAATAGGTGATCCAGAAGATGTTCGGCGGTACTGCCATTGCCAGGACAAGCGCCGCGAGGCCGACGAAAATCATGCTCCAGCGGCTGATCCGGAGCCGCGCCGCCTCGTCGAGGCCCGCGCGCGGCGCGACGTCGTGGCTCGCGCTGAATGCGACGAGCGACAGGAATGTCGTCGCGGACGAGAGCCCCGCTGCAGCAACGCCTGCCATCACGATGACGCCTGCGAGTGTCGGCATCAGGTTCCGCGCCGCCCAGATCATCGCTCCTTCCGCCGGCTCGACGTGCACGTTCCCGAGGTTGATCGCCGCACCGCAGAACATCAGTGCGGGATAAAGAAGGAGCAGCGCGAGTCCGGCCCCGCAACCGGCGCGAATCACGACATGCTCGTTCTTCGCCATGAGATAGCGGCTCGCCTGCCACGGGCTCACGGCGACGACGACCGACCACGCAATGCCGAGAATCACGGACCAGGTCAGCGCTTCGGCCGGGGTCTTCCAGGTCGCTCCCGGGCCGTTCAAGCCGTGCCAGGCGATGATGCCCGGCTTGTCTGGAAACGTCGCGAGCGCCTCCACCGCGGGAAACCAGCCGCCCGCAGCGCTCACCACGAAGGAGAGCGCGACAAAGGCGCCGATCATGAAGAGAACGAACATCATCGTGTCGTTGATCACGACGCCGCGCGAGCCCGAATAGAACGTGAATGCGGTATAGCCCGCCCACACCACGAACAGCGCGGTGCGGTATGGCACGTTCGACACGTCGGCCACGACGAGCGCTGTGCCCTGGGTTACGGCCATCAGGTAGGCACCGAGGCCGGCGACGATCATGATGCCCGCGGCCGACTGCACGCGCCGGCTCGCGAAACGCAGGCCGAAGTACTCGGCGACGGTCAGGGCGCGGCTCCGTCGCAGCTGGCGTCCGAAGAACAGCGCGCCGACGATGTAGCCGATCACGTTGATCGCGACCAGTGTCAGCACGAGCGGGCCATAGCCCGAATACGCCATGCCGACTTCACCGAGGAATGCCGTCGTGCTGAGGAGGCTCGCAACCAGCGTGCCGACGATCAGGAACGTGGGCGCCCGCCGGCCCGCCACGAAGAAATCGTCGAGGTGCTTGACCTGGCGACCGGCATACGTGCCGACGACGAGGTACACGGCGAGGCTGACCAGGATTCCAGCCGTGAAGGCGTTCATCGACGTGCTGGGTTCGGCCTAGATGCCGAAGTAGCGGCCGCCGCCGCGGCGCTCGAGCCGCGAGATTCGGCCCGGGGGCCCAATGACGCCGAGGTACCACTCCCGGAATCCGTCGAGGTCATACTCGAGCAGCGAAGACGGGCCCGGCTCGTAGCGGCTCGAGCGGATGCCTGCAGCGTTCGCCTCGATGATCGACTTGTCCTGACCCGTCGTCACGTCCCAGAGCCAGGTCACGCGCGCGCGGTCGTAGTCGATGCCTTCGCGTGCACCGCCGTCGACGAGCCAGGTGACGATCATGTCGGTGCGCTCGGCCGCGCGCGGCACGAACTGGAAGAATGCGGCGTAGTCGTTGTACGCGAGCATGTACGTGAACGGACCGAGACCGAGGGCCGTCTCGCCGCCGTCGTAGTCCTTGTATGCGCCCATCAACGGTGCCGCGGGCTTGCCGTCCTGCGTGGCCGAGAGGTGAGACTCGCGGAGCGGTGCGCGATATGCGGCGCCGAACTGTGCGCGAGGCAGCCTTTCGTCGAGCGGCAGCTCGACGCCGTACTCCGCCGGCATCGCCCCGAGCGCGGCAGCGCGCGCAAGCCAGGGCGCGTAGCGCGCCTCGTAGCGCGCCAGCGCCGCCGGCGATCCGTCGCCAATCTTGTCGGCCTTGATCTCGATGGCGCAGTACTGCGGATGGGCCGGCTTGCAGTGGTAGCACTCGAGGTAGTTCTCGACTGCAAGCTTCCAGTTCGCCTCGACCGGGTAGATCTCGCGGTGCGCGACGCGTGCGCTCGCGGTTCCTTGCAGCCGCAGGTAAGGCTCGAGCCCGGCGGCGACCTCGTCGATGCTCGGCCCCGGCTCGTCCGAGAGGCTGACGAAGAGGAGCCCCTCCACGCCTCGCAGCGCACAAGGTTTCAGGCCGTGACACTCGGGCTCGAACGAGTCCGGCATCCGCGGCGCCGCCTGCAGGCTGCCGTCGAGCGCATACGTCCAGCCGTGGTAGCGGCAAGTCAGGGCGCGCGCATTGCCGGACGGCTGAAGCACGACGTTGCTGCCGCGGTGGCGGCATACGTTGTAATGGGCGTGGATCACGCCTTTCGCGTCACGGACGAGGACGATCGATTCGCCCGCGAACGCGAAAAGAAAAAAGTCTCCAGGCTGCGGAATCTGCGACGCGTGACCCGCCATGATCCAGTGATTGCGGAAAACGAGTTCGCGATCGCGCTCGAACACGGCCGGGTGCACATAGAACTCCTGGTCGAGGGAGTATCCCGGCCGCTGGGCATCGATCAGCGTGTCGAGCCATGCATCCCCGTCCTTCCGCATTCCCGCGTTACGCACGGAGCGACCCCCAGTCCTTCAGGATCTCGCGGGCGGCATTATGGCCGGGAATGCCGGACACGCCGCCCCCCGGGTGCGTCGAGGATCCACACTGGTACAGGCCGCGAATCGGCGAGCGGTAGTCGGCATAGTGCGGCGCCGGCCGCTGGAAGAAGAGCTGCTCTAGCGAAAGCTCGCCGTGAAAGATATGGCCATGCGGCGTGTTGATGATGCGCTCGATGTCGGGCGGCAGCAGCACCTGCTCGGCGATGATCCCGTCGCTGAAGCCGGGCGCGAGCTCGTCGATCGTGGCGCGCACGTTGCTGATGAAGCCTGGACGCTCGGCTTCCCAGGTCGAACCCTTCAGCTCGTAGGGCGCATGGCCGCCGAACAGGTTCAGGACATGCTTGCCGCGCGGCGCGAGCGTGTCGTCGACGGTCGTCGGCACGACCGCCGTGATGAACGGGCGGCTCGAGTAGCGCCCATGGCAGGCGTCCTCGTAGGCAGCCTGCAGGTAGTCGATGTCCGGGCCGATGTGAACGTAGTTTGGCGCCGCGAACCCGCAGGCCGCCGGATTGAATGCGGCGAACCGCGGTGGTGCCTCGGCGGCGACGTTGATCTTGAAGGCCGTGGAAAAGGTCCGATAGCCGCGGATGTGCCCGAGGAATTCGGGAGGGAGCTCGGCAGGATCCAGCAGCTGGTCGAACAGCACCTTGCAGCTTGCGTTGCAGGCGACCGCCCGCGCCTCGTAGGCATCGCCGGTTTTCGTGACCACGCGAGCTGCGCGTCCGTCGCGGACTTCCACCTTCTCGACTTCGGCGCCGGTGCGGATTTCCATGCCGTTCCGGCGGCCGGACTCCGCGATGGCCGCGCTGATGGCGCCCATGCCGCCGCGAATGAAACCCCAGCCGCCCGCGCCCTCGTGTTCGCCCATGATGTGATGCAGCACCACGTAAGCAGAGCCCGGCGTCTTCGGTCCGGCAAAGGTCCCGATCGAGCAGTAGTAACCGAGCACGGCGCGGGTGACGCCATGCTCGAACCATCGCGAAAGGTATTCATCGGCGCTCATCGTCAGGAGGTCGACGACGCGGTAGAAGTTCTTCCCGATCTTGCGGTACTTCCAGGCGAGCTTCACGAGCTCGCGGAGGCTGGCGACGTCGCGCCGTGAGGGATCGACCGGCGTGTCGAACAGGAGCCTGCGGACGACGTTCGCGGCTTCGTTGAGGAACGCGTCGAATTCAGCGTAGACCGCGCCGTCGTGGTTCGAGAAGCGCGCGAATTCGCGCGACGTCTTGCCGACATCCCCGCTGAAGACGATGTAGTCGTCGCGGCCGATCGGGCAGAAGAGGTCCGTGGCGGGGAGGACGGTGAGGCCGAGGTCGCGCAACCCGAGGTCCCGAATGATCTTGGGATGCAGCAGGCTCATGAGGTACGAGAACGTCGAGGTGCGGAATCCCGGCGCGAATTCCTCGGTCACGGCAGCGCCGCCGATGACCTCGCGGCGCTCGAGGACCAGCACCTTTTTCCCTGCCCGCGCGAGGTAGGCGCCGCAGGTGAGGCCGTTGTGCCCGGCCCCGATGATGACCGCGTCGTAACGGCCCGCGCTCATTTCGGGCAGGGCACCGCTGACTCGAGGCTGCCGCGCATCACGGCCAAGTCGTCCGAGTCGAACACGGGGACGAGGGACTCGCCCGTCGGGTTGCACGCCCAGTAGTTGCTGCGCCGGAAGTAGAACTCCCAGAAGACCTTCCGTTCCTGCACGAACGGGATCATGTAAATCATCTGCAGCGCTTCGATCTGCCGCGCCATGCGCAAGGGGCCGAAGTC